>Ga0118677_10005828_pt3 | contig 10506 bp, 9 predicted proteins | sample AliMusrvi5mmetaG_FD_86154 | JGI IMG/M metagenome (GOLD analysis project Ga0118677, IMG submission 86154)
CTGCTGATATCATTTGTAAAACCAATAATTTTTCCAGGACCACTGACAGTTGCGGGTTCATTGTATCCTCTTTTTCATTGATCCAGGAATCCCGGCTGATCGATGCAGGGACTCATGATAATCACGGGATCTTTTTTGATTTTTATCATCATGTAAGGCCTTACGGAAATGCACCGGATATCGGGGCGATCGAATACAACCCTGCCTATCTTGGGATTACGGAAAATAAATACCGTCCCGGAAATGAGGTAAAGATCTATCCGAATCCGGTAAGGGAATCCTTTTCAATCCGGTTCCGGGTAATGAGGCCCTCCGGTGTTACGCTGGACCTTTATGATTTTTACGGGAAGCTAATCAACCGGATCCCGATGGGCATACTTGAATCCGGCACCCTGGAGAGAACCATACGGGCGGACAGCCTGCCCCCCGGGATCTACCTGTACATCCTGCATGTCGGAAACCGGCTCTTTTCAGGGAAATTCAACAAGGTAAATTAACTCAAAGGATAAGTTCCTTTTTCATTGCAAGCAGTTCCCCGATAAGTGCGGTGAAGGATGTTTTTAATTTTGAGAAAAGCGGTGGGATATCATCCGAAATTTTAGTCATTTCAAGATCAATGATCCGGATTTTGTCAATGGTGAAACCGGGACCGGCAATACCTTCGAAAAAGGCTGTCAGTGTATTGGCATTGGTGACCTTTTCAATGATCTCCCTGTCTTCGGTATTCTTCCTTAATTCTGAAAGGGATTCAGGGTATTCAGGTGTCAGGGTTTCGATGATCTCGAGGATTTTCCTTTGTGCAAGCGTTTCTATTTTTGCCGCATGGGCTGATGATATCGGGTCGTAAAACTGTGAAAGCGTTCCTTTTAAACGATGAATGTTGACTTTAAGCTGTACAAGGTCCGGATCCGCGATATTCTGTTCAAGAGAACTGATCATATGGGGGTAATGATCCACGAACAGGTCAATGATCATGATGATCGTCTCTTTGTCAAATGATTGAAAAGTATTCGCGAACTGTTTCCGGTCAATCATATTTCATGGTTCTTACGCATTCTGTACAGCGTGGATTTTCCGACTTTCAGTTTCTTCGCAACAACAACTATATTGTCATCGTATTTAGCCAGGTAAGAAGAGATGATTTGCCTGTTGTAATCATCAAGGGACATGGAATCAGTCAGAAGTACTTCCATGTTTTCATTCCCCGGTGTAAAAGAGATATCGTCTGCCAGTATCTGATCTTCGTTTGACATCACCATTGCCAGGTCAATAATTGCTTTCAACTCGCGGACATTGCCCGGGAAGGGGTGCCTCAGCAATTTTTCTTTAGCCTCATTGGAAAATGCCTTCCGTGGTACCTTGTTTTCCTTGCTGAAGATATCCGCAAAATGCTTTGCCAGGAGGAGGACATCATTGTTCCGCTCGCGTAGAGGCGGCAGATGGATAGGAAGGCCAAGAAGCCGGTAATACAGGTCTTCCCTGAAATTACCCTTTCTGACCTCCTCGGCGAGGTTCCTGTTGGTGGCTACCACCAGCCGGATGTCAAGTTTAATGATGCCTGAACCCCCGATCCGGACAAGCTCTCGTTCCTGTATCACACGCAGAAGTTTTGACTGCAGGTTGATATCCATCTCGGCGATCTCATCGAGAAATAATGTGCCGCCGTTTGCTTCTTCAAACTTGCCTGTCTTGCGGGCAACGGCACTGGTGAACGATCCCTTTTCGAAACCGAACAGCTCGCTTTCCAGGAGATCCTTAGGGATGGCCGCCATATTAACGGCGACGAATGGTTTTTTCCGGCGGTTTGAATTAAAATGAATGGCTTTGGCTACCAGTTCCTTCCCTGTTCCTGTTTCACCGCTGATTGAAACCGTGATGTTTGTTTTGCAGGCTTTTTCGATCAGTGAATAAATCTTTGATATCGCGGGGCTGTTGCCGAGGATTATTTTCTCAAACTCATATTTTGTTGCGAGCGCTTCCCTGAGGTTTTCAACTTCTCCCTTCAGGTCCCTGTTTTCTTTGATCTTGATCAGAAGGTTCCACAACCTGTTCCGGATATCAATATCCTTTTTAACGATGTAATCATAGGCACCTTCCTTCAGAAGGGTTATCGCTGTTGTGATATCTTCCTGTCCGGAGATCATCACCACTTCTACGTCCGGGAGGATGGATTTTACTTTATGGAGTATTTCACGGCCGTTCATATCCGGTAATGAATAATCAAGTGTCATTGCGAAAGGTTTCCTGTGAAGATTTGCGATACACTCCTTCCCTGTAGTGTACCTGAAAACAGAAAAGTCTTCATTCTGTTTTAAATTGTGTTCAAGAATTTTCCCGAAAATGGGATCATCTTCAACGATGAATATTACGTGGTCGCTCATGGGCTCCATTTTTGGAAACTGGTTTAAATCTTCAATGAATCCTATCAACTTACAAAAATATAAAAGTATTAATGATTATACTTATTGTTGTCTGATTAAAATAGTAAAGTACCGGCTATAGTAAGGCCGGTACTTTAGGGGCAAAATATGTGGATTTGCTGGCAGGTGTCTTTTTTGTTGATTTATTTTGTTTTGTTAATGCGTGTATAAAAACTCTGTATTTCTGTAGCCGGCTTTTGACTTAAACCAGTCGTAATACGATTGGCCTCCTGATTCGGCCCAGGGAATGAATTTCGTGTACAATTCTGAAATCGGCGCTTTTTCTACCGGGATATCAAAAGGATCCGGGATATCAAGAGCCCAGGGCAGATTGTTGGCTGTAACATAGTACCTGCCGGCGGTGGGAATACTATTATCGGATTGTGTCCCAAAATAGGAAAGATTGGCAAGATCCGTTGGTGGCTTGTTTATCAGGTGAATCTCCCTTCCGCGGTCAAGGTTGCTGATAAGGAAGGGATTGTAGGGTGGTGTTCCGATAACCGAAAGATCCACAGGGGTTGTCAGGTTTACAACAATGCTGATGGTATCCGGTGTGACATAGGGTGCGCCGGGGGTCGTATTTATTCCAAGTCCGGAGCCTGGGTAGGTCAGTATCTTGTACCCGTTATCAAATGCGATGATGGTAGCTTTCGACTGGCCGGATTCCGTTCCGTTCCCGTTCAGGAAAATGTAATTGTCTTTAAGTTTGTATCCGGTCACGCTTGCGATTTGAGAGGGGCTGACCGGGAGCTGAATCCCGAAACCGCTTTTGAATGCAGCACCCATTGCTTTTACTACGAGCTGAATCTGAATCTGTACGGCTTTATTCTGACCATTTGTGATCTGGTTGAAATGGTAGTCGATTACCATGTCGTTGAGGTCATAATCTCCTTTGTTCGGCCAGAGGTCCTCGAATGCGAGGGTGCCGTATGGGTAGGCTGTCGGGTAGTAGTTGTTGAAGGCCTTGGTCGCATCATGCGGGTAATCGTCGAATACATCGGAGATTCCGTCACCATCAGAATCGGTCTGGGTGTAATTCGGGAGCGGAATATTGGTTGTATTGATAGCCTGGATTGGGTTGGCGGTTACATAAAAGATCGCATCATTGAAGTCATTGTCACTGGATCCGTCACGGCGCATGTCCTCGAATCCAAGGAGGAATTTTCCACGGCCGATATCATTTAAAAAGATCGTGTGCTGTTTGAGGTTCGCATTCGCTTCCGGATTGAGATTCTTGTCGGAATAGAGAGCACCCAGCCCGGTTGTAATGGTATGATTAGAATATCCATTCGGAAAGAGTACCCATGCGATCTGTGTATTCGGAGGGAAGACACCTAAGTGGACCCTGTTCCCGGAAGACAGCCCGCCACCGCTTCCGCTGAAAGATACATTCGGGAATATGACATGGATGGAGTCAATCGCAGAGGGTGAAGAAGGTGGATTGTTTTTGTTATATTTGTAGTACCCCAGGACATTAAGGTATCCGGCGCCTTCATGAACGAAGGTAACCCATACATCACAGGCTTCGGTAAGCACAAGGTCCGGTTGTACATTGGCAGTAAAGTACTGCGGGTGTGTGTTCGGGGCGGCATAATACTCCGGAAGTGTGGCATTGATATCCTGGAGCATACTTGCGTTAATCACATCATTCACAGGTTCCAGGTAAGAGGGCACACCATTACTGTTGTATGCTCCCATCGGGTAAATATTTGAACCGGAGGTAATGGAGAACAGTTCCTCACCGCTTTTCAAAGCCGACATTTTTTGTTTCCCGCCCAAGGTACAGGTCAGTGAACCCTGAAGTAACGGTACTTTCTGGAAATTCGCAAAGCCGATGGCAGTTGTGCCGACAACAAGGGAATCATAATATGCGGCAAATTTATAGTCAAGCTGGTAAAGCCCGGTACCGTCCGTAACCCCGCTCAGGATCATTTTCCCGCCGTTCTCAGGGTAATCTGAGTAGATGTTAACCCGAACATTCGGAACAGGAGTGTCCATATTGTCGAGCGATTTAATAATGATCCCGACCTTCTTTGAGGTTTCGAAGGTGAAACTCGGGTTTACTTTTAAATTATCCATCGTGGTTGCGGTCGTTTCCCCACTTGAATTATCCGCTTTCCGGCAGGAAGTCAGAAACAGCATTGAGAAAAGCGCTACCAGGATAATTGAAATCGATCCTGTAATAAAAATTGCCAGGATGAATTTTAACATGGTATTCGTTTTCATTTTGGTAGTGATTTGTGCAGTTGTCATAGGGCATATTTGTTTAAAAAATGCCAGAGCAAAACTGTGAAAGGAGGAGGATTTATTTTCAACACCTAAAACCAGCTGAAAATATACATTCACAATTTTGCTGATGGCACTATATATATTACTATTCTCGTGCCAAACTAAACAAAATTAATAAAACGCTAATAATCAGGCATGTGAAAAACGGGATGTTTAAGACCTTGTTCCCATAGTGGGAAATTTGTCTTAATATGAGAACGTCTGATTCAGGGGATCATTGTGAGGGACGGAGAATTTCACAGGGAACGGAAACAACTATAAAACAACAACCTGCATTTAGAACAAAATTAAAATTGTTCTCAATACAGGTTGTTTGGCATTTTAACGCAGCGTGGCCGGATCCTTCATCCGGGGTATGCCGCGGATCAGTCAGATAAGTGTTTTCCGGTACTCGAGAAGTTCTTCGATCAGCTGGTCTATTGCCGGTAACAACTGCTGGTAAACCCCTTTCATATCCTTGTCCACTTTTTCTTTTCCCATCATTTCGAGTTTCAGGCACAGGGCTGCCACCTCCGTTGCTCCAAAAATAGCTGACGTTGATTTTAAGGGATGCGCTATATCATCCAACAGCTTAAAGTCATGGCTGTCAATACCTGTTTTAAGGGCGGACAGTTTTTCCGGAACTTCTTTGATATACATGTCGATGATCTGCAGGATAAGTTCCTTGTCATATTCCTGAAGGTACATGTTGAATTTTTCCCAATCTATCATAGTGTTTAAGGTTTGATTCTGAATGTGCTGAATTAAACTTAAATGATCGATGCAAAATATTCAATGGTGTTTTTCAGTCCTTCCTCGAGCTGGATCTTCGGCTCCCAGCCAAGTTCCTTCCGTGCCAGGGTGATATCAGGTTTACGCTGCATCGGGTCGTCGGACGGCAACGGCATAAACACAAGCCTGGAGGAAGAATTGGTGAGCTGGATGACCTTTTCGGCCAGTTCGCGGATGGTGAATTCATTCGGGTTCCCGATGTTTACGGGGCCGGTGAACTCTTCACGTGCGTTCATCATCCGGAGCATCCCTTCGATGAGGTCGTCCACATACTGGAAACTTCTGGTTTGCATGCCGTCGCCGTAAATGGTAATATCCTCGCCTTTCAGGGCCTGGACGATGAAATTTGAAACTACGCGGCCATCCTGGGGATGCATCCTTGGTCCGTAAGTATTAAAGATACGGATGATCCGGATACGGACATTATTCTGTTTGTGGTAATTGACAAACAGGGTTTCCGCGACGCGTTTCCCCTCATCATAGCAGGCCCTTGTTCCGATCGGGTTCACATGTCCCCAGTAGGATTCCGGCTGCGGATGAATATTGGGATCTCCGTAAACTTCACTTGTGGATGCCTGTAGTATCCGCGCACGGATGCGTTTGGCAAGTCCCAGCATGTTGATTGCACCCATTACGGACGTTTTCACCGTTTTGATGGCATTGTACTGGTAATGGATGGGTGAGGCCGGACAGGCAAGGTTGTAGATCTCATCCACCTCGATGAAAAAGGGCATGGTAACATCATGGCGGACAAGTTCAAAATAGGGATTGCTAAGGAGATGAACGATGTTTTGCTTCTGCCCTGTGAAATAGTTGTCAAGGCACACAACTTCATTCCCTTCGCGTAACAGCCGCTCACACAGGTGAGACCCGAGAAAACCCGCGCCCCCTGTAACCAATACTTTTTTTCTGATCATAATCGGGTTTTTACCTGGTAATTAGCTACTTTGAAGTGTCAATGCCGATACAGAAATATTCGAAACCATTCCGTTTCATTTCATGGCGGTCGTAAATATTTCTTCCGTCGAAAATTACCGGCGTTTTCAGCAATTTCTTGATAACGTTAAAGTTCGGGAATTTGAATTCCGGCCATTCAGTGGCAAGCAAAAGGGCATCGGAATCAATCAGTGCCTCATACTGGTCTTCAGCATAAACAATTGAATCGCCAAGGATTCTTTTCGCTTCATGCATGGCCACAGGATCATAGGCTTTCACTTTTGCCCCTGCCTCAAGGAACTTCCGGATCAGGACGAGAGCAGGTGCCTCGCGCATATCATCGGTGAGCGGTTTGAACGACAAGCCCCAGAGAGTAATGGTCTTTCCCTTCAGGTTGCCTTTGAAGAATTTATTCAGTTTATGGTAAAGAACGGATTTCTGGTCTTCATTCACTTCCTCGACGGCCTTCAGAACACGCAGTTCATATTTGAAATCATGTGCCGTATGGATCAGTGCTTTCACATCTTTGGGGAAACAGGAACCGCCATAACCGATGCCGGGATAAATAAACTTTTGCCCGATGCGTGAATCCGACCCGATCCCTTTTCTTACCATGTTAATGTCGGCCCCAACGATTTCGCAAAGGTTGGCAACATCGTTCATGAAACTGATCTTGGTTGCAAGCATCGAATTGGCAGCATATTTTGTCATTTCAGCGGATGTGATATCCATGAAAATAACAGGGTGCCCGTTCAGTGTAAAGGGTTTGTAGAGGCTTTTCATCAGTTCCTCTGCCCTGGAAGAATCCAGTCCAACCACGATACGGTCGGGTTTCAGGAAATCGTCAATAGCAGCCCCTTCTTTTAGAAATTCGGGATTAGAGGCAACATCAAACTCGATATCGGAATTCCGTTTTTTCAGTTCGGTCTGAACCGCATTCCTTACTTTGGCTGCTGTTCCAACCGGCACGGTGCTTTTTGTTACGATCAGTAAATAATCCTTCATGTGTTTTCCGCAATCTGCAGCAACACCCAGAACATATTTAAGATCGGCGCTGCCATCCTCATCCGGTGGCGTCCCTACAGCAATAAAAACAACCTCGCAGTCTTCCAGTGCTTCGGCAATATTCGTGGTAAAATGCAACCTGTATTTGCGCTGGTTGCGGTGGACCATTTCCTCAAGCCCCGGTTCATAAATGGGAATTACTCCTTTTTTAAGATCTTCGATTTTTTTCTGGTCGATGTCAACACATGTGACATCAATGCCTACTTCAGAAAAGCAGGTTCCGGTTACTAAACCGACATAACCACTGCCGACAATCGTAATTTTCATAATGCTGGATTTAAGTTTAGGGTTTACGTTTTAATATTGAAGGGTTTTCAAAAGTAAAGAATTATTGTTATTGGAACACAATTTGAAAAAGAATTGATAGAGGCGGTGAATCTGACAGGACTTTACTTATTTGTGCTGGTTAAGATACGATGTCAGGGTTCCGGTCTTTTTGCTGCCCATGATTTTATCCCACCACAAGGCTGCAATCAGCAGGTTGAGCATCTGGTTGGATTTAACCTGTTTGTACCAGAACCAATAGCTTTTTCCTGATGCCAGCTTTTCGTAGTCGGCAAATTGGCCGTCGAGGAAATTAAGGTCTTTAATGGCTTTGCCGAATCCGGATGACCGGATGTAATTGTAAATGGATTTACGTCGTTCAGGATCACGGAAGAAGATCTCGAGCGGTGAAAATCCTCCCTGTTTCGGACGCGTGATGACAGCCTTCGGCAGTTTGGGCTTAACAAGTTCCTTGTGGATATACTTGGTGACACCTTTTCCCTTAACAGCATCCTCGACAGTTCCCTTGGCCCGAAGGCTGACCGGAAGATGCTGGAGGAAGTTATAAATGTCAAGGTCAGTGTAGGAAAATGCAAGATTAACCCCGAAATGTTCGGACAGGCGCGAGGCTTTGTAAATAATGACTTCGTTTACCGAATGCCGGATGTGCAGGTAATAATTACGTTGCAGGAACAACTCCTCATAGGTTTTAAAGTGATGGGGGATTTCATCCAGGTAAGGGTGTTTCGCTATATCCTTCAGGGTGAACATACGTTTCAGCTGGTAGTCGTGCAAACCGAATATTTCGGGTTCCATTACTTTCAGTATTTTCTGGTTCTGAAAATGAACACGGAAACCAAGGTTGTCGTGGTCAAAGAGGCTGACATCACTCAGTGAATCGAACAGTGTGGATAAAGGCGCAAGTCCGTATTTACGCATCCTGTAATGCCATGCAGTTTCGCGGATGCCTGCACCGAAATACTGGTCATTCCCGTCGCCGCCCAATGTAACAGGGAGGTCTTCACCAGCCACCATTTTCATGGCCGAATGGTTAAGCATAAAACCCGATTCGGAAAAAGGATCGCCCATATAATCGATAATGTCGGGAAGAAACTCGATTTCACTACCGTCCATCTGGTATTCGTGATGGTCGGCTCCGTATTGCTCTGCCATCATCCGTGCATACGGAAGCTCGGATGCAGGGTTATCCTTGAACCCGATGGAATAGGTCTTGATCTTTCCCGGGAAGACATCCCGAAGCATGGCAATGTTTCCCCCGGAATCAAAGCCTCCGCTGAGGAGGACGCCCACCTCCTGCGCATTCACGATGCGGCGGCGGATGGAACTTTTCAATAATTCCGCGTACTGATCGATCGCGTCCTGTAAGGGGATTTCTTTGCGTTCAGCGTGGATTATTTCTTCAAAATCAAAAAGCTTTTCAAATGAAAGGCCTTTATCGGTTGCATAAAGGATCTCCCCGGCAGGTATCTTCTGCACCCCTGCAAGTGAAGTCACCGGGGCAGGAATGTACCCGATCTGTAAAAAAGTGACCAGCCCGGTCAGATCCGGCTGGGGCATAAAATCACGGAATTCAAAGATCCGTTGGTAGGAGTCCGTAAAAAAAGTCTTTGTAAAATAGATCATCCGGCCCTCGCCGTTACGGTCGCGCACGATCGTTGTTTTTCCAGGTTCCCGGATGATAATGGTGAATTTCCCGTTCAATTTTCTGAATCCCCGGACGCCTTCCCTGGAATAAAGTTCGTAAACTATTTCTGCCGGATTATTTACATTAAGACCGAAACCTTTACCGATTTCTTCCGTATTGTAAAGACGGCTGTAAATAATCAGCTGTGTTGCACCGTGGTTAAACAGATCGTAACCGGATGAAAAAATGCTTACGGAAGATTCAGGTAAACCGGGATTCCGCAGAAGCTGCTTCACCAGGCTGCCGGAAGGATCAAATAAACCATAAAGAAATGACGGAGTCTTTTTCATGAGCAGGGATTATGGAAATATTTTAAGGCTAATTTATGAAGTTTCTTTTATTTTACCTGTTTCATTTTTCACAGACCGGACATATAAACAGGGATCAGAAGGGGAGAACCTAACAAAGGCCCCCATGCATTCGCATAAACATTTGTAAATTAAGCAATGAAATTAATGAAAATACTTTCTGGTCTCATCCAATTATTTATCTTTGTTAATTGCTTTTCCTCCTCAATGACTTTTTTTTCAATCATTCAACTGCAATCAATCATTGATGCATGAAAACGCAACATAAAATCTCCATCCTGTTTATTCTTTCCCTCGGGATCTTTTTTTTCTTTCTTATCGGGTACCAGTACATCCGTTACCAGGAACTGGGGCTTTACCTACGGGCTAAGACGGTAAGCGATAAACAGATTATCGATAAGGTTTTTCAGTTCAAAGCCGAGGGATACCTCAAGCCGGTCAAAGATAATTCTGCCTGGGATGACATGGTTAAACTTACACAGACCAGGGACACTCTATGGGCGAAAGAAAACCTGCGGCCCATCCTTTCGACCTTCGACATGAGTTATATCGGTGCGTTTGATCTGAACGGGAAACTGATCTACGGATTATCCGATACAGTGACCCGGAACTTTTCCCTTACGCAGGATCAGATCAGGGCGAGGATACACGACGCCTTCAGCCTTGTCAGGGATTCCGTGGAGACGGAAATCAACGGCAAGCCAGCAATGGCTGTCCCAAGCGCAACTGCACAGCCTCCGCAGGCAAA
>Ga0118677_10015662_pt1 | contig 10506 bp, 12 predicted proteins | sample AliMusrvi5mmetaG_FD_86154 | JGI IMG/M metagenome (GOLD analysis project Ga0118677, IMG submission 86154)
CGGTGCCAAACGTGATCAGCCCGACAATGCTGACAACCAAAGAGCTCATCCAATAAAGACTAGGCCTAATCGTATGCTGAGAGCGATAGTAGTGATAAACGCCCAATAACAAGCCAAACTGGATCGTGGCAAGAATGTAGAAATAGATGGAGATCAAAAGCTTCATAAAAGCTATCGTACAACGCTCCAGCTTCAGGGGAAATGAAATTAGGGGGCTAGTGGCGGAAGAGGTGTCCGTCATATTCAATAAAAGACACCTTTTTAGCCATAATACATAAGGTTTAAAAAGCGTAATCGCTGAGTAATACCTAAAATACCAACAGTAATACCAACACTTGATATAAAAATGAGAATTGGCAGAAATGTGGGTTCAATCGGCTTAAAAGCCTTTTTACTTTTCCAAGCCTTCGTAGGCGCATCGTAGGCAGTTTTTAGGAATAGTGTTGCTAATATCAATCCCCAAATTGAGTTAATTCATTACCTCGCACTGCAATGGACGCATTGTTGGATCTATATAAAGTTTTCTGCTGTATCTATTTAACTTATTCGTCCCAGTACCATCCGACCAGCTAATCCACTCTTCGGACATTTTTGCTTTAAAGGGCATACCGCCAGCATCTGTAACCGTATTGCTATCGAAATTAATAATTAGCCCTAAAAAAACCTGATTGGGATTCTGAGGTGGGCGATTTGGTGGAAAGCAATTAAATTGAACTATCTGAGCTTGGGCTGTAATTGCTGACAATGACAATAGCAATGATGTAATTATTCGTTTAGTCATATCCTACTTGCAGTAATTAATTATTAGCTTCTTATCAACATCGGCAAACTCAACCCACATGCCCCCGTTGCTCTCTTTTGCAATCTCCCCTGTACCATCCTGACCTGATAGGAAATAAGCATGATTAGCCATCGTAATCTTTTTTTTGCAGTCAAATACAACAGACATAACTATGGATTGAATGGGTAGCCCATTCTCAGAGGATATTGGGCGATAGTTGCTAATTAAAATATAAGTAGTTAGCATATTTCCAGTTTTGGTCGTGTGAGAAGAATCGAAATATCTTTTATTCCCGTATCCGTTGCCAAGATTTGTATCTGCCAACAAAGACCAGTTTGCTGATCTCCATGCAAGATCAGATATTTTCTCAGCTTTAGCTTGGGCACATACAAGACAGGCAATACTGATAAAAAAAATGAGTTTTTTCATATTAATTTCTAATCCTTATGAAATCGAATTGACCAGCCGATTTCTCAAACATAACTTTTTTAGTTGTCTTATCTCTAATTTTTATGTTTAAGAGAAATGTATTATTTGAATTCTGAGCATTGATATTGAATGAGCTACCCAAGGGGACTTGTAATGAAGCACCCGAATTCATTAGATCTTGATACTGGTAGAGCTTATAAAAATTTCCGCTTCTTATTTCTAATGTTGTATTGAATGATCCGTAAACCCCACCTTGTTTCATAAAACAAATAAAAATAGGCTGATATCCACAATTGATCTCAGCTTCGTATGCCCCTGAATTAATGGTGCTTGGGGGGCTTGATCTCGAAATTGAGCTATTGCTAGCGGAAATGTAATCGAATTGCCCCGCAGACTTTTGATAAATAACGGTATTAGTTTGTCTATCAATAATTTTCAAATTCATTGTCATTTCACTGCTAGCGTTTTGCATCTTGATTTGGAAGTTTGGTCTAAGTGCAATTGCAATGCCATTACCCGATCCTATTGAGTTAGCAATGTCCAATCTCGTAAATTGAGCCATTGAATACTCTTCACCATTTCTCACCTCGATATTCGTAGTGATATTTCCTTTTTGCATACATGCCATTACAGGCAATTGATTGCTTCCATATGTACAAGTAATGTCGCCTTGATAAGGAAATTGGCTAATCGGTTTTTTTGCAATAAAGTTCTTTTTTGATACCTCAAAATCTTCTCGTTCTTTCTGTATTTGACGATTGCGAAGTTGATAATTATCAGGCGCATAGAGATCCACTCTCCGTCTAAATTCTTTCTTGATTTGAATTCTCTGCTGGTTATATTCACCCCAAGTGAAAGTCCCATCGGATAAATTTTGATAATTTTTATTCGACTGGGGGATTAAATAGCTTTCAACAATTTCATACTCTCTTTTGCCGAGAACATTGGCGTACTTTTTTTCAAAAGCAACCTTCTCATCTCTATATGCTTGAAGTGCTTTTCTATATTTTTCAAAAGATATTTTCTGTTCATCGGTTATCTTTGAACCATCTGAGAGTAGTTGAGCATTAGATTCATTCAAGTTACAAGGGCTCTTATCTAAGTAAGCCTTGTATTGGGAATCAGTGCATAGCTCTTTTTCCTCGTCCTCTAGATTACGTTGCTGTACGAAAAAATTCGGATTAAGTTTCTCTAAAGCTTTTTCATAAACTATTGAGCACCCATTTAAAAGAATAACTATGCTGATGAACAATAGTGATCTCATAATTACCCTCACATCTCAGAAAGATTAGGGCTTACACCATCGCTTGTAAATTTCCCCGAAAAGTCCCCTTTACTAGTTGTAGCTCTACACTCAGTTGTAACTGGTTTACGCATATAGGGATTTGCAAATGAACAAGTCCCAACTGCTTTTAGATCATCCGTGCTTTCTTGGAATTTAAACCGCACACGATCAATTGGCTGTGTTGCATGATCCTTGTCTTTATGAACCTGCTTATTGCCATCACCAAAAAATGTAACCATCGCTGATTCACCATTTGGTTTATTAAGAAAGAATGCAAACCCGTTTCGACCATTAGGCATTTCGATGTTCATTACTTGGTTTTTGCATAAAGCAGGATCTGCTGATATGCCCATCGCTACAAAACTCGTGCATTTACCTGAAAGAGTGGCTACGGTTGCTCCAGCGAAGGCGTTAGTTGCGCTTATTAGAACTCCTGCACCTAAAGCCAATACAGTCAAACTAAATGCAATAGGTTTATTTGCCATGGTTTGTCTTAATTTTCCTTCTAATAATTCGTACTATAGTACGAAGAGTTGTATTACTCCAACCCAAATAATTCCCCAGAATCGTGTGGTCGGGAGCGGAAGTGCAAGAAGGGTTGGCGATCATCCGTATTTAGTGAAGCAATCTTTGCCAGCAATAAATTTGGCTTGTTCAGCCTTCCAATCCTTCGCAAGGCTTTTTGGCTGTTGTGGATTCATATTGCCAAAAATTTTGAGATCACTCATAAGTTCAATACTATTTTGAAACAGACTGAACTGCGATTACCTCAAACGAGCCTGAGTTCTCACCAATATTCATTGCATTGACAACTTTAGGCAGTTCAATATCAGTCATATTGCCATTTAATTTGCAGTAGTCGCCATCCGAGCAAGCCGCCAATATCTTCTTACCAACAGGGGAATTGGTTGGAAAGAAGTATGGACGAAAATCGCCAGTATATTCGCTTACATCGCCTATACAGCCCCAACCATCTTTGGTTTTAAGTAAACCTTTGATATCCCTCGTGTACAGGTCTTTATGTGGTTTAGCATCTTCGATCGCCTGAGAAGCAGCTAGATCAATCAAGGATTTAGATCCAAAATACTTAAAAGCTTGTAAAAATGTAACCCATAGCAGCGGTACCATTAATATAAATATTAAGGTGATTTTTGCCCAATAAAATAACTTAACTTTTAATTCCTTATCAGCTTGCGCTGCTTTGAGGGCAGCTTGCTCATAATCTCTCGCCCTCTGTTCAGCCCTGCTTTTTTCAACCTTGATCTCAAGATTAATTAATTCATGACCTGCAATTAATGCCTCATCAATAGTGTCATATAGCCTCTCATCAAGAACATGTTTTCCTAAGACATTGTTTTTATGAATATTAAATTTCTTGGCAAGATAAAGAACATAAGAATCATTACTCAACTCAGGCTCACCAGAAAAAGAAATCCTAGTGTCTTTATTATTAGAGCCTTTCACAGCATCAATGATTCCGTCGGGTGGCTTTACGTCTGTCAACCTATCTTGACCGCTAGTTTTTACATCTGCCGTAAATGCCCAAACCAGCGCGATAACCCAACCAATAAATGTCCATCCCAAAAATAAATTTAATATTGCAATTGCACTCTCGTTGCGGTGCTTACGAATAAGCGCAATTATGCTTGGCAGAAAATAAAAAGCAAAGATAGAAAAAACAGCAAGACCTCCATAAGTAACACCCATTTCAAGCCTTCTTTCTTGATATCTATTCAACCGGTCTAGGATAATGCCAATACTCATTAATTAATAGCAACTTTATATGGTTCTAAGTAGTTTTCTATGGGTCTAAAATCTCTAAAAAATTTTATACAGGAAAGTCGAAAAAGAATTTTTTCTGTATAGCTGAGAATTTTCTAAATTTTTAAAAATTTCCGCAAATGGGCGAGCGTTCTTGTTGCCCAAATTTAAAGAGACTCCTTTTTCGGTTTTTGCATACGATTTTTCCGTTACAACAAATGCTCAAAAGGCATGCCCTCTTCGACATAAATGTATTTGATTCCATTAAGCATTACGCTAAACGCCTGATTCGGGTCTTGGTCAGGGTAGTCAAGATAAGCCAGACTGTGGTGAATGATCATTGTTAGCGAACCTAGGGCTTGAGTATTTTCGAGACGCTGTAGGCGGGTTTTAAAATTACTCATTGTGGGGCTGCCTTTGCTTCTAGCGCACAAATACGTGACTCCAATTCTTCAAGCTCTCTCAGTTTGGCAATATCAGCCTGCAGGCCAATGAATGCTTGAGCGATAGTTGGGCTGATTTCACCTCGATGCGCGGCCATTGCGACGATATTTGCTTGAGCAAGGGGTGATGCGTTAGCGGGTATGTCTAGTGCAACTGCGGGTAGCTCAGGTTTGGTGATGGGATATACCCTTTCAACAAGCAACCGAATAGCCAAAGCGTCATTATTTTTAGCGTTAGCGATTAATTGGGTAATGATTCCAGGCGCAGCTTCTTGAAGTTGCTCACGTAGTTTGCCAACAATTCCAGAGCCAGCAATACGCCCTTTGGGGTTTCCGCTTTGGCCTTTTTGAAATAAGTGGCCTTTATTGCTCTTAGCCTGCTCTGGCAGTTGTGCAGGCTGCATGTCTTTAGTCATGGTGATGCCGTTCTTAAATAAATTGATTCTTCAGCATCACTTGAAGATGATGCCATTTTGCTACTTAGTTGAATAGCTGTCAAAGCCATCAATGCAAAGCTGTCTCCAAAGTTGGGTGGGGATATGGGGCTCTTGGCACACTTGACACAGTTTTTGACTATTCATACATATATGTGGGTGAGTGTGGGGATAGAGATATAGAAACCACATGCGTTTAAAGTAGAAAAGTGCGTCAAGTGCGTCAAAAGACTGCCGTAAACCACACCTCCACGCTAGAGAGACGATCATTTGACCCCCCGCAGGGCTATTACAGCTGCAAATCTGGAGTCTGGTATGTCAGCACCTGTTCCTGCCGACTGTGGTTGTAACGTGAGTTTGATGCCGTATATACCTCGCTCGCCAGCTCTACCGCGCCCCAATACGCCCCCAAGACGCTCTAACCGATTTGAGAGTGTGTTTTTGCCTAAACGCAAACGTACGCCAGCATCCTTTGCCCAGAAATCATAGTCATAAAAGAGGGCTTGGCTGCTAGTGAAATGCCCACTGACAATTTCGCAACGTTCATCCAAAAACTGCGCTGCCTGATCGGCCTCGTAGCGCCACTTCTTAATAATTTCTTCACTGCTGCTGCACTCTGTAAAAGCGCCGGTCTCATAGAGCTTTCTTAGCCCCTCCAGCGCCATATTTAAAATGCCAGAACTCTCCGCTTTAAGCTTTTCAGCTAGATGCACGTCTTTTTGTATACCTTCAAATCTATTGTTGAATGTCAAAATAATCACTCTACGGAAGAAAGCTTCTGAGAAGTCCCTTGTATGTGGAAGATGATTAGTGGCAAACCAAAATTTCGCAAATGGTACAAAGTCGAATGGGGGCTGGTGCTTATGCTCTGCCGTCATCAATTCCCCCGTGACAAGAGATTTAATTTGTGCATCAGCCATTACACAGCCTTCTTTCATTTCCGTTACGATGTTGGCGTGCTTTCCCTGTAAATGCGCCCGTTGAAATTTGTTTTCAAGCTGGTCAGGTTGCACTGCACTCACATATTTGCGGCCGATTAAATACTCTAATAATTTAAGGAGTACGGACTTGCCATTAGACCCTGCACCAATCAGCATGATTAATTTCTCTAAATTGGTACTTGTTGTGAGTGAGTACCCTACCATTTCAAGAATGATGGCTGCTTTTTCTGCAAAATCCACATCTCCCTCAAATATCTCGTTTAAGAATTTCTCAAACTTGGGCGCGGTTGCTTTTGGATCGTAAGTAACCGCGATCTGAGAAGTTCGATAATGATCACGTTCATGGGGGCGTAGCTCCCAAGCGCCATCAATTAAATAAAGTTCGCCATTTTGACAGTTGATGAATTCTTGGTTTTTATCGAATTCATGCCCCTTAATGAAAACCTCCGTTTTAATTAAATCTGTGATTGATGCGACTACACCTGCTGTTAATTCGACATCTGTTACGACTTCATGAATTTTTTGCTTAATGCTGCGGTCATCAACAATTTGCCAGAGTCCTTTAGTTGACCATCTCCATAAGTAGCCGGATGAGTTAATTAAATTCCCAGCACCGAAGGCTGTAACCACTTTGACCGCGAGCGCTCGATGGTCATAAAAGCCCCCATCACTAACATTTTGAGCTTTAGCGTCTTGATTTAAACTTGCCACTGATACCCCAGCTTTCTTGGCAATTTGTTTCCGCAATATATGACGTTCCGCGTCTCGGAAAGCCCCAAACGTGACACGGTCAGCAAGCATTCCGATAAGTACGCTAGTGTCAGACTCTGCTGCGATCATTCCAGCCAGTTCGTTGTAGCTATATGCGGGGGGTTTGATACGGTCAGGATGAATCTCTTGGCGCAGCGCCGTTGCTTCTTCTGGAGATAGGGTTTTGATGTTGCTCATAGCACCCTCATCGATATAATAAAATCTTTACTCTGGGCGTCTGCCATCAATTCAAAAACGTCTTTGATTGATTTGCCGACGCAATGTTGGTGTAGACAATGAAAACCACCAGCTAACCCGTTCATATCTGATGGCTCAAAAAATGCTGCGCCACCATCCACGTTGTCGGTATGAGCATGTGACCAAGGACAGATCACTTTATGCGTTCCGTTAATACCCACAGATAGCACCAAGTTATTTTTAGAGAAGAATTCAAACGCATCAGGGGCGTTGGTGAAATTACGCTTGAATGGTTTTATTTTGGGCTTGGGTTTTGGTAACCCGGAAAGAATTCCATCAACATCTAAGGGCGACCCCTCAAACCTGATTAGCGTCACTCCTACTGGCGGTAAATACACGGGCTGACTTGCTCGATAGGTTGATGAATCCCACCCCCTTTTAATGCCACTCTGCACCTCTAGATATGCGCCAATCAGTTTGGACTCATCTTCATTAACAGGACGTCTAAGATGGGCGATATAGCGCACCCTTCGGGCATTGAGCTGACTGCTGGCAGTTTCATAGGCGATACCTTCGCCCAGACACCCTAAAAATGCGACTAATTCATAAAATTCTGCATCTAATAAATTACCGTCATTGTCCATAGACAAAAATTCACGGTCTATGGCATTAGCGGTACATCTGCGACCATCACCCCCAAATGCACTCGTGAAATAATTTAACCCTTTTCGCTTTGCTCTGTTCTTCTCAATAAAGCCATCAATGTAATCTCGCCAAGTGCCTTGCAAAATTATTGGCTGGGTGTCGTATTTACTTTTGCCAAATGACCAGCAAAAAGGTTGCTGGTTTATAGGTTTAGTTTTAAAATCAGTCATGTTATTAATCTTTGTTTGGGGCTACTAAATGAAGGTGTCAAAGGGGGTCGATTAGTTCTAGCTAGTCGGCTCTTTTAATTTATGCGCAGGTCTTAGCGAGATTGGATTGCCAATCGGTAATATCTGACTGCTTCCAGCGCACGGCTGAATAGCTCACCTTCAATGGGGCTGGGAATTTTCTAAGGTGCATGAGCCGATAGATCGAGCTACGGCTTAAGCCTGAGAGTTGCTCAACATCTTTACGAGTTAAGAGTGCTTCTGCGGTGTTATTCATCTTCAAGACATCCTAAGGGTTACTAGCGTGTCTTGATTCTGAAGGTGGGGGGCTAGACTAACAAGCCAAGCCATGCGAGCTTATAAGCCTGTTTAAAGGCTTACCCTAGTAGCGAATGCTTAACCTCGCAAACTAACTACTTTGTATCTCTCTTTCAATTCTTGATCGAGCTTGTTCGTAGTGTTTACGGAAGGCTGATTGACTTAAGACAGGGATAAATTTTTCTTTTTCGCACTCGCTTTGGAGTTCTTTTGCTGATTTATTAGGACTTAAGCGAACTTTGCTTTCGATGTACCTTGCCGCTACACCCACGGCATCAGCTTGATTGCCACGACCAAAGATAGATTGAGCAGCTCCACTTGCTTTAATGCGCTCATGCTCAAGCAATACCCCTGCTCTAGCATTTATTAAATCTTCAATGGTTGATTCCTTAAGTTTAGCAACACTGATTTTGACATCCCTTACAAATACAGATGAATCACCTACGTTGCCCGCTATGCCATCAACAATAATTCCAGCCTTGTGCTGATAGTAGTGAGCCAACTCCTTTAATGAATAAGTGGCTAGTGATACTAGATAGCCTCCATCCGCATAAAGCTCTATGATGTATTCGTAAGCCAATGAGCTAAATATCTTTACTGATAGATCAAGCTGGGGAGTGAAGATCGAATAGAACTCTTTACCGCTCATCTGCTGGACTAACACCAAGTCGCCCACTCGCTTTAAAGGCTTGGTAATGATTAAGGTAGCTTGCGCCTTAGTGAGCTTTTTCATGCTCTCGCCTTTAGTGGCACTACTTTGCCTTTGCTATCGAGGTAATTAGCCCACTGCTGCATGATCTCCTTACGCTCTTCAATGTATTGGCTACGGGCGTAAGCTTGTACGGTAGGATCGCCAACGCTATGCGACAGGATTGCTTCCAACACTTCAAAGCGAAAGCCCATCTCCGACAGAATGGTTCGACATAGCGACCTAAAGCCATGACCCGTCATCTTGCCTTTGTAGCCTAGATTTTCAATCACCTTAAGAATGGTGTTTTCTGAAATAGGCTTAAGAGGTGCGGTTCTATTTGCAAAGACTAGCTCTTGCTTGCCTGTCGTTGCCTTTAAGCCCTCTAGCAATGCGATAGCTTGAGTTGATAGCGGGACTATATGGGCTTTACGCTTATCACCTGCCCCCTTGCGCCCAGCTTGTTCGGCTGGGATTGTCCATAGAGCTTTAGTGAAGTCAAAGTCAGCCCATTTAGCAAAGCGCACTTCGCTTGTTCTAGTAGCGGTCAGCATTAGCAAACGCATAGCGCTACTGGCTATCAGCGATACCTTCTTTGCCTGCTCTAGCTGATCAAGCTTAGCTAAGAAGACGGCGAGTTCATTAGGTGCAATGCAAGGGAAGTTCTGCACCCTAGGGCGCTTTTTAAGCAATATGCGGATGTCGGTTGGATTGTTCTCGCAAACCTCAAGAGCAATGCCGTACTTAAAGACGCTTGAAATGCCTTGCAACAAGCGATCTCTGGTTTCGTAAATCTCTAAAGATTCCATCTCACGCATGACTGCCAATACATCGGCGGGCTTGATAGTACGGACAGGTTTAGCTCCTAACTTCTTAAAGGCGTAATCCTCCATATTCTTAAGCCACTGCGCACCGTGCTTAGGCGTCCACTGCGGCGCTTTGGTCTTGAGGTAAGTTCTTGCCAATGCTTCAAAGCGCTCGATCTCTAACGCAAGCTTAGCTTTGTTCTTGGCTTTGTTGGTATGCGTCTTAGGGTCGATGCCTTGTCGCAAGTCTTTCTTAATGTCGTTTCTTAACTCTCTAGCCTCTGATAGCGATACCTGAGGATAAGCACCTAACGCTTGCGTGCCTTGCTTACTATCAAAGCGGTATGCCAATCTCCACAGCTTTGAGCCGTTAGGCGTGATGTAAAGATACAAGCCCCCACCATCCGCTAACTTCACAGGTTTTTTAGACGGTTTTGCCTTCTCAACGGCTAGTGCTGAGAGCTTATCGCTAGTATTGGTCTTGGTTGCAATCGCCATAAGGCTTTTCGGGACTTTTGTTGGTATTTTTGGTCAAGTTGTTGGTATCAGTATCGGATATACCAACAAATATTGCAAGAACCCTCGGGAATAGGTGATAACCTATAAGCCTTGTTTTTACTGCTTCTTATTGATTTATAAGGGAATTATTGTGCTTAGGTAGTCCTAAGTATTCCCATAATGGCGGAAGAGGTGAGATTCGAACTCACGGAGGACTTTCATCCTCGCCAGTTTTCAAGACTGGTGCATTCAACCGCTCTGCCACTCTTCCTATGCGTATTGAGAGCTAGATTATAAGGAAA
>Ga0118677_10015663_pt1 | contig 10506 bp, 9 predicted proteins | sample AliMusrvi5mmetaG_FD_86154 | JGI IMG/M metagenome (GOLD analysis project Ga0118677, IMG submission 86154)
CAATTCCCCTCGCCGCAATTGGCATGCGACATTTCGGTCTCACAGGCTTGATTGCAACCAACCTGCTCTGCAATATCGCAACCCAAATGACACCACTCATTTACACGAGCTGGCAGCTGGGTTTGATCCGGTCTAATTCCATTGCGCAATGATCTGCCGAGTTTGTGACGCCACGCGACTGGACCTCGCCATCGACCTGGGGCTGCAGCCTTGGTGCAACCATTTCCTCAAGAAGGAGGAGATCGGCCGGGAGCCGTTCTATCCGCTGCGGGTGGTGTATTGCCATGGGTGCGGCACCTCCCAACTGGACTACACCGTCAGGAAAGAGGTGATGTTCGGCGACCACACCTACCTTTCGGGCGTCACGAAGTCGCTGAGCGATCATTTCCGGCGCATCGCCACCGAGCTGGACGACCGCTTCTTCAAGCATACCTCGGGCAAGAGCGTCCTCGACATCGGGTCGAACGACGGCACGCAGCTGAAGCATTTTCAGGCGCTCGGCTACGAGGTGCTCGGCGTGGAGTCCTCCAAGACCACGGCGCGCCTGGCCCAGGAAGCCGGCGTGGCCACGGAGAACGCGTTCTTCAACCTCGAGACGGCCCGCCGGCTCGGCCGGAAATTCCACGCTATCAACGCGGCGGGGGTGTTCTTCCACCTAGAGGAGCTACATTCCGTCACCGATGGCATCCGCGAATCGTTGCGGGAGGACGGCGTGTTCGTCGTCCAGTTCCTCTACATGAAGCGCATTGTAGAGAACCTGGCCTTCGACCAGATCTACCACGAGCACCTGCTCTACTACAACCTGCGGCCACTGGAGCGGTTGCTCGACCTGCACGGCCTAGCGCTCTTCGACGCCTATCTGTCCCCGATACACGGAGGGTCCATGATGGCCTATGTTACCCACAAGCACCGCGCGGTCGCGCCCAGCGCCCGCCTAGAGGAGTTGCGGGCGGCCGAGGACCTGGCCGGCAGCAACCGCTTCGAAACCTACGTGGCCTTCGCCGAGCGCATCCGGCGATTCAAGGAGGAGAACCTGGCCTACCTGCGCCAGGCCCGCGTCGCCGGCAAACGCGTGTGGGGCTTCGGCGCGCCCGTCAAGGGCAACACCATGCTCAACTATTTTGGGGTCGGCCCCGACCTCATCGAGTGCCTTGTCGAGCGCAATGAGCTGCGCCGCGACCTCTACGCCCCGGGCTCGCACATCCCAGTCGTCATTGAGCGTGAGCTGACCGGCCTGCCGGACATCTACTACGTGCTGGCGTGGAACTTCAAGAAAGAGATCCTCGAGCGCAACCGCGCCCTGATCGAGCGCGGTGTGGAATTCTTCTTTCCCGTCAATCCGCCGGAGACCTGACATGAAAATCCTCGTCACTGGTGCGACCGGTTTTTTGGGCACGGCCCTGTCCCGCCGCCTGCGGGAGGACGGCCACGACGTTACGGCCCTGGGCTCACGCGACGCCGACCTGCGCGTGCGTGGCAGCCTCGACCGTTTTACCGGGCCATGGGACCAGGTTTACCACCTGGCCGCGTGGACCCAGGCTGGCGACTTCTGCCTCCGGCATCCGGGCGAGCAGTGGGTGATCAACCAGCTGATGAACACGCATGTGCTGGACTGGTGGCAACAACGGCAGCCGCAGGCGAAGCTCATCACTATGGGCACGAGCTGCTCCTATGCCCCGGACCTGCCGCTGAGCGAGGAGCACTACCTCGAGGGTACGCCGATCGAGAGCCTGTTCACTTACGCCCACACCAAGCGCATGCTGTTGGTCGGGCAGCTGGCGCTGCAGAAGCAATATGGACTGGAATGGCTGACCCTCGTGCCGTCGACGCTTTACGGGCCGGGCTATCACACCGATGGCCGGCAGATGCATTTCATCTTCGATCTCATCCGGAAAATCCTGCGCGGAAAACTATACGGCGAACCTATCGTCCTGTGGGGTGATGGTCAGCAGAAGCGCGAACTCATCCACGTGGACGATTTCGTCGCAGCGGCAGTGCAGCTGGCAGTCGGGCAGAAGAACGAGCTGATCAACATCGGGGCGGGGGAGGAGTTCACCATCCGGCACTTCGCGACCCTGATCTGCGCCGCAACCGGTCATGATTACTCCCGGATCCAATTCGACACGTTGCGCTATGTTGGCGCCAAATCGAAGTGCCTGCAAATAGAGAAACTGAACCGGCTGCTGCCCGACCGGCCGGCGACATCGCTGGAAGGCGGACTGGCGGGCACCATCGCATGGTTCGAGCAGAACCAGGCCCAATTGCTGCCCCGCCAACCGCAATCAACGCCGAAGTGATGTTGCGCGACTGCATTCATTGCGCGCTCTTGTTGACGGGTTACTGGTCGGCCCAGTTGATTGCGAAGGAGGCTGCGCACATACTGCCGCAACTGGAGCCGGGAGATCTGTGCATCGAGATTGGCGCACATTGTGGTTCCTGGACCTTGGCGCTGGCACGGCGTGTGACAAGCGGACAGGTGTTCGCCATCGAGGCTTTGTCCTACTACGCCCGGCTCATCCGCTGGCTCGTGCGACTGCTCCGCTTTCGCAACGTCCACGTGCTGAATTACGGTGCGACGCTTGAGGCACAGTCATTGCAGCTGATCTGGAAGGACACGGACGGTCACCGGCTGACGAGTTACACGCACCTGGCCGGTCGCGGCAACGGTCTCGCCGCGACAATCACGATTTTCGGTCGCCCACTTGCCGACCTTATCCCGACGGAATTTTGGCCGCGGGTGAAATTCATCAGGTGCGACGTGGAGGGCGCCGAACTGGAGGCGCTCGAGGGCGCGCGTGCGATTCTCGCCCAAGCGCGCCCCATTGTGTTTTCTGCGATCAACTCAGAGTACTGCCGACGCTATGGGCTTGAGACTGCCGAAGTTTTTGCCCTCTTTGATGGACTGGATTATAGCCCCTTCGTATTGAATGAGAAAGAAGTCTTGGTCGCCGCCGACGCGACCACCTATGCCGGCGTAGAGGAAGTATGGTTCTATCCAGGCAGCCGATGAATTCCTCAGTCGATATAGATGTCCCCAAGGGGCAGAATTGTATTCCTTCCCATCCGGTCAGCTCAGTGCCGAAACATCGCATTCTATTAGACCTGCTGGCCTACGGACCAAACGACGGCGGCTTCACCACGTCGGTCAACTCGCTGCTTGAATCTGCCAAGCTATTGCCGGAATTTGAATTCGGCCTGCTGCACCACCGGGACTACCGTGATTATTTCTCCCGCTGGCCTTTCACCCGGCATGAGGCGGTGTGTCCCCGGCCGCTGAAATTCATGGCCTCGCTCTGGATTACCCCTCGGGTGGTGCAGCGTCATGGCTACGCGGCGGTGCATGCCGACATCTCGCTGTTGTCTCCCTGGCTCGGGGTGCCCGGTTCGATCCGGGTGCATGATCTCTATTTCCTCCTGAACCCTTCAGTCAGTCAGCGAAACCCGGTTAAGAGAGCGGCGAATTTCGTGTATGAACGACTGCTCGTTCGCAGCATCCGCCGCGCAGCCGTCGTCGGGGCCATCTCGGAATGCACGCGCCGGGACATCGGTCGCCTGGTGGGCCGGACCCAGGGCGGGGTGTTGCTGCCCCACGCCATTCCCTCACCGGCCGGCCTGGTGCAGCCAGCGGCGTGGCCGGAGATCGACCAGCCGCTCAAATTGCTCTTCGTGGGCAGCGTGGTCCCCAGAAAGAACATCCGTGTGCTGCTGCAGGCATTGCGGCAGGTGAAGCGTTCATGGGCTTTGGACATCGTGGGCAATATCTGGTGGGGGAGCGCGTCTATCAAGGATTACAGCGGTGATTCCCGCGTGCACATCCGCGGCTTCGTTTCGGACAGCGAACTTCGAGAGTATTATCGGAAGTCGCATGTCCTTGTGATCCCTTCACTCTATGAGGGCTTCGGACTACCTGCGGCGGAGGCGATCAGCGCCGGCTGCCTGGCGCTTACCTCAAGCGGTAGCGGTTTCGATGAATATATACCCGCGGAATGCAGGTTTGACCCAAACACGCCCACGCAGCTTTCCGCGCTGCTAGATCGACTTGACCAGCAGTCTGCAGCGAAGCTTTGGCGTGCTTCGAGCGAGGCAATCAAACAATATACACTTGAGGCGCAGACGCGGGCTTATGCGACCGCTTTCAGGAAGTTGCTGAGTTGCGAATCCGGCAATTCGCCGCAGTCGGTTGGAGCCAGCGCATGAGCAATCAGGAAATATTGCGCATGCTTGTAACCCTCGAAGTCTGGCGGTTGTCTCGGATAAAACCCCCGCGTTTTCGGTGCAAGATCCGGGAAGCGGACAACTCCACGGCATCGCAACACCGATCCACCATCGCGCAATTGTCGCACGCCGTGGGAACGGCCCCTGTATGAGCACTATTTTATGAGCCAGGCATCAGCTGAAACTTGCCAGCACAGGCCGATCATCGTTTCGGTCGTTCTGGGCGATGATGCGGGCGCTGGCCACAACCTGCCCTATACGCGGGCTGTGGGCTCAGCGGTCAAGCTGCTGGGTTGGGATCACGCAGCCCTGCTGTCACGAAAAACAAAGCTAACGTTCACGCCACTCAGTTGGCGTTGCGTGATACATGTTTGGGATAATAACAACGAGGCGGGCGTATGTCGACGCCTGATGAATTTCGCGTATCTGGTTTCGTCGCTTCGCACAGGTATTCGTGCCACCTGCGGAGGGAGAAAGGGAGGCATAGTTTTGTTGGTGGACTCTTTCACCGTGACCAAGTTGCTGGCTCTTGTGCTGGCGGTCTGGTGTGAGGGAATCCCATGTCAGCTATGGACAATCCACCGCTATGACTACCGATCAGACATCGAGATCCATGCATACAGAATGATCAATTTCCTTGGCCGCTGGGCTCTGGGTAGGAACAAGATGGTAGGCCTCACCGACAGCAGCGACCTCAGCCTCTTTCTGAAGGAAAAACTCAAGGTAACATTCAAGGTCTTGCCGATCCCGCATACCGCACATGTTTCCAATGAAGTAGCATCGGCAGCGGCAGCTGAGCTGATTCTTTGGCTTCCGGGACAAGCATTACCATCAAAGGGGGTCGAACGGATCCAGTTTCTCTTGAAGCAATCTACTGCCAGGGCTGGTATGACTGTGATAAGGGTTGCGAGTGGGCCGGCGCTTTCAAGCACCCAAGGAGGGCCGCGGCTAGAACGTGTACCAAACGGAGTCACTGACCCGGAATACAGCATCCTGATGCAGAACTGTCAGGTGGTGCTTTTGCCCTATGATTCTGACTCATACTCAAGACGAACAAGCGGCGTGTTCGTAGAAGCGGTGATTGCTGGCAGGCTCCCAATCACCACTCGGGGAACTTGGATGGCCAAACAACTCGCGCAGGCGGATCTGGAGGAATGTATTCTGGACTGGTCGTCCAGTGACGTAATTGAGACCATATGGAATCTGACTCACAATAAGGACACACGCAGAAAGCTGTCGGTCCTGCGAACACAGTATGTTTCGCTCCACTCGCACGCCGGGTATGCCGAGATGCTGCAACAGTTATATCGTGCCGCAACCCCGCCACCCATCGCTGCGGAAGGCAGTCCGCGGCAGGCGGCGCTCCTGCCATTATGGCGCGTCACCAGGGGCTCGATCATAGACGGCATACTCAACCTCATGTACAATGGTATGGGATTGATAGATCCGATCATACCTAAAAGAAACACTCTGCTTCTTGCGGCATATCCGGATGTCGAGTGCCAGATTGTGGCCTTACTCAAGGAACTGAAGCGCCGTGCGTACGGTTTTGAACGCATCTACCTGCTGATTTCCGGCGACAAGCAGGAGGCTCGCGCTCGCCTGACGGGAATTTTCGGCGATCCTTGCGCGGATATTACCCTCATAGGGAAAATAAGCATACGTGGGTTCTGGACATATCTACAGTCAAGGCACGTGATCTTCACGCATGGCCTTTATGAAACAGACCTTCCCCGGCCTGCGGGCAGATTGATTGTCAACGTATGGCATGGAATTCCGGTGAAAGGGATCTGGCATGCGAATTTGCACCGGAATTCGCGGGACAACTGTCCGCAATGCACGGCCTTGGTGGCCTCCTCGCAGTTTTCGTCCGACCTGATGAGACGCCTCGCAGGAAATCGGCCCAAGGGAATGCTCTCCACCGGACTGCCCCGGAACGATCTGTTGCTGGCGCCGTGCGATGCAGCCAAGCGCTACCGCCATTCCGCATGCGCAGGATACAAGACTTTGATAGTGTGCTTGCCGACATTCCGCAGTTCCAATGTCCGCGGCGCACTGTGGGACGGCGATGAAACGGAAAATTCATTGATGCTTTCGGAGGCGGAGATTATTTCGCTCGAGGCCTTGCTCAAGGCTCATAATGCGTTGCTTCTCGTGAAACCGCATCCTTTATCAGTCCACTATGGTCAGGAGACAGAACTCAGCCCCAACATCCAGATTTTCACAGAGCGCTGGCTCAATGTAAATGGCATGTCGCTGTATGATCTGCTCGGAGTGGCGGACTGCCTGATAAGCGACATATCCTCAGTCTATATAGATTACCTCTGCACCCAGAAACCCTTCTTCTGCTACTTTCCAGATCTTGACCAATACAGACAGACTCGTGGGTTCAGTCTGGAACCGATTGAAGATTGGATGCCCAGCCGCATATGTCGCACGTCGGCCGAACTGCTCCAGGAATTGGGCAGCTATTTTCTAGGGCACGATGCCAACAGCGAACTACGGCGTCAGCTTGCCCTGCAGCTTAACTCCCAGTCAGAACCCTCGGCGGCCGCACATATCTTCGACTATCTGAAATCAATCGCCATTGCGCGGACAACACCCTGACATGAAGCGAATCATACTGACCTACGGGACCTTCGACCTTTTTCATATCGGCCACCTGCGATTGCTCAGCCGCGCCCGGGCGCTTGGCGATTTCCTGGCGGTAGGATTGTCGACCGACAAATTTAATCTATCCAAAGGGAAAAAGAGTGTCTTTTCATATGAAGAACGTCACGCGATACTGAACGGGATCCGCTATGTTGACGAGGTGTTCGAAGAGAATGAGTGGGAGCAGAAGCGTGCGGATCTGGTTCGCTACCAAGCGACCGCCTTGGTCATGGGCAGCGACTGGGAAGGGAAGTTCGACCAGTTCAGCGACATCTGCAAAATCATCTACCTGCCACGCACCGAAGGCATATCGTCCACTTACGTCAAGAACCTGCTGAGCCAGGAGGAGCCCAGAAGGGACTGATGATTCCAGTTCCTTTTCAGGCATCTAGGATTGTTTATCATCAACGCGCTTTGGGTTGATATGTTCAATGGCGACCATGCCCCTTTTCTGCCGGTTAAGATCCGGGCGGGGCATTTTGGTGAGGCCCCGCACACTGTCCCTCCCGCAATGGTCCTGACGGACTATCAGCAGAAAATATTTTTAAGGCCCGCGAGATCGATGCCACGTCGATCAGTTGAATAGGAACGTCAGGTTTTGATTGAATGAAAATTATTATCTTCGTGCTCTACGTATTCGGGCTGCATACCAGTTACACGTATCTGCTGGACCCGACGACCCCGATTCCGTTCACCGTCTGCGCCCTGGCCTTTCTCCTGTCGGTGCCGGTGGTGGTGATGCAGGCCCGCTCGGGCAAACTGAAGCAGATCTGGCCGTTTTTGGCCTACATTCTTCTGGCCATTGTAGTGACTTATATCACCGCCCAACCAGAATATTACCTTAAGTCTTTCAGAGGCGCGTTGCAGTTGGTCTATTCCCTGGTGATCGCGACCGGGCTCTACTATTTGGTCCTCTCGATGCCCCAGGCGACTTTGGCGAGGGTGTGCTTTGTGCTGTTGATCGGCCTGGCGGTTTTTGCTGCCTTGGAGCGCATCCCGGCGGTCGGGGCCTTGTCGGACAGGTTCCGTGCGCTGCTGGACACTGGTGGCCTGGCCGGTGGTGTTTACAATAGCGACCTGCGCGACATCGCCATGCACGGCGACATTCGGTCAAAGGTTTTCTCTCTGGAGCCGTCACATGCGGCTATCACTTTCTTTTGGCTGTCGATGGTCTTCATTTGGAGCAGTCGCGGGCGGGCGTTGACCATCGCCGTCTGGCTCTGCGCCTGTGCGCTGAGCATCTGGAGCATCCAAAGTCCCATCCTGCTCATGGCAGTTGTATGCGGCGTGCCCGCCTTCAGTCTTGTCCGACGCAGCCGGCACGCCAGCGCTCTGCCACTGGAATTCCAGGTGCTGCCCTTGCTGGTGACGCTGGCGCTCACCGGGATTTTGTTCTACGTGACTTGGGACCTGTTTTCGGCCCGGGCGGGAGACGTAATCGCGGGCGAGGGCAGTTTCATAATGCGGGTTTCCGGGCCGTGGCTGTTTCTGACGGAGTTCATCCCCAAATTCCCGTTCGTAGGCGTAGGGGTGGTGGGGGACCTGGACATGCTGTCGGAACAACTGCTCGGGATGTATCGCGCCTTGGGGCTGAGTTGGATGGGCCCGGAATTCGTGGGCAAGTCCCTCAGCAACTGCCTCGGCCTGCATTTCGTCTATTTCGGCGGGCTTGGGAGTCTGGTGACTCTGTGGCTTCTACTCAAGGCAAGTTGGATGAACGACCGGAAGATCTGGCTGCTGGTGATGGTGCAAATTGCCGCCCTGTGGATGTCCATGGGCGGCTACAACAGCGTGAGAGTGTGGTGTGTGTCATTCGCGCTACTGGCGGCGGCGAGGAGCAAGCTGCGGGTGGATGCGGAGGAAAAATCTAAAGATAACAGAGGACAGGGATCTCCCGCCCGGCAGACCGAGTCTCGGCAGGTCGGTTTGAGCACGGGAGCCAAACTCATGGCTGTCTCCCGCCAGCGCCGGCCCAGCCATACGTAAGGATGAATTTGAGATCCCATCGCCTGAACACCGTCGCCCAATCCCTGCGGATGCGAGTCATGGGTGGTTCCCTGCTCGACTGGATGCTGAACACGCTTGGCCCCGGGAGGGAAGCCGCCGCCCGACGTTGCTTCACCCGCGTCGAGGAGGACGGTGCTTATTGGGAAATCGAGATTGAGGGCGTGCCCGGCAAGCTAACGGTCAGCCGCGAGGTTCCTTTGCATTCGATCCAGCAGGCTTTCTACGAGCAATGCTATGCCTGGCACTGGCACAATTACCAGGTGTCCCAGACCACGGTCACGGCGACTGATACGGTTTTCGACTGCGGTTGCGCGGAAGGGATGTTCGCCTTTCTCAACCAGGACAAGGCGGGGCGGATCGTCTGCTTCGAACCCTTGCCTGAGTTTCAGGTCGGCCTGCAGCGGACTTTTGCGGGGAATCCGAAGATCGAGATCGTGGGCGAGGCGCTGGGGGAACGCGTGCAGGAGGCCTACCTGCAGCGCGCCGGCATGGCTTCGGCCGTAACATACACCCCGACGGACACAAAGGTCCTGATCAACACGATCGACAATTACTGCGCCGCCAAGGGGTGCGACATGACTTATCTAAAGGCTGATTTGGAGGGCTACGAACTGCAGGTTCTGGCCGGAGCCAAAGAAACCATCCGCCGCTGCCGTCCCAAGATCGCCATTACGACCTACCATATGGCCAGCCACGCCCGCGAGATCCAGACCTTCCTGCAGGGACTCGTGCCGTCCTACAATTTTCAGACCAAGGGGGTCGAGCCGACTGCGGGCGCGCCGGTCATGTTGCATGCCTGGTAATATGAAAACGGAAACCGCCGTCGCCCAATGAAGGAGGTCAACGCTACTTCGTCAAAGGACCGGGCCGCGGGCCCGGCCATGTTGCTGGTGGCGCCGCATCTGGTTCATCCGGCGCGCAACGGCTCGGACATCTCGCTCGAACGGATGGCGCGCTACCTCAGTCAGCACGCGGAGCACACCGACCTGATCGGCTGCGATTCCCTGCGCCGCTACGAGCGTGGAAAGCTGGTGGCGGATACGCCCTTCGCAAACCGGCTCCGGTCCAAGCCGGTCGCCGGCATCAGGACGCTGCTGTTCCAGAGCCATTATTTCCGGGAAAAATTCAACACGCCGGCATTTACGGCGGTCGTCCACCGGCAGCTGGCGGTGGAGAATTACGGCACGGTCCTGGCCAGTTACCTCACCACCGTCCCACTGTTGCCGCCGTTGCGCGCATGCCAGCGCCTGCTGGTCTGGACCCACAACGACGAGTTCAAATGGTTTCAGGATCTGGCGGCCAAAACGCCCAGCCGGCTTGGACGGGCCGTGGCGTGCCAGAGTCTGGGCTGGCTGAAGCGCGAACTACCTGGCCTGGCCCGCCGGGCGACGCTTGTGCACGTGACAGAGGACGACCGGGCCGGTTTTGAACGGGTGCTGCCGGGACATGCCAGCATGGTGGTCGCGGTGGGCACCGATCTCGATACCTCCCCGCATTGGCCGGATCGGAAGCCGGACGACCCCGTCGTCCTGAGTTTCGTCAGCTCCCTGGCCGTGCAGATGGCGGGCGATGCGTTGCGTCATTTCCGTGACCGCCTCGAGCCGGTGTTGCGCGAGCGGTTCGGGCCGCAGC
>Ga0118677_10015665_pt1 | contig 10506 bp, 9 predicted proteins | sample AliMusrvi5mmetaG_FD_86154 | JGI IMG/M metagenome (GOLD analysis project Ga0118677, IMG submission 86154)
AATTGACCGTTTGCCGACAGCATCAGCACCGAGTATTTGACTTCGCCCACGCTGACGGTGACCGCTTTGGCGCGTTTGCCGTCCATGCTGCCGGTCGCGCCGGGGCCGGTCAAGACGAGGAGAGTGTCCAACCCGCTGGCGTGGCTGAAGTCAATTGCCAGACATCCGCCGTCGCCGGTGGTCAGCACGGTCGAACCGTTTCTTGTCGGCTGATAGGTGCCGGTGAATCCGCCGTTGATATTGCCCCATTTCAGCCGCTGGCCTTCCGACCAGATGGTGAGCGCCGTTTCGGCCCGCACCGCGTAGTTGCCCTTGGCCGTGCGGGTCAGGATCGAAATGACGGTATCATCCTGGTCCTGCCAGCGATTCCGCCAGGCGTAGAAACCCCACTTGGTGTCACGGTATGCGTGCGGCATCACGTCACCGGGGTTTCGTTCCGGCAGACCGACCGGCCAGTTGATGAATGCCAGCACCGCATCGTGCGGATAGACGCTCGTGGTGTCGCAAGGCGTGCCGGCCTTGTCGTCGGCGGCCTTGAGATGATGATTGTAAAACCAGAGCAGGCCGGGTTGGTAATCGCCGGGCAGACAACCGAAACCGAACGCAAAATAACCGGCGCCCGACAAGGCGGTCCGCTCCCAGATGTTGTGCGGATAGGCTCCACGCTCCGGGAACCCATCGCGCAAGTTCAGCGGGTTCTTGCCGGTCGGCACGGTTAGAAAAGCCCATTTGAGCGTCAGCCACGGAACGTTGGGACGCGGCGCAATGAAGTCCTTGCCGCCGGCAATCTTCCACGCTTGCAATCCCGACAGGAACGCGATGTGCGACGACATGGATCCGGTCCCGTCGCCTTCCGCGAAAAATCCGCCGTCGCCGAAGCCCTGAGTCAGGTTGCGGAGCAAACACTGGATGTTGGCATTCAACATCGGTTGGAGCTTTTCCATGTCCACGCCGGGATCGTTCATGATCGCCAGCAACGCCTGCGCCGCGCCGCCCACTTCCATCCCCCAGTGATTCGAGCCGGGATGCATCTGCGGCTTCAACGCCAACCGTTCCATCGTCATTTGCCCGCTACCATCGCGACCCGTGTGACCGCCGTCGTAATGTTGCAGTGTCACCGCTACCTTCCGGCGAAACTCCTCGTCCCAACCGTCGTAACAAAGATCGTATGCCATCGCAATCGCGCCCACCGACGGCCCGGCGCGCAGAAAACCGCCGGGATTCACCAACGCATACCGGTCATCCCGGTCGCGCACACCGGCCATCGCTTTCTCGACACTCTCGCGCCCCAGCGCCGCGTACTTCTGGTCGCCGGTAAGCTGGAACAACAGCCCGTATCCGGCACCGTGCCATAACGTGTACGCACCGACCGGCAAGTTCTTGTCCACGTTCTGGTAAGCCGCCGTCGCTTTGGGAAACACGGTCGGCATCGTCTCGCCGTTACCGCCGTTGAGCAGCAATCGCAACCGCTTCACGATGGCCTGTCCCTCCGGCGTCCGCGCCTTCTGCCGCAATGCGGGCAAATCGGCCTTGCGGAAAAACAACCGCGGATGCCCGCCCGCCGTCGGCGCGTGCCAGCCCGGCACAGCGGACGGCCATGGCGATAGATCGTCCGCGAGGGACAACGACACGGACGCCAACCAACCCATGAGGATGAAGAGGAATCGTTTCATTGCATGTTTGCCATATGACCTGCGGCCGCCGACCATTACGGGCCATTCAGGTTCATTGATCCTAGATTCGGAAATCAGGACCACGGAGTACACGGAATACACTGATTTTGAGTGGTTGTTGAGGAAGCCCAACCTCACCTTGGGGATGAATGGGGCACCTTCAAGAGCCTCGGTGATTTCCGTGCATTCTGTGCATTCCGTGGTTTCCATTTTCCTTTTGAGGTTGACCGGCATTTTATCCTCGCTGATGTTGTCCACAAGTTGAATTCTCCCGTCCCAAGACCGGCTTGTAGCCGCCGCGAAAGAAGACGAAAAAGAGGGCCGGGTAGGTTGCCGAGGAGGTTCTTGACAGGAAAATCACCCTCGGCCCGTCAAGTAGTATTCTAGCATAGGGCCCGGCAATTGGATTTGAGGAGCCAACTCCACACAATTTCCTTGATCCGGGCGTGCCCCGTCAGAAGATCGCCATACGACGATGAACCAAGAAAGCACTGCCCGTTTCAGCGTTTCCCTGAATCAAGATCTGCTCCGACAGCTCGATGAAATGATCGCGCAAAAGGGTTATGACAACCGGTCCCTGGCCGTCGCAGACATGATCCGGGACCAGTTGGTCGAGCACCGGCAGGGGGCAGGTAACACCGAGGCGGCGGGAACCGTCACCTTGGTTTACGACCACCACTCGCACCATGTGCAGGAATCGCTCACCCACATGCAGCACGACCACTGCGCGGAGATCATTTCCACCCTGCACGTCCACCTCGACCACCACAACTGTCTCGAAGTCCTCGTGATGCGGGGCCGGATTTCGAAGCTCAAACAAATCGCCGACCGCTTGATCGGAGCCAAAGGAGTGAAACACGGCAAGCTCACCCTGACAACCACCGGCCGGGACCTGCCGGGCTGACTACCCGTAAGTGGGGCGAGCATCCCGCAGGCGACATCCTCAATGCCATCTGGCGTTGACCGAAGTTTGGTCGGGCCATTCGATTTCCATGCCGCAACCGAACACGTCGCGCAGGTTTCCATGTGTTAGAACCGCGGACGGCCGGCCAACGACACGAATGCGTGCGCGGTGGAGGAGCACGCAGTCATCGACGAACATGGGAGCCAGCAGCAGGTCGTGGCAAACCATGACCACCGTGCGGCCTTCGGCGGCCAGGTTGCGGGCAAGTCGATAGAGATCGAGCTGGTGGCGGAGGTCGAGGTGCGAGCCGGGCTCATCCCAGAGCAGGACCGGTGTTTGTTGGGCAAGGGTGCGGGCGACGATGACGCGTTGCCGCTCCCCGCCGCTGAGTTGGTCGCACGGTCTGTCCGCAAGCGCCGTAAGGTCGAGGCGGGCGAGGCATTCACGGGCCAGGCGGAGGTCCTCTGGTGAATCCGGCTGCCATCTTGTGCCGTGCGGGTAGCGTCCTAACAAAACAAGTTCGAGCGCCGTAAACGGCAGCGCGGCGGGAGTGTCCTGGGCGGCCACCGCGATATGGCGGGCGATTTCACGGCGGTCCAGTGCGGCAAGCGGGCGGTCGTCGAGCCAGATCCCACCCGATTGGGCACGCAGCGAACCGTTGAGGCATCGCAGCAAGGTCGATTTGCCGCTGCCGTTAGGTCCCAACAGTCCGGTCACGCGGCCGGAGCGGATGGTCAGCGAGACATCGGCCAGCACCGGCACTTCCTGCCGGTAAGCGAAGCACAGGTTCTCGATCCGGAGGTTCATGGGGCGGCTTGGGTGCGACGGGTTTGTAGCAACCACAGGAAAACCGGTGCGCCTACGACGGCGGTGAAGATTCCGACGGGAATCTCGGCCGGGGCAGCGAGGGTGCGGGCACAGGTGTCCGCCAGCACCAGCAGCAGCGCGCCGCCGAGCGCCACCGGCACCACCAGTCGCCGGTGGTCGGCACCGACGAGCAGGCGCACCAAGTGGGGCACGATCAGGCCGATGAAGCCGATCACCCCGGTCAGGCTGACGGTTACCGATGCCAGCACCGCGATGAGGGCCAGCAATCGTCGTTGCAATTTCGGCACATCGAGGCCGAGGTCGCGGGCCGTTCGTTCGCCTAACAAGAACACGTTCAGGTCGCGGGACCATACAACCATGCAGGCCAGCCCCGCGAGACTGGCCAGCGCGAGAATCAAGACGTGTTGCCAATTCGCCTGCCACAGTCCGCCCATCAACCAGAACACGATCGCCTGCAAACGCTCGCCGGCGAGGTAGAGCATGGCGGTGGTCAGCGAGGAACACAGTGCGCCGACGGCGATGCCTGCCAGCAACAGTCCGTGACCGAAGTAGCTTCCGCGGCGGCCGAGGGCGAACACGACCGCAGTGACGGCCAGCCCGGTGGCAACGCTGGCGGTGATCGCCGCAGCCGTGCCATGGATACCGACGCTGGCGGCCAGCAGGAGGCCACCCACCGCGCCGAGCGCTGCACCGTTCGAGACGCCGATGATCGAAGGACTGGCCAACGGATTGCGGAACAAGGTCTGTGCCGCTAGACCGGCGAGCGCCAGGGAACTTCCGGCAAGCATTCCTAACAGAACACGCGGTAGGCGCGCGGCGAACAGGATCCGGTCGATGGCATCCCCGACCGGATGGCCACCCATCCATCCGGCCAACCGCCGGGCAATTTCGTGCACGGGAATCGGCACGCTGCCCGTGGCAAGCGCGAGCCCCAGCGCGGCGAGTAGGCACCCGGCCAGCAGCAGCGTAACCTGTCGGGCGCGTCGATGCAGGCTCAGAGATCCTGAACTCTGCCGGGTCTTGCTGGTTACCCGGGAAATCATGTGAGAACCTTGGCTCCGGGCAGGATGCCCGGACCACAGTGGCGCGGGCATCCTGCCCGCCGCCTTTCTTCACCAGGTATCATTCCATTTCCTTCGAGTTCAGGGTGTCTGAGGCTCGTCACGGCTGGTTCGGGTTCATTCATGCGACTCGTTGCACGGCGAAGCGGTCGTCGCGGGCCGCATGGTTGAGTGCCTGCTCGGAAGTGAGATGGGATTTGCCCACTTGGTCGAGGTGCCGTTGGCAGACGGTCACCGCTTGCTCCATCTCTCCCACGGTGGGGCGACGGTGACTCTGCCCGGGGACCGGAATGTAGCCCATGATGTGGAAAGGGATCGAACGGCTCAGGTTGCCTAACCATTCCGCCACGGCCTCCACTTGGTCAAGATCGACGAATCCGGGGATGAAGACCACATTCGCCTTGAGATCCAGCCCGGCGTGGAAGGCGCGTTCGAAATTGCCGAAAATCAGCTCCTTGTCGCGGCCGGTGTAGGCGAGATGCACGTCCGGATCCCACGCCTTGAGCCCGACGTTCGCGCCGTCGAGGTTGGCGAAATCGAGTTTCCAACCGTTGCAGTGGCCGAGGAAGGTGCGGACGCCCAACTCGTGTTTGCCGAAATCCAACAACTTCTGGAGGTCCCGCGCCATCGACGGTTCGCCGCCCATGAAGTAGAGCGTTTGGATGTCGAGCTTGCGCAGTGCCGCCTTCACCTTCTCGGTGGCAAGGTAGCTGTCAGGCCGCGGCCAAGCATAACCAGGCCGTCCTGCGGGGCCGCTGTGCAGTTTGTAGCTGCATACTCCGCAGCGGAACATGCAGCCGTAATTGTGCAGGGTCGCGAAACGGTATTTCGGGTTGTGGGTGATGCTGTGGAATGGCATGGCTCAATGATTGTTAGGTTGGTTGGAAGCGGCGGGATTGACGGGTGGATTGGCGAGCAGGGATTTCAGGCGCGCCACGCCCTCGGGAAATCCCGCGCCGGCGACCATCGCGTAGCGGTCGAGGATGTGGACCCGGTGGTTGTGCACGGCGGACAAGCTGTCGAACCCGCCGCGGCTCGCAAACGACCCGGCGGTGGCGGCTCCTTCCAACAAAATGACCCGCTCCGGGTTGGCGGCGAACAATTGCTCGGCGGACAACAGCACCGAACCAGTGGCGGTGGCCGCGATGTTGCGGCCGCCGGCCAACTCGATGAGGTCGTTGACGTACGACTCACCACCGCCGGTTTTGAAGGGGCTGTAAAGTTCCAGATAGATGGCGGGCGGGTTGGGGCGCGGTGCGTTCGCGAGGAGGGCGAGGTCTTTCTCAACTCCTGCGGCAAGGGCGGCAGCAGGATCGGCAAGGTCGAGGCATTGCCCGACAAAGCGCACCGTGGCAGGAATCTCCGCCGCGCGCTGGCAGCGGATTTTCACCACCGGCACGCCGAGACTTTCCAACAATGTTGCGGCATCCTCCTGGTACCACCAGACGAAGGCGAGGTCGATGTTGCGGGCGAGCACTTGCTCGCGCGACAGTGCGCTGCCCTTGCCGAGCACCGCAATGGCGGCGGTGCCGGGGACGATGCGGCTGAACTCGTCAATACCTGCCAGGCGGGCACCCGCGCCGAGGCGCAACACCGTGTCGGTGGCCGAAGAACACAGGCTGAGGACGCGGCGCGGGTCTTGCGGCACCGCTACCACGCGGCCAGTAAGGTCGGTGACGTTGCGGACCGACGCTCGCGCTTGCTCGCGCGGCGCGCAAGCGGCCAGCGTGGCCAGCAGCAGGATGACGGCGCGGGTAATCACGGGGTTTTGACGCGATAAAAGCGGTTGCCGGGGATGATGGACACTGCCTGTTGCACGGGGGCGCTGCCGAGGGTGAAGTTGGTCAGCGGCGTCCAGTTGGTTAGGTCGGACGATTCCATGATCGTGCATGACTGGCCGGGCACGCCGGTGACCGTCAGGTCGAGATTGTCGCCGTTGCGGACGGCGACCAACTTGGCGGCGTCGTGCGTGACCCCGAGGGCGACGAACTGCGGGCGCAGGCTGGTTTCGCGGGTTCCGGGCACGTCGGCCGCCGCCACCGAGAACTTCACGGTATTGTTCGCCTGCAAGAAGGGCAGCACGTCGAAACTCACCACGCTCGGACCATAGTCGAGACCACTGCCGACCTTGTCCCAACCGGCCACGTCTTCGCCGCCGAGTTGATGGCCGTTGAAGAACAAGCGGTCGTCTTGACCGGTGTCGCCGTAGGTATAGAGAGCGCGGATTTGCGCGGCGGTGGCGTTGGCAGGAGCGACCTGTTCTAACGAAACAGTGCGCGTGTCGGTTTGAGGACTGACGGGCGTTTTGTAGATGTCGCCACTGCCTTCGGCGAGGACGTAATCCAAGCTGTTCGCCAGATTTGCCGACTGATAGACGGCGGCCAGGGTGACGTGGTGCAGGCGACCGTCGAAACCATTCGACGTTGTCTGCGTGATTTGCACGACGTTTGGCGAGCCGTCGGTGGCCAGCAGCGCGGCGGGCACCGGCATGGTGACCAGCCACAACCCCGATCCGGAACCATAGGAGCATGGCAGGCCTGCTTGGAAGACCGGGTTGGCATCGCCGGTCCCGCCGAAGACCAGCGGCGAGGCACCGGCGAGCGAAGTGTTGTTGACGGTGACGGTCATCTGGCTGACATCGTTTGCGGTGCCGCCCCAGACGGTCATCACCAGGCGCGCGACCGCGACGGACTGGCAGGGAGGCAGCGCAAACGGCACCGTGACCTGATAGGGCTTGTCCGGCGTCGTGCCGTTGATCCATTCGGGTTCGGTGTGCCAATAGAGCGCGCCGTTGGTGACGGAGCCGGAGACCACGGTTTGGATGCCTTGGCCTTGTGAGGCGAAGCCGCCGCGGGCAGCAGGGGCGTGGCACAGCAGCATGGCGGCCAATAGGCAGCCCGCGGCACGGCACGATCTAACGAAGGTGGCATGCGGTTCGGTTCGCTTCCAACACGTGGTTTGGTGGTGGTGGTGCATGATGGTCATGGTGGTTACTTTGAGGCGTCCCAGTCCTTCTGTTGGGTGTGGGTTCTCATTTCGGCATGGCCGTCACAGAAGACGGCTACGAAGCTTTTGCCGGGATGTCGGTAATCGACGTCGGGCACCGGTTCCTTGAACTTGGAACCGCCGCCGCAGTAGTACTTGCCGGGGGTGCAATCGGCGAAGAGGATGGTTGCGGAGGGGCGCGGCACCGCTGCCGCACGCACGGGGTACCAGAAACAATGGGCTTGGTCGCCGAAACGGAAGCTGTTGATGCCGTAGCTCATGTGAATCGTCGGATCCCAGGTCACGGCGATCCGTTGCCGGTCGGCCGGACACAGATAGACGTCCGCCTTCTTGTCCAGGTAGGGCTTGAGCAAGTCCATCCAGCGCGTTTGGCCGTCCACCCAGGCGGGCGGATAGCTGCCGTTTTCATCGGTGTAGATCTGCGTGGCGATCCCGACTTGGCGGAGATAGCTGAGACAGCCGGCTTGCTGCGCTTGGGCCTTGCCCCGGCCCAGCACGGGAAACAGCAAGCCGCACAAGGCGACGAGGATGGCCACGACCACCAGCAGCTCGACCAAGGTAAAGGCATCCTCGCCCGTGAGGCGGGAACCGTGGTTGCGAGATGCCTGTGGATGCTGCGGGTTCATCCCTTGAACATCCGGCTGAACGATCAGCGGAAGCGCTGACCGGACGCCAGACGCGCGGCATGATAGCCCTCCTTTGGGTGTTACGCAATAGAAAAGACGTAGCACTTAGAGAATCGACTGGAAACTCCTCCAGTGCACAGAATGTTCATGGGATGCAGGAATTCCCTTAAAAGTCGCTCCCAGGATTTGTTCTCAGGGTGTTACGTTAGGGAAATGGAGTGTGCAATTGGGTTGCAACCGACGGGCCGATGGGGCGCGGTTGGCGGCGATGCCGTAGAGGCGCAGCTTGCCTTCCGCCTTGGAAGGGGGGAACGGGCAGTGCGCTCAATACTGTTGACTTAGGCGATGCAGGGGCGGGACAGGAAGAGGCGGCGGGCAGGATGCCCGCGCCACGTGGCCCGGGCATCTTGCCCGGAGCCTCTGTTCAAACAACCAAGAGTGCTAAGTCAACAGTATTGGGCGGTGCGCCCGTTCAAGTGAACGCCGGGTATCGGCACCGCACGCGCAAACACGGGCGAGGCCGCCCGTGCCCCCCTTGTGTCGGCCCGTCTTCACATTCTCAGCGGGCTGTTTGCGCTCACCTCGTCAACTGCCGCCGTTCCTGGCGGAGGCGCTCGACTTCGTCGAGGAGGCTGAGGATGAGTTGCAGGCCGGCGTCGGTCAGGCCGCGGGTGCTGCGCAGGTATTCGATGCGGCGCAGCAGGCGCAGGCATTCGGTGTCGAACAGGCTGCCTTGGGCGGCATCGCGGGTGACGGGTGAAATCAAGCCGAGTTCCTGATAGTGCAACACGGTGCGGGGATTCACCCCGGCCAGCTCGGCGATCACTTCGAGGGAATAGGCGGTGTCGGTTTCCGGATGGAAAACCGGCGGATCATCGTCGCGGGGGAGTGCGTCGGGATTCATGGCGCGGGGCGGAATTGTTAGCTTGCGGGGCGCGGGCGGAAGGCGGAGGTGTCGCGCAACTTTTCCCACAGGACGCGTTCCCCGTTGCTGACGGAAGCGGGGAGTTGGACGTTGAGAACCACGTAGAAATCGCCGCGTCCGCCGCTCTTGCCCTTGGGCAGGCCACGTCCGCGCACGCGGAGCTGCTGGCCGTTCTCGGCCCCGGCAGGGATGCGCAGTTTGACGGAATCGTCGAGGGTGGGGACGACGATTTCGGCACCCAGCACCGCTTCCCACGGGGCAATGTCGAGTTCATGGAAGACGTCGGCGTCCTGGGTGGTGAAGTCGGGATGCGCGGCATGGCGGACGCGCAGATAGAGATCGCCGGCGGGTGCGCCGCCGTGGCCGGGCTCGCCATGGCCGGGGACGCGGATGCGGCGACCGTCGGTGGCGCCGGGGGGGATGCGGACCTTGAAGGTCTGGACCTCGGCCTGGCCGGTTTGGCGGTTGGCGATTTGCAGGGAGATGGGTCGCACGGTGCCGTGCATGGCTTCTTCGAGGGTGACCAGGACGTCGCCCTCGATGTCGCTGCCGCGGCGGGCACGCGGGGTGCCTTGGGGTGGGCCACCGTGGCGCAAGGGCGGGCCATCCCCGGGTTGGAATCCGTAACGACTGCCGCCGCTGAAGAACTGCTCGAAGAAGTCGCTGAAACCGGTGCCGCCGAAGTGGAACTCCTGCCCGCCGCCGCCCTGCCCTTCGGGCGGGGGCCGGAAGCCGCCTTCGGGGTCGCGCCAGTTGGCACCCAGGCGGTCGTATTTCTGCCGTTTTTCGGGGTCACTCAGCACCTCGTTGGCTTCATTGATCTCCTTGAATTTCTCCTCGGCGGTCTTTTTGTCCTTGGCCACGTCCGGGTGATGCTTGCGGGCCAGCTTGCGAAACGCCTTCTTGATGTCGCCGGCACTGGCATCACGGGCGACGCCGAGGGTGGCGTAGTAGTCTTTGAATTCGACGGGCATAAGGAGAAATCAATCAGGGGCTGGCGGCGACACCCGCGATGACGCACGATGGAGCGCCCGGATGCAAGCACCGAGTCGGGCCGTCAGGCCGGGCGTCGCGGCTTGGTCCCCAGCAACAGGGTGGAACTCAAGACCACCGTGATGCAGCCCGCTTCCTGAAAAACCACCGCCAAGACCGGGGTGAGCATCCCCAAGCTGCCTAACACGAGGCCAACCGCGTTGTAGATGATGGAGAAGAAGATGTTGAGCTTGATGCGCCGGAGCACCGTTCGCGACATCAACATGAAATCCACCACCCGCGACAGGTCGTCGTTCATGAGGGTGACATCGGCCGTTTCGATGGCCACGTCGGTCCCGGCGGCGCCCATCGCAATCCCCACGTCGGCGAGGGCCAGTGCCGGGGCGTCGTTGATGCCATCGCCAATCATGCCGACGGTGTGGCCGGCGTCCTGCAGCATTTTGACGAAGTCCTGTTTTTGCTCCGGCAACAGGCCCGCGTGGAAATGATC
>Ga0118677_10015666_pt1 | contig 10506 bp, 8 predicted proteins | sample AliMusrvi5mmetaG_FD_86154 | JGI IMG/M metagenome (GOLD analysis project Ga0118677, IMG submission 86154)
CTCTCGGCGGGGTGGTGCTGGTGATGGTGATGCGAGTGCCGTCGTCGGCGCTTTCTTCGAATGAAAGCGGCCCAAACCAGCAGCAGCAGCGTAACCAGCGTTATCGCGCCGAAGATCATTAGACGTTCGCGGAAGGCCGGGTTGCTCAGCCGCCACCAGGCTAACGAGTCTTGTGGATCTGTCTGGGCCAGGAAAACTGGGAGTGTGTTCATGGCAACTAGTCCTTCTTATCGAGGCCGCCCATTTCTTCATCCATTTCGGTCCCGGTGGCGATGTTCAGGCGCTGCATCCGGTAGCGCAGGGCATGGCGACTGATCTTCAATTGCTCAGCCGTTCGCGTCAGGCTGTAGTGGTTTTGCTCCAGCATCGCGGTGATGAGTTCGCGCTCGAAGTTGCCCATGCGCTCGTCGAGCGACTCCGTGCCGGTGAGCTTGGGTGCCACCGTTTTGTGCAAACGGCCCTCGATTTGAAAGTCGGGCAAGCTGCCGGGCTGGATCTCACTGGTGGTCTCCAGGATTAGCGCGCGTTCAATTACGTTGCGCAGCTCGCGCACGTTCCCGGGCCAGTGATGCGACTGCAGCTTCTGCCGGGCCGCGCGGGAAATAGTCCGGAGGTTCTTATTCAAGGAGACGCCAAAGCTCCGGAGGAAGAAATCGGCCAGCAGCAGCACGTCGTCGCCCCGCTCGCGCAGGGCCGGTAGCCGGAACTGCACCACATTCAGCCGGTGGAACAGGTCTTCCCGGAACTGCCCCTCGCGAATCGCGTCGATGATATCGCGGTTCGTGGCGGCGATCAGCCGGACATTGACTTGAAGTTCCTGTGTGCCGCCCACGCGCGTGAACGTGCCGTTCTCCGAGAACCGCAGCAGCTTGGCCTGGAGCGGTTGACTCATGTCCGCAATCTCATCCAGGAAAATGGTCCCGCCGTCGGCCTCCTCGACACGGCCGGGCTTCTGTTTCAAAGCGCCGGTGAACGCGCCCTTTTCGTGGCCGAACAGCTCGCTCTCCAGCAGTGTTTCGGGAATGGCAGCGCAATTGATGCGCACATAACTGGCCTGGCTTCGATGGCTCAGGCAGTGGAGCGCGCCCGCCACCAATTCCTTGCCCGTGCCACTTTCGCCGAGAACGAGCACGCGGGCGTCGGTGGGCGCGACCGTCTGGATGAGTTGGCGCAATTCGCGCATCTTGGAGCTATCCCCCACGATCTGTTCCAAGCTCCACGTCTCGGTCGTGCGGGCGCGCAAGGTCGCGTTTTCCTGTAAAAGGTGATAGCGTTCCGCGCAACGGGCCACGGCATGCAGCAATTCCTCGGGCGCAAAGGGCTTGGGCAGATAATCAATCGCCCCGGACTTGATGGCTTCGACGGCCAGCTTTGGTGTGGCGTAAGCGGTAATCATCACCACCGGCACGTCCGGCCATTTAGCGCGAGCCTTCCCCAGAAATTCGTAGCCGCTCATCCCGCCCAACCGCGCGTCGGTGATCACCATGAAGAACTCCTCGCGCTCCAGCAGGCCTAAGGCCTCCTCGGCGGATTCAATCACCCGGACCGAGTAATTCTCGTCCGCCAGCACCGTCTTGAGCGAGAGACGCATGTTCTTCTCGTCGTCCACGACAAGCACGGGCGGCAATCGGGTGCTCATAAATTGTCTGCAGGCATCTTCAATGCTGTTTGGCCAGTCTAATCAGGGCCTTAGCCGGGAATACTAGAACAAACCGCGCTCCCTTTCCAAGGGCAGATTCAACCCGCACGCTGCCCCCGTAGAGATCCACGTTGTGCTTAACGGTGGCCAGCCCCAGCCCGGTCCCCTTTTCTTTGGTAGTGAAATAGGCCTCGAAGACCTTCTCCTGCTTTTCGGCTGGGATGCCGGGGCCATCGTCCCGGATGGAGACCTCGACCGAATAATCACTCTGGCACTGCGCGTTGACGAAAACGTGGCCTCCCTTCTCACCGAGTGCCTCCCGTGCGTTCTGTAGCAAGTTCACGAACGTGTCCACCAGGTGGCGACGCTGCATGAACAAGGGGGGGAACTCGCCCGTCCAATCGCGGTGGATGTGGACCGGGTAAGCCATCGCCGGCGGGAACACCTGGGCGATAGCATGCTCCAGGTCTTCAATCACGTTCAGCCGCTCCACATGGCCCTCGCTCAACTGCGCGTAGCCCATGATCTGCGTGATGATCCGGTCGGAGTGCTCCACCTCCTCCTGGATGATGCGGATCTGATCGGGCGATACGGGTCTGCCTTGTTTGAGCGCCCGCTGGAGCGAGAACGCCGCGTTGTTGATAATGGCCAGCGGATTCTTCATCTGGTGCGTGAACTCGGCGGCGACACGCCCGGCGGAGCGGAGTTGGCCTTCCCGCATGGCGAACTCGCCCGCCTCCTCCACCGCCCGTCGCTGCCGCTCCAGCAACACTTGCAGCCCGTAGCAACAGACGGTCATCAACAGCAGCAGCGCCAAGCGCAGCGTCAGCGTCTGGGCAAGAATGTCCTGCGGTCCGTAGGGCCCGAGGGGTTCCCGGGCGGATTCATCTGCATTATCGGACAAAGAAACGCTGAGAGGCCGCCGCGATTCTGGCGTCGTCACCGTGCCGGGCGATTCGGCAGGCGCTAGTTGCCTGGCCGGTTCGACCGCCGCGCGTTGATGACGAGGAGCGGCCTGGTTCGTGGCATTAAACTGGGCTTCGTCTACCAGGGCCCTGACCACGTAGATGTTGATCACGCCGGCCATCACGTAACAGGCCGTCAGCGTCAGGTTGAGCAGGATTTGCGACGTCGCCCGCGGCACGCTCACTGCCCCGCGCACAATCAACCCCAGGAAGATCCAGTAGAGGATACTGTCGTAACCGCCGGTCAGCGCCACCAGGGCCGACAGGAAGATCCCATCCACCAGGCTCATGGCGAACACCGCCCATTGTACCAGCAGCAACGGCACCCGCCGCATGGCCAGCAGCAGGCCGGCAGTCAGAATATTTGCAGCAATGTAAACCCACAGGAAATACCGCGTCGCCTCGACGGTAATTTCCAGCGTCCCCAGCACCTCCGCGCCAATCCATGACCGCTTGAAATAAAAAGAGTAGAGGAGCATGGCGATCCCGGCCACTTTGATCGGCAGGATGATGTCCCGCTCCATCGTGGTGATGCGGTCCATCAGCTTGACCGCGTCGGGTGTTGGGAGTTTCAACAACTCCACTGCCTGGCCGGGCAGCCGCAACATAGCCTGTGCCAGCTCGCGGAGGCTGTATTGTCTAAGCCGTTGCCAAAGACCGAGATTCATAAATGCGGGAGGATTAGCCCCGCCTCCTCCCAAGCTTGCGCCGCCCCAGCAGCTCTAGCGCGCGTTCGGCGACTTTCTCCACCGGCCAGAGCCGGCCCAGGCCTTCGTACCCGCAGGAGAGCAGGCCCTTCTCCGGCCCGATAAACTCAACCCCCCGCGATTTGAGAGTGGCCGCGTTTTGCTGCGTGGCCGGGTGCAGCCACATTTTCCCGTTCATGGCGGGGGCAACCAGGACTTTGGCGCGGGGGTTCAGGGCCAGCGCCACGCAGCTCAGGGCGTCGTTGGCCAGGCCCTGTGCCAGCTTGGCGATCGTGTTAGCCGTTGCTGGCGCGATAAGCAGCAAGTCCGCCTCGTCCGCCAGTTTGATGTGCGTCGGCTGCCAGCCAGCAACCTCGTCGTACAGATCGGTTACTACCGGATGACGCGATAAGGTCTTGAATGGCACCTCCGTTATGAAACGCAGCGCATCGGCCGTCATGATGACGTGCACCTCGCATCCCCGCTTGGTCAACTGGCTCGCTAATTCGGCCGCCTTGTAAGCGGCGATCGAGCCGGTTACGCCCAACACAATGTTCCTGCCTGCACTCATTTCGCGTTATGCTCCGCGATCAGCGCCTCGCCCCTCGGTTCAAGTTCACGTTTCATGCCCCACCATTCCGGTCAGAACTCCGGTGCCTCCACGCGCACCGACCTCATCTTCTCCGCCTCAATGATGGCCATCATTCGTCGCAGGTCTTCGTCAATACTGGCGCTCAGGATCAAGTAGTCGAAATATCTCCAGTGGGCGATTTCCTGCCGGGCAACACCCAGCCGCTTCTGAATAACCTCCGGCGAATCCGTGCCGCGCTTGCGCAGGCGCGCTTCCACGATGCTCAGCGACGGAGGCGTCAGAAAGACCGAGACCAGCGCGCGCTTCAGCTCCTGGACTGCTTGCGTCTTCTCACGGATGGTCGCTGCGCCCTGCACATCGATGTTCAGCAATACGTCCTTGCCGTGGCGTAGTTTGTCGAGCACCTCGGCCTTGAGGGTGCCGTAGCTGTTGCCATACACGGTGGCGTGCTCCAGGAAGTTGTCCGCCTGCACGTGCTTAAGAAAGGAACCGGCGTCCAGGAAATAATAATCCTCACCGTCACGTTCCCCTGCCCGTGGGGGACGCGTAGTGCAGGTTACGGCGCGCGTCATCTCAGGCCGTGCGGCCAGTAAATGTTGGCACAGCGTGGTCTTGCCCCCGCCCGAAGGCGCTGAAATCAACACTAGCAACGGGCTGGCCGCAAGCCCCATGTTGGCTTGGCTCTCCCCGTTCGGCTCTGGAATCGTGGCGCTCATTATTCGACATTCTGCGCTTGTTCGCGGAATTTCTCCAACTCAGCTTTGAGCGTCACCACTTCGCGCGAAATCAGGCTGTCATTGGCCTTCGAACCGATCGTGTTAATCTCCCGGTTCATTTCCTGCGCCAGAAAATCCAGCATTCGTCCCACGGGTTCCGGGGATTTCCGGCAGTCATCGAACTGCTGGAAATGGCTCTGCAGCCGCGTCAATTCTTCTGAAATATCCGACCGATCGGCGAAATAGACCACTTCCTTCAACAGCCGTTCGTCCTCCCCGCCGGGTGCCTCCAGGCCGGCGCTCTTGATGCGGTCGACGAGTTGGGTCCGATAACGCTCAGCCACGGTCGGCGCGTGCTTCTGAATGTGGGCTGCCGCTTTGCGCATTAAACCCATCCGTTTGGCCAGGTCCTGCCCCAGGTGCGCCCCTTCCCGCTCCCGCATTCTGACCATCTGGGACAGCGCCTTCTTCAGCGCTTGGTCCACCGCCGGCCAGAGATCCTCCTCCACCGCTAATTCCGCGTCGGTTTGCAGCACTCCTGGCGCCCGTGCCAGTTGATCCAGTGTCACTGGGCCCGGCAGGTTGAGCTGTTTGGACAGGCGGTTCAGCTCGCGCGCGTAGGCCTTCGCCAGCGGAATGTTCAAATGCATCCGAGCCGCCGACTTGCTGGCTCCCGCGTGCAACGACACTCGCACCGTCAAACGGCCGCGCGAGACGTGCCGATTGATCAAGTCCCGGATCTGCGCCTCGAGCATTTCCATCTCACGCGGCAGGTTCACGGAGATTTCGGTCTGCTTGCGATTCACCGAACTGAGTTCCACGGTGATCTTGAGGCCATCCTGGGCGGATTCCCCGCGGCCATAACCCGTCATTGATTTCATCCAGCAGGAGTATGCGTAATCGGCGCGTGTCAGGCCAATCAATTCTCTACCAGGGGTTGTTGTGCGGACAAAAGGAGACAGCCGTTTGCGCATACTCTCGAATAACTGCACGGCCGATTTCGGCGGGCCACGGCCTTTAAGTGAATCAGGCTGACGCTGTTGGCGTCAGACCACCCGTGACACAAGCGCGATTTTTCTCTCTGCTGGCATTGCTGTTCACCGTCCCTGCGCTGACTGGCGCTGAGTTAACCGTGGACTTCTCCCAGACGAACGGCCTGATCCGCCCCCTCCACGGCGTAAACTTGGGACCGCTATGCTATCGCGGCATGGTGGACCTTTCCGGGTATCACCGCGAATTGGGCGTGCCACTCACGCGCCTGCACGATGTCGTGTGGGTGAATTATGACGCTGTGGACATCAGCACCATCTTCCGCGACTTCCGTAATGATCCGGCCCAGTCCGAGAACTACGAGTTCGCGGCGACGGATGACTATATCGCCGCGATCGTCAATACCGGTTCGCCCATTCTCTATCGGCTGGGCGAAAGCATCGAGCACACGCCGCGGAAGTATCGCGTGCATCCGCCCAAGGACTTCACCAAATGGGCGGAGATCTGCTGCGCCATCATCCGACACTACAATGATGCCTGGGCGGGCGGCTTCCGGCACAACATCCGATATTGGGAAATCTGGAACGAACCGGAGAACCAGCCGGCCATGTGGACCGGTACGGACGGTCAGTATTTCCAACTCTACGAGGTCACCGCTCGGGCTATCAAAACGCGCTGGCCGGGCCTGAAAGTGGGCGGCCCTTCGCTCGGATACACCGGGGAATTCAAAGATGGTCAGTTCAAGGCAGGTGACTTCCTGCTGCGTTTTATGAGACACTGCCGGGATCATCAGGTGCCGTTGGATTTCTTTTCGTGGCACCGGTATGCCCAAGACCCGGCCGATTACGCCCGGCGCGCCCGCGCTATCCGGCAGTTGCTCGACGAGCACGGCTTTACGAAGGCCGAAAGCCATTTCAACGAATGGAACTACTTGCCAAACGAAGACTGGCGCCCCATGACAAAGGAAGGCCAAGGCCCCCTGCGCGAGCAATGGAGTATGGAGGTCGGCGGCCCTAAGGGCGCGGCTTTCGCGGCGTGGGCATTGATATCGCTACAGGATGCGCCGGTGGACGCAGCGAACTTCTACACGGCCGAGGTCCAAATGTTCGGCATGTTCAACCTGAACGGAGTGCCTCGAAAGAGCTTCTACGCCTTCAAAGCCTTCCGCGCCCTGCTCGACACCCCGCGCCGCGTGCAGACGGCGCCTTGCGAGGCCGGCCGGGTTGCCGTATGTGCCGGCTTGAACTCCGAGAGCACGCAGGCAGCCATCCTGCTCAGCAATTTCAACACGGCTGGCGCGGGGCCTGACCTCGTGGTTCGCGCACTGCCCTGGAAAGCGACGACCGCCTTTGAGCTGTATGTTGTCGATGCCAATAGCGACTTCCTGTTGGCCCGGCGCGGAACTTTGGGGGCAGACGGCCGTTTGGCGGTGGTGGAATTGAAAGCACCCGCTGTGGCGTTGCTGAAGTTAACGCCGGCGCCGACGCAATCTCGCTAGAAGGCAAAGCCGACGGCCGGGATTGGACACCGCTATCTCCTGTTGAACTTCATTCAGAGTGGTTCCAGGTCAATAGCCGAGCCGTCCAGTTCGAGCTTCACGATAGAATCAATCTGAGGCTGTGCCGCCTGGCCGGTTTCCTGCACGCGCACCCCCGGCGGATCGATGGCGATCGAAATCGAGCCTGCCGCCTGCTCCACGCGCGCCGTGCCGCCGGTGAGCGCGGAGCTGCGCAGGATCTTGCAAGGGATATTGGGCAGGTTGACCGTCTTGCCATTCCAGTCGAGTAGGTGCACGTAAATGGTGCTGCCCGTGCGCGTGCTGGCGAGAGACTTGGTTGGCTTCCAAGGACCGCCGCGCGTGCCGTAAATGCTCTCCCCATATTTCTTCAGCCACTCACCTATCTCCTCCAGCCGCGTGACTTGCCGCGGTTCGATCCGGCCATCCGGCATGGGGCCGACGTTGAACAGAAGGTTGCCGTCGCCGCCCGCGCAGCGAATCAGCGTCTCGAGGCACTCCTTGAGCGACTTCATCCGGTCATCCGGCTTCCAGGCCCACTGGTTGCAGATCGTGATGCAGCTTTCCCAGGGACGGTCATACTGCCACTTCCCAATGACCTGCTCCGGCGTGTCGAAATCCTCCGCCAATCCACTGCGGTTGTTGATAAGAATGCGCGGCTGCAGTTCGCGGGCCATGGTGTTCAATGCGTCGGCATCGTAGTCTTTGGCCTTCTTGCCCAGGCCGTCGTACCAGAGGATGTCCACCGTGCCGTAGTTGGTGAGCAGTTCGCGGACCTGGATCTTCAGGTAAGCCAGGTAATTCGTGTGCCGGTCCGTAAAGGCATCCGGGTGACGCCAGTTCGGCTGCGAGTAATAGATCCCGAAGCGTAGCCCGGCACGGTGACAGGCATCGGCCAGTTCTTTGACCACGTCACGGCCGAATGGGCTGTCAGGCGAGGTGATCTTATAATCGTCAGCTTTGGTGTCGAACTCGCTGAAGCCGTCGTGATGCCGGCTGGTGAAGACCAGGTATTTCATGCCCGCGGCCTTCGCGATAGTCACCCACTGGTCCGCATTAAAGTTGGTCGGGTTGAACTGCTTGTAGAGATTGTCATAAACCTCGACCGGGACCTCATTACCACGGAAAAGGTATCCGCGCCGCTCGGCACCGCGCGACCAGCCGATCTCGGTGCCTTTGAGGGTGACCGGCCCCCAGTGAATGAACAGGCCGAAACGCGCCTCGCGCCACCACTCGATCCGTTCGGCGGCGGGGGGCGCCCCCGCAGGCGCTGCGGTGGATCTTGGCTCGGCGGCATTGAGCGACAGCGCGCGCGAAACCGCCGCCGCCAACAGCACGAGTCGCATCCGCAGGTTCATTTCAGATAGAATACTTCTTTGGCATCGGACCAAATCTTGCCGCGGGCGGCTGCGTCCGGCAACGGCCGTTGGCACGGGTCGGTTTCCTTCCACCAGCGTTGCGTCTCCGGGTCGGCCGCCATTCTCTTCATATCCGCGTCGAAGTCGTTGCCCGTGTATTCGAGATACGAGAAGAGATAAAGGTTCCCGTCGATCTCCTTCTCGAAGATCGAGTAGTTCTGGATGTGGGAAGCCTTGATCTGCTTCATGACACTCGGCCAGGGGTGGGCGTGCAGTTCCCGGTAATGGGCGGCCTGCTCCGGCTTGAGACCGGTGATCCAGGCAAAGCGTTTCGGCGCCTTCGGGGCGGTGGCACAGCCGGCCAGCAGGCCCGCCAGTAGCAAATAAGCGATGTATTTCATATTGGGTAGCTTGGGAATCGGATCAGCGAAAAATCAGGTAGAGCACCACAAACGCCCCCAGCACGCAGCCGGCCAGCACACGGTAATTGCCCAATCCGTGCCCATGCGCTTCGCCCCGCAAAGGCTCGCGCCAATCTTCCCAGACCAGCGCCTTCGCCTCGGGCTTCAGCGGCTCGGGCAGCAACTTTGACGCGCTCCACATAATGGCGCAGCATATCACCAGCAAATAGAACGCCGTCAGCATGAAATCGTTGATCACGTGCCGGCAGAACCCGTCGTAAACGCCCGCCAGCGCCGAGTTGTTCTGTGCCAGCCAGGCCGCGATGTTCTTCTTCCAAAAACTGAAGGGGAAAATGGCCGCGCCCATCCCCGCCCCCGCCAGCAACGTAATAAACGCCGCCCGACCTGACGCCTTCTTCCAAAAGACTCCGAACAGGAACACCGTTGTGATAGGCGGGGCGATATAGGAGATGAGTGTGTTGATGCCTGCGAAGATGGTGTCGTAGTGCCCGAAGAGGGGTGACATCCCGATGGCAATGACCGTGGCCACCACGGTGGTGATCTTGCCCATGACCACCAGGCGATGGTCGGTCGTGGCCGGCCGCCAGCGCTTCACAATATCGTAAGCGAAGAGCGTTGCCGCCGAGTTCAACGCCGCCGAGCAGGTCTGCATAGCCGCCGCCAACATGGCGGCGGCAACCAGCCCCTTCAAGCCCACCGGCAGCAGGTGCACGAGCATGAAAGTATAGGTGTCGGCGGATGTCGCCGGGGCCGCCCCGTTGAACATCCCCCGCTGCACCAGCGCCACGCAGATCACGCCCGGCAGCACAAAAATGAACACCGGCAGGATCTTGATGAAGGCGCAGAACAACGGCCCCAGACGCGCCTGCTTTTCGTCCCGCGCCGCCAGCACCCGCTGGACAATAGTCTGGTCGCAGCACCAATACCAGATGCCCAACACCGGGTAGCCCAGCAGCACTGAATACCACGGCTGTCCACTGGGATCGCTCGCACCGCGGGCCATGTTGAGGAAGTTCGCCGTCGACGTGGGAAAGCCTTCTGTCCCCGCCATCGGGTGCAGATGCGTCGCCAGCGTCTGCGCCAGCGCCGACCACCCGCCGATCTTCAGATATCCGACCACGGTGATGCAGACCGCCCCGATCAGCAACAGCACAGTCTGGATGCTCTCCGTCCAAACCACGGCCAGCAGACCGCCCAGCATGGTATAGGCGCCCGTCAGCACCCCGAGCGCGATGATGAAGAACATCAGCGCGTCAATGCCGAGGATAGTGGCGTGCGGGTCCAGACCCAGAATCCCGCAGAGCACCCACGCCGCCGTATAGAGCGCCACGCCGATATGAATCACGATCGCCGAGAAGAGCGAGACGACGGCCAGGTAATCCCGGCAATGGCGGTTGTACCGGCGCTCCAGGTAATCGGGCAACGTCGGCACCCGCGACCGCAGGTACAGCGGCGCAAAGAACAGCGACAGCAGGATCAGCGTAAACCCCGCCATCCACTCGAAGTTGCCGAACACCAGCCCGTACTTGTAGGCCGTCTCCGCCAGGCTCACCAGGTGGACGGTGGAGATATTGGCCGCGAACATGGCCAGCCCGATGATCGGCCACGTCAGTGTGTTGCCC
>Ga0118677_10015668_pt1 | contig 10504 bp, 5 predicted proteins | sample AliMusrvi5mmetaG_FD_86154 | JGI IMG/M metagenome (GOLD analysis project Ga0118677, IMG submission 86154)
GCGCGTTTCGCTTGCGCATAGCTTTGGCCACCGTTCTTCCGAGATACTCAAACTCGTTCTGTATCATGCTCTTGCAAAACTTCCCGAACCTCCTTGTTCACACAAATTCTGCTGACGAGGTCAATAAAATCAGACGGATCATCAGGATCTTTCTGATTTTATTGGACATTACCCTCCACCCAAGATCCTCCCTATTTTTCGTTTCAAAAAAACCTTTGCCCCTTTTTGATCCTTGCGGCACAAACTTTTCATCTTCTCTTCTAAATATTGTAATGTTCTGCGTGTTGTTGGGAAAATATTTTCCTGCAGTTGATTTTCCATGCAAGAACTTCCACCAATTCCACGTAGAGCTAAATCTGGTCCTTTTGTCTCCACCATTACCTCCACATAAATCAGCACCTCATGAAGCAAATCATTTTTGGAACATTATTCACAATGCTCGCGGCAGCTTCCTCCACCGCGCAGACCCTTCCGCTCCCATCGGGAAATCCCTCCGATTTCAAGGTGAAGACCTGCCTGCATTCTGTCAGCTATGCCGGTTTCTGGCGTGGCCAGGCGAAGCTCAGTGTGGATGAATTCCTGCTGAAAGCCAAGGAACTGGGCTACGATGGCGTGATGCTTATGGCCAAGAAACCTCACCTCTCGCCGCTCGATTATGACAAGGAGGCCCGGGCCAAACTCAAGAAAAGAATCCAGGATCTGGGACTCACGCTGGTGGGCTTGGCAGGCTACACAGATTTCACGGCCGGCATCGACAAACAAGGGGTACCCCACGTCGAGATCCAAGCGGCCTATGTCGGCCAGTTAGCTGAATTGGCCAATGACGTCGGCACCAAGACCGTTCGTATCTTCACCGGTTATGAGCGACCGGGAATCCCGTTCGACCAACAATACGCCACCGTTCTCGAGGGCATCCGTCTATCAGCCAAGGAAGCTGCCAAATACGGCGTAACCCTAGTCGTGCAAAACCACCACGACATCGCCAATCACCAGGATGTAATGTATTGGATGCTCAAGGAACTCAACCTACCCAACGTCCAAGCCTGTTGGGATGCCTGGTCACCGAATGTCCAAGGCTACTCGCCGGAAGTCATTGCGCAGTCTGTCGTGAAAATGAAACCCTATCTGGCGATGACCATTGCGGCCGACTATGCCGTCTGGCAAAGGCCGCTCTACAATCCAGACCTCATCAATTACGAGGCGGGCAAGCCGATTATGCGCGCCGTGCCCATGGGCGAGGGTGTCATCGATTATAAAACCTTCATCGGCAGCCTGAAGAAAATCGGCTATCAGGGATATATTGTTTATGAAATGTGTGCAGTGCTCGACGGTGGAGGCTCCATTGACAATCTGGACTCCGCCGCCCGCAAATTCATCACCTACGTCAACCAGTTCAAATGAGAATCTGTTCATGAACGGATGTGTCCCAATGAACTATCCACGACCTTTCAACCTAACACCATCGTATCGATTATGAAAAATAGAAGAAATTTTATCAAGACTCTCGGCATAGGCGCCGCCGCGTCCGCCTTCAGCGGCACCGCAACCAGTCTTTCTGCCAAAAGCTACTCCCGCGTCATCGGCGCCAACGACCGCCTGCACATCGCTATCATCGGCCTCGGCAGACGCTATGAATTTTACGCGCCTGGCATCGCCAACAAGGACAACAACGTGGAGTTGAGTTATCTGTGCGATGTGATGCAGAGCCGACGGGAACGCGGTGCCGCCAGATTTGAAAAACTCCTCGACTATAAGCCAGCCCTGGAAAACGACATCCGCAAGGTGCTCGCAAATGACAAGGTGGACGCCATCATCAACTCCACCCCCGACCACTGGCACACGCCTGGAGCCTGTCTGGCCATGCAAGCAGGCAAGCATGTCTATCTCGAAAAGCCGTGCAGCCACAATCCCGCAGAGGTGGCGTTGCTAGTCGCGTCCCATAAAAAGCACGACAAGTTCGTGCAAATGGGCAACCAGTACCGCACTACCCCACATTTCCAGGAGATTATCAAGGAGATCCACGGCGGGCTCATCGGCACGACATACAAGGCAATCGCATTTTATACCAATTCTCGGGGCGAGGTGCCGGTAGCGGTAAAGGCTCCCGTGCCCGAGGGTCTGGATTGGAACCTGTTCCAAGGCCCTGCGCCGCGCGCGGAATACACTCATCCGGTGTGGGACTACAACTGGCACTGGTATGGCTGGACTTATGGCACCGGGGAACTGGGCAACAATGCCATCCATGAATTGGATGTCGCGCGCTGGGCAATGCAGCTCGAATGCCCCGAGTTGGTTGAAGTGGATGCCAACAAGCAGCATTTCCTCAAGGATGGCTGGACCATGTATGATACCGTGGATGCCACCTTCAAATTCTCCAACAAAAAGACCATCAGGTGGGATGGCAAGAGCCGCAATGGCTACGCCACCTACGGAACTTCTCGTGGAACCCTCATTTACGGCTCGGAAGGCGTCGTCAACGTCTGTCCGGAGGGATACAAGGTGTTCGATTGCGCCGGCAAACTGCTCAGGGAAAAGGCCCGCGAGGACAAGGTGGACGATGGCACGTCGCGGCATCTGGCCAATTTCTTCAACACCATCCGGGGTAATGCCCAACTCGCGTCGCCAATCGAGATTGGAGCGGTCAGTAATTTGCTGATCAATTACGCCAACATCGCCTATCGGACCGGCAAGGCGCTGTGCATCGACCCGGCCACTGGACTCACCGCCGATGCTGATGCCCTGAAATTGTGGGGCCGGGAATACGAGCCGGGCTGGGAACCCAAAGTGTGGGCATGAGCCTGCCATTACACAATCTGACACATATGAAAATCCTCGCTCTTTTCTTCACCCTCGCCTGCGCGCAGACCACTCTAGCTGCGCCCGAGATCTTTGTCCAAGACAACGGCGTGGGCCGCGGTTCATGGACTCCCGAGCAACAGGCCAGAACTCTCAAGGAACTCGGTTACAACGGTATCTGCTACAATTATACCAACCCCGAAGATCTGGCCGCTTGGCAAAAGGCTTTCAACGAGCAGGGACTCAAGATCTACGGTCTTTACATTGGGACCACGTTCGAGGGCCCGCAACCATACGATCCGCGCTTACCCGAGGCTATCCGCATGCTCAAGGGCAGCGACACAGTGCTGTGGTTAACTATCCAGCAGGCCAAGGAGAAGGGCGACCACGATGCAGAGGCCGTCAAGCTTGTCCAACAAGTCGCCGACCTTGCCAAGGACAATGGACTGCGCGTCGCGCTCTATGGACATGTGGGATTCTACGTGGCATCAGCCGAGGACTCCGCCCGCATCGCCAGCAAGGTGGAGCGGCCAAACGTCGGAGCCTCTATCACCCTGTGCCACGAGTTTCTGACAGGTAATGGGGAAAAACTCGATGAGACCCTGCGACACGCCGCTCCGTCGGCGTTTCTAGCCACCATCAATGGCATCCATGTGGCGGACAAGAAATACCTGCTGCGTTTGGATCAGGGGGATTTGGATCTGGCAGGCTACCTGCAGAAACTACAGGCGGCGGGCTATAAGGGTCCGGTGGGCATCCAGTGTTACAGCGTGCCTGGCGATATCCGGGAAAACCTTGCGATTGACATAGCGGCTTGGCGCAAGATTTCCGCCAAGCTGAAGTGACCATCAGAGTGATTAGAGAGACAACCCATGATAATCCGTTTCACCCGGATACTCGTGGGTGTTCTCCAGGTTGCACGTCGCTCGCCGATCTTGTTAGAGAAATTACGAACAATTCGTCTTGGAATCGCGCCTTCCAGAGGAGTTGTGTTACTCGTCCCGCGCAAGTTCCCGCCGGAATTTCTCTCAACTGACAGAAAAAACAATACGCTTGCGAAACACATCACACGAAACCTCGACCTTGACCGGGCCGAAGGGTGACGTCTCACTTCGTGAAGTCAAACTCCCCACTCGCGAGTAAGAATCTAAATCCAATTTAACCGGACGCCCGTGTATTCACTATTCAAAATTACCTCCGACTATGCCATTCAGGGGTTGATGCTCGCCACCGCTCGCACCCTCCGGGTGGCCTTAGGCCATCTATCTTGCCGCGCTCGGTTCGCCGGACTGCTGACGGCTCTGCTTGTGCAGACCGCGCAGGCCCAGCAGAAGCCATGGCACCTGTATGTCGAGCAACCAGGCAAGGCGCAGGTTTTAGTAGAAAGTTTTGCGCTGGCTGATGATGCCGACCTAACCATTAAAAAATCTCTGGCGGGATTCGAGGTGGAAGCCGCGCTGGGCAAAACCAGCGATTACTGGACGTTCACCGCCAAGGTCCGTTCGCAACAACCGGGGCACGAGTGCTATCTCAGTTTGGTTAGGAGTTATGCCGGGGATGCGACTCCGGTCACCTTCAACGGTCCGGTGGAAAAGTCGGCCATTTATCGCCAGAGTCCTCACGAGCCCTCGGATTATGACTTTCAAGCGCTGGTTATGCAACCGGTGCCGATGATTGCCCTTCAGACCCCGGAGGGGCTCGAAGTGGCCATATCGGACACTCCCGCGCTCTACGACAACTACACCACCCAGACCTATGATTTGGCCAAGCGGAGCCTGGCACTCTCTACCGGGGACAATGCGGTGATCTGGAACGGCACGGCCTTTGAGCCCAACCCCGACCACTCAGACCGCACCGGACGCTATCGGATAGAACCGCGATATTTTTCGCTGGATGCGGGCAAGGAGCACCGGCTGGAGGCGATTATTGTTAGATCATCTGGCGGCCAAGCCGGTAATATCCATCAAGTGGTGAACCTGGCCGTGAGTCGGCACTGGTCTCAAGGCCGGATCAAGGATCTGCTGGGCGCGACCTTTTTCAGCTCCGCCTATATGAATCTACGGGTCAATGAAACGGGTCGCAGCCGCTTCTGGGTGGTGCCGTCCATCGAGTATTCGAACAAGCAATATTCGCGGGATGCTTTCTGGATTTCGATGGTCCTGCCGCTGCCGTATTCCCAGGCGTGTTTTGAGCAGGAAGCGCTCTACGACAGCAAATTCATCGGTGCCGAGCGCCAACTCTTCACGTTGATTTGGGCATACCGCAATTTCCGCAGCGGCGCCACGGTGGACAAGCAGCGGGTGGAGCGCATTCTGCGGCTGGTGGAGGCGCAGGCTCCCAACGCCTATTTCTCCGGCTACACTTCGGTCGAGAAGGGAGCCTTCCAGGGGTGGGCGGACCTGCTGGCCTTCGACCAGGATGACGCCATCAGCAATAATCAGGGCTTGTTTGTGACGGCTCTGATGTGCGCCCAGGCGATGGGTATCGAGCCACACGTGTCTGTGCCACAGGCGCTCAGGAATTATCAGGATCTCTACAATCCAGACCTGGCGGCCTATCCGCTCAGTTTGCGTCGCAAGCAGATTCTGGCGGTGGATCCGCTGATGGGCGATTTGCTAGCCCAAGTCTATCTGGGCAAGGTTCTACTGCCGGACAAGGACGTGTTGGCTCATTATGAAACGCTCAAGCGGAAGGCAAAAACCGCGTTTGGGTTCAAGGTTTTCTGCGCAGCGGATGGCGGCTATTTGGCCGTTGACCAGTATGGATCCAAAACCTTCAAACCCATCATGGACGGCGAAGTCTCCATGAACGGCAATTATCAATTCGGCGGCTCTTGGTATCTTTATGACATGCTTATGCTGATGGATGCGCATCTCCACGGTGCCAAGGATGCGGAAGACCTGATGATCTGGCGAACCAAGCTGGAGTTTGCCACCGGGGGCACCACATATGAGTTTCTCAACACGCTGACCGGCAAACCCGCCAAACCCAACATGGGCTGGAATTCGGGGGTGTATGGCCTGTGGTCGGAACTCATGCGCCAAGGCAAGGCCAGTGACCGGTTCTTCAAGGCGATTAATGCCTTGAGGACCCCATGACTTTATGACACTGGCATCTCCAGTTCCACAAACCGTTTAGAGGCAGCCCGCCCGTCACGCACCTGAGTTTTTGGGATACCATTTTACTCCTCTTACGGGACTGGCAGAAACACCGGATTTGGATGCTGCAGCAGAAAGTGCGCTGGATTGGAATTGATGTGATTTTGCAATAATTGGCAGGAATAACTTCAGGTTCGGTCGGTCATTACCTAGTTTGATGACAAATAACTGTCGATTCTTTCGTTCGATACTAGAAAGGACAACCGGTCATTCACCGTAAAACATCCACATCAACGTCAGAATCGAGGACAGCTCGCGTTCTGGGTTGCCCATCTGTATCCACATACCATGCACTGTAAGAAAAGAATCGCTCCTCGCCTTTGCCGCTTGGTTCATCTGTCGCTGGTTTCCTGGCTTGCAGCCACCCCACTCTCCGCCATTGAAATCCGCGTCTCCCCATCTGTCACTCTGAATCAGGCTATGGATCAGGTCCGAGAGGCCCGCAAGGCCGGTGACAAGGAACCCGCAACGATCTTCCTGCCGGAAGGAACCACCGTGATCGGCTCCCCTGTTGTATTAGACTCACGCGACTCGGATTTAACCATTACGGGAAAGAATGCCACCCTTTCCGGGGCAGTAGCCGTCAACGGTTGGCAAAAACATGAAGGCAACATCCTCAAGGCAGATGTATCGAAGCTCGTTCCAGACAAATTCCTACCAAAACAACTGCTACTGGACGGCCAACGGCAGATCCTCGCACGTTACCCCAACTTCGATCCCAAGGACCCGCTCTATGGCGGCTGGGCGTTTGTGGACGAGTTTCCAGCCTCTGCAAAAACAGCAACTCCCACGCCAGGGCAACCGCCGGGTGCACCGGAAGGGCACAAATGGAATCGTACGATTTATCAGAAGCCGCAAGATTTGCGGAAATGGGCCCACCCGGAAGACGTACAGCTCAATATTTTCGCCCTGCTGGGATGGTGGAACTTTGTGGAACCCGTGGCATCAGTCGACGCGGCCACCCACCTGCTCACGCTACAAAAGGATTGCAGTTATGAAATGTATCCTTACAACCGCTATTTCGTTGAGAACGCCCTGGAGGAACTCGACTCCCCGGGCGAGTGGTATTACGACAAGCGCACGGACATTCTGTATTTCTGGCCGCCCTATCCATTGAAAGAAAACGGAACACGCATCCCGGTGCTTGAAAGTTTCTTCCACGTGAATTCCGGCGCAAGAAACATCACCATTTCCGGCATCACCCTGACGGGGTGTAATGGCACGGCCATCACATTTGAAGGCGCGGAGGATTGTTCCGTTAGAGGTTGCACTATCACACAGGTCGGAACATTTCTCGGCTACGGCATCAGGGTGTTTGGAGGGAAAAACGTCCGCATCTCGCACAATGAGATCAGCTATACCGGGAACAGCGGGATCTTCATGGGCGGCGGCGACCGCAAGACCCTCACAGGCCCCGGCCACATCGCAGAGGATAACCACATCCACCACATGGGTGTGTACAATAAGAACGCTTACGGGGTCGACCTGAACGGGGTCAATCTGACTGTGGCACACAATCACATTCACGATGGTCCGCGCTTTGGAGTGGGCATGTTCGGGAACAACATCGTCGTCGAATACAATCACCTCCACCACTTGTGCATGGAGACGCGGGATGGGGGGGCGATCTACACCGGAGGCCGTGATTGGACAGGCGGCCGCGGCGATAAGTGGCGCTATAATCTGGTTCACGATGTCATGGGTTGCGGCTCGGACAAGGGAGGGATCAAGCACCCGTGTGACACCTTCGGTCTCTATCCAGATGACAACAGTGGAGGAATTGATATCATCGGTAATATCGTCTACCGCATCTCGGAGTCCCCGCTCCTCCTGCACTGCGCACGGGATTGCGTCGTGGAGAACAACATTTTTGCATTGGGAGGGGGTTCCCAATTTGTCATGGCAGGCTGGCTAAAGGACCAAAGTTCCTGGAAGGACGGTTTCCAAGCCATGGTCAAAGGCTATGAGGATGTGATGAAAGAACCCGCATGGAAAAACATGCGAGGCATGAAACTCCATCCGAAGGACGCGGTCCACCCGGATGGCTCAGTGATGAGCGGTGATATAATCCGGCACAACATCATGTTCACCGACGGACCCGGAATGCTCTATGGAAAACTCAACCACGTTTTACCCGAGTGGAACACCCTCGACAGAAACCTCGCATGGAACCCCAATGGGCCCATCGCCACCGGTATCCACACGATAGGCCCGGACAAGGGAGAGCTTATTGTTAGGGAAACATTCGATGGTGCCGAGCCTGAAACAGCCCCTAAAGGCTGGGGCTTCATTACAATGCCCAGTCCCACCCTGCGCATGAAAGCCGCTGACAGTATGCTGCAAGTGGACTGCGCGCTCGGTGGCGATGAGAAAAATCCCCAGGGCGTTGCCTTAAAGTCGCTCGATGTGCCGATCAACCCGGGAGCAAGCTACCGTGTGAGGCTGCGCATAAAAAGCAGCGAGCCCAAGACCTCCGTCCATTTCGCCCTGGTATCCTACAAGGACCGCGTGGGATACTGGCAAACTTCTGCCACGGAATTCACCGCCACCCCGAAATGGCAGGATGTGGAAATTACTGGACGCATGTTAGGAAAGAATGAACCCGGATGGCAGCCGTGGATGAAAACATTTTGGCTGAGCACCTCAACGAAGCAACCGAAAGGACAAATCTTTCTAAGCGACGTCCGCATCTCTGAAGCCACAGAAATGGTCGAATGGTCAGCATGGCAGGCTCTTGGCTTCGATACTCACAGCATCGTCGCGGACCCACTCTTTGTGGACTGGAAAAACGACGACTGGCGTTTGAAACCTGAGTCTCCCGCATTCAAACTCGGGTTCAAGGCCATCCCGGTGGAGAAGATTGGCATACGTCCTTGAATCAGTAGCAATCATTCCACGACATAGATCGGGTCGGGGCTCAGGGACAGGCTGCCAGTGGTGGGTTTGATTTCCCGTCCCCACATATTGATGACTTGTTTGGCATTGGGTGGAACCACGAAGCTTTGGGTGCCGGTGATAGTCCACAGCATGTGGACGCAGGCTCTGCGGCCTTCAAAGACCAAGTGCACGATGCCTTGTTTCTTGGATTCCATGTCCTGACCTATGAATTCGCGGCCTTCCAGATTGGCGATGGCTACTGCCATAGGCTGCATAGGCATGCGCATGGTGTCGTTCATGTTGCACACGCGGAAATGGTGGGTGTCCTCCGCAAAGTCATCGTTAAACATGGCATAATACATGATCCGCGCCAAACCGGCAGCATTGGCACCCGCCACTGACTTGGCTAACATCCGGGCGTAACTCAGAGGGGAATCGCCAGACTGGGCACCCGCATAATACTTGGTGTAACTCCACGGGGAATCCCACCCAGTCTCACTGTCCCAGATCGGCATGTCTTCCGCCACACCGTTAGACTTTAACAAGTCGCGCAGGGAGCGCACGGATTTCTGCAGCGTCTCAGGTCCGTCCACGGTGGCCCATGTGGTCAGATTGTAGCCATGGATGGAGATGGCATCGCAGTATTTGCCGCCACCAAGTTTTAACACCTCATTGATGAGCCCATCTCCGGCCACCATGCCGCCCAGACCCACCACGTGCGCCTGTGGGTTGCCCGCCTTGATGCCTCGATAGGCAACTTGCAAGGCCTGGACATATTCCGCCGCGGTGGCACCCGGGATATGTGGCTCGTTAGAAACCTCGTAGTAATCGATCATGCCCTTGTAGTGCGCAGGCACCTGCCGGGTGTATGCTTCCCAAAAGGGCAGCGATGCCTCGTTGAATGCCTTTACCTGGGAAAAATACGGCGGCACCACCGGCACGCTTTTGTGCGGCACCCAGGCGGGCATGCTGTCCAGATTCGCTAACAGCGCAAAGCCATCCTTGCGCCGCGCAGCCACCCATGCATCCGGGAAGGTCCACTCGTCCTTGCCCTTGGGTTGCACCTGATCCCATTTCAGCAAATAGCCAGTGTCATGCAGGCGGTCCCAGTGGAAACCCAGTTTCCACGATGCCTGGCGCAGCGGCGGGTAATCCACGATATGCGTGCCGTATATCCACTTGTCTAAGGGCACGTCCGGCATCACGGGAACCACGCACACAAACGACTCGCCTTCCACGCGAGGGGATTTTGCCTCTCCCTCCGCCGGGGCGGTGCGCAGGCACAGGTAGCCAGGCGGCAGGCAGCGCAACACTACTGCGGCCTCACGCTCGTGGAAATTCAACGCCATGGAATCTAACACACTACCGTGTTCGTCCAACACCTGCAGCGTGGCGGCGGTGATGTCCGCGCTGGCCAGCACCTTGACTGGCACTGCTTCGCCCACCGTGGCCACGGCCATGGGCAGTCCCGGGTCCACAGTCACCGCCAGTTCCAGCGGCGCGTGCGCCTGATAGCTTCGCCCCTCGATATTGCTTCCCGGGATCAATGCCAAGACTTCCACCGCATCCACCTGCACCGGGCCCTTAGTGACTGACATGCAGACAAATGCATCCGAATAACACAACAGCTTGCCAGATGCCGGCGGCTTGGGCCGCACCTTAAAGCTGACACT
>Ga0118677_10015669_pt1 | contig 10504 bp, 7 predicted proteins | sample AliMusrvi5mmetaG_FD_86154 | JGI IMG/M metagenome (GOLD analysis project Ga0118677, IMG submission 86154)
ATATCTGATGATCGCATCTTCGCGTCCCGGCGGCTTGCCCATCAATCTGCAAGGCGTCTGGAATGCTTCCACGACTCCGCCCTGGCGTGGCGATTACCACTCGAACATCGATTTGCAGGTGTGCTACTGGCCCGCGGAGGTGACCGCTCTTGCGGAATGCCATGTCCCTTTCTTTGACTTCGTTGCCGCCCAGGCGCCGGTGTACCGGAAGAACATGCAGATCGATCCTGCGATGGCGAAGCGCTTTCCCAACCACCGGGGATGGACCCTGTGGACTGAAACCGGCGTCTTTGGCGCTTCGGGATGGGAGCTGAACGTTTCCGCCAACGCCTGGTATTGTCAGCATTTCTGGCAGCACTTTGAGTTCACTCAGAATCGTGAATTCCTGCAAGTCAAGGCCTACCCGATGATGAAATATGTCTGCGAATTCTGGATCGACCATCTGATAAAGATGCCCGATGGCCGACTCGCAACACCAGACGGCTGGTCGGCCGAGTGGGGGCCGTGCGAGCCGGCAGTGACCTACGACCAGGAACTCATCTGGGACCTCTTTACCAATACCGTCGATGCCGCTGACGTCCTCGGTGTGGATAAGGCGTTTCGTGACAAGATTGCCGGAATGCGCGACAAACTCGTCACTCCATCCATCGGCAAGCACGGACAGTTGAAGGAATGGTTCGAAGACAAGGACGACATGACTAGCACCTACCGGCACGTCTCGCACCTTTGGGGGTTGCATCCCGGCAAGCAGATCACATTGCGAGGTACACCGGAATTAGCGGCTGCTGCAAAGGTATCGCTCAATGCTCGCGGCGACGAAGCGGCTGGCTGGAGTTTGGCCTGGAAGGTTCACCTCTGGGCACACCTTCAGGATGCCGAAAGGGCCTACAAGCTTGTACGCAATTTACTTCGCCCTATTCAGAAGATAGATGGCCTGCCGGGCTATCCAAGCGGTCTCGAAATGAACCTAACCAATCGGTCGTTTCAGGTCGAAGGCAACCTAGGCGTCACCTCCGGCATCGCCGAAATGCTGCTACAAAGCCACACTGGGGAGATCCATCAGCTGCCCTCACTGCCCAAGGCTTGGCCGGATGGCAAAGTCACCGGCCTGCGCACCCGGGGCAATTTCACCGTGGATATTGAATGGAAAGATGGGAAAGTGACTAACTACCGCATCTCCTCTCCCGAACCACAAGAAGTCAATGTTAATATAAATGGGAAAACGGAAATTGTAAAAACTGTAAAAAACTGAAGAAAATGAAACAAACAAAAACAAACAGAAATAAACTTTTCGTTCTCTTTCTGTGCTTGTTCTCATTCTGTGGAAGCATGCTGGCACAGGCAGACACTCATATACAGGTCGGCGATATTTTTTATGCAGATGGCAGCATCTCCAAACCCGATGTGGGCAGCATTAACGCTAAACAAATGGAAAGTGCAACCAATAGACCAATAGGTGTCGTGTATTTTGTGGAAGACTATACCAATGGTGCTGTCACAAGGCAACGCGGCTGGGTAACCGCATTGAAGGATGCCTGTGATATGAGCCATTGGGGCGACATGGATACCGACCAAAAAGGGATACCCAACTACTCCTCCCGACGTGGACCTGTAGGCGACGGCAACGAAGCCTTGACTGATACTGCTGGTTATGCCCATACCCGATACATGAACAGCAACCATACACTATCCCGTTCTAACTACCCAGGTTTTTATCACGCTCTCAGTTACAAAGATGGCAGTACTGCAGTAGGTGCTGGATTATGGTACCTGCCTTCCGCCGGGCAGCTGTGTAAGCTATTTGCAGTTAAAGATGTGGTTACTGCCTCATTCGATGTCATCAACAGCTCTAATTATGGTTACACCACAGCCAATAAAATGATTGGGAATTATTATTGGAGCAGTTCAGAATTCAGTGCCTTCTTCGCGTGGGACGTGCGCTGGGACGTGCGCGTTGGTGGCAAACTGGACACCGCTACCAACAAGGGCTTTAACGGCTATGTGAGGAGTTCCTGCTCTTTTTTAACAACATCGCATCGATAAAGCCGCACGAAGTCAGGACCCGCCCAATGGCGAGACCCTGACGGTACGTTCGAAGAAACTCTAACCAAGAAGAACAATCATGAAACAAACACCATCCAGCATCGTGAAATTCTTGACTATCGGGGCCGCTCTTTTCATCCTTCCCGCCGCATGGGCGGCGTTATCCGCCGCGACGGCCGTAGTGCAGATGCAGATGATACTTTTTGTGCAGGTCTTCTCTTTGGGATACACAAGGATTGGTCTCTTGAGAAATCAAATTGATAGGCAACATGCAGTTATTCTGTATTATATCTGAAATAGACGGAGTTCCAGGGATTAAGTCTTAGACTAATGTGTCATCATTAGAAAAAAACATAATTATAAACAGTTTTAATTTTTAAGACGCAATTATGAAAAAAATAAGTATTGCAAGTAAAGCACTCGAAGAAGGAGAAGGTATTCTGCGATTAGCACCCAATTGGGTTCCACGCTCATTTTGCATTCCAGGAAGGAGGATCAAACTGCATCCTGATGATTATTATGCTTTGGGCGGCATCCGCGGCGGAATTGACGAACGTTGGTTCTCATCAACCACACCTGCGGATAACGGACCATTGACAGGGAAAAACGAAGGTCTGAGCGAGGTCGTTTTTGAAGAAGATGGAAGAGTTCTTAATATTCTTTTACGGGATGCCGTTAGCGAACTGAAAGGCTCGTTGGTTGGAGAAAGGATATGGGACCAATACAAGGGCTGGCCAATGTATTCAAAATTCTTTGATAACAAAGGAGCTCTTCCCCACCATGTCCACCACCGGGAAGAACATGCAAAGTTAACTGGTCAGGAAGGAAAACCTGAGGCCTATTATTTTCCGCCTCAACTGAACAATCATGGAGGTGATTTTCCTTATACTTTCTTTGGGTTCAACCCGGGAACGACCAGGGAAGAAGCTTTGGAATGTCTGAAAAATTTCAATGTCGGAGACAATAAGATCACAAACATTTCCCATGCTCACCGGCTTGAACCTGGGACAGGATGGGATGTACCTCCGGGAGTGCTTCATGCACCGGGTAGTTTATGCACCTACGAGCCACAAAAAGCCTCGGATGTTTATGCCATGTACCAGTCATTGGTAGGCGATGCCATCGTTCCGGAGGAATTGCTTTGGAAAGACACCCCAAAAGATAAAATTGGTGATTTTGAATATCTGCTTGAAGTCCTTGACTGGGATTTGAACGTTGACCCTGATTTTGTGAAGAACCGGTTTATGAAACCTATTTCGGTCAAGTCATTAGAAGAAATGGTTCAGGAAGGTTATACAGAAAACTGGATTTGTTACAAGTCTGATGATTTCAGCGCAAAGGAACTGACCATCTTCCCCGGCGCTACTGTAATCATAAAAGATGAAGGCGCTTATGGGATGATCATGATGCAGGGACAAGGATCAATGGGAGTCTGGGATATTGAATCGCCAGCCCTGATCCGGTTCGGGCAACTGACCCACGATGAATATTTCGTAAGCGAACAGGCTGCTTTGGAAGGGGTGAAAATTGTAAACCTTTCGAAAACAGACCCGATCGTGATGTTAAAGCATTTTGGTCCTGCAAACCCTGAACTTTCACGTTGGCAGAAAAAACAATCTAAATAATTGGATGATGACAAATGACCATCAGCAAAAATATAACCAGCCGTTTATTTGGTTGATCTGCCTTGTTGCAGCCATGGGGGGCTTTCTGTTTGGCTACGACTGGGTTGTGGTCGGCGGGGCAAAGCCTTTTTATGAACCTTACTTTGGTTTGACTACCGCTAACATGAAAGGCTGGGGTACCAGTTCCGCATTGATTGGCTGTATTTTCGGGGCTTTATTGTGTTTTAGTCTTACAGATAAATATGGAAGGAAAAGGCTCCTGATCCTTTCAGGAGCTTTGTTTACTGTTTCTGCGATCGGCACCGCTATGTCAGTCGATTTTACCTGGTTCAATATTTACCGGATCGTCGGCGGGTTTGGTATTGGAATCGCACTGAATTTATCCCCCATGTATGTTGCCGAAATGTCACCCCCTCACATCAGGGGTAAATTGGTATCAGTTAATCAACTGATGGTGATGTTCGGGATTTTGGCCGCCCAGGTGGCCAACTGGAGAATATCCTTGCATGATACTGAAATGCCGGTAAATGCTACCAACGAAATTATCTGCCAAAGCTGGAACGGACAAATGGGTTGGAGGTGGATGTTTGGTGCAGCTGCCATCCCTGCAGTACTGTTTTTCGTGCTTATGTTTTTTCTGCCCGAAAGTGTCAGGTGGCTTGTCAAAAATGGCCAAAATAAGAAAGCTTTTGATATTTTGTCAAGGGTTGGTGGGAAAGATTATGCCCGTGAAGAAGTTGAGACGATCCGGAAAACTATTTCCACAGAAGAAGTTTCAAAAGTTCATTTTGGGGACTTATTACAACCTGGACTTTTCAAAATACTCCTTTTAGGAATTTTCCTGGCCATTCTTCAGCAGTGGTGCGGGATGAATGTCATTTTCTATTATGCAGTCGATATTTTTCAGGCAGCAGGCTACAATATTCAGCAAATGATGTTACAGATTGTAGTCATTGGCACCATCATGGTTCTTTCGGTAGTGGTCACTATTTTCGTTGTAGATAAGGTGGGGCGCAAATTACTGATGTTACTCGGTACCGGTTCATTGGCTGCGATTTATACCCTTGAAGGATACCTTTTCCATTTGGGTATTCAGGGAATTCCGATTGTCATTTTAACATTGGCAAGTGTGGCTGTTTATTCATTTACATTGGCGCCGGTTGTATGGGTTATCTTATCAGAAATTTTTCCTAACCGTATCCGCGGCGCGGCAATGTCTCTGGCAGCTGTTGCACTTTGGATCGGAAATTTCTCCCTGACTTTCTCATTCCCCACCATTAAGCTGAACCTGGGATGGTCACTAAACTTCTGGCTCTACGCAATCATTTGCGGGATTGGTTTCGTAGTTCTATGGTATAAATTACCGGAAACCAAAGGTAAATCGCTGGAAGAAATCGAGAAAATACTAGGTAAATCAGGAATATCTCAAAATTAACTATCATGAAAAATTATAAAACCGTATTACTTGTTTTTGTAATTTCATTTCTATCCTGTACATCGAATAAAGTAAAAAATGAATCGGTACCAATTACCCCGGAACAATACCGAAGGCCGGAGAATTATAAGTCGCAGAATTATCAATATTCATTAAATGAATTAAAAGACCGGTTTTCAGAAGAAATGATGAAAAAGGCAGCCGGAGTTTATGAGCATGTTCGCAAAGTCAATGAAGAAGGCCGGTGGAAGCCAACCGCCGAATCCATCGATCGGCACCAGGCCCCGGAATGGTTCCTCGATGCCAAATTCGGGATGTTCATTGATTGGGGGCCGTGGTCCGTCGCCGGATGGTCTCCGAAAAGGGAGACAGGGGCCATGTACACGGACTGGTACGAGTACAGGATGGAGAGGGTCGCCGCCTTCAAGTCTTATCATGCGAAAAACTGGGGCAAAGACTTCAAGCGGGACGATTTCATCACGCTCTTTCAGGCACGGGATTACGAGCCTGAAAAGTTGGTCGGCATTGCCAAGCAGGCCGGGATGAAATACGTGGTGCCGTTCTGCAAACATCACGCGGGGTATTGCCTCTGGCCCTCCTCCTTTACGCGAAGAAATTGCGTTGAAATGGGACCCAAAAGGGATCTCATGCAACCCCTCGTGGAGAGTTGCAAAAAGGAAGGGTTAAAGTTTGGCTTCTATTTCAGCATCGACGAATGGGAATACCCGCTGATCGGGGATGACAACAAGATTAAGCCCCGCCTTTGGGGGTACGGTGAAGCCTCTCACAGAAATCTGGACGGCCAGAACCCCCTTGCTTTGACGGATATGGAAAGCCGGGCGAGCGGGAAGATCGCGGTCAGGGATTTCGCCAAGGATTACCTGGTGCCGCAAGCGACGGAATTCATCGACCGGTATGATCCCGACCTGATTTGGTATGACGGCCAGTGGGCGATGGATGTGACGGAATCCAAATCCCAAGAAATTGTGGCTTACCTCTATAACAAAGCCGAGGGCCGGAAAGAAGTGGCTGTCAACGACAGGTACGGGAGGGGTCTCCGTTCCAGACTGGGGGACTTCTTCACGAGCGAATACCACGACCTGAAGAACAATGCCAAGGGAACCTGCCATCCCTGGGAAGAATGCCGTGGCATCAGCCAGTCGTTTGGATTTCACTGGCAGGATACCGAAGGGAATATCATTAGTTCGAAAGCGTTTATCGAAATGTTCCTGGATATTGTCTCCCGCGGAGGAAATCTCCTTCTGATCGTCAATCTGGACGGGCAGGGGGCGTTGCCCGAGATCCAGAAAAAACGCCTTGAGGAAATCGGGGAGTGGCTTTCCGTCAATGGCGAGGGGATTTACGGAACAAGGATGTATTCAACGACATCGGAGGGTCCGGCCCGCTACACGCGAAGCAAGGACAATAAAAAAGTTTATGCCATCACGACCATTTGGCCGGGTAAATCCCTGGAATTGAAATCCGTAATTCCTGGAAAAGGAACGGAAATCCATTTACTGGGAGACAAAGAGCCTCTCAAATGGTCTTATGACCAATCCAATGGAATAACTACCGTTGAAATGCCCGACAGGTTACAGGAAGCGTCCAAATGGCCCTGCAAATATGCATACGCTTTTCGTATTGAAACTGAAGACAAATCCAAATAAAGAATAGCAGACTGGAGGGGTAAAAGCAAAAAGGCGGTTTATTTTTTTGCCGCACCAACCATTAATAACACTTTATCATGAATAAAAAGCATCTGATATTCATTTTGAATTTGCTGTCATTTTTATTAATTGAGATAGATTGCCGGGCAATTGGGGCATTGGATCAACCCGAAGTTTTAAATTTCAATCCTGGCTGGAAGTTGTCCAAAGGCACATTCTCTCCCTTAATTACCGACGACAAAGATTGGGAAGTTGTATCAACTCCACATACTTATCATGAGAAATTTGCATATCATAGGAGAAGGTGTTGTTTTTATTACTTCCGAAACCGAATGATTATGGGAAACAGGGAGGTAAAATAGTATCAATCTTTGTAAAACATTGAAATTCATTAAATTAAAAATATAATTATGATTATTAAAAGAATTATTTGTTTCCTGGTGTTGTCTATTTCGATTAGTAGTGCAGTTATGTCACAGAAACAGTTTAATACGGCTGATTTTGGACTTTCACCAGGTGGGCAGGATTGTACAGCGGCATTGATAAATGTACTGAATAACTGCAAAAAGTACAAAAATGCAGAACTTGTTTTTCCTAAAGGGGAGTACCATTTTTATCCCGACTTTGGCATTGATAAATATTGTTTTATCAGTAACAATAGTGAAGGTTTGAAAAGGATTGTATTTCTATTGGATGGTTTTAACAATCTGACCATTGATGGCAAAGGGTCATCGTTTATCTTTCATGGATTTGTGAATCCCTTTATAGTGGAAAACAGCTCCAATGTTACCTTTAAGAATTTTTCGATTGATTATTCCCGTACATTTCACAGTGAAGCCATTTTATTGGCGAACAACAGCGACGGAATCGATGTCGATATCCCCGAAAACTTCCCCTTTAAAATTGTAAATGGCATTCTACAGTTTACAGACGGTAAGGATAAGGAAAGAAATCGCCCACAATTATATTATCCCTATGGAAGTCTGCTCGAATTTGACAGCAAAAAAAGGGAACCAGGTTATTTGGCTAAGGATCGTTACTTAGGTGGAACTTCATTGGCAGCCCAAAGCCTGGGCGGGAATAAGGTGAGGGTTTTTATCGATAAATTTAATGGAACACCTGGCAATATTATAACTTTCGGGCCTTCCCACCGACAATGTCCCGGATTTGTGATAAACGATAGCCGTGATATTACTTTTAACGATGTTGTGATATTTCATGCGGGAGGTATGGGGTTTATAGGCCAGCGGACAAAAAATATACTGATTGATAATTGCAAAGTTACACCTTCAGAAGGAAGAATCATTAGTTGCACTGCCGATCCAACGCATTTTGTGAATTGCACCGGAAGGATAGAAATACGCAACTGTTTATTTGAAAATCAAAAAGATGATGCTAATAATACTCATGGGAATTACGTTCAGATTAGCCAAATGGTAGCACCCAATGAGGTTATAGTTCAGTTAAAACATCAAGAGCAACTTGGTTTCGATTTTTTAAAAAAAGGAGTAAAAGTTGAATTCGTTACAGGTAGTTCTATGATTCAAAAAGGAGAAGCGACTGTTGCCAGGGCAGTGCGGATCAATAAAGAATACACCAGGGTTATTTTTGACAAAAACTTACCAACTAACATTATAGTCGGAGACGCATGTTGTGAAATTAATATTGATACAGAATTTTATTTCACTGGTAATACTGTCCGCAATAACAGAGCTGGAGGTGTTATTTTGAACAATCGGGGAAAAACTGTCATTGAGAACAATTATTTTCATACATCAGGTCCACCTTTGCAGTTTGGAGGCGACGCCAGTTACTGGTTTGAGCAGGGGGGTGTGAACGATTGCACTATACGAAACAATGTTTTTGACAACTGTATATTTGGACCAGGTGGAAGCGGCATAATTCAAGTATCATCCGGCATACGTGACAATAAAGAATCAAGCCGGTATAATAAGAACATTAAAGTACAAGGTAATACATTTAAGATTTTTGACGACGTTTTGTTGCTGAGTATTTATGGAGTTGATAGTCTGGAATGGAAGAGCAATAAAGTTGAAAGGACTACGAACTACCCGGCTACAAGAACAAACGAGAGTTTATTTAAAGTGGAGTATAGCGATCATATTCATATTGAACCTCATGACGACAATAATAAATAAATTAGCCATGATCCATATCAATCAAAGCCGAAGCCTCTTACCGGATAGACTGCCCTTTAAATTTTCGGTGTTTTTTCTTGTATTGTTTTTGAATGTAATTATATTAAACATCAGGGCTCAAATCCCGGCCTCCCCCGGGGCTATACCTGCGCCGGTATTCGATAACCAATTCGCAAATTCGTTGCTGCTGGAAAAGACCACACCCAATACGGCAAGCGAAATGAAACTTTGGTATGAAAAACCGGCCAATACCTGGGAGCAGGAGGCTTTGCCGATCGGTAACGGCCGCCTTGGAGCGATGCTCTTTGGTGGAGTTGGGCACGAACGCATCCAGTTCAATGAAGACAGCCAATGGATAGGTGACGAAACCGATACAGGTGCCTATCAGGCTTTTGGAGACCTCTTCATTGACTTCGGCGACAGCGCAGCGACAAACTATCGGCGCGAACTCGATATCAGCCGGGCGGTCCATACTGTGGTCTGCACAAAAAATGGTGTGAACTTCCGCCGTGAGTATTTCGCCAGCCATCCCGCCGGGGTTATGGTGTTCCGCTTTACGGCAGACAAAGCCGGTGCGCTTAGTGGGACGATTTCGATGACCGATGCCCACAAGGGTGCCATTACGATCGATGCCGGGGGACTCACCAGCAAGGGCAGCCTTGCCGGATATATGCACGAACTCTCGAATCACCCTACCAATTCCCCGAATCCTCATTCGCCTATTTCGAAGTCAACGACTCCCCCTCCTCTTCGAAATGCATACGACATCGCCCTCGACTACGAGGCCCGAGCGCATGTACGCCACGAAGGCGGCATGCTTGAGGTGAAGGATGGCAAGCTGGTATTCAAGAATGTCGATACCCTTACGATCTATCTCGATGCTGGCACTGACTACATCAACCAGCGCGCCAAAAAGTGGCGCGGCGAGCATCCGCACAGTGCCATCACCGAGAGGCTCGCAAAAGCCGCATCGACCCCATACTCAGACCTCCTTGCAGCCCATGTGAAGGATTACCAATCCCTCTTTAACCGGGTATCAATCGACCTCGGCAAAACCCCGCCGGATTTTTCCAAAATCCCCACCGACCAGCGCTTGATCGCCTACCGGGGCGCGAAGAACACAGCGGAATCAAAGCACGCCACGCACTCCAGCCTGAAGGCAGTCTCCTACGACGGTTTCCCGGACGATCCCACCATCAAGGGTGTTGATGATCCCGGGCTGGAGGAACTTTTATTCCAATATGCCCGCTACCTCATGATCGCCTCTTCCCGGCCCGGAGACCTACCCGCCAACCTTCAAGGCACTTGGAACGAGAGCAACAATCCCCCTTGGAGAGGAGACTACCACACCGATGTCAACGTCCAGATGAACTACTGGTTCGTGGATCCCGCTAACCTTAGCGAGTGCTTCGAGCCGTTGTCCGAGTGGTTATATTCGGTGGTTCCTGTCCGCCGCGACGAGACGAAAGCGGAATTCGGCGTTCGCGGCTGGGCCACCCGCTGGGAGAATGGAATCTTTGGCGGTGCCACCTGCCTGTGGGGCATGGGCGACGCAGCCTGGATCGCCCAAAACAT
>Ga0118677_10015670_pt1 | contig 10504 bp, 7 predicted proteins | sample AliMusrvi5mmetaG_FD_86154 | JGI IMG/M metagenome (GOLD analysis project Ga0118677, IMG submission 86154)
TCAGCAGCAAGCCGGTGGGAGCACCGGTTGCCGCGCCGATCGTCCAACCGATCCGCGAAGCGGCGAAGCAGGCAGTCAAGACTGAACTGCCTCCGACATCGACTGTCACGGCAGCCGACGCGGGCGGAGCCGTGCGCTACGATTCCAACGTCGTGTCCCGCTCGATGTCGAACCAGGTGACGATCGACCGCGCCGCCGCCTCTATCGTCTTCCAGGTGGTCGACAACCGCACGAGCCAGGTGATCAAGCAATTCCCTGAAGAAGCCGTGCTGCGGCGCCGCGCCTATTTCCGGAGCCTTGAGCTCGCGAAAGATGCGCCGACCCGCATGCTCGCAACCGATCGCAAGGCCTGACGCGGGCCGGCGCTTCCATTTTCCGCGACGATGATGACATTCGCCCATGCCCAGGCATGGCAGCAGTCCGCCTGTTCAGTGCGCGAGCAACTCGGCTTCCTGCTCGATCAGCTTCTGGATTTCCTTCAAGGAATTGTAGAGCGATCCACTCAATATCAGCTTGCTCGCGGTCTCGATCGACGGCCCGCCGGAACTCAACGACCGTCTGCGCGGCATCCGCAACGATTTCGCCCACGCCGTGGACACCTTCGCGGCCCTCCGCCAGCTGCTCGGCGAGGACCAGGTGTTTGTCGGCATGACACTCCACGGGCACAAGGCCTCGTGCGGATCCACCACGTCCGAGCTGGTCGAGTCCACCTTCGCCGCCGTCAATGCCGCCCTCGAGTCGCGGCAGGAGGCCCCCATCGACTGGGGCACCTTCCATCTCAACATCCCGCACCTGTCCCAGCATTACTACGGCAACGCCGCCAGCGAGGAGAAGGACGGCTTCGGCGGCGCCGCCCACCGCGCCGAGATTGCCGCGGCCCTGAAACTCGCCGCGAGCAAGCCCAAGCGCGGCGGCGCCCCCGTCATGCGCGCGGTGGAGCGGATTTACCGGGCCGAGGCGATGAAGTATCTCGCGACCGGTCGGACCTCGATCACCTGCTCGGCATTGCTGCTGACATCGTATCTTTCCGAGAAGGGCGAGGTCTATCCCTGCACCATCTGGGACCAGCCGCTGGGCAACGTGCGCAACTCGAATTACGCGTTGATGCCCATCATCGAGGCCGCGCGTCGCAAGGGCACGCGTCAGGCCGTCGTGGACCAGAAATGCCCGAATTGCTGGACGCCCTGCGAGGCCTACCCTGCCATCGGCGCCTCGCCCGGGCGCGCTCTTCTCGCCCTGGTCCACGGATGATTCCCCCACTCGCTTTAACATGAATGATTCCAATCGCCCCAAAGACTTCCTGACGCAGGCACTGCCCGTGCTCGTCATCGCCGCCGTGCCCCTGGCCGCGTTCCTGGCCTTTTCCATCCAACCGATCATGGGCAAGCGCCTCCTGCCCATTTACGGCGGCACGTCCGGCACGTGGCTGGGTTGCATGGTCTATTTCCAACTCGCGCTGTTGCTCGGCTACAGCTGGGCCGCCTGGCTGGTACGGAAGACTCCGTCGTTCCAGATGACCGCCACGATGGTGCTGGCGCTGCTGGCGGTGATCTCCTTTCACCTTCCATCGGATGAAATCGCCGAGGCCGCCGGCATCGGCCGCGTCGTCTGGCGTCTCGCCCTCGCCACCCTGCCCGCCATGATGCTGCTCTTCAGCGCGTCCCCACTCCTGCACGGCTGGATGCGCCGGCAGGGCGAGGAAGTGCCCTACTACCTCTATTCCATTTCCAACGCGGGCAGCCTGCTCGCCCTGCTCCTCTATCCGTTCTTCATCGAGACTAGCCTCGGTCTCAGCGACCAGACCACTTACTGGCATGTCCTGCTCGTCGTGGTCGCCCTGGCCTTGGCCGGCGCCGGTTACATCTTCCGGCAGCTGTCCGCCAAGGCCCCCGCGCCGGCCGCCGAGCCGCCCGAAAACCTCTCGGTCGGCACCGTCCTTCTCTGGCTCTGGCTGAGCGCCCTCACTTGCGTGGGCATGCTCGGCGCCACTTACCATCTCACCGCTGAAATCGGTTCCAGCCCGCTCGCGTGGGTCGGGCCGTTTGGCCTGTATCTGTTCAGCTTCATGGTGACGTTCTCCAGCCACTGGCGCCGGTGGATGACCATGACCGCCATCGTTTTTTTGGCGCTGGCGATGACGTGGTTCATGGTCGCGAAGGGTTTCACGGCCGTGACCGTCAACGGCACCACCGCGTGGTGCCTGCTGGCCCTCACCGCGATGGGCAGCCTCCTCGGCAACGCCCTGCTGCACAGCGTCCGGCCCGCGCAGCGTTTCGAGCGCTACTACCTCGTCCTCGCCGCGGGCGGTGTCATCGGCGGCCTGCTCTCCAGCGTCGTCATCCCGTATGTCTTCAACCGGCCCATCGAATTTGAGCTGGCCTCGGTCGCGCTGCTGGCCACCGGCATCGTCTGGCTGACGGGCCGCCGCGAGCCCAGCGTGGTGATCATCATCGGCGTGGTCCTCGTGATTCCCGTCCTCGGCGTCGGCATGCACCAGGCGTATCGCGAGTCCGTCGACAACGGCAGCATGCGCCACACCCGCGATCTCTACGGCCACATCATGGTCAAGACTGACAGCCGCAGCGTGGTTCTCTCCAGCGATACCACCACCCATGGTTCCCAGCTGACCGCGACCCCCGAAGCACGGCGACGCCCCACACTCTATTTCACCGAGAGCAGCGGCGCCGGCAAGGTCATGGAGCACCTGCATGCCACCCAGCCCGCGATGTCCGTCGGCGTGATCGGCCTCGGCGCCGGCACCCTCGCGGCCTATGCGCGCAACGGCGACACCTACGATTTCTTCGACATCGATCCCAAGGCCATCCGCGTCGCGCAGGAGAATTTCACGTTCATCGTCGACGCCCGCAGCACCGGCGCCCGCGTCAATCTCATCCAGCGCGACGGCCGCAAGGCACTCGACGAGTCCAAGGCCAACTACGACGTGCTCGTCATCGACGCCTTCACTGGTGACGGCGTGCCTTCGCACCTGCTCACGCGCGAGGCGATGGCCATTTACATGCGCCGACTCTCGGCCCGCAACGGCCTGTTGCTCGTGCACGTCTCCAGCCGTTACTCCCGCTTCTATCCCGTGGTGGAAGCCACCGCCCGCAGCCTGAACCTCTCCGCCGTCGGCGTGCACACGGAGATCAAGCACGACATCGTTGAGCCCGGCAAGGAACGCGACTGGGACCCCACCACCACCGATTACATCATCATCTCCAAGCCCGAGCAGACGAAGGACATCGTCGCATGGTTCCCCGACAAGGAAGACGGCGACCGGGTCACCCACCTGGTCAGCACCATCACCTCACCGCTCGTCGACCGTGACTTGATCTGGACCGACGACCGCAACGCCGCGATCGACGTCCTGGAACTCGGCCGGTTCCTCTCGAACTGACCAGCGGCAGTCGCTGCGCAGCCCGATCCACCCTGTACTTCTCGCACCGTCCCGACGGAGGGTGCGGGCGATGGCCGCTAGCTCGCGCCCCGCTCCCGCATCCACGCCGCCAGCTGCGCCCACGCCCGGCCCCGGTGGCTAAGGGCATTCTTGTCCGCCTCGGGCAGCTCGGCGAATGTCTGGGTTCGGCCAGCCGGCACGAACAACGGATCGTAGCCAAATCCGCCGGACCCACCCGCCGTCTCGCGCAGGGTGCCTTCGCACCGGCCCTCGAACTCATGTTCCCGGCCCTGCCCGTCAATGACGACCAGCACGCAGACGAAATACGCTTGGCGACGCCCTTCCGGCACGCCGCGCATGCACTCCACGAGCTTGCGCAGGTTCGCCGCGCCATCGCCCTGCGGCCCGGCAAAATAGGCCGACTCCACGCCTGGCGCGCCCCCGAGTTCGGCCACGCACAGGCCGCTGTCGTCGGCGAGCACCCATGAGCCCGCCGGTAGCAACTTCCCCAGCGCGCGCGCCTTCAGTCGTGCGTTGCCCGCAAACGTCCCGGAATCCTCCACCACCGCCGGCATGGCGATCGCTCCGCGGGCGGGCACGACTTCCACGGGCAGCCCCGTCGCACCGGCCAGCGCGGCAAACTCCGCGGCCTTGTGGGCGTTACCCGAGGCTAAATGTAGTCTCATCGATGAACATCTGCGCGGGATAGTCGACGCGTCCGCGGGTCAGGATGTCCTCGCCGAACACCTCGTGGCGGACGTCCGCCAGCCGCACTGCATTGGCCAGCTTCTCCGACCGCAGCCCGCTCAGCACGGGCTTCGCCCGGTCGTCGGCCAGCAGCAGCGGCGCGCGGTACACCAGCAGGTAGTCGAGCTGGCGGTCCTGCAGGATCTGGCTCACCAGCTGCGCGCCACCCTCGAAGAGCACGCCCGTGATCTTCTCCGCGGCGCAGCGCTTGCGGAACTCCGCGAATGGCACGCGCTGCGTCGCCGACGGCAGGATCCAGACCTGCACGCCGAGGTCGCGGAGCTTGCGGACGTAGCCGAGCCCGCCATGCGGCGTGGTCGCCACGATGGTGCGGGCGCGAAAGTCGTCCGTGTACACCCCGGGCATGGACCGGTCCGCCACGCTGCGCAGCAGGCCGTCGAACACGAAGCGCCAGGGACACCACTCGGGCTCGCCCGCGATCCGCGCCGTCAGCCGGGGGTTGTCGGTCATCACCGTCCCCGCCCCGACCGCGATGGCCGGGAACAGCCGGCGCCAGCGCATGACATCCGCCCGCGCCGCCTCGCCGGTGATCCAGCGCGAGTCGCCCGAGCGGCAGGCGATGCGGCCGTCGAGCGTCACGGCCGACTTGGCCGCGATGAGCGGCGTCTGCCGCACGATCCAGTGGTTGAAGATCAGGTTGAGGTCGATGCACTCGGCCTCGAGCACGCCGGTGGTGACCTCGATGCCCGCCGCGCGCAGCACCTCGGGGCCGCGGCCCGCGTGGGCGGGGTTCGGGTCCTGGGCTCCGATGACCACGCGCTTGATCCCGGACGCGATGATCGCATCGGTGCACGCGCCCGTGCGGCCCGGCGTGGAGCACGGCTCCAGGGTGACATAGAGCGTCGCATCCTCGCGCGGCCGGTGCCCGAGCGCGAGCAGCGCCAGGCGCTCGGCGTGCGGGCCGCCGTCCTGGGCATGGGAACCCTCGGCCATGACCCGGCCGCCCTCGACAATCACGGCCCCGACCATCGGGTTGGGGTGCGTGCCGCCCCAGTTGCGCCGCGCCACCGCGAGCGCCTGCCGCATGAAGCCATCGTGTTCAGCCGCTGACATAGGGATTGTTCTGCCTTTCGTCTCCTACCGTCGTAGCAGGACCGTGGCCCGGGTAAATGATTGTTTCGTCGGGCAGCGTGTAGATCCGCCCGCGGATCGCCTGCGTCAGCACCTCCAGGCTGCCGCCGGGAAAATCCGTGCGGCCCACGCTGCCGGCGAAGAGCGCGTCACCGACAAAGGCCGCCTGCGCCGCCGCCAGGTAGAACAGCACGTTGCCCGGGCAGTGTCCGGGCACATGGCGGACCTCAACGTCCAGGCCGAGCGCCTGGAAGTGCTCGCCATCCGTCACCCAGAGGTCCGGGAACACCGGCTCCAGTTTCAGGCCGGGGGCGAGGAACGCGCTCATCACCTGCGGCGTCTCGTACAGGACGCGGTCGTCCGCCTGCGCCCGGACGCGCGGCTTGGCCTGGCGGACGACCTCGGCGGCGCCCTGCGTGTGGTCCCAGTGGCCGTGGGTCAGCCAGAGCTCGGTCAGCCGGCATTTTTCCTTCGCCAGGAGCGGCTGGATCTCGGCCCAGATGTCGCCCGGGGCGTCGATCAGGACCGCCTCGCCGCACTCCGCCGCGGTCAGGAGGTAGGCGTTGGTGGCGATCGGCCCGGCGGGCAGGACATGAAGCTTCATCCACCCCAATCTCCCAGCCCGCTCCGGCCCCGCGCAACCGCGAAAAATCCCTTTCCCTTTTCCGGCCCGCCCGCTAGCTCATTCCACCTTATGCCAACCCTCAAGTTCGCCGTCCTGGCCGGAGACTACATCGGACCCGAGGTCATGGGCGAGGCGCTGCGCGTGCTCGAGGCCGTGGCCCGCCAAGAAAACCTACGGCTCGACTACGCGGCCGCGGATGTCGGGGGGGCCGCGATTGACCGGCACGGCAGCGCGCTGCCCGCCGCGACCGTCCAGGCCTGCGCCGCGGCCGACGCGATCCTGTTTGGGTCGGTCGGCGGGCCCAAGTGGGAGAAGCTGCCTCCCGCCGAGCAGCCCGAGCGCGCCGCGCTCCTGCCGCTGCGCAAGCACTTCACGCTCTTCGCCAACATCCGCCCCGGCCTGCTTTACCGCGAGCTGGCGGACGCCTCGCCGCTCAAGACCGCGCGGATCCCCAACGGCATCGACATCGTGTGCATCCGCGAGCTCACCGGCGGGCTGTATTTCGGCCTGCCCAAGGCCACCACTACCCTGCCCGACGGCGACATCCAGGCCGTGGACACGATGGTGTACCGCAAGAGCGAGATCGAGCGCATCACCGCCACGGCCATCTCCGCGGCCCGGGCCCGGGGCAAGAAGCTCTGCTCGGTGGACAAGGCCAACGTCCTCGAGACTTCCGTCCTCTGGCGGAAGACCGTCACCGCCTACGTCGCCCAGCACGCCCCGGACATCACCCTGAGCCACATGTACGTGGACAACGCCGCGATGCAGCTGGCGCGCGACCCGAACCAGTTCGACGTGTTTGTCACGGAGAACATGTTCGGCGACATCCTCTCCGACGAGATGGCCGTGATCTGCGGCTCGCTCGGCATGCTGTCGTCCGCGTCGCTCGGCGCCGCGAAGAACTCCCACGGCCTGCCCTTCGGCCTCTACGAGCCCGCCGGCGGCACCGCCCCGGACATCGCGGGCAAGAACCTCGCCAACCCCTGCGCCCAGATCCTCTCCGCCGCGCTGATGCTGCGCTACAGCTTCGGCCTGGAAAAACCGGCCGCGCGCATCGAGGCGGCGGTGAAACAGGCCGTGGTGACCGGCCACCGCACGGCCGACATCGCGTTCGGGGGCGCCTCGGTCGGCACCCGCGCCATGACCGACGCCATCCTCGCCCAGCTCTGATCCCGCGGCCCGGCCCCGGAAACCGCTTTTTCCGGCCGTGCCTTCCGGGCCGCCCTGTGCCTTACTGTACCTGTCCATGACCTCCGCCGAGATCCGCCAGTCCTTCCTCGATTTCTTCGCCCGCCACGGCCACAGCGTCGTGCCCTCGGCCTCGCTCATGCCGACGGCGCCGAACCTGCTCTTCACGAACGCGGGCATGAACCAGTTCGTGCCCTACTTCCTCGGCGACCAGGCTGCGCCGTGGAAGCGCGTGACCGACACGCAGAAATGCATCCGTGCCGGCGGCAAGCACAACGACCTCGAGGACGTCGGCTACGACACCTACCACCACACGCTGTTCGAGATGCTCGGCAACTGGTCGTTCGGCGACTACTTCAAGCGCGACTCGCTCACCTGGGGCTGGGAGCTCATCACGAAAGTGTGGGGCATCCCGCCGAAACGGCTCTTCGCCACCGTCTACGCGCCCGACAAGGCCAAGGGCGATCCCTCGGACTTTGACCAGGAGGCCTACGACATCTGGGCAAAGCTCTTCACCGCCGCGGGGCTCGACCCGAAGGTCCACATCGTCAACGGCAACAAGAAGGACAATTTCTGGATGATGGGCGACACCGGCCCGTGCGGCCCGTGCTCCGAGATCCACTTCAACCTGCTGCCTTCCGACGATGAGGCCGCCGGCCGGAAATTGGTGAACGCCTCCTCCCCGCGCTGCATCGAGATCTGGAACCACGTCTTCATCCAGTTCAACGCGAACGCCGACGGCACGTTCTCGCCGCTGGCCGCGAAGCACGTGGACACCGGCATGGGCTTCGAGCGCGTCGCGGGCATTTACGCCTCGAGCAAGGGCTTCACGGACTTCACCGCCGAGCCGTCGAACTACGCGGCCGACGTCTTCGCGCCGCTGTTCGCCCGGATCGCCGCCCTCTCCGGCAAGAGCTACCAGGGCACCGTGCCCAAAAAGCGCGAGGGACTCACGGAGCAGGAGCAGGTGGACGTCGCCTTCCGCGTCCTCGCCGACCACGCCCGCACGATCTCCTGCGCCATCGCCGACAATATTCTGCCCGACAAGGAGGGCCGGAACTACGTCATCCGCCGCATCCTCCGCCGCGGCATCCTCTACGGCCGCAAGCTCGGCCTGACCGTCGGCTTCTTCGAGCAGCTAGTCGCGCCCGTCGTCGAGTCGCTCGGCGGCGTCTTCCCCGAGCTCAGGGAGCGCCAGGACACCATCCGCCGCGCCATCCGCGCCGAGGAGGAGTCGTTCGGCCGCACGCTCGACCGCGGGCTGCAGCTCTTCACCGCGCGCCTGGCCGAGGGCCAGACGCAGCCGGTCTCCGGCGCCACGGCCTTCGAGCTCTACGACACCTACGGCTTCCCGCTCGACATGACGCAGCTGCTCGCCGCGGAGCGCGGGCTGGCGGTCGACACGGCCGGTTTTGAGGAACTGATGAAGCAGCAGCGCGACCGCGCCCGCGCCGCGCAGAAGAAGGAAGTCGTCGTGGCCGCCACCGAGGGCAGCACCGCCGACCTCACGCCCACCGTCTTCGTCGGCCAGGTGCTGTCGGCCACCGCCGGCGTGCACGCGAAGCTCATGGACGTCGTGAAGACGGGCAAGGCCACCTTCCTCGTGTTCGACCGGACCCCGTTCTACGCGGAGATGGGCGGCCAGACCGGCGACACCGGCACGGCCCTCATCGGCGGCCAGCTCGTGCACATCACCGACTGCGTGAAGGACAAGGCCGGACGGCACCTGCACAAGGTCGCGGACGACACCCCGGCCCTCGCCGCCGGCACCGCGGCCGAGCTCGCGGTGGACCAGCCCCGCCGCCGCGCCATCTCGCGCCACCACTCCGCGGCCCACCTCATCCACTGGGCCCTCCGCAAGGTCCTCGGCACGCACGTGCACCAGGCCGGCACGTCGAAGACCGCCGACCGCCTGCGGTTCGACTTCTCGCACTTCGAGGCCGTGACGGCCGCCCAGCTCCTCGAGATCGAGCGGCTGGTGAACGAGAAGGTCATCGATAACGCGGGCGTGCAGATCTACGAGACCGAGTTCGACAAGAAGCCCGCCGACACCCTTGCGTTCTTCGGCGACAAGTACGGGAAGATCGTCCGCGTCGTGGACATCGGCGGGTACAGCCGCGAGCTCTGCGGCGGCACCCACGTCGTGACCACCGGCGAGATCGGCCTGATCAAGCTCACCGCCGAGATGGCCATCGCCGCCGGCACGCGCCGCATCGAGGCCGCGGCCGGCCAGGCCGCCTATGACTTCGTCACCCACGAGGAGGCCGCGCTCAAGGCGGTCAACGGCCGCCTCAACGCCGGCCCCATTGATGTCGCCCAGAAGCTCGAGGCCCTGATCACGCACCAGAAGGAGCTCGAGAAGAAGCTGAAGGCCTACGAGTCCAAGGCGGCCGCCGGCCTGGCCGACGAGCTCGCCGCCGCCGCGCAGGGGCGCGACGGGCTCAAGTGGGTCTCCGCCGTGGTGCCCGCGGACAATCCCGAGGCGCTCCGCTCCCTCGGCAGCCAGGTGCTGCACAAGGTCGGACCCGGCGTGGTCCAGCTCGGCGCGCTCCTCGACGGCAAGGTCAGCCTCGTCGCCTACTGCTCGCCCGAGGCGGTCAAGGCCGGCCACCAGGCCGGCAAGCTCATCGGCGCCCTCACCGCCAAGCTGGGCGGCAAGGGCGGCGGCAAGCCCGACTTCGCGATGGGCGGCGGCGGCGACGCATCCAAGCTCGCCGCCGCGCTCAAGGGCTAGCCATGGCCGGCGCGGCCGCCCCCGAGCTCCGCGAACGCCTCAATGCCGCGCGGTTCCGTGCGATCGGCGCCCTGCTGGCCGAGTGCCAGCCGGGCTTCGACGCCCCGAGGTTCGCCGCTCTCGCCAGCGACGGGCTGGAGTCCCTCACGCTCCTGCAGCGGCTGCGGCACGGCTCCCGGGCGCTGCACGCCACGCTCCCGCCCTCCTACCCTGACGCGCTCGCCGTGCTGCGCATCCTCGCGCCGAAGCTGGCCGACGGCCTCGCGGGTCTGATGCTGCCCGACTACGTGGGCGAGTACGGACACGGGCACTTCGTCGAGTCCATGGACGCGCTCGAGTATCTCACGCGGTTCTCCAGCGCCGAGTTCGCCATCCGGGAGTTTCTCCGCCGCGACCTGGACGGGACCCTCGTCGTGATGGAGCGCTGGTCGCGCTCGCCCGACGAGCATGTCCGCCGCCTGGCCAGCGAGGGCTCGCGTCCCCGCCTGCCATGGTCCTTCCGCCTCGAGGCGCTCCGGGCCGACCCGCACCGCACGGCGCCCATCCTCGCCAACCTGCGCGCCGACCCGAGCCTGTACGTCCGCAAATCCGTCGCCAACCACCTCAACGACATCTCCCACGACCATCCCGACGTGATGCTGGCCCGGCTGCGCTCCTGGGATCTTGCCCACCCCCACACGCAGTGGATCGCCAAGCGGGCAGCGCGCACGCTCATCAAGGC
>Ga0118677_10015672_pt1 | contig 10502 bp, 10 predicted proteins | sample AliMusrvi5mmetaG_FD_86154 | JGI IMG/M metagenome (GOLD analysis project Ga0118677, IMG submission 86154)
AGTCGATATCCAACGGCTGCGCCGGCAGCTCGCATTCGACCGGTTGCTTGTTCGATTGTTTCATGCGGGAAATCCCCCATGGCGGCTCAAAGGCGGATATGCCCTTGAGTTGAAGCTAACAGTGGCCCGCACCACGCGCGGTCTCGATCTCGGACTTTCGGCCGGGGATCTTCCGCCGGAATCACTGTTGGAGGCTCTACAGACCGCGGCGGCATCAGATGCGGGTGACTACTTCTCCTTCGTCATTGGTGAACCCATCATGGATCTCGAAGGCAGAGACTGGCTGGGCTTTGCTGGGATTGTTGCGGGCCGGTTTCCTTCCATATCCCGTGAAGAGCATTTCGCCCAAAAACTGCATGCCTACACATTTCCGCGAAACGACCGCGCCAACACCCGGGTGAAGGATCTGATAGATCTCGTCCTGCTTATAGGCTCCACCGGGATGGACATGGATCGGCTCAAGCAGGACATCACTGACACCTTCGATCACAGGAAGACTCACGCTGTGCCAGCCGTATTGGAACCGCCCCCCGAATTCTGGAAACCGGTATTTGAAAAGCTTGCGATCGAATGTGGAATCGACGGCAACATCGGTGATCAGTTCGAAAATGTCCGTCGCTTTTGTGAACGGCTTCTGTGAGAAGATAGAGGTCCCGGCGCGTGATCCATCGGATTCACTAGCGATGATATCCAGGACGCTATTCCTCTGCCCACAGATTCGGCGTCTGCTTACTGCCTGATGAGACAGCAGGACAAACCTAACAACAGGAAACCCGGCACATGTGTCGGGTTCACGGCGTCACGGAACATGGAGACTACCACACGGATTCCTCCTTCGTTTTCTTTTTCCAAAGGGCGTAAGCACCCGCGTGCTTGCGGAGCTCGGTGAGTTGGACCAGTTCCGGAGGGGCCGGTCCGGTGTTTTGAAGGGCGGGCTTATCCCCTCTCACGGTTTCGGCGGTGATGGTGAGCGACGTGACCCCTTTCGCGGCAAGCTCCGGCAGGCGGCTGTCATAGCGGCCGAGGGTGCTTTGGAGCACGCGCTTCAGACTCCTGGCACCGGTCCCCATCTTCACGGCGCGCGAGACGATTTCGTCGAGGGCACAGTTGGTGATCCGCAGTTCGATGCCGTGCAATTCGAAGAAACGCTTCTTTCCGGCGAGTGGATTGCCCTCCGCTTCTGTCAGGATCCGTCGGAGCATGACGGCGTCGACGGGAACCAGTTCGGTGATGGAGGCGAAGCGCCCGATGAATTCGGGGATCATTCCATATTCGATGAGATGCCGTGTGGCAAGCGGTTCCAGAGTTTCCGCCGGATCGGCATCGCCGGGTCCTGGAAGAAATCCGATTTGAGTTTGCGTGGCGCGTCGTTTGCGGAGTTCGTCGAGACCGACGAAAGCGCCGCACGCCACATTCAGAAAACGCGAACTGTCGAGCTGTCCCGCCTTCCCGCAGCGGGTCCCGTCAAGGTATGTTAGAAGGTCCTGCTGTACCCCGCGGGTGGCGACCGGGTGGTGGTGAGGAAACTCCCGCAACTTGTCCGCTTCATCCCAAACCACAATCGCCGGTTGTGTCCGCCCATCCTCCAGCAATTCGTTTTCCAGCCGTTCAAGCACCTCGTTGATGTTGATTCCTTTGTAACCGTTTTGTGTGAGTCCGGTGCAGCTCAGATAGACCATCGGCAGACGAAGGCATTCCCGGAGCGTGCGGAGCAGGTGGGATTTTCCACTGCCCGTCTCACCCACCAGCAATAACGAAGTCGGTTCCACCGGCCACCCTGTGAGTTCGGCCAAGGCACAGAACAGGAAATGATTGTAGGCCGCGACGGCCAGGGTTCGTTTGGCGTCTGTCTGACCGATCACCTTCCGGTCGAGCATGGCGATCAGATCGCCGGGCGTGGGCAGAAGCGGGGCACCGGCGTGCAAATTGTTGTGAAAATCCGGGGCGCGAGGCGGACACGGGTATTTGGGTTTTGGGGTTTGATCGGGTTCCATTTGGGAGTCGGGGTGTGGAGTTGGTCTGTATGTTAGGTTTGTTAGGCGTGGGTTTCCCACATGGGCCGGAATGCTCCGGAATCGCAGCAATCAGTGTGGAAGCGGGACAGGGGGCGAAAGAACCGTGGCTCCCCGACGCAGGTCAGACAAAATCGCCCGGGGTTTCTCCCGGCCCCACCCCATTGCCGTGCAAGAAAGGGAATTTCCCTAACAGTCGAGGACAGCGCTTTGAGTTGGGCATCCCCCTGACAGCCTCCCCAAGGCATTCCAATACTGTGTTTTGGAATGACGCGGCGGGGGGCCGGGGGGATGGGGACCCAGCTCCAAGCGATCCCGCAGACCCGTAAAGCCGCCACGCGCGAGAGGCGGCTGCGGAGTCCGTGTGAACGGACGGAGCTAGGCCGGTGAGGGAGGGGGATCACCCGGGTTGCAGGCGCGAGCGCCGAAACTCGGGGAAACCCGCACCGGCGGGCGCAGCCCATTCAGACCGGTTCGTTCGTTGGAAACCGATTCTCAAGGAGCCGATGAAGTCGCAGACTTGATCGGTGCCTTGAGGCTGGAATTCGTGGTGGCCCGAAGCGGTCCGTCGGCAACGCCGGACGGTTCGCCGGGGTGGATGGGAGGGCGGTTTTATCAGTCAGATCAGGCCTGCGATATGGTCCATGAGCGGTTGGTGATACTCCTCAGGAGTTCCCTTCATGATTCCCCGCAGTTCCGAGGCGGTCAATTTCAGCCCCAGACGATTTCTCAGGCAGCGGAAAAGTTTGCTATACGATTGATTATGGAAGGACAACCATTTTTCAGGATGCATCGTGATGGAATGCAGAAATTCCGAACGAAGCGCGGGATGGTTGTTATAATATATGATGGCACAGTGAGGGTAGGAAATCGCCATCATCGCGGCCTGCCTTGTCGGCGGCATGCCTGACCGGCAAACGAATGCCGCATACGGAGCCAGCTGAGCGCATCGCTCGAGCTGGGAGTCGGTCAACCGATGTGCCGCATAGCGGATCATTTCATGCGGGTGATCCACCACGGCCTTCTCAACAAGAGAAGGAGAAAGTTCCTCGAATGCATGCATGACCGCGCCACGCAAGCTTCGCCGGACACACGACCGGATCTGCCTTCTTGTGAGTAGGTGTTTGTAATGGGCCAGCGCGTGCGCAGGATAATCATTGATGCAGACATGAATCTCATCGTAGGTGGCCCTTGAGGGAGCCAGACAGAAAAAGCGATCCGGTTTGTTCAAATGCCAGTGTTCGATTTGCCTTGATAAAATGTCACTAAGCCACGCCGGATGGGTTTCCGTGAGAAAGTCCAGCAAAGTCCGCTCAGACGAATCGACCTGAAGGTCCGGAACGATATCGCTCAGTTCTATCAGGTCCACGACCTGCTGGTGACTGTAGTGGGCACAAGTCAGGTCGAGCCGCCGGGGCACCCAATTACGCCCGATGCGGAAGTATTGGCAGATGAAGTTACCATCCTTTGATTCTTTTGCGCGGATTACCACCAAATCGCGCTGATGGACGTCGATGATCAACGCGCTGGATTTTCCCTCGTCACGCCCCAGGACAGATCCCTGGCTGACAACCGGCTTTCCCGAGCTGTAGAAGGATATGCGATAGATCGATAGATTTCTCCAGGTTTGGTAGCCTTGCTTGTGTTCAAAGACAATTCGTGCCGTGGTTGAATCCAATTGTTTGCAGGTGTGTGTCATGGAGTTTGAATGGTGATGGGTGCCAGAATGGATTGATAGATGGCCTCCCTGGCGGCACACATGTGGTCGACAGCCTCCTCAATTGTTCGTTTGATAAAAGCCGGAATGCTCGGACAACTTTGCGGTGTCAGCAGGTCCGGCAGGAGATGAATGGTTGGTTGGCCGGGACGCCGCAATCCATGATGAATCAGCGTCACAGCACCATCCGAAAGCCATGACGCATTCCAAACCGGAAAATTCGCATGCTTGGGCACGCGGGGCGGTATTGGGGCTCCGGCGAATTCCCAGTAACGGAACAGTCCGCGGTCAAAGTATATTCCGGCTTTCGTAAATGCTTCGACAGCGATTGCCGATGCTCCGGAATATCCAGGCTGGATCGGAATAAGGCCCGCCTTTGAGGATGCGTCCCGGAGGCAACTGTTGTTCAACACTTCAAGCACCGCTGGATCCATGGAAAAGCCGGCCATAAAATCGATGATCAGAAACTTGTTTTTCGAGCGAGCCTCGATGCAGACATCCGCAAGATCTTCCAGATGTTCTGGTGTGTCGCGGCACTGGGTCAAAGTATCCGGCACTGAGAGTCGTCTCAGATCCGGTCCGATTTCAGGATAGATGTACCAGGGGTCGAATGTAGCCAGAATTGCCGGAATCCCCATGGACACGCATGTGAAATACGTCTCCCATGCGAACATGGAGCCTCCGCATCCTCCTGAGGGATTGGTGATCATGGCAATGTGGAATCCTGGAATCAGTTTGTGTTTCATGGTATCGTAGTCGATGTTGTTTTGAATTGCATTCATTCCCTATCTCCCCGCCCGCCGCAGGCCGGACGCGCAAGCGCACGGGCTGGGCCTGTTGTCTTCGGAAAAATCGTCGGAGCTCCCCAACCTTCTATCGATTTTCGCATAGGTGGCACCTGTCACTTTGGCGAGAAGGGTTCTTATCCGGCAGGCATCATCGCGGGTTCCCCGTCGATGAAGATCATGGTGTATGACCGGTCGTCCTCAGTCATGATAGAGACCATCACCGATTTTCTCATAAGGGTGGTGACATGGTATTGTGAAACAATCGCTTCGCCATTTGCCAGCGCCTGTTTGTTCAATTCGACGTCCGCTGCGCACATTTGACTCCAGTCGCATTCCTGATGCCGACGGAGGAGCGGCGTCAGGTCGATTCCGAGATTGGTCACGCCGGGCGAGATCATGATTTCTCCTAACTGGAATATGGGTTTATTATTAAAGTAGCTCATACTTGGTCTTTGGTGGATATGGAATTGCCTCAGATCAACGAGGCGATGTGGTGAAAGAATGACTGCTTGCCTGAAGGATCCATCCGGTGGTGCATCGCGATCAGGGCGGCCGCGTCCGGCCTGATGTCAAGACGGCGAGCGAGTCCGGAGAGAATGGCTGCGAAGCCACCGCCTTGGTGGGCGGCGAGCCAGACAGTTGGAAAAGCGGCAATACTTTCGAGGATGTCGCGCTGCAAGCCAGGTGGTGGCTCGTATCCGATGCCGAGGAAGAGATTCTGATAGAGCACGGACCACAGGACAGCCCGCCGCTCCGGGGGCAACTTGCGGCGGCAATTCACCGCGAAGACCGTTCGCGGTTCCCTGGTGGCGCAGAATTTGAACTCCTCGTTGGTGAGTTTGTCCGCCGCATTGAGAAGCGCGGCGGCGGGGTGTTTTTCCAGATGGCTGGTCCTCGTCCAATGCGGTAGCCGCTCGATGGCGAAGGACACCGCGCCGCGTGGGGACTTTCGCATGCAAAAGGCAATCTGGGACGGTGTGAGCCGGTCAATCCAACGGGCTAGCGCCCAGTAGGGCGTTGCCATTGAACACAGCCAGATATCCTCACGGGTGACCTGTCGCGGTGTGAACTGATAGAACTGGCCGGTATCGTGGATTTCCCAGTGCCGCAGTTGGGCGTCGAGGATTTCCTGAAGCCATGGAGGCTGTTTAGCGGAGAATAGCAGGCCCAGATCCTCGTCAGAAACCACGGGTGGCGCGATGTCGGTGGCTGGTGACGACAACAAGTGTGATTTGATCACATCCTGTGAAATCGGTCGGTTTCTGGAATCCAGAGGTGAGATTTTGAAGTCCGAACCGAAGCGAAAATAACGCCAGTTTTCCGTCCCGCTGGCGGTTGGCTGTACGATCAGGGCGAGGCTGTGGGGTGCTACTTTCACGATCAACGCACAAGTTGGTCCGACACCGAGTCCGACGACCGCGCCGTCGGCGGAGGCTGCTGGCTCGCGATAGGTGCGATGATAGCTGGTAATTTGCGGGAATGATCGGTGGTCAGGCCATGACGGCGACTCGAAAACCGCCAATGCCGTGCCGTCGCAGGAAGAAATGATTGTGTAGTTCATGAGTATTAGATCTTGGAAGCAATGTAAGCGCGCAGCGGGCCGCGCCCAGCTGGTGCCATCTGGCGTAGCATTGAAGTGATTGCTTTGGCATCAAAGCTGATACCGAGTAGGTGATTCAGACGTCCGAAAATGTAGGGAAATCCGGTGGTGCTTTTAAGCCATTCTTCTGGATATTGTGTTAATGAATCGAGGATCTCCTCACGAATGGCTGGACCCAAGGTGTGACGATCCGTGTGCCATGCGACGCCAAAGGAAGTCGCGAAGAGGATTGCGGCTCGCCTGCCGTCCGTCAGCAGATGGCGCAAACGATAGGCAGTGACCGGATCCGCCTTCGCACATCGTCGCAGTTCCACATTGGAGAGGGCATGCAGGTGGTTACGAAGCACGTAGGTTGCATTCCGTTTTAAGCGGAAGGATTGAGACGGCAGATCTCCTAACAATGGGTCCGTTTCCGGTAGCGCGAGCCTGCGGATGCAGGAAGCTTCGACCTCCGGCGTCAACCGGTGGCGGAAGTCGGTCAGCGCACGTTGTGGGGCGTAGGCGGCAAGAATAAGTATGTCGGGGTCCAACCATTCACGCGGGGCGTGGTTGACGTAAGTATTTGGTGCTTGGCCGCGCCAGCTTCGCAGTGTCTCGTACACATGGTCTGCCAGCCATTTGGGATGTTTCGCCCTCATGAATAGCTGAAGCTCGGCTTTGTCGAAGTGCATCTCAACGCCCTCAGGCATCTCGATCAGAGACGCCCGAGTCTCGATTGACATGTTACTCAGAAATCTGGTGATATTGTCGACAGGGATGGGTTCGAACGTCTTGGCGATGCGGTAGCCCTGATGGGGTGGCGTGCCTGTGTTGCCTGGGCGGTGGATGACCATCACTTTGTCGCCGGGGCTCACGTTGACAACCGCAACGCGTGTTTGGTTCCCGGGATGTTCCAGGACAATGCCTTCATGCTTGAAACAGTGGATTCCTTCATCGTCGCGGATCCGCCAAACTTGCTGGGGTTGATTGTGGTAGGGGTTTGTGAGCTCGAAGGCTAGACGGACGGTGTGCCGGGTGGTACGGCGGTAGTGGTATTTCATTGGGGTTGTTGTTGTCGGGTTGCGGCTTTCTTTTCTAATTGATCTGAGCCGAAGGGGATGGGTGTGATGGGAGGCGGGTGCGCAAGAACCCACCTCCCGGCCGCCAGCGGGAAAGCGGAACCAATTCTGCGACGCCGGCATGGCGCGGGAGTCAGGGATCCATTCCGTTGGCGTCGTCCGACGACTCGCCTGCCAGATGGATGACGCTGTGTGGAGATTTGGTTGGTTGCTTCCCCTGTGGAGAGGCATTGGATTGTCCTTGACTCGAAGGAATGGATTTTCAAACTGTCCGCAGACGAATGCAGACACCTTCACTCGGGGATAAGGTGCGGCAACTCCGCAACAAAATGGACATCTCCATGAGGGAGTTGGCCAGGCGCACGGGCATCTCATCCTCGTTCATGGGTGAGATTGAAGCAGGTCGACGATATCCAAAAGAGGCCTACCTCGCCGCCATCGCCAAAGAGCTTGGTGTCAAAGTAGGCGAACTGAGGAAGCTCGACACACGCTCTTCCCTTGAGGATTTGAAGCGGCTTGTTGACAGGGATCCAGCCTGGGGGACGGCGTTTAATCGGATCTCCTCGGCGGCGACCGACGGCACCCTGACGCCGGCCGCATTGATGAAAAAACTCGGTCCTGCCAAGTGAGTGTCGTGAGAGCGAATTGATCGGTGAATCATTTTTTTCTTGAGTGTCCTTACTGTCCGCATACAATGGGGACACAGCGCGGCACGGAGATCGCCTGGATCAATATTGCAGGGCAACCTGCGACACCCCGTCATCACGAAAGCCTCGATACATCCCAAACCAGCCATGCCAACCTATCTATTGCGCCCCGGCGCCCGCCACGCGATCCAGGCGACTTGCAAAGTCGTCCACATCACCTATCCCCGCATCGTTTACGTAATCCAACTTGATTCCGCCGCTGGGGATGATCCTGTTTTTGCCAAGGACAATCCGCATTGGGTTAAAGGCATGATTTGCCTGTATGTAGGCTCAAGCAGCCTGACGGCCGAGGATCGATTCCGCCAACATCGCATGGGAGTAAATGCGGCGGCGGTCGTTCTAAACTTCGGTGAGAAATTGCGTTACGACCTGATGCCGGAGCAAAAACCCATTCCCCGTGAACTGGCGCTGACGCTGGAACGGGGCTTGGCTCGCAAACTTCGCCGTGAGGGCTTTGCCGTTTCCCAGCACTAATCGCAGGTGGAGTTTGATTTCTGGGTTGGTCTTGCCGAATTCTTCTTTGTTCATGCTCCCCAAAATGCCGGGCCTGAAACCGCAGCGGCATGGAAACGGATGCGCTGGTCACAGTGGCGAATTCCGAGAATGCGGGAAGTCACCAAATTTCCGGTTGCTTGTAATTTTCCACGACCGGTTCCGCAAGGTCTGGAGCATCGAGCAACACCGAGAGCATCAATTCCTCAAAAATGCGCATGCCAAGGCCGGCGGCGACGGCATGTTCAATCGCGGCTCCTGCAAGGCGATTCCACGCCTTGCGTGCGCGGGGGTTGCTGATGCGATTCGCGATTCCCAGCGAGACCGCATGGTAGTCGGATCGTGTCATTGGAGGCAACCAGCAGACTTCGTGCCGAAACCGTTGGCGCAATTCCGGCTCGATGCTTTCGAGGATTTGCTCGCAACTCGGCGGCTCGACCGGCGATTCACCCTGCGAGAATCCGAGTTTTCTGGAGTTGCCGCGCCATGCGCTCTGCCACGCACCACACGCCAAAATGAACACGCGCTCGCGGAGTCGCTTTTCCAGTAACGCACGTTCCACAAACATAGGCGGGTCGGGCGTTCCCCACGCGTCATCCGTTGGTGCGTTGGGCATTCTTGCCGCGAGCGGGATCACGAAATCGAGGAGGTCGTGCGCCTCATGGCGGATGCAACTGACCCAGGATCCGGACCCTTGGAGCTTGTCCCCCTCGTCAAGCACGAGGATTCCGCCGCCTCCTTGAAGGGAGTTGAGCCAGGTCGCAATGGACGAAAATGTCCACGGCTCGTTGCGCGCCGACAACACCACCCACGATGAAACATTGATTCGGAGTACCGGGAGGGACAGCCTCTTGCCCAGTTCGGCTGCTATGAAGCTCTTGCCATTTCCGCTAGGACCGATGAGCAATGTGCTAGTTCGGGGTTGGATGGGTAGGTCGTCACGGCAGCCATTGGTCGCTATTTTCGCCACCGGCAAGAGACGGTTGAGGACAACTTGCTGTTGTGGGGATAGTATGGTTGGTTTTTTGTTGGTTTCCATTTTCCCAGAAGACCGGCCGCGAGCCGGCGAATGCGAAAGCGTTCGCCGGATGAAAAGCGGCCTGTGAATCTCCGGGCGACGGATATTGCTAGGTCGCTTGCTTCGGCTTCTGCTGCCAAAGCGATGAGGATAAGAAGGAGTCACTAAAGGAATGATGCATCGCACAGGAAACAAGGCCACTCGTACTCAAGCGTTAGGTTTGAAAATTCTGAATTCTTCACTGTGCAAACAGGAACGCCCCCTGATTCTTCAGGGGGCTGTGAAATTCAGGTTTGTTGATCACCTTCTGGACATTTTGGAGGGACCCAGATTCGCAATAGGTCACCAGGCCTAAAAGAGTATAACTCCCAGCGACCAACCGGCCAACTGAACCAGCGATGGATCTGTCCAGCGATGACGGTCACTGTAATTTCGTCAGTTGCCCAGTGCTCGGATTTTGCTTTGTGGGTGGTGGACTCTACAAGCGCTTCCATGATGCGCTGGCCCAATTGATTGTATGCTGAGTGATCGGGAAAGGTAAGGTGATGTTTCATGTGTTTTTTGATGTTTGGTTTGTGGTTGTGATGGAAATTGCGGTGGCTTCCATACTCATGTGGGTCAACAGGCGCACCAGAAGGCCGGACGCGCAAGCGCCCGGACCGGTCCGGGCCGTTAATAGTCGGTGAATTTTTTGGGCAGATGCTTACTCTTCACAATGTCTGAGAGGGCATTGTCAGACCTAACAACAAATCCACCCAATAGTTGTTGTTTATCCTCTGGGGTCCACTAACATACGAAAATGCATGAGCTTTCGTATCTTCGTGTCAGCTGTAATAGTCAGGTTGAGGGTGACGGTTTCCCCTGGCAGCGAGAGAAAAATTGGTAAAAGCGGCCAAAGGTCGGATAGTGCGGGAATTTGTCGAGGAGGGGGTTTCTGGTGCCTCCGGGTTGTCCCACCGGCCGGCCTTGGGCAATTTCTTCACGGCGATTCTCCAAAGCGTCGAGGCGATTCCATGCCCTGCGGGCGCGGCGGTTGCTGATGACGATAAGAAGGAAGCACTATAAGATTGCCTCAATTTGTTACCCCCTCACTTGGGCACTCTAGACCTC
>Ga0118677_10015673_pt1 | contig 10502 bp, 7 predicted proteins | sample AliMusrvi5mmetaG_FD_86154 | JGI IMG/M metagenome (GOLD analysis project Ga0118677, IMG submission 86154)
CCGGATCCGGCTGAACGACTTCTCCATCTCATTCAATTCATGGTAATGAGTGGCAAAAAGCGTCTTTGCCTTCGCCCTAGGGTGCTCGTGAATGTATTCCACAATCGACCAGGCAATAGAAATCCCATCATAGGTACTTGTGCCCCTGCCTAGTTCATCAAAGAGAATCAGACTGCGGTCCGAGAGGTTGTTCAGAATGCTTGCCGCCTCGGTCATCTCCACCATGAAAGTCGACTCGCCGGATGAAATATTATCCGAAGCCCCTACCCTCGTGAAAATCTTGTCCACAAATCCGATATCCGCCGCCTCGGCCGGAACATACGATGCTATCTGCGTCAATAACACAATCAACGCCGTCTGGCGCAGCAATGCCGATTTCCCGGCCATATTCGGTCCGGTGATCATGATAATCTGCTGCTCAGAATTGTCTAGCGTCAGGTCATTGGCGATATATTTCTCTCCCACAGGAAGTTGCTGCTCAATAACCGGATGGCGCCCTCCCTTGATCTCCAGCACATCGCTATCGTTGACATCCGGACGATTGTATTTATTCAGCACGGCCACCGTCGCAAAAGAAAGCAGACAATCGATCTGCGCCGTGAGGTTGGCGTTCTGCTGAATAGCCTGGTAATATTCTGTCAATGAGTTGATAAGCTCATTGAAAAGCGACGTTTCCAGCGCCAGAATCCGCTCTTCCGCCCCCAATATCTTGGTTTCATAAACCTTAAGTTCCTCAGTAATGTACCGCTCTGCATTCACCAGCGTCTGCTTCCGGATCCATTCAGGTGGAACCTTCTCCTTGTGCATGTTGCGCACCTCAATAAAATAACCGAAAACATTGTTGTAAGATACTTTCAATGAAGATATTCCAGTCCGGATGCTCTCCCTTTCCTGGAGCTGACGCAAATAATCCTTGCCCGAAAAAGCCAGTGAACGCAACTCATCCAGTTCAGCAGAAACACCCGCAGCGATCACGTTTCCCTTCACAATCATCACCGGAGGATCCGCAACCATTTCTTTAGAAATCCTCTCACATATTGATCTGCAAGGATTTAACTGTTCCGCATACCTTACCAGGACCTTGTTCTCCGAGCTTTCGCAAGAGGCTTTGATCAAAGCAATCGCTTCGAGAGAATGCTTGAGCTGCACCATCTCCCGTGGATTAATCCTCCCCGTGGAAGCCTTCGAGATGATTCTTTCCAGGTCACCCACCAAACGAAGCTGCGTCTCAATCTCCTCCCTCAGATCGGGATGACCGACAAATTTTGAAACCACCTCCTGGCGCTCGTGAATCCGGGCAGGCTCCTTCAGCGGTAGCGCCACCCAGCGTTTCAGCAACCTTGCGCCCATCGGAGAAATCGTCTTGTCGATCACCTGGATCAGCGTCTTGGCCCCTTCGTTGATCGAATGAAACAGCTCGAGGTTTCGGATGGTGAAGCGGTCGAGCCAGACATACTGATCCTCCTCGATCCGCGCAAGTGCGGTGATATGCCCAACCTGCTTGTGCTGGGTGATATCTAAATAATATAGTATAGCGCCCGCGGCTATGATCCCCATTTCGAGGTTCTGGATGCCGAAACCCTTAAGATTGACGGTCTCGAAATGGCGCAGCAATCTGTCGTTCGCCGCATCGAAAGTATAAACCCAGTCGTCGAGTTTGTAGGTGTAAAACTTCGGACCGAAAAGCTCGGTAAAGAGTTTCTCCTTCCCTTTCTGAAACAGTACTTCCTTGGGTTGAAAACTATTCAGCAGCTTGTCGATGTGCTCAAAGGATCCTTCAGCCGTGAAAAACTCCCCGGTCGAAATATCCAAAAAAGCCACGCCGGCAAGGGTTTTTTCTATATGTACAGATGCCAGGAAGTTGTTCTCCCGATGTTCGAGTACATTATCATTAATGGAAACTCCAGGGGTTACCAACTCCGTAATCCCTCGCTTGACGATCGTTTTTGTCAGCTTGGGATCTTCCAGTTGCTCACAGATCGCCACGCGCTGTCCAGCCCTCACCAGCTTAGGCAGATAAGTGTCCAGCGCGTGGTACGGAAAACCCGCTAACTCCACAAAACTTGCGGAACCATTGGCACGCCGAGTAAGGGTAATGCCGCAAATCTCAGCGGTCTTGATGGCATCCTCACCGAAAGTCTCGTAAAAATCGCCTACCCTAAACAGTAGTACCGCGTCAGGATATTTATTCTTGACAGCATAATATTGCTTCATCAGCGGCGTCTCTACATATTTATTCGGGGTAGTCGTCAAGGTTTTTGAGACTTGTTAAAAAATTTCAATTTCCATGGTTTTAGCCAGTTTCCTGTCCGCATAAACAATGTCAGGCACATTGGAATCACTAGCCAGTGAAAAGTTTGGGGCAGCACAATCATGGTAAGGAGAAAAATAGCGACTACAACAGCGGTAAGTTTCAAATACCATTGCAGCTTAGGCCGGAGCGAAGGATACAGCCAAAGAACAGCGAAAATAAAGTGCGTTGGCCAGGCCCAGATCAGGTTCAGGTTCCATTTCGTGGAAGGCATCACCGAAACAAATGTGGTAAACCATAGAATCATCCCTGCGATGCCGAAAGCGGCAAAAACCAACACATCCAACCAGATAAATTTCTTCTCTTTGCGTTTTTCCTGAAGCGTCAGGAAAGCAACGATCAAAAAGAAGATAAGCAAAACCACCCCTGGTGAAGTGAATGAAAAATCATGAATGATGGCAGGCGCAGAGAATATAACCACAGGCGCAGCAGTCAATGGCGCAGAGACGCCTTTCCTTACCACGATGGCCTTAGCTAGATCATTTCCGAGATAATCGGGTAAAAACATCTTCTGTGAAAAAGTGGCGATGCGATCGGTCGGTAATCCCAGCGCAAGCTTGATACCCAATCCGCTCCAGCTGTTATCCTGCAGGTACAAATCGATTAAATTCCTGAATGACATCCTTTTATCCCCTGTCGTGTCATAATGGACATTTCCCTTAACAGCTTTCTCTACCTGATCGCGTAAGCGAGTCGAGCAGTTGTCTTCAAAGTGGGAATATCGGTAAACTCTGTTCTCCGGCTTATAATTTTCAACAAGAGCCTGGTAGATCGACTCCTTTTCTTCAAGTGTCAGCAAGAGCTCATATTCAACGACTTTGCGTTTATCTTCCTGGTATTCCTTCATGAAAGAAGACATCCGCATCACCCCGAGCTCGAAATCAGTCTCGCCTTTTGCAAAACGCCAGATAAAATGAGGCGCTCCGAAGCTGAACAGTCCATAATTAAAAACGATATCTTTCGGATAATAAGGATCACAAACCCGGATAGCTGCATGTCCAAAATGAGAATAAATCTCGTCACCCGGTGCGCAAATAAGCAGGCTTACTTTGGCCAAAGGCGACAAAGTATCGGAGAAACTCCTTAGACTAAACAGGCTAAGGGTCAGAAAGAGCAAGAATATTTTGTTCATACCAAAAGATTAGGTTAACGCCAATACCCAACGATCGCCCCCATTACCATGAAAGAGACAAGATCGAATCCGGCGTGCAAAAGGAAAAGCTTTATGGGCCTATTCTCGAAGAGTACATTAGTCAGTTTGGACATTGTGATCCAGCAGATTGCGATGATCGCCCCGATGATCGCTCCAAAATCAGCACTGGCCCTGTTTCCCAAAACGGCTGAAATCACAAAGGAAGCGACAGCCGCCGAAAGGAAAGAGAGCACTAGTATCAACCACATGGGTTTATCAGATTTTAAATCCTCATCGCAGAAACCGTTCAGTTTGATCCACAATTTTCCGAAGAGTAGCGGCGAATACCAGAGAGAACCGATAATAAGGTATGAGACAGAAGCCAGCAATACCGACCAATAATTTACCATAGAGAATATATCAGAAGTTTCCATTAGCTGATTTTAAGGTTGAATTGATTTTTGACTAAACTACAAAAAAACGGCGTGCAACAGTTCCATAAAACCAAAAAAAATGACTCCCCTGATTACTCAAAATTCAGGTAGAAATTCCTGGTGAGTGAAATAAATTCGTCGGAATATTGCTGATCGTTAAGCAAAATTACCAAATCTTCCTCAACCGGATAGCAGGGCACGACAGAAAACTCCAGGAGCGCCCGTTTCGGAGGCTTGCCTGTCTTCGGAATCACAATTGTCCTACGGGAGAGGTAAAACCCTGCCAATCTGGCTGTTCCACGAAAGTCGTCGAAGGCTTCTGCAGGGATGATCACCGCCAGCCTTCCCTCATGCGACAACAATTTTTTGGCTCCTATAATTAGTTGTTCAAAAGTCAGCGTAACATCATGTTTAGCCAGAGAAGAAGAATGATTTGCAGATCTCAGCGAATTTTTAAAGAAGGGAGGATTGCTTACGATTAGGTCGAAAGGAGGGTTGCCATAAAGTTGTAATTGCATGAAGTTGCAGCAATGCAAGGTGAGCCGCTCTTTCCAGGGCGACTTAAGGAAGTTGAAAGTGGCATCCTCGCAAGCCTCCACACTGATTTCTACCGCTTCGATCCTGGCAGCAATATCGTCAGCAATTGGTTCATTCATATGAGCAATTACGCTGTCTGAATGGGGATCAATTTCTGCTGTGCTATCACGAATTTGTCCTTCCCCACCGTAGACCACACAATTATTAATCAGGATTTCTGTCCTTTGTGCCAGCATCAGGGCGATTACACCTGTTCCTGTCCCGACATCCAGGATACGTTTTGTCCCTTTCACATGGCACCAGGCCCCAAGCAATACACCGTCCGTGCCTACCCTGAGGGCCGATTTTTCCTGTGAAACACGAAATTGTTTGAATTGAAACCAGGGATTTCCCATAATCGAAGTACCTTATTCAAAGATACATCCGTCTCTCAGATGGATCATCCTGTCGGTCATTCCCGCAAAGTGATCGTCGTGGGTAACGATGACGAAAGTATGGCCGAACTGCTCGCGCAAAGAGAAAAACAGCCGGTAGAGTTCCTCCTGGTTACGGGAGTCGAGGTTGCCTGATGGTTCATCTGCCAGAATCACGGCAGGATTATTGATCAGCGCCCTGGCAATGGCGACCCGCTGTTTTTCACCACCGGAAAGCTGGGAAGGCTTATGATCTTCGCGCGGCTGGAGATCGAGTATCTGAAGGAGCTCATGTGCCCTTTTCTCCACATCGGATTTCTTCGTCCCGGCAATATACCCGGGGATACACACATTTTCGAATGCGGAGAATTCGGGTAGAAGATGGTGAAACTGGAATACAAAGCCAATCTGGCTGTTTCTGAACCTCGAAAGTTCCTTCTCGCCTAAGGCAAACAGGTCATTACCATGAATGTTCACCTTACCGGAGTCGGGATAGATCAGGGATCCCAATATTTGTAAAAGAGTCGTCTTGCCAGCTCCGCTAGCCCCGACAATGGCGACAATCTCGTGTGGTCTGACAGTCAGCGAAACGCCTTTGAGTACCTGGAGCGTTCCGAAAGATTTGGTTATCTGGTTTGCTTCCAGCATCATTTACTTGAGTTCCTCGTCAATTTTTCTGGTGAAATCGCTGCCCTTAGCAGTAACGTTATCTTTAAGCTTTTCAATATCGCTCTTGATTTCTGAGGTATGATCCGTGATCTCCCGCTTGATATCGTCTGTTGCCTTGTGAAACTCGCTCATCAGCTTCCCGACCGTCCGGGCAATGCCGGGAAGGGCGTCCGCGCCAAACAGAAGCAGCACGGCAAGGACGATGACCAGCATTTCACCTCCACTGAAAAAAAGTAAAATATATGCCATAACGATGCATTTTTTGCAAAGATAACATTCCTCTTAAAACAGAACCTCCCCACCCGGAATTAGGGCAATAAAAAACCCGGAATTTTTGGTTCCGGGCTTTCAAGGTATGTAAGTAATTTATTTCTTCAGTTCTTTCTTCTTCTTTGCCCAGAGCAAGGTATCATAAGCAATTGGGGTCGCAACAAATACAGAAGAGTATGTTCCAAATACAATTCCGGCTAAGAGGGCAAACACGAATCCTTTGATGGAGGTTCCGCCAAAAAGGAAGATGGCAAAAAGTACAACCAATACTGTGAGTGAAGTACTGAAGGTACGGCGCAGGGTACTGTTCATAGCGTCGTTGTAAGTCTTCTCCGGATCTTGTTTCGGATGCAGTCCAACGTATTCACGGATACGGTCAAAGACAATTACGGTATCGTTGATAGAATAACCGATAATGGTCAGCACCGCCGCGATAAACGACATATCGACGGCCAGAGAGAAGGAGAGCCATCCGTCCAGCAAAGAATACATGCCGATAACGATGATTACGTCATGCGCCAGTGAGACCAAGCCTCCCAGACCAAACTGCCAGTTTCTGAACCGAACTGCAATGTACAGGAATATGATCAGCAGCGAAAAAACAACCGCCAGCACTGCATGTTTCTTGATATCATCCGAGATGGTAGGACCAACTTTCTGAGAACTCATCCTGTAATTGGAAAGGAATTTTTCCAGTGTAACATCGGAATCCAGGTATGGTTTCATCCCCTTGTAAAGTTTTGCCTCCACTTCAGAGTCAACTGCTTCTGTTGACTCATTAATACGGTAATCTGTAGTAATCCTGACCTGATTATTGGCGCCAAAAGTCTTCACCTCAGGAGCATTAACAAATTCTACTGCCAGAGATTTGGCCACATCCTCAACTTTGACATCCTTAGTGAGACGTACCACGTAAGTACGGCCTCCCTTGAAGTCGATGGAGAAATTCATCCCATTAATGACAACCGACAGGATCGCTATGGCAATCAGGGTACTTGAAAAAACATAGAATATTTTTCTTTTCTGAATGAAAGGCAGGCTTACATGGCGTAACCACTCTGCAGAAAATTTAGTTACATAGGTAATCTTCTTGTTGGTATCCAACCATCTCTCGAACATGAAACGTGAGATGAAGACTGCTGTGAAAAGAGAAGTGACAATACCAACGATCAGGGTAGAAGCAAATCCCTTGATCGGACCTGTACCGAAAACATAGAGAACGACACCCGTGAGGAAGGAAGTAACGTGGCCGTCGATGATCGCAGATAAAGCATGGCGGTAACCATCCTTTACAGCCAGTCGCATGCCCTTTCCGGCACGGACCTCCTCTTCAATACGCTCATTTATCAATACGTTGGCATCCACTGCCATACCCATTGTTAAGACGATACCCGCAATACCCGGCAAGGTCAGTACGGCTCCAAGAGAAGCCAGAATACCTATTTGGAAGAAGAGGTTGACAAGCAACGCGACATTGGCAGTCCATCCTCCCTTTGTACTATAAAAGAACAACATGTAGGTAAGAACCAGGATAAAGGCGATGAGGAAAGAATACATTCCACTCGTGATAGATTCTCTACCTAACGTCGGACCAACAATCTCTTCCTGAGCGATGCGTGCAGGAGCAGGCATCTTTCCTGATTTCAACATGTTGGCTAAGTCTTTCGCCTCATCAACGGTAAATTGCCCGGAAATTTCGGTACGGCCATTTGGAATCTCTCCCTGAACGGTCGGATAGGACTGAACATAATCGTCGAGCACGACGGCTACACTCTTACCTACATTCTCGCGGGTCATACGCTGCCAAATTTTGGCGCCTTCGGTATTCATGGTCATATCAACCACGCTGCTTGCCCTGTTCTGACCAAAATCCTGACGGGCTTCTGTTACTGCGTCTCCATCCAGGGGAGCACGACCGTCGCGGCTGGAAACCTTAATTGCAACAAGCTGGTAATAAGGACTTTCAGCCGACATTGGTTTCGCAGTCCATCTGAAGACCATCGTCCGTGGGAAGACTGATCTGATCTGACTCAGTTTTAGATATGAATTGACCGTTGAGGTGTCTTTCATGTGGGCGAACCCTACAATTGGTCCGCGTGCAATCTGTCCATCCCTGGAGGTGTTCGGGGTAAGCACGGAGAACAAGGGGAAATTTTTGGCGATATCCTCTGCAGTACCTGCTGCAAGAGAGTCTTTTTCCTGCTTCTTAATTTCACTGACCAGGCTGTTGGACTTAGTTGTGTCTTTCTTGGCGGTTGTTACTGCACTCGCGACCGATGAAGCAGTTGAGGCCTGAACAGACTTCAGCTCCTTCAGCCTTTTGTTGGCTTCCAGCAGATAAGTGTAAACTTCGCTATTTTCGTAAGTCTCCCAAAATTCCAGGTTGGCAGTACCCTGAAGCAGCTTTCTTACACGGTTGGCATCTGTAATACCAGGTAATTCGACCAATATTCTACCCTTGGTCTGAAGCTGCTGGATATTGGGCTGCGTAACGCCAAAACGGTCGATACGTGTCCTGAGGATCTGAAATGAATTATCGATCGCAGCATCTGTCTCTTTTCTGATGACAGACAGCACCTGGGCATTCGTTGAATTATAACTGACTTTATCTCTTAAGTCAAGCGTATTGAATACGGAAGCCAGCTTGGCATTCGGATCAATCTGTTCGAAGGCTTGTCCAAAAAGAGTAACAAAGTCTGACTGGCTGGATTTCTGTTTTTCAAGCGCTAAACGAATGGCTGCATTGAAAGTGGAATCCGAACTATAACCGGAAAGGGCATGAATCAAATCGACGACCGAGACTTCCAGAATTACGTTCATTCCTCCTTTTAGGTCAAGACCGAGCGGCAACTGGTACTCTTTTACCTCTTTGAAAGAATATTTTCTGAGTCCGAAGAAATTGTAAACCGGTTGGTTCTGAATGGAGTCAAGATAGCGGGTCTCCTGAATCTTCGACAAACGCTCCAACTCTACCTGTGAAACACCCGGGTTTTCAATTTTAGCTTTATGTGAACCAAAAGCGGCTGCGTCGTTTTCTACCTTGATTGCTTTGTACGTAAAGTAAAGCTGATAAAAACAAACCAAACCTATCAAAATGGCTATGAGCCTGATCAATCCTTTATTCTGCATTGGGAATTCGGTTATTTATTTTTTATTCAATAGAGCGCAAAGATATTTATTTTTTTTATATTAAACATTGAAGAATTACGCTAGTTTAAAATAGTTCTTTCAGTCGAATTATCTCGCACAATATCAGCACTTTAATTCAATATTTCTCTCAAAGATAAGCAAGGAATCAGCGGGATGGGGCAGCCATTCCGGGATAGGGAAATGTCATAATCAATCTAATTTTATAGTCCTGCTTTTGTAATCAATCGTCGCATTTTCGCGGTAAAAGAAATCACTGCCCAGCAGCCCTACAATTCGATTATCCGAATATTTGGAATATTCATCGTTGATGTGGTGCAAATCTACGATGGCGACTTTCAGGGAACCGAAATCTATTCCGCCCAGGCGGAAATCACTGATTTCACCCATGGAGGTCTCGACCATCTCTTTCCCCAGTCCTGTGGCCATGGATCCTTCAGATTCTTCTCCCACAAAAAATGAGGCTACAGCCCTGTCGATCACACTCTTGGAGGCTCCTGTATCCACTACCCACCAATGGTTCTCCAGTCCGGGTCGTTCGGCTTTCACCAGTAAGTGGATGGTCTCCTCTTCCAATTCCACTACCTCCATCAGAATTTCTTTGTATTTCTTCATCTGGCAAAACTAAATGAAAAATGGAAGAATCCCTTCTTCCATTTTTCTCGCTCCGGCAGATTTGTAATCTTTACTTTTACTGTTTATTCAGTTCGTCCAGCACATTCATCACCTCCCGAACGTGGCCTTCGCTGTCTTTCATCATAGCCGCTTCGTGATCGTTGAGTTGAAGTTCGAAGATTTTCTCAATGCCGTGTTTGCCTAAGACAACAGGTACGCCAAGGTAACAATTATCGATGCCGTACTCGCCTTTCAGTTGAATACATACAGGGAAGATCCTGCGCTGATCCTTTACGATAGCCTCCACCATCTGTGCAGCAGCGGCGCCGGGGGCATACCAGGCCGAAGTTCCCATGAGCTTAACCAGCTCACCACCACCTACTTTTGTACGCTGAACGATCGCTTCCAGTCTTTCCGGAGAAACCAATTCCGTAACCGGGATGCCTCCAACAGTGGTGTAGCGCGTCAGTGGAACCATCGTGTCGCCATGACCGCCAAGCAGCATTGCGGTGATCTCCTTCTGCGAGATGTTTAGTTCATCAGACAGGAAGGCGCGATAACGTGCGGTATCCAGGATACCAGCCATACCCAGAACCCGTTCACGTGGGAATCCGGAGGTGATATGTGCCTGATAGGTCATGACATCCAGCGGATTGGAAACAATTACCAGGATAGTATTCGGCGAATATTTTACGATATTTTCAGTAACGGATTTTACGATTCCGGCGTTTACCTGAATCAGGTCATCCCTGCTCATTCCAGGCTTACGGGGAAGACCAGAGGTAATAACAACCACATCAGAATTTGCTGTTGCTGCATAATCATTGGTCACACCGGTCGTCTTGGTGTCATAGCTATTAATTGGGGCTTTTTGCCAGATATCAAGTGCTTTTCCTTCAGCAATTCCTTCCTTAATATCAAGAAGGATCACTTCATTAACCACTTCGCGGTATGCCAGTACATCCGCACAGGTG
>Ga0118677_10015674_pt1 | contig 10502 bp, 4 predicted proteins | sample AliMusrvi5mmetaG_FD_86154 | JGI IMG/M metagenome (GOLD analysis project Ga0118677, IMG submission 86154)
GCCGGGGGTGCCACGGGTAGCTTTCGAAAGTAAACAAATGTATCCGCATGTACCCAGCGTAACCACCGACGGCCACTCTTTTATCGACCGGGCACTGGATCATCTGGCCACACGGAAACGCAAGCGCATCGCCATGCTGTTGGTCCCGGGGTTGGAGGATAATGATCCCTATTTGAACGCCGCCCTCGCCAAACGGGGACTGGAGTCACCCCCGCACTGGCGGCTCATCCTCAGCCAGGGCGCACCGGAAGGGGCGCGTAATTGCGTGCGTCTGCTGATGCATGATCGTCTTGAAGCCCGGCCTGACGGACTCATCATCTTCGACGACAATCTAGTTGAGGAAGCCCAAGCCGGCTTGATTGCCTCAGGCGTAAAGGTGCCGGAAGACATTGACGTCGTGGAGCACTGCAACTTCCCTTGTGCGAAAAGCGTTCTGGCCACCCGGCGTCTGGGGTATGACAGTTACCAGATACTGAACTTGTGCATCGACTTGATCGATCGTCAACGTAAAGGCGAGAAAGTCCCTGGCCAAACACTCGTCCCCGCCGTGTTCGAAGATGAAGTGAAGTAGAGAGAAGAGATAAAATTCAGGAGCCAGAATCCAGAATTCAGAATCACACGGAGACGGGAGAAAAAATCTCTTTTCTTCTGCGGAAATTAGATGCGTAGACTCTGTCATTCGTCCCAATTGAATTCGACCGTTTTGCCGTCAAGTTTCCATTTACGGGGAAACGGAGTTTCCTGCCAGTCCAGAGGTTCTCCCACTGGACGGTCCTGTGAGGCGGCGGCAAAGCAGTCTTTCATGAAGGCGCGTTGTTCCTCGCCAACCGCCTCTTTTTGGGCCGAGATGAACAGCGGGGTTCCACTTTCGGCAAGGAGTTTCATCCATTGCCGGTTCTTCTCCCAGGGAACCGCTGTGGTCAGTCCCACACAGTCCCCATCAGCTGAATAGAAACGGTTATGCTGGGGCGTTCGGAAGCCCAACGTGTTGACGCCCATTTTGCGGGTACGCGCCCATTCCTGACCACTGGTATCATCTCCGATGCGCTGAACCTCGAATAACCCGGCCGACAGGTGACTGAAGGTGTCACACCCCAGCAGGTAAAGCTCATCGCCGGCGGCCTCTCGCAAGGCCTGGTACAACTGAAGCACAATCTCGGCATTCGTCAGGGTCTGGTCATGGAAATGCCACCCCGGAAAGGTCATGTCGCGGTCTGCAAACATCTGGAATCCCCATTTTCCAAAAAGATCAACACTAGTGAAATCATGCTTCACCATCTCAAAACCCCACTGCCGATAGACACGAATATTATGTTTGATGCGTTCCAGATTCTCCGGAATCGTTGGATCAAGAATCGGGAAGCCCTGTGAATCCACTCGCGGAATATAAGGGACCAGAAGATTCGGATTGTCAGTATGGCTGGCGCAAAGCGGCCTGGTCCATAAGGCAGGCCGATATCCGAGCGTCCGGAGGTCGGCGGCCACTTGCGTCATGTCACCGAAGGAATCATGCGGAAGATCATAATAATCACCCCAACCGGGATTTTCTTCCTTGCCCGGTGTCCGCCGCGCCCAGCCGGCATCAATCAGACAGAAGGGCTTGTTGGCGTTATCGACCGCCAGCGGGGCCAACATTCCAGCATGATCCATGATCACCTGGCGGGTAATGACGCCATAGGCAAAATACCAGTCATTGATGCCATACACCGGAGCTTTAGGCAGACGCGGATGCGGGCACATCATGGAACAGAATCTCTGGGTAGCTTGAAATGGGGACTCACTCCCTTCACCTTTCAAAACAACCACCTCGGCCGCCCTCAGGGTGCGGGTTCCCAGTTGGACACCGGAACCGCCACAGCGGGTATCCAGCACTAACTTCAGGACTCCGTCACACGCATTCCACCAGGCGAAGGTGTTGCACTGGGTTTTGACGCCCACCCCGTGAGTGACCGACCCGTTGTTAGCCATGAAATACCAGGGCATGATCCGGTCCGGATTTTCCGCTTCCCAATGAAGATCTCCATACGAGCGTTCCCAATGGTCGCCAAGAAAAAGGAAATGCGAGGGGTGACTCCACCGAATAATGAGACTGGAGAGACTTTCTCCGGGAGCCTCAATATCGATGGCCAAACTATCACCCGTATCGAGAAGGGAAGTCTGGATCGTACCGGATGACCATTTGTTCTGCCCGGAACGGGACAGACTAATCTCCCCTCTGGCGGTTACCGCAACCACGGTGATCGGGGAGAAAAGCTCCAAATGAGCACTGCGAGATTGCGAGGGAAGTGTTCTACTGTTTCGCATTGTATTCTTTTTCTCTTTACTTGCCTGAAAACTCGCCGTTATGGCTCCATAACGACTCCCGATAGCTGTCCCACATTTAGAACTTTCTACGGACATTGTACGAGCATAAATTATACGTATTAAAGGTGGTTTTTAAGAGGGTGAGTGGATATGGTTTACCCCGAAGGTTGTCCAATATGGGAACAGAAATCACAGACACCATTATCACGAGGTCAGCGGAGGGCCATCTCGAGTATCTCTCCCAAACCGCCTTGGAGTTCGTGAGCCTGCCGCCGCAGACGGATATCTACCACCACATCGCCACCCGGCTCCGTCAGTTACTCGGCGAAGCGGTGATCGTCGTGTGTTCCTACGATTCTGAAACACGGGAGCTTTGCCAGCGGTCCCTGGTTGGCGTCGGCCAATGGCTTGAGTCGTTATCCATGATGGCGGGCACCCAACTGCGTGGTTTCAAGCGCGTATTGAATGTGGAGGCAGAAAAGCAAATCAATACCGGACGCCTGGTCAAGGTAGAGGAAGGACTTTACGAGGCGCTCTTGCGCAGTGTGCCGCGAACAGCGACGCGAGCGATCGAGAAGGTGGCAGGCGTTCAGGCCGTTTATGGGATGGGTTGTTGCGCCAATGGCAAGTGCTTTGGAAGTATCCTCATGTTGCTGCGCTCCGGCAGCGTCATGCCCCCGACCCCAGTACTGGAAACCTTTGTTGGCCAGGCGGCTTTGGCTCTGCAGAAGCATCATGCGGAGGCCGCCTTGCGCCACAGCGAAGAAAAGTTCCGGAACCTCATGGAAAAGGCAACGGACACCTGCCTGATTCTGAACACGGACGGCATCATCTGTGATATCAATCAGGGCGGGTGTAATGCTATGGGGCATGCGCGCACCGCACTCATAGGGCAGCCGATTTCCGTTTTACTGGATGCCAATGAACTGATCTCCAAACCCTTTCCATGGGACAGAATGAAGCGGCGGGACGTGTTTATTGAAACAAGACATTTGCGGCGCGGGGATGGAACCTGCGCTTTATTCGAGTCACAGGTGGCACCGCACTCAGACGGCCATGTCATAGTCATATCGCGGGACATCACTGAGCGACGTCGTCTTGAATCGGAAGTGGTGGAGACCAGTCAACGAGTGCGGGAGGCGATGGGCCGCGAGCTGCACGATTCTCTCGGGCAGAAGTTAATCGGAATCTCCTATTTGTGCGCCAGTTTGGGGGATCGACTCACGGACCAGGGTGTAGCAGAGGCGGCCGAAGCAGAACGTTTAGCCACCCTTCTCAGAGAGTCAGTTGGACAGGTACGCCAGATTGCCCAGGGACTTTGTCCGGTGGATCTGGCCCCTTACGGCATCTCCGTCGCTCTGACCAACCTCGCAAGCCGCGTCTCCAACCAATTCGGCGTGCGCTGTCAGTTTATCCAGAATGTTGAGGAGATGATTCTTCAAGATGCCTCGACAACCCACCTTTACCTGATCGCACAGGAAGCCACGTCGAACGCAATTCGACATGGCCGGGCTGATTCCATCGAGATTGAGCTCCGTACCCGCCTCCATCACGGAATGCTGGAGATCCGGGATAACGGTTGTGGATTCGCGCCCTCATCGATTCCCGGCCCCGGTCTCGGCCTGCGAATCATGAAGTACCGGGCCGATATGATCAATGGAGGACTGGAAGTCACGAGTGCCGTGACCGGATCAACAGTCCGGTGTACCTTCCCGCTTCCCGCTACAGGATAGCGATCCACAACCTGGAGCGTTCCCGTTTTCCGCTGCGGCAGTTCTTCCTACACTTTCCAGGCTCAGAAACTTACAGCGTTTACATTCATTATTTAAAGACTTAGCTTGTTCATGATTATGAAAACAACACCCATTGATCAAGCCTTGGCCTGTGGACGTTTTGAAACCGCGCGCCGTCTTTGTGAGGCCGCCTGGCGGGAAACCTCCTTGTCACCGGCATCCGGGGACATCCTGGCAACCCTTCATCACACCGCATTACAGGCACTCGGCGATATTCGCGAAGCCATGGCAGTCCTGCAACGGGCCACCCCCACAGATCCTGATGAATCCCTGATCCAAACCCTGACGCTGGCGGAAGACTTCGATCTGCTCAGCAAATTCGACTTCTTTCGGGGCTCGAAATACTCGGACGCCGGTATGACCGGAGAAGAGTACGAAGATATGATGCAGAAAGAGGTAACCCAACTCTTCGAAAAAGCGGTCGGACTCGCTGATTCGCAAGAGCAAAAAACCAAGCTGGCAGCATCCCTTCACCGGTGTCGGCGCGAAGCCCTAGCCCAACAGGTTGCACTCACCCCTCCAGTCCCCGTGCCAGTCCAGCAGATCCCCGCCCCTCCTCCCGGAAAGCTTTCCGGAACCATCCGTTTTCCCGATGGCAAACCTGCGACAGAAGTCACCGTCACCTTGGGTCTGGCCATGGAAATCAAGGAGCAGGATCCCGCAAACTATCTCAAGCCCGATATGCATTATCAAATCCAGATGGGACCGCTTCAGTCGCTCACGACCCGGACGGATATCAACGGTCATTTCCGGTTTGATCCGGCGCCGGCAGGTTGCCATGAGTTTCTGTCCGTCACGCTGGATCCCGAACAGTTCGACATCCACCTGCGTTTTCTGGCCCACGGTGTCCAGGTGGAGAGCGGACACGAGACCACCCTTAACCTCACTGCCAATGAATGGGAAAGCGCCCCCGCACTCGGATTCCAGAGTCCCTTCCCGGAACGCCTCGCACGAAACGGTCACACTTACCAACGGGTTGCAGAAGATAAACTGCGAAATCCTTTTCACTACCATTTCCCCCGGCAGGAGTTGAGGCTGTCCTTGCCACCCGCGGTACCAGCCAATCCAGACGTCCTGTTACTGCTCAGTTCAGAAGCCCCTGATAGCCCCATGCCATTCCAATGCATCGGCGATGAGGTAATGACCTTTACAGAACTCCCGGCGCTCAGTGACAAGGTCATCGCCCTGTATCAAATCCAAGACGGCTCGACAGGGACGCCTCGCCCTACCAAAATACATGAGCTTTCTCAAGGTAGGGCGAAGCCTCCGGCTGAGCCGAGAACATTTCGCCAGGATACTAATGCACCATCGGAAATGCCTCTTCCGGATCTAACCTTGCAGGCTGAACGCGGCAACCAAACCGCCATCATCGACACAGGGCGGGCGCAATTTAGAATCCCCTACGGCACCGGTTCGGATCCCCTGCCCCCACTCTTGTCAGTCAAGGGTGCAGACGGACTATGGCGAGGTCAGGGCCGACTGCTTCTGCCTGCCGGCATCACCGTGTTCAACCGCCAGACCACCCTCCTCAAGCAGGGACCGCTGCTTCTGGAAGTTGAAATCGCCTACCATCTGTCAGATGGCTCCCAATACAAGATGACATTCACAGCACATCAGGATGAGGCCTATCTCTTGGCCCACGAAATTTCACCGCCACTGGCGGGTGCCGCCTTCGAGTTTTCGCTCAAAGACTTTGCAGGGGGAAGAGGCTACCTCAACTGGAGTCCTGAGTGCGGGAGTGTCCACTGGAGCACATTGGATTCCCAAGATCGGCTATTGGCCCGCCTCCAGGAACAGACTCCCTGGTGGATTCCACCCCAGGGGTTCGGCTATGCCATGACCGGCGGCGGATTGGACACGAAGGATTACATTGGCGTGTTCACCCTTCGTCGCGGGGAGTGGATCGACCGCGAATTTGAGCGTCTCTCACAGGGACCGGGCGACACCCCGCCCGAGCGGCGCGAACTCGACTGGCCTTTCCCTGAAATGGTGGGTTCCACGCTCTCCATGATCACAGCGCATACCAGCAAGGATGGTGACGCTTTCTTCCGGTTCGGATTCTTCGACGGCGAAAGGTACTGGGGTATCCTGGCCTCGGACTTCGAGCAGAACGATGGCCCGTTCAAGGAATTCGGTCTCGTCCAGCACAAGAATTCATCACCCCGGCTCAACGATTTCAAACGGTGGCGACTGGATGAGCAGGACCACATGGTGCGCCCCTTTGTCGTGGCGCGCCGTAGCAACCTGGTCGAATTGCGGCGTAAACGGAACTCCCCGACCTTCGCTCCCTTTTGGAAAAAGATCGATGCTGACAAACGGGGCTCAACGGCTACCGCCGGGTTAAGCGCCATCGTGGGCGGCGATCCGGTGGCAGCCTGGCGCCGCAAGCGCGAGATTGCCGGTGTTGCCCATATTCGAAGCCGCATGACTCTGCTTGGCCGGGATTTCGGGGACATGTACAGCCCCGTCGGTGCCCGCCCCATCACGCCCTGGGCGGAAGATTACGACCTGATTGCCGCCACCGGCGCCTTCACGCCGGATGAAGAACGGCGCGTGCGGTCATTCCTGATGTTGATGGGACACCTTTACGTAGCACCCGACTTCATGAACTGGAAATTCAACTCCCGTAACGCCAACTTTGAGGCGGACCGCGTGGATGTGATCGGGGCCATCGGCCTGGTGTTTCACGGTAATCCGGACGCCGACGAATTCGTACGGCACGCCACCCGGCTGATGGAGAAGTCCGTCATGGTCTACTGCACTCCTGACAGCGGAAGATGGTACGAAAACCCCGCCTGTTATTATCTCCATGCTTCCAAGTGCCGTATGAACCTGGCGTTCCATCTCGCCAGCCATGGCATTTCGGATCCCACCCTGTTGCCACGGCTGAAAGACTACCTGCGCTGGGGTATCCTGCTCCTGACACCGGAATGTCCGAATCAGATGGAGGTCATGCGCGACGGCACCCTGAATTATAATGGCGTGAATAAAGTCCGGCGTATCGCCCCTATCGGAGACCATGCTCATCTCGGTCCCTGGGTACCGGAACATTATGCATTGATGAGCAAACTATACCGCAAGACCGACCCGGACTTCGCTGATCTGCTCCTGTGGGCCTATCTTAAAGGCGGAAGCGATGGAGGATACTACGGCAATCTCCCCTTGTTTTTTTCGGCGTTGACTGAAGCGGACTTGACGCCTCCCCCTGACCAAACCCTTCAAAGCCGCCGACTTCAAGGATTCGGCGCCGTCTTTCGCGGCGAGTTCAACACCCCGCAGGAGTTCTACCTGTTGTTCAAGCAGGGGCCCGGCGGTTATCGCTACCACCGGACAGAGGGCAGCATTCTCCTGTTCGCCGACGGCAAACCGTTGATCTACGATGGCGGTGAACGGGGCGAGGCCTGGCGTCACAGCACACTCTCCTTCCATGACGTTCACATGCCTCTGGCCCCCGGCCACGTGGAGCGCTTCCATTCCTTCGCCGCCCTCGACTTCTGTCAAGGGGTCCACCCCAAGGCCTTGGAACCCGGTGAGCCGAACTTCCTGAACGATCTGTGTAATCACGAATTGGAAGCCGTGGCCTATGCCCGTTACGCCGAGCCCAATCCCGCCGATGTACGGTCCGTGCTGTGGATCAAGAATGATTACGTGATTCTCCACGATGCCTTGCACCTGCCGGCAAATCTGCCAACCAGTTGGCATCTTCAGGTGGTGTCGGATGCCCATGAACAGCCACAAAAACATGATTACCGGTTCCGGGGCCGATTCGGAACCGACTTACAGGTGATTCTGCCAAACCAGGATTTCCTGTCCGAAAAGATTGAACCCGTGGTCGTATTGGACTACCCCGCCCCGCCCGCACCCCGCTTTACCATGCGGCACTTACAGCTCGATGCGCAGTCACCGGAATATGTGTTCGCCGTATTACGTCCGATGCCGAAAGGAACACCGGCCTTGACGGCACAGTTGCGTCATCAAGCCGGACAGATGATTGGCGCGAAGATCTCAGGAACAGGGATTCAAGACGATCTATTCCTGGGTCGGGAACAACTCTGCCACATCGAAAAGGGCCTCGAATTCTCAGGCCGATACGGTGCCGTATTGCGACGTCCGGGCCTGACCACTCTGGCGCTGACGGCCGGGACCCGACTATGTGCAGACAATTTATCTGTGGAAAGCGACGGCCCAGCCACCACCCTGTGCTGGGATGGGAAGCAAGCGGTCCTGTCCGCGGAAGGCCAAGGCACCGTCAAGGTGAGCGGCCCGTTCCGGGACGTCGCTGTGACACTGACACACCAGAATAGCCGAGTCGACATGACACTCTAATGCGCTGAGAGCGACAATGCCTAGCCCTTTATGAATCACGCGCAGGCGGAATGACACAGGCGAAGCGTGGCATCAATCTCGGCTTCCAGACCCCCTGCAGGGCGGAACCCTGTCTCTCTAAATTTATCGACGTGAAAGTCCAAACTAAGCGCACGTTCACCGTCGGCCGGTTCGGGTCGTTGAATCGAAGGCCTGAACCCAAGTACCTTCTCGCAGCGTTCGGCGATCAATTCCGCCATATCCAAAACGCTCATGGAAACCCCAGCCCCTAGATTGAAGAGCCCATCACCACAAGCCGTCCTTTCCATTCCAAGGCAGTGTCGGACGCCCAAACAAATGTCAGAAATTGAGATAAAATCTCGCAGGGCCAAACCGGAGGAGCGAAGCGTCAATTTGCGATCAACGACAGCCTGCCTGCAAAGGTCGTTCGCCAGCAATGTCCAACGGTTAACCTCCATAAAGGCTGGAGCACCCACTCCATTTGAAAGGCGCAAGACAATGCCGGTCATATGCCCTTTGTCATGCGCCTCCAACACAGCTTCTTCGCCAAAATGGTGCGAGCTGGCGTAAGGATGGGCAGGTCGCGGAAGGGTCCTCTCAGTAATTAACCCGGCCAACGGTTGCCCGTAAACATGGGCAGTTGAAAAAAAAATGAATTTCCGCACCTTCTGATGCAGCGCAGCCTGAACCAAACGCCACGTGCCGACCCCATTAACAAGGGCTGCCGCGATCGGATCGGCGGCGCATTCGATTTCATTCAAGGCAGCCAAATGAACAACCACATCTACACCCTGGCAAGCCGCCTCACAGGACGCCATATCCTCCAAATTCAAAGGGACAAAGTTTCCTCGCGATAGCCACTCAGGGCGGGCTGCGTGAGGTTTCCGTGAGGCCAAACGAAGATCATCATCCGAATGCTCCGCCATGTATTGGGCGATTCTGCCACCCAAGTAGCCCATTGCCCCCGTTATCAGGATGGTTTGCGACATGTCACGCCTTCCACTAGTTTAATCACTCTCAAAAAAATATTTACCACCCGCTGCGCTAGAGTTCACGGAGATGCGGAGAAGATTACCAGCACGCTTCATCCTCCCTTCCTCCCGTGAAGACGTTTCACGAATTTTTCATAGGGCAAGAGCTTTATCTGGCCCCTATTTTCGGCTAAAAGGACTCATGCCCTATGACAAATTCGTGAAACATTGGTTTTTCGAGGCAAATCCGAGTAAGAAAAATAAGATATACGTCCCTCGCCTCTCTCGCTCCATCTCCGTTTCTCAAGCGAAGCGGGTGGTAAATCTTTGATTTTTGGCATTAACATAAGACCAGTCATTTATGTAGACACTACACTAGTGCTGCTGCGGCCCTACCAATACGATCAAGCTGGTTGAACGACTCCGACCATCGCCTTGTCAATGGCCTCGCAGGCCTTTTTCAGCGTGCATTTGTGCAGGACCTTGTCGTTCACGCTGACCGTGGGGCCGCGATCACAGTGTTCAAAGCAGAACGTGGCTTCCACATTCACATCACCCTTGAGGTTGTTATCCTCGATGTGCTTGAGCACCAGTTGCAGTAACTGCTGTGATCCGCGCAAATACCAGCTCGTGCCCACGCAGACCTGAACACTGACCTTGGGTGTGGCTCCAGCGGCGTTGAGGGTCACGCCTTCCGAGTCCATGCGACGTCGGCCGTGATAATGCGTGTGCAGCAGCTCATGCGCCTTGTGGCTGCCCGGCTCGCCGAGGGTTTCGGCATAGGCCTGGGCCACCAGGTGGTTATCCTGCGACTTATGAAGCTCCAACATTTTGTCCGCATCGAAAAGCCCACGGGTCCGCTTGCTGCGGCAGAGCGGATCGCGTGAAACCGGTTGCCCGGCACCGCCAATACACCCGCCGGGGCAGGCCATGACTTCGATAAAGCTGGCATCACTGGTACCGGCCCGAACTTCATCGGCGACGGCACGTGCGGCTTTGAGGCCGTTAACGATGACCAGTTTGAGCGGCTTGCCACCCAACGTCACTGTTACCTCGCGGCGGCTTTCGCTGCCACGAACCTCGATGAAATCCGGGTTATCCAGTTTGA
>Ga0118677_10015675_pt1 | contig 10501 bp, 8 predicted proteins | sample AliMusrvi5mmetaG_FD_86154 | JGI IMG/M metagenome (GOLD analysis project Ga0118677, IMG submission 86154)
CCAATCAGAATGATATTTATTTATTATGTTATTAAAAATTTCTTCTAACATTTCTTCATTATGAATTCTTTGATTTCTGATTTTCCTTACATTATTATATAGAGAATCCAGAATCATATTTTCTTGAGATATTACATGTTTTATTGTTGTAGTTTGCGACACATTATAAAGATCTTGAAATGAGTTGAAATCTGCTGCTCCTGCATAAGCTGAAACTATTTCTTTTCCTATTGCAATATCATAAACTCCATATTCGGGTTTAAAAAGGATTTCATCTTTATAGGTTACAGTACAGTCAATTAATTGTATCAACATTAGTTTACCTTGAATATTTCTAATACCAGTAACATTCAATCCTTCAACTTTAATTCCACTTTCAAATTCAAACGATAAAGGTTTTCCATCATAAAAACTATATGCTTTTAAATCACTTGGTCCCATATCTTCAATAGCTAGATTAAAATTCTTTAATTTCCCTAAAGGCGAAGAAAATCCATACGGATGAGTTTCTATACCATGCCCTATAAGTTCTTTATCAGAATATGCTAATGCTGTTGGTCCTTCCGTTTGAAAAAACACAACTTGATTGTCTTCATTCTTCAACATCTTACAAAACTTCCCTGAAATTTGCAAACCTGTTGTCAATTGAATTGTACCTACCATTCCTGAGTTTATCAACTTCTGAAGTCCTCTATAGCCACCTTTTCTTACACTTAGTGTTCCGGCAAACTCTTCTAATATTTGCATAAGATGCGAAAAATCAGGAGTGACAAACAATTGAGGTTGAGGCTTAGTAATATCAAAACCTATATTAACAGTATCAATAGTTAAAGGTAGTTTCTTAAATTCTACTTCCATACATGATTTACTTTCACCAATTGATGATAATAATCCTGCTCCATAAATTTTAGGGTTTGTAAAGTCACCAATTAGACCATATTCAACAGTCCACCATTGCAGATTTCGTATTTGAGCCATTTCAGAAAATTCAACATGCATTTCCTGAAGTTTCTCAACTTCTTTTTCAGCATTATTAATCTCTTCCTCCCCTACTCCTTTGGCTTCTTTTAATATTGATAATTTTCTGACAGCTTCATACAATTCCAAATCATATTTTGATAAGATTGCTTTGGCTCCAATTTCACCTAAACGTCTTAAAAACTCTGCATAATCAGGATTTGCAATAATTGGAGCATGACCAGCAGCTTCATGTATAATATCAGGTGCAGGTGTATATTCTATATTCTCTAACTGCCTTATATCTGTAGCAATAACTAACACTTTATATGCCTGAAATTCCATAAATGCATTTGGTGGTATAAAACCATCAACAGTTACTGCCGCCCAACCTATATCTTTTAATATACGGTTCATCCCATACATGCTGGGAATTTCTTCAATAGATATTCCTGTTTTCTCCAGCCCTTGAATGTAAGAACTATGTGCAACCTTTGATAAATATTGAACATTTTTTTTCATTACATACCTCCATACAGCCTGATCAATAGAGCTATATTCTGAATAATTTTGAGGTTTAATAAATTGTTTCAGATGAGGAGGCAATCTTTTAATATTCTCGATACTATCAGATTCAAATTCTTTTTTTGTCAAAACTAAATTATCCATATTTATTTAAATTATGTATGAATTACTTTTAAATGCATATTTTTATGACATTATATACTAATTACATAATCAATTTTATTTAAATTAGTAATATGAGTGCCATTCTAATATTTATACAGATATAATAACAAAGATTTTATATTTGTGCTTTCCAATTCTTAATTATTTTTTAGCATTTGGTAATTTATAGCATTATTTTACTTAATTTTCGTACTTTTAATAAAGTGTTGAATGTTAAAGAAAAAGCAGTATATTTATTTTGTTATGTTACTAATATTTAGCAACTTTGTTTCGTCAAACAGAAAGCAGAAACTATTAGAGATACAAAAAGTACAGGTTGAGATGCTGAATGATATATTAAAAAAAGTGGAGAACAAATAAAAATAAAACTATACTAAAATGGAAATAAGTATTTTTACTGATAAAAAGTACACTCCAAATAATAATGATCTCAAAGTATCATTAAGGAATACATGTTCTTTCTGGCATAGTATTGGAGCTTATGTACATCAAAAGTATCCTGATGCTATAGATGAATGGAATTATTCAGGTGATAAATATGGTTGGAGTTTTAGAATTAAAGATAAAAAGCGAGCTATAATTCATCTATTACCAAGAGATAAGTTTTTTTAAGTTGCATTTGTATTTGGGCAAAAAGCAACTGATATTATTATTTATAGTGAGATATCCGAAAGTATCAAAACTGAACTTAATGCTGCTAAAGTTTATGCCGAAGGCAGAGGTATTAGAATTGAAATAAAAGACGAGATTTTACTTAAAGATATTCAATTTTTGATTGATGTGAAGCTGGCAAATTAAAATCAATTAAAATTAAGGAAAAACCCTGACATTTTGTCATGCTTAAGCTAAATAGTGCTGATAATAAGCAATAAGTTCCATTGCTTAGCCTCTTGGAGCTAGCTCTAAATCAATATTCCTTAGTGCTTATTCAAATAAGCAGTCATTTTAGGCTATTTTTACTCAATTTTAGCCTTTCGGAGCTTGGGCAAGCCTGACAAAATGTCAGGAAAAGGCTAAAAAATACCTAAAATATGCCTTATTCTTCGATGCTGAGAGGCTAAGCGACGTGGAATATTAGAATCGTATACAAGGAATATTGATTAAGCGACGAGGAATATTGATTTGGAGGCAAGGAATATCGATTCGGCGCTAAAGAATATCGATTCGACGCTAAGGAATATTCCAATCGGCACTAAGGAATATTCCAATCGGCGACCTTGCCGATTGGCTTTGGAACGAGAAATATTGATTAAAAAATGATATAGGATTTAGCTTTGTAAAAAGACTAGAATATAAAAAAGGGAAGAGCTTATTAGCTTTCCCCTTTCAATATTTTTTAAAGGATAATTCTACCGGTTTCTTTGTTCAGTAAATTATGCTTCAGGAGTAGTTTCAGTAGATGAATCATCAGATTTATCACGTTTACCTCTTAGGGCAATATTTACCATTTTATTTCTTTGTTGATGAATAAGAACTGATAAAGCATCATCATTACCTAAATGTCCGCTAATTGAATCGGCTGCAGAACTAATTGCTTTATAAGCTACACCTAATTTATCGTTAGCTTTTTTTACTTGTTTAATTTTAGCCTGTTCCAAAGCAGTTATTTTACCTATTTCGGCCATATAAGCTTCATCTAAACCGGTTAAATAAGTTACCATACCATCTACATCAAAGGTAACACCGGGGTTAGCACTTTCGATGGTAGTTTTGTTTTCGATTAATAGTTTGATTAACCAAGCTATAAATTCATGTTTTGTTGATTTTGTCATTGACTTTTTTTTAAAAAAGAATATTTGTTTTTAATTTTGGCTACAATTCTTTATTTTTATGTATAATAATTTAATTTGGTATCAAAAATCTTTATACTTTTGACAAAAAATTCAGATCATTTAGAAATCAAAAATAAAAGGAGAAAAATTACATGGCAATCACTAAATTAGACCAAATGTTCGAGGTCTTAAAAAGTAAAGAAAAGAAACGTTTAGTTGCAGCTTTCGCTAACGACTCACATACAATCGGTGCAGTTAGCAATGCTGTCGACAAAGGTATTGTTGAAGCTACACTTGTTGGCGACGAAGAAACTATTAAAAAAGTTTGCTTACAAGATGGTATTGATGTAAATAAATTTACAATTGTTCAGGAAGCTGACGAAATGAAAGCTGCTTCTTTAGCTGTTAAGTTAATAAACGAAGGCAAAGGCAATCTTTTGATGAAAGGAGCCGTAACTACTGATAAGTACATGCGAGCAATCCTCAACAAAGAAACTGGCTTAATGAATCCGGGAGCTGTATTAACACACGTTACGGTAATCGAAACACCTAATTATCCAAAATTATTAATAGTTGGTGATGTTGCTATTATTCCGGCCCCAGATTTCAAGCAAAAACTTACCCTAACTAATTATCTTATTAGTACAGCTCACGCACTAGGCATCAGCAATCCTAAAGTTGCATGTATAGCAGCTACCGAACAAATGTCGGCAACTATGCCAGCTTGTGTTGATGCAGCAATCTTATCTAAAATGAATGATAGAGGTCAGATAAAAGGTGCAGTTGTTGATGGTCCTTTAGCTTTAGATGTTGCTATCGACAAAGAAAGTGCTGAAATAAAGAAATTAAAAAGCGAAGTAGCCGGTGATGCTGATTGTTTATTGTTTCCAAATATAGAATCTGCAAATGTATTCTATAAAACAAATACTAAACTTTGTGGCGCCGAACTAGGAGCAATTGTTGTTGGAGCAAGAGTTCCTGCAATACTTTCATCACGTGGCGACAGCGAATTAACAAAGTTATATTCTATAGCTTTAGCCGCTTTAACAACTAAATAATATACAAAATAAACACCTCGACTCTGCTCGGTGACCAAACAAATTATCGGCCACCGAGCGGAGTCGAGGTGAGGTTTTAATAAATATAATCTAATGAACAAAAAAAGAATACTTGCCATTAATCCCGGTTCTACTTCAACAAAGATTGCAGTATTTGAAGGATTAAAACAAATATTCCTGAAGAATATAAAGCATACTTCTGAAGAAATTGGTCAGTTCAAAAACATAACTGATCAATATGAGTTTAGGAAGAATATTATATTGGATGAACTTAAGCTTGCCGGTATTGAGATTGATTCTATTTCGATAATAGTAGGTCGCGGAGGTTTAATAAAGCCGATTCCATCAGGAGTATATGAAGTTAACGAAGCCATGATTGCCGACCTTAAAGTTGGAGTACTTGGGCAACATGCAAGTAATCTCGGTGGTTTGATAGCTAATGACATTGCCGGTAGTATTCAAGGTGCAAGAGCATTCATAGCTGACCCGGTAGTTGTTGACGAATTTGATGAAATCGCAAGAATCTCGGGTCATCCTTTGTTCAAAAGGATGTCAATCTTCCATGCTTTAAATCAAAAAGCAGTAGCTCGCACGCATGCAAAAACTAATGGGAAAAATTATGAGGATTTAAATCTTATAGTTGCCCATTTAGGTGGTGGTATAAGTGTAGGTGCTCATAAAAAAGGCAGAGTTATAGATGTTAATCAAGCACTAGATGGTGAAGGCCCTTTTTCGCCCGAACGTAGTGGTACATTGCCTGCAGGTGCATTGGTAAAAATGTGTTTCAGTAATAAATATTCTTTTGTTGAAATTGCAAAGATGATTACCGGACAAGGTGGTTTCGTTGCATATCTAGGCACTAATGATGCTTATAAAGTAGAGCAGGCAGCTTTAGCCGGCGACGAAAAGGCAAAACTTATTCATGATGCTATGGCTTATCAGGTAGCAAAGGAAATTGGAGCAATGTCGACAGTTTTAATGGGCGAAGTAGATGCAATTATACTTACTGGAGGAATTGCTTACGGAAAGCCATTTGTTGATGAGGTTACCAAGCGAATTCAACACTTAGGTCCAGTTTTTATTTATCCAGGTGAAGACGAAATGAAAGCTTTAGCCATGAATGGACTTATGGTTCTTAATGATGAGGTGGAAGTAAAGATTTACAATTAGTATTATCATTAAAATAAAAAAGAAGACCGGATAGATCTTATTAATCTATCCGGTCTTCTTTTTTATTTCCTAAAAGTATAAATTGCTACAAAGCCTAAACTACTAAAAAGAAAGAAGCCTGCACAGTATAAAACCGTACAGGCTCAAAAAACAAATCATGAAAAAAAAGTGTCTTATTTATTTCCCAAATATTCTGATACACCTTCGTGAGTAGCTTTCATAGCTTTTTCACCTTTGTGCCAGTTAGCCGGGCATACTTCTCCGTTTTCTTCGAAATATTGTAAAGCATCAACCATTCTTAAGGCTTCGTCAATACTTCTGCCTAATGGTAAATTGTTTACAACCTGATGTTGAACGATACCTTCTTTATCAATAAGGAATAATCCTCTGTAAGCAACAGGTGCTCCATTGAATTGAAAATTTCCTTCTTCATCATAATCAACTTCTCCAGCCAAAACATCAAAGTTTTGTGAAATAGTTTTAGATAAATCAGAAACTAAAGGGAACTTAACGCCTTTGATACCGCCATTCTTTAGTTCAGTATTAAGCCATGCCCAATGAGAGAACTTTGAATCAACAGAACATCCAACAACAGCTACATTTCTTTTTTCGAATTCATCTAATTTTTCTTGGAAAGCAACGATCTCAGTTGGACATACAAAAGTAAAATCCAATGGATAAAAGAAAAATACTACGTGTTTCTTTCCTATATACTGTTCTAAAGAAAAATTATCAACAAATTCACCACCGTTAACAACAGCTTCTGCTGAAAATCCCGGTGCTTTTTTACCAACTAATACCATGTTTTATTATATTTTTAATAAATGATTCCTAAATTAAGAATACTAAACAATATGTTTAAAAAAAAGTTCATGCAAAATAAAAAAATCTTTCTTGTCTCTATTTATTTAGTAGTTTTGTAAAAAATATAGGCTAACACAATTAATATTTACACAATGAAAAAAACACTTATTCTATCTTTCGTACTATTATACTTTGTATTTAATGGATTCTCACAACAGAACAAACTATCGATACCATTAGAAAAAACTATTAAACAAAAAGGAGCAGAGTCGGAATATTATAAGATAAATATCTTCTTAAAGGCAAAAGCTAATATTGATTCATTACAAAATGAATTCATTAAAGATAAAGTTCCTGTAAAAGACCGTCCCGAATTGGTTAGAAGATTACTTACTCGTACTGCTTCTGCTTCGCAACAGGCAATATTAGAGAGAATAAATGTAATTATGAAGGAAGAAGGCGAATGTGCTGCTAATATTCATACTTTGTGGATTGTAAATATGATGGTGCTGGATGCTAAACCTTCATTGATAAATAAACTTGCTTTGCGCGATGATATTGATTTGATTGGTTTGGATAATAGTTACATGCTTTCTCCGGTTGAACCGATTATTGCAAAAGGGAGTTCTAATAAATCGCCTAATGGTAAAGAACAAGGTTTAGTAGCTATTAATGCTCCTGCAATGTGGGCGCTTGGTTATTCGGGGAGAGGTAGGGTGTCAGGGAGTATTGATACCGGTGTATGGCCTAATCATCCTGCTATTAAGAATCATTTTCTTGCTAATTATTATCCTATGACGCAGTGTTGGTTTCCTTTCGATTCTGATGTTCCTGTTGATAAGTCCGAGAGTCATGGGACGCATACTGTTGGGATTACTATGGGCTTGGAAGACGCTACACATGATACTATAGGTGTTGCTTTTAATGCTCATTTTATCTGTACGGATCCTATTGTGCAGGTTTTGGCTGATGTTAAACCTATGTCAACGATAATGGAAGCTTTTGAATGGATGCTGAACCCTGATGGCGATACAACTACAACCAATGATGTGCCTGATGCAATTAATAACTCTTGGGGAAAGAATTATACACCCGATGATTCTAATTATTGTGATCCTATGGGATTTGTAGGCAGTGTGTTTAATGCTATTGAAGCCGCCGGAATTGCTTGTGTATTCTCAGCAGGCAATAGTGGCCCTGATTCTATGACAATTGGTTCTCCTCAGATGGCTGTTTACAACGAAGTAAATTCTTTTACTGTTGGTAGTGTAAATGCTAACATTGCAGGTAATCCTATTAGTTCGTTCTCAAGTCGCGGGCCTACACCATGTAATGTTACAGGGCCCTTAAGTATAAAGCCTGAAGTTGTTGCGCCGGGAGAAAACGTTAGATCGTCTATCGGACAGAGTGATTATGCAGTATATTCGGGCACTTCGATGGCCGGTCCTCATGTTACCGGTTCTGTTTTGTTGTTAAAGGAGGCTTTCCCTTACCTTTCGGGGCATGATATTCTTTATGCATTATATCAAAGTGCTGTAGATCTTGGAGTGCCCGGTGAGGACAACACTTATGGCAGAGGAATGATAGATGTTTTTGCTGCTTATAATTATCTTGCTCAAACTAATACTCCGGTTCCCCCGATGAAAAGGACTTATGATATTGCTATTAATGAAATTATTTCTCCTTCGGATGTTTTTTATTGTAATAAAACATTTACTCCTAAAGTATCGTTTATTAATTATGGTGACAGTGCGTTGCATGGTGCTACTCTCTTTTATAAATTAAATAATGAACCCGAACAATCCATCCATTGGATCGGGAATTTATTGACTAATCAATCTGATACTATTACTTTAAATCCTATTACAGCTTTAAATGCCGGAGATTACGAACTAAATATCCGCATTGTTAACGATTCGAACGTTGTGGAGTGGGATAGATTTAATAACAGCAGTATTGCTCGTTTTAATATTAGAGACGAAAGAACATTGCCTTATTTTGAAGACTTTGAAACAGGTAACATAAAGAATGTTGACTGGCTCACCAGCAATCCCGATATCTCCATTACCTGGGATACTATTGCCACGGCAGGTTTAGCGGGGAGTACACATTCTGCTTATATTAACTATTCAAATTATACACCTTTAGCTAGTCAGAAAGATGGAATATTAAGTCCTGTGCTTAACATACCTGATTCTACTTCGGTGACTTTGGAGTTCAATCTGGCTTATCATTTCTCTGGCTTGGCCGATACTTTAAAGGTGAAGGCTTCAACTGATTGTGGAGCCACTTATCCTTACATCCTTTACTCTAAAGCAGGCGCTGCTTTAAATACTTCTACAATATCTTCTTCTAATTTTGCTCCACTTACTGCTGCTGATTGGCGTTTGGAGACTACCAATATCACACAGTTAAAGAATATGAAGGTTATGTTGATGCTAGAAGGGACTAATCGCCATGGTAATAATCTGTATATTGATAACATTCATGTGTATGCAGGTAATAATACTTACGTTCCCGAGCTTAAGTTTGATGCTAATGTTAATGTTTATCCAAATCCTTTTGGTAAAAACATTAACATCGAATATAAAGAACAACAGCTAACTAATATTCAGATTAAAGTTTATAATATTGTTGGAGAAGAGATTTATACAACCAATATTGAGAAACAAAAACAGGGTACTCTTAGCATTGATATGCAACAATACAAAGCTGGAGTTTATTTTATTAAATATATTGATGATAAAGGCAGCAAGAACTTTAAGGTGATTAAACAATAGAGAAAACCTTGCATGTTTTAATAAGAAAGCCCTGCACACTTTAAAGTATGCAGGGCTTTTTTGATTTATATTGTAATTACATTCCATGGAATGTCCCTACGATTTAGATAACCATCATTATAATAGGATCAAAAAAAGGAGCTTTATCGGAAGTATAAACTACACTGTAAGAGAAGATATACACTTTACCTGGAATCAAACCATCAACTGTACATCCTATTTTACCTACATTTACCTGTATAAATACAGATTTAAGCACATCTTCATTAATAAAACATCTTATTACTTAACTTTTTGCATGATTAATACTTGGCCAATCTCCAATTGCCTGACCTGAGATTATACCTTGAGTAAAACCAAAGACTGCAGTTCCTGAATGCCCTTTAGGAGTATAAACATTAAAACCTGATAGTGCAATCTTAATTGCATCACCTCCACATTCCATCTCAACATAACTTACAAGTTGACGAAGCATATTTAAAAGTACAGTCCACGCAAGGTCTCTTAATTTTATTTTATTAGGATCTTTGTCCATAGCAGCTACTGCTTTTGTTTGAAAATCTTTAATAGCAGCATCAAACTCAAGTTTTGTAAAAGGAGGATTACCATATAATGTACATGCAAAAAGCAAAACTGAAATGTACATTGCAAAATGAATTAGATCTGACCATCTAAAATGTGGAAAGTCTAACATTACTCGTGACTTTGTCATGATATAATTATTTAATTTCTTTTTTATTTATTTTATGATTTTAAACACCTCTATAAAATATATCTGTCATTGCTATTAAAGTGTAGTAATCCTCAATCACATGATTACATTCATCGCTATATACGACTTTGCAATGACGATAGTGATAATTCCCTGTTTTCAAGGAACTATTTATTTAGTAGATATCTATATCATGAAAAATAATCAGATTCAGCCCAATATTGGTGCTTACGATTGAATAATAATTTAAAAATGATTAAATGTACTCTATATTTATTATAATTGATAAAGGCTAAGTTAAAATGCAAACCTTTTACATTATAAATAAAGTATTTAATATTAATGATTTGATGTATAATTGAGGGATTTAATTTTGATAAAATCAAGTATAAACCCACAAAAAGCGAATGCAGCGTTGCATTTGTCGAATGCAGCGTTGCATTTGTCGAATGCAGCGTTGTATCTGTCGAATGCAGCGTTGCATTTCCCAAATGCAGCGTTGCATTTCCCGATTGCAGCGTTGCATTTCCCGATTGCAGCGTTGCATTTCGCACTTGC
>Ga0118677_10015676_pt1 | contig 10499 bp, 3 predicted proteins | sample AliMusrvi5mmetaG_FD_86154 | JGI IMG/M metagenome (GOLD analysis project Ga0118677, IMG submission 86154)
TTCCAAATCAGGCAAAGCTGAACATACGGCCATCGATCCGAAATTTGACGATTCCGGGTGGCAGGATGTTCAACTTCCGCATGATTGGGCAACAGAGCTTCCTTTCGTTCCGAACTCCGACTTTGATGTTCAGGCGCATGGCAGCAAGCCGGTGGGGGGATTGTATCCCGAAACCAGCATCGGCTGGTACCGAAAACATTTTTCTGTCGCCGGAGCTGATTCAGGAGTGCAGTTCTCCCTTCGTTTCGACGGAATATTCCGCGACGCCAGGATCTGGCTTAACGGATTTTATCTTGGGAATAATGAAAGCGGTTATATCGGAGCAACCTATAATATTACAGATGTTATCAATTTGCATGGCGACAACGTGCTCGTGGTGCGGGTTGATGCCTCTCAATACGAGGGATGGTTTTATGAGGGAGCCGGTATATACCGGCATGTATGGCTCCAGCGTTTAAACCCGCTGCATGTTGTTGAAAACGGACTCTTTGTACATGCTGAACTGAAGGAAAATTCTGCCATTGTTCAGATAGAAACAAACATTGAAAATAGAAACGTACAATCTTCGGTATGTGACGTTTTAACCTCTCTTACCGACAGGGGTGGTAAGGTTGTCGGACACTCCGTAAAGGAAAAAGTGCAGGTGGAGCCCGGGAAGATTACTTTTGTCAAACAGCAGATTGAACTCGATCAGCCGATTCTGTGGTCACCCGACTCACCCTACCTCTACCGCGCTGTAGTTGTACTTAAATCAGGAACAGTAACCACGGATAGTCTGAAAGTTCGTTTTGGAATTAAATCCGTCAGATTTGATCCTGAAAATGGTTTTTTTCTCAATGGCATAAATCTTAAAATCAAAGGGGTATGTTGTCACCAGGACCATGCAGGTATCGGATCGGCCTTGCCTGATTACCTTCACTACTACCGCATTGGGTTACTCAAGCAGATGGGCGCCAATGCTTACCGTACAAGCCACAACGCACCCGCTCCGGAACTGCTGGATGCCTGCGACAGTTTGGGAATGCTTGTCCTTGACGAACAGCGTTTGCTTAACAGCAGCCCGGAATACATGCATCAGTTCGAGCGGCTGATTCAGCGCGACCGGAATCATCCATCTGTGTTTCTCTGGTCGATCGGCAACGAGGAGGGTTACATCCAGACAACCGGAGTTGGAAAGCGTATAGCTTCATCCCTTATTGCACGGCAGAAAGAGCTGGATCCTACCCGGACCTGCACTTATGGGGCCGACCTGGCCAATGTTTTCAGTGGGATTAATGAAATCATCCCGGTGCGTGGCTTTAATTATCGCCAGTACGCAGTAGCCGATTATCACAAAGATCATCCCGGGCAGCCGATCCTTGGTACTGAAATGGGAAGTACTGTGACCACACGGGGTATCTATTTGAAAGATACCATTCGCTGTTACCTGCCGGATCAGGATATTACCGCTCCCTGGTGGGCAAGTAAGGCTGAGGCCTGGTGGAGTCTCTGCGCGAATCAGCCCTGGTGGATGGGCGGCTTTGTGTGGACCGGTTTTGATTATCGTGGGGAACCTACTCCGTTTCAATGGCCGAATATCAATTCACACTTTGGCCTGCTCGATGTATGCGGTTTTCCCAAGAACATCTATTATTATTATCAATCCTGGTGGAGCAATGCGGAGGTACTGCATATCTCCCCACATTGGAACTGGAAAGGCAGGGAGGGGCAAATCATTCCGGTTTGGGTCAACGCAAACGCCGGAAGCGTTGAGTTATTCCTGAACGGGGGCTCGTTTGGAAAACAAGGTGTGCTGCGCAACGGACACCTGGAATGGGATGTTCCTTATCAACCGGGGCGACTTGAGGCGGTTGCCAATGTCAACGGCCGGAAGATCACTACCCGCATAGAGACAACCGGATCTCCGGTTAAAATAATGATGACTGCATCCCGGGAGAGGATGGAGGCCGATGGTGAAGATGCCACTGTAATCAATATTGCAGTAGCGGATAGCCAGGGAAGGGCTGTGCCCGATGCCGGGAACCTGATCCGTTTCAGGGTAAAAGGCAATGCCCGGATTATCGGGGTCGGGAATGGAGACCCCAGCAGTCATGAAGCTGATAAATGCCCTGACAATCACTGGCAGCGGAGTCTCTTTAACGGGAAATGTCAGCTTATCCTGCAATCCGGACACTATCCGGGTTTGGTTGGAATAGAAGCAGATGCTGAGGGCTTGCAGAAGGGCTCGGTGAACATTATTATCGAGGGTGGGCAAAAGGTTCAGACCTCCGGCGGTGAAATAGAACGGTTAGAGAAATTTCCCTCCAGATTTATTGAGCCCAGGAATGTGGATGTATGGCTGCCTGACGGGTATGATCCCAAAAACAGATATGCAGTATTATACATGCACGACGGGCAAATGCTTTTTGATTCCTCTGCCAGCTGGAATCACCAGGAGTGGTGTGTTGATGAGACGTTAGGCCTGCTCATGCAGGAGAATAAAATCCGGAATTGCATCGTAGTCGGAATATGGAATTCAGGAGATACGCGCCACGCAGAATATTTTCCGCAGCAGGCCCTGGGAAATCTCTCTACACCCGATCAACAGGAGATCCTCTCCTGGTTAAAGGGTAAGCCCCTGGCCGACAATTATCTGAAATTTCTTGTGACCGAATTGAAACCGTACATCGACAGTTCCTTTTCTACTTTACCCGATCAGTCAAATACCTTTATTGCCGGATCGAGCATGGGGGGACTGATCTCCCTGTACGCGATCTGTCAATACCCTTCGGTGTTTCATGGAGCAGCATGTTTATCAACACACTGGCCAGGTTTTTTCAGGGCCGAGAACAACCCGGTGCCTGCCGCTTTGCTGAAGTATTTTAAGGATCATCTCCCTTCGCCGTCAGATCATAAGATATATTTTGATTATGGCACGGAAACGCTGGATGCAATGTATGAACCGTTCCAGAAGGAGATGGATCAAACTATGACGGCGAAGGGATATACTTCAAAGAACTGGATTACCCGGAAGTTTCAGGGGAGGGACCATTCAGAAAGATCGTGGAGCAAGCGCTTACATATCCCTGCAGAATTTTTACTGGCAAAGGAGATTGGTCCTCCCGACTGGACAAAGTATGCAATCTGGTACCAGATTTTTCCTGAGCGCTTTTGTAACGACGACCTTGCCAACGATCCAAAGCCTGCAAACATCCGGTCGGATGTTTCATACGTTGTACCCGATGATTGGCAACTCTCGGATTGGAATGGGGTTTGGGACAAACCGACAGCCCGCGAAGCAGCCTGGATGACGAAGGATAACAAAGATTTCGGATCCATTCTGCAGTTACGCAGGTATGGTGGCGATTTGAAAGGGGTGATGGATAAACTGGACTATCTCTCTGATCTGGGAATCAATGCCATTTACCTGAACCCGATCAACGATGCTCCTTCGCTGCATAAATACGATGCCCGCAGCTATCACCATATTGACGTGAATTTCGGTCCTGATCCCGAAGGCGATATCAAACTGATCGCAACGGAAGTCCCGGATGATCCTTCCACCTGGAAGTGGACATCGGCGGATAAACTGTTCCTGAAGCTGGTGGAGGAGGTGCATAAACGAAACATGCATATAATTGTTGACTATTCATGGAATCATACCGGAACTGAATTCTGGGCATGGAAGGATATTCAGCGGAATCAGCGGCAATCGAAGTATAAGGATTGGTATGAGATTGCCTCGTTCGACGACCCGGCGACTCCGGCCAATGAATTCAGTTACAAAGGATGGGCCAATGTGCCCAGCCTCCCCGAAATAAAGAAGGTCGGTGTTACCACTCCACGCCGAAACGGCCATCCCTATAACGGGAACATTCAGGCCGGGGCAAAACAATATATTTTCAATGCAACCCGGCGCTGGCTGGCACCCGATGGAGATACAACAAGGGGAATCGATGGGTTTCGCCTCGATGTGGCCGACCAGATTCCGATGGGATTCTGGCATGATTTTAACCAGCTCGTAAAATCCACAAAACGGAACAGCTACCTGGTGGGTGAAATATGGTGGGAAACCTGGCCTGATGTGCTGATGGATCCTGTACCTTATGTAAACGACACGATCTTTGATGCGGTGATGTTTTACCAGTTATACCGGCCTGCGAAATATTTCTTCTCAAAAACCGATTTCGCGCTGGATGCCAAACAGTTTAAAGACAGCCTTCTGTTTCAATGGGATCGGCTGCCTTCCCCAAATTGCTATTCGATGATGAATGTGTCATCCACGCACGACACTCCCCGCTTGCTTACCTGCTTTTTTAACAGGGGAAAGTATAAGTATAATGCCAAGCTATCAGATGACCCTGCGTATAAAACAGGCAAACCTGATGAAGAGACCTACAAGCGGGTCAGATTGTACCTGGTTCATTTGTTTACCAACGTTGGGGCGCCGCAGATATGGAACGGGGAGGAGTTGGGTATGTGGGGAGCCGATGATCCTGATTGCAGGAAACCCTTGTGGTGGAGTGGTTACAACCCGGAACAGCACAATTTCTATAAAAAACTGATCCGCATCAGGAAAGAGAACCCGGTATTATCAACAGGGAAAATGGAATTCCTTCTGAGTGAAGGGAAAGCCCTGATGTATAAGCGACAGGATAAAAAAGACCAGGTACTGGTACTGTTTAATCTCGGATCGGCAAGTAAGACGTTCATCCTTCCTCAAACAGGTAACTACCTGAACCTGCTCAATAATACAGAAATCAGGGGCAGTACGATGGTTCTTCCTGCCTTATCTGCAGCGTTGCTCAGAAAACACTGACAGCGATCTATTCGGATTCATAGACCCTGTATTCCCAGGGAGCTAGTTTTTCCTTGTCGCCGGGTTTCCACCTTTTGGTATGACCGGAGAATAGTTCCTTATACGGTCCGGTAAACTCTTTTCCGGAGAATTGAACCATCTGCTCCTTCGCTGTGAGGTTTAGCACAACAAAGAGTTTCTGTTTCGGATCTTTACGCAGAAATGCATAGACTGCTTTGTCATTGGATGAGGATACTTTGATAAACTGTGCGCCAACGCTTCCGGAATTCAGCAGGGAGTTTCTTTTCTTCAGGCGGGTAAGCTTTGAATAAAACTGTTCCAGCGGGTAGTTCCCCCAGGGAATGGTGTCTTTGTCGAAGAACCGGAGCCGCTTTCTCATGGCCGACTCCTGGCCGCTGTAGATCAAAGGGATTCCGGGAAAGGTAAAAGTGAGTACGGCAAATGTTTTTACAGCATCCCCCATCCGTTCATATTCACTTCCGTCCCAGGAGTTCTCATCGTGGTTGGAGGTGAACCGCATCCGGTATGCATCGGCCGGAAATGCTTTTCTTTCAATGGAATAGAGCGAATCCAGTGCATCGGCCCCTTTTTTCCCTTGTGCAATTTTGTCCGTCATGTTGTGGAACTCCCACGAATAGGTAGCATCAAATGCAGTATCATGCATCTGCGGAGTTTCATCTTCGGCCAGCATAAAGATCGGCTTGATCTTCTTCATCTGGGGAACTGCCTGGTTCCAGAAACTAACCGGGAGCATCCCTGCAACATCACAGCGATAACCATCGATATTTGCCTCTTTGATCCACCAGCAGAGGGCATCTGCCATATATTTCCGGAGGCCCGGCCGGGTGTAATCGAGACCGGCCACGTCGGTCCAGTCGGCCACCGGAGGGATAATGTTGCCCTTGTCATTTTTTTTATACCAGTCGGGATGGTCGTTGATCAGTTTGTTATCCCAGGCAGTGTGGTTGGCAACCCAGTCGACGATAACTTTCATCCCCAGATCATGCGCTTTTTTCACGAGGGTTTTAAAATCCTGCATCGTTCCATATTCTGGATTAACAGCCAGGTAATTCCGCACAGCGTAATAACTTCCCAGGGTACCTTTCCTGTTTTTTTCTCCCAGCGGGTTGATCGGCATCAGCCAGAGGATATCAACGCCCATCTTTTGCAGGCGGGGAAGATGTTTCTCCAGTGCTTTAAATGTTCCTTCCGGAGTAAACTGGCGGATATTCACCTCATAAATGGTTGCATTCCGGCTCCAGATTACGTGGTCGAACGTTTTGGTGCGATTTTGTGAGAAACAAGGAATCCAGATTCCCAATAGGGTTACCAGGATCAATGCAAGGATCAGGTAGTGTGTTTTCATGGCATCTTAATTTGTCAGAATCTCAAATGAATTTGCTGCGGCGGTAAGGCTCACTTTCCCGTTTATAGCTGTGAATTTTGTTCCGAATTGTGCTGTGAAAAGGGACTTTCCGAAGCGCTCAGGAAGTTCAAATTCAATTTTTCTGGAAGATTTGTCTTTGTTAAATACAACGATAACGGCTTTGTCAAAATAGGAGCGCAGATATACAAAAAGCTTGTCGTTTATTTTCAGGGTTGTAAAATCACCATAAACGAGAGGGAGATTATTCCGGCGGAGTTGTGCCAGTTTTCCGGTGACTGTTCTGAGATACTCCTGGTGTTTGTCCAGCTTGTCGAATTGCATCATCCTGCGGTTGTCGGGGTCGCCGCCACCCGCCATTCCGATCTCATCACCATAATAGATTACAGGGATGCCCGGAATGGTCATGTTGAAAGCGATCATGGAAGCGAGCCGCTGATAACCTGCGGTATCTTTGACTTCAATATCCCGTTTCCATCCTGCCTCGGTTGCATCTTCATTATAGCTGAGCGAACCGCTGGCATAGGAGATGAAACGGGGCATGTCCTGGTTCCCCGTAACATTGCCCATCAGGTTATGGTCGCCGAAATAGGCGAAAGATTGCTGTAAAGAATAGCCCAGGTCGCGAAATGAAACATTGTCCATGGTAAAAGCAGCCCGTGCGTCCCAATAAAGGCTGAACTCAAACTGTGCATCCAGCATTCCCGGGTTGATATAGCGCTTCACCAGTTCGCGGCTCCCGAACGTCTCCCCGATCTGGTAAACGGCCCGCTGCTCGGGAGTGACTACCTCCCGGGTGAGTTTTTGTGTAAGCATGCGCCAGTAATTCTCCGGCACATGTTTGGCGGCATCATGACGGAATCCATCCAGCTTATACTCCTTGATCCAGAATGCTGCAGAATCGGAAACCATATTGGCCACCTCCGGTTTTGTCAGATTAAATGTTGGGAGGAAGATGTCGAACCAGGTTGTTAACCGCTGTTCATCCCATATCCTGATATTCTTCTTTTTCCCCGGAAGGTCAACGTTTGTGATCCAGTCGGGGTGTACTTTTAAAACAGGATAATCCTGATGCACATGATGGGAAACGAAATCCAGGATTACATTGATCCCCCTGCTGTGTGCTTCATCCACAAGCCGGTGGAGTTCTTCGGGATTTCCGAAACGGGTATCCAGGGTAGTAAGCGTTATGGGCCAGTAGCCATGATACCCGGAGAATTTCCGGTGTGGTGCAGGGTATTCATTATATCCCGATAGGGGGTTTTGGGTGATCGGTGAAATCCACAATGTATTGATTCCGAGTTTTGTAAAATAGCCCTCCTCCAGCGCCTTCGTGATACCGGCCAGATCGCCTCCCATATAGTTGACCTTTGCATCGATATCCTTGTCCTTCAAGGGTGCATCATTCTCCGGTTTCCCGTTTCTGAACCGGTCAACCATCATGAAATAAAGGATCATCGCCTCCTGGTCGGTTCGCTTGAGCCGTGCGGGATCAGTCAGCGCTTTCCCGTCTTCGAGGGGAATCAGTACCTGGTTCGACAGGCCGTTGGCATTTCCAGCCCAGGCCCTGATAAAGGAGCGCTCAAAGGACTTTGCTTTGCGCGGGAGGGTAATGGTGATCCCGGCACTATCCTTCTTCCAGAATTTCTTGTCGAGCAGGTGATTTTCCCATAATATAAAAACAGTATCTGCTTTGTTTTTCAGCCCCAGTTGCACTTCATGCCCGCTGGCTTTCCGGGTGAACAATTGAGGAAGTCCCTGCGGATTGAGGTTGCCCAATACAAGCTGGGAGTTGTATCCCCCGTTGTTGTTGGATACCGAATCGTGGCAACCCGGATCACTCTTCCATTTCCCGTCGAGCACGAGTTTGTACTGATATTTCCCGGGAAAAAGGGTGAGATCGATGTGCCATTTTCCATCTTTCAGGAACAGGTAGCCTGTGGATGCATTCCATTCGTTCATGGACCCGGCGATCTGCACATGCTTGTATTTTTTATTCTTTGGATCGAAGGTGAAACGGTAACGCATTTTTGTCGAACGTTCCAGCATCAGTGAATAGGGGAATCCTTTTGACCAGACCTTCAGGACGCTCAGCCGTGGGAAATTCTTGTCGGTGGGACGAATTACCATCTGTGTCGAATCCGGGGTGAAGGAGAACTTAAGGGAAGGAGTGCAGGACAAGGAATCGATTTTTTTGGGATAGAGAAAATAATCTCCCAGTTCAACTACCGTCGAGTCGAGCGTGCTGATCAGCACGGGAGCTGCCAGCTTGAGCATCTGGGGCGCTTTTGAAACGGGAATGTCGTCGTTGTTGCCGCAGCTCTGAAGGAGGATAATTGCGAAGCAGGAGAGAATGAAAAGCAGGTTTTTCATATACAATGGTTTTTAGTCAGGTTTATGGTTACCGTATGATTGTGATTACGCGGGTTGCTATATTCCCGGCAGAATTCAGGATGCAGAAATAATTGCCCGAAGGATAATCCCTGTTTGTGAAGGTGACAATATTTGCTGAGTTTGCATGATTACTTTGATCAATGGTCTCCAGGAATTTCCCGGAAGCATCGCAAAGGCTCAGTTCAAAGTGAGAACCTTCCGGCACGCGGAAGGGAATTACGGTATTCCTGCGAAAAGGATTCGGCCGGTTTTGCTCCAGTTGGATGGCCGGTTGGTTTTGGTTTTCATTGATCCCGTTCATGAAATGAAAAAAGCGGATCAGGGGAATACGCATATGTTCTTTCCAGTTTCCCCAGCTGTGACCTTCATGAACCTCCGCGAAATAATAGTTGTACTCTTTTGCTTTCAGTATCCCCGCCAGGTTGTTTACCATGGGGATCAGGACGGGGATATCGTAGGTGCCGATATCGAGGTAAATGTTGAGGTTCAATTTGGGTCCGTTCAGAAAGGTGTTGCTGATTACCGGGATCACATCGCTGGAATGGGCTGCAATGCAGCCGAATTGCTCCGGGTGTTTCATTCCGATATAGAGCGAAATATTTCCTCCGTCGGATGCACCCAGCATAGCCCGCTTCCGCGGATCCCTGCTGGTTTTGTATTTCATGTCGATGACCGGCATGAGTTCGTCAGTGATAAATGCGGTAAAAAGATCTATCCGCGCTCCCGCATATTCAGAACTCCTGTCAACGGGTGGAACAAAGATCCCGATGACCGGGGTTATCTGCTGGTTCGCGATCAGGTAATCCAGCACATTCCGGGCTGCTGCGAGATTGATATAATCGAGTCCGTCGTGGAAAACGATCACAGGATAAGTTGACTGAGTCCACGGATAACCGGAGGGGAGGTAGATCTTTACTGCTCGGTCGTTTCCGAGGTTAGTGCTGTGAAAGGTCGTATCGCGCAGAGTCCCGTGGGGAATAACGGCATAATAGAAGACTTCAGGAGGTGCCTGATTACCGGGCATGCGGAGTTCCGAATTCGGGCCATAGCCGCCCAGGCAGGTTTTGGGATTCCTTGGATCCAGGATCCAGTTGCTTCCATCGGTCACCATCTTGTAGTCGATTCGGGCATCTGAAGCGTAGGGTGCAGTATAATACCAGAAGGTAGTGCCGGTGATCCGCGCAAGGCCCAGGGTAGGACTCCATACAGTCTGATCGCCGGCAATGGCTACCGATTGGGCATTCCCGGTAAAGATAAAATGGACCAGCGTATCGGATTCGCAAAAAGGGTAGACCTGCACAGCATTGATAAAACTATCAGCCACAGCCTGGCGCTGATACTCAGGCAGCGCATTGATGCGTGAAAGGAATTGGCCGAAAGTCTGTGCCCCGGTCTTTGTGATGATAAGGAATAGGATCAGTACCAGGGTTGCTTTCTTCATCGGTTTGTCGATTTTCTTCAGGGTTTGTTCTTTTCGCTCACGAATAGCCAGAGAAATGCAGAGATCGTTAGTGATATGCCGCTGATAATAAAGATGATCCCCTTATCTGCGGCATTTTTAATGACGGTTCCTATTACTGAACTGGCGATCAACTGGGGGATTACCACAGAGAGGTTAAAAATACCCATGAAAAATCCCATCCTGCTCTTGTCCACTTTTTCCGACATGATCGCAAACGGAAGACTGACTACAGCTGCCCAGCCCAATGTCAGGATGCACATCATGCTATATAACATGATGGCGTTTTTGGCCAGGAACACGATCCCGAAATATCCAACCGCCATCATGCCAACCATCAGGGCATGGGTTTTAACCCGCCCGAGTTTTTTGCTTAACGGTTCCAGCATGAATGCAGGCCATATGGAACCAAGGGCGTTCGCTATAAGAAACAACCACCCGATTATCTGCCCCAGTCTGGCATA
>Ga0118677_10015677_pt1 | contig 10499 bp, 10 predicted proteins | sample AliMusrvi5mmetaG_FD_86154 | JGI IMG/M metagenome (GOLD analysis project Ga0118677, IMG submission 86154)
GCCCTACGCGGGTACTACGAATCAGACCGCCACGATGATTCGTTTATTGAGTCGCACCTCGATATCCGTGACCCCGCAGGGACAGTAGTTCCCGGCTACGGCTGGATTTTCCCTCTCGGCGATGGTCGCATCAATGTTGGCGTTGGCTTGCTCTCGACGGATCGGCGGTGGAAGGGAGTCAACACCACCAAGTTGATGGAGACCTTCGTCAACTTTGTCCCTGACTACTGGGGAATTTCTCCCGAGTCAGCGTGTGGACCTGCAACGGGAGGTCGGCTCCCCATGGGAATGGCTGTTGGACCGAGGACTGGCTCCAATGTGCTCGTCATCGGCGACGCTTCCGGGTCGATCAACCCCTTCAACGGAGAAGGAATCGCCTACGGATACGAAACCGGCCGCCTTGCTGCTTCGTCGATTGGTGGAGCGTTGAAGAGCAACGATCTTGATCTCCTCCTCAGCTACGACGAGGCTGTCGACGCTGCGTATGGCGACTACTACGAAGTTGCACGGGCGTTCGTCCGCTTGATTTCGGAGCCAAAGATCATGGCGCTGTGCGTTGGACTCGGCATGCGATCTGAATATCTCATGAGCGAAGTTCTCGCCCTGATGGCCAACCTGGTGCGAAGTGATCACACCGGCCCAGCAGAGGTTGCCTACCGAAGTCTCGTTGGTCTCACGAAGTTGCTTCCCGACCAAGTGATGAGCGCGCTCTTTGACACCGAAAGCTCTCTCAAAAAAGTTGCTGCTCTTCGCTAACGCTGCCTAAGCCGATGTCGTGCCGTGGAGTCCAGAAAGACGAGCCGCCAACAAGGTTTCAAGAAGTTCTCGCTGGGCGGGAGGGAACATCCCCGGCGACGCAAAGGTATAGAGCGTCTGTTCATAGCGACCAGAAATAACGATGCTCGTGCCGATCTCCATCGGAGTAGTCCCCGAAGTCGTCGGGTACTGAAGCGTTACTGCGGCGCCGGCTACGTAGGCGCCAAGGATCATCCTCGGCTTTTCAGCAACAACAGGGGCTGTTGCGGTGACCTGATTCGGGTCCGCACTGGCAATGGTGAAGCGACCCATTGTCTGAGCAAAGCACTTCGGAAACGGTGCCGACTTCATTTGAGCAAGGTCGGCGTGGACATCAGCAGTTGTCGCATAGATCTGCGTCACCGAACCAACTTCGATCAGGTTGTTCCCGATCACGGTCCCATACGGTGCACTCGAGACTTGCGTTAGAGGCTGGACGCCCGCTGCGCCAAACATTCGATCAGACTGCTGTGTCTCTCCCATGCAATGTTGAAACTCACTGACAATTTGGTTGTAGACCTTTTTCTCTTGTGCGGTCTGCTTCGACGGCGTCGCAGTTCCAAGCAGCCCACTGAGAGGTGACGTCGTTGGGCTATCTCCTCCCCAGCTAGAGGGAACATCCGATTGGTGAAGGTTCATAGCGGCCGCCGCAGATTGGTCACTTGCCGTGGCACCCGAGGACGTCGAGCCCGGGGAAGACTGGATCACCAACGCGATCACTACAGCGATGACCACGGCGACAACAATGATTGCGCCAACTACCATCATCGTCATTCGGTGCCGAATTTCATCGCTGGCATCGTCGCTACCGTGGGCAGTAGCTGGAGGCTCAAAGAATGCAACGAGTTCTTCCGGCGAACCACCTTCCAAGGAACTTGCCGGGATTGTCAGAAGAACGTGGGACCCAGAAACCCATCCAGTGATCTCCACATACTCGCCAATCTGTCGTGCCCGAGCGCCGAGCAAGGTCGACAACGGAATTTGCCAAGCAGCCAGCGGGTCACCGCCGGTAAGCGTCAGCGCTGACGCATCAATGCTGATGGCGAGATCGATACCAGCAGGCAACGAGCCGGCCGGTGTCCCAAGCCGGGCGCCAGTTCCACGAAATTGGAGAAGCGGAGGTGCTGTGCTCATGCTTGCGACGCTAAGAGACTGGCAACTTCGGCGCTCGCCTCGCCTGCGGCGCCTACTGCTCGCTCGAGATCCTCATCACTGTGAGCCAATGACACAAACATGACTTCATAAGCGCCAGGGGCTAGGGCAATGCCCCGACGCAACATCGCATGGAAGAAATCGGGATACGCCCCTGCTCCAGCGATCGCTTTGGACTCTGGATAGTTCGACGGAGCAGAAAAACTCCTTACCGCTGGGGCGACGTAGAGGCCCAAGAGCGGTCCGGCCGAAGGAATGCACGACCATAGGCCACCATCTCGGATTGCCTCGCACATGGCCTTGGCAAAGTGCTCAGCGCGCGCCGTGAGTGTTTGGTAGTCGGCATCATCGACGGCGTTCAAGACGGCGAGTCCTGCTGCCATGGCTAGGGGATTCCCCGAGAGGGTGCCTCCTTGATACACAGGCCCTTGAGGTGCCAGGTTCGAGAAGATCCTCTTTGAGGTCGCAAAGGCACCAACGGGAAGCCCGCCGCCAATTACTTTTCCGAAGCACCAAATATCAGGAGTAACTCCGAACATGGCCGCACAACCGCCAGGGCCGACTCGGAATCCCGTAATTACTTCATCGAATATCAACAACGCACCAACACGGTCACACTCGGCTCGGAGCCCTTCAAGAAATCCCTCTACCGGGCGCACCAAGTTCATGTTGGCGGCAATCGGTTCCACCAAGACGCAGGCCACGTCATCATCCAGCGTCGGGACCACGTTGTACGGAGCGACCACAGTGTCGGCAACTGCTCCTTCAGGAACTCCTGCCGAACCAGGGAGTCCCAACTGTGCGACGCCACTACCACCCGCCACCAACAAGCTGTCAGAGTGCCCGTGGTAACACCCATCGAATTTCACAATTTTAGATCGCCCCGTTGCACCACGCGCTAGGCGAACGGCACTCATCACCGCTTCAGTTCCCGACGAGACGAACCGGATCTGCTCAAGACCCGGAACTCGTTCAACGATGGCCTCGGCGAGGAGCACCTCTCCCGGCGTCGGGGCTCCAAAGGTCGAGCCCTTTCGGACGGCGCGGTCGACGGCTTCAATCACGATGGGGGCTGCGTGGCCCAGAAGACTCGCTCCATATGACTGTACGAAATCTATGTAGCGGTTCCCTTCAACGTCTTCGACGTAGGCTCCTTTACCACTCACCACGGTGTAGGGCGTTCCCCCAACCGAAGAGAACGATCGCACCGGTGAGTTCACGCCACCGGGAATGACTTCTTGCGCGCGTGCAAACCACGCTTCGTTACTTTCAGGCACCTCAGTCATGCAACACCCGTGCCAGTTCACCAGCAAAGTACGTCAAGATAATGTCGGCACCGGCTCGCTTCACCGCCGTGATTTGCTCCAAGGCAACGGCTGTCCCATCAATCCATCCACGTTCATCAGCTGCCTTGATCATGGCGTATTCGCCACTTACATGGTACGCAGCAACGGGAACATCCACACTGGCTGCGACATCGGCAATGACATCGAGATAGGTCACCGCCGGCTTGACCATCACGATGTCTGCACCCTGTTCAATATCCAACTGGACTTCAAGTAACGCTTCACGGCGATTCGCAAAATCTTGTTGGTAGCCGCGCCGGTCTCCCCCATCAGCAATTTCAACGTCGACGGCTTCGCGAAATGGGCCGTAGAGACCAGAGACATATTTCGCCGAGTACGCCAAGATTCCAACCGACATGAACCGACTATCGTCGAGCGCGCTGCGGAGAGCACCGACTTGCCCGTCCATCATGCCGCTCGGGCTGACAAAGTCAACCCCAGCGCGGGCCTGCGCCAGCGCAGCTGCTTGATAGCGCAGCAGCGTGGCATCGTTGTCAACGTGTCCACCATCGGTCAGCACTCCACAGTGACCGTGATCAGTGAACTCATCAAGACAGAGATCAGCAAAGACCACAACGCTGTCGCCAAACTCTTGTCTGAGTCGGCGAATTGCCTCTTGGAGAACGCCGTGCTCGTCGGACGCTCCCGAACCGACCGCATCTTTCGTTGCCGGGAGGCCGAAAAGCATTACCGAAGACACACCAGTGGAGACCAACAGACTGACCTCATCAACGAGTGAGTCAATGGTGTGCTGAAACTGACCAGGGAGCGACGCAATGGGACGTGGCGAGGTCAGTCCTTCTGCGACAAAGAGGGGGGCGATGAAATCCGCTGCGCTTAGGCGCGTTTCTGCTACCAGCCTACGAATTGCTGGGGTGCGCCGAAGTCGCCGAGGCCGTCGTGCAAGGTGATCCACGCCACAAGCCTACGCAACTCACCACTTCCCAAAGACCGCTTTCTCGAGAGCTGCGACGAGGCCATCATCATCAGGCTTTGCGGCGACCACCACTCTCGGGAAGCCCAGTGCATCAGCGGCATCTCCGGTGGTCTTTCCAATTGCTACCAGTGATTGATCAGGTCGGGGCTTGGAACCCTCGATGGCATCGCCGTAGGCAGTCACGGCACTTGGCGACGCAACGATAATGACTTCACGCTGCAACAAGTCCTCACGCTCAGCGTCACTCAAGACAACCGGGCGTGTGGCGTAAGAAGCAACGGTGACGACCTCCCAATCGCTCCGTTCCAGCTCGTCCTCTAATTCCGTTCGACCCTCTTGTGCTTTGACTACCAGCACCGACGTCGGTTGCGCACTCTGGATCATCGATTCAGCTAACGAACGTCCCCCCGATCCATCGCCCACCAAGGCCACATCAATACCGATTCCTTGAAGCGCCCGAGCGGTCGATGCTCCCACTGCCGCCACGCGTGTCGAGTCGGGTACTGGGGAAGCGTCAATCACGGTCTTGATGATTCCAACCGACGTCGCTGAGGTAACGGCGATCCAGTGAAATCTGCGCACGTCGTCCCACGCCGAAAAAAATGCTTGTCCTTCATCGTCGGGGAGTTGGGTGCCAATCAAAGGAACAATGACAACACTTGCCCCAAGATTTTCTAGGCGTGCGGCCAAGTGCACCGACCGATTCTCAGGTCGAGTTATTGCCACACTCACATCAGAGAGATCGAGAGCCGCCATCAAAACCTTTCAGAGAGGGAAAACGCCTGCGCCACCGACGTGCCAAGACTCACCGGGTCCGTTCCCTGTAATTCATGGCGTTCGAGCAAATGTTCTACTTCGTTGAACATCACTGCCCGTATGGTCAGCGTTCCCCCGACATCGACACACCATGCGCCAGCGGGGATCGTGCATCCGGCGCCCATCGCCGAGAGAAACGCTCGCTCGGCCGCAATGCATCGATGAGCATCAGGGAGGTCAAGCACTCGAACCAATTCGCCCGCAGCGTCGCCGTAGCGACACTCCAGCGCGAGTGCTCCCTGCGCTACCTGCGGCGTGAAGACCATTGGATCGAGGCGTTCGCCAATCAGGGATTCACTCTGTAATCGGATCAGCGCTGCTCGAGCGGTCACAATCGCGTCGATGCCGTTGGTCCCCGGCATCGAGAGACGCGTTGCCATATTTCCCCGAAGTTCAACAATGCTGAGATCCGGCCGAAGAGACTGCAGCAGTGCCGCGCGACGCGGCGACCCCGTCGCCACGGTTGCCCCAGGACCCAGGCCCTCAAGACTCTTACCGACCAGTACATCGGCGGCATCAAGACGTTCTGGGATCGCGACGAGTTCAAGTCCTTCTGGGGTCACGGACGGGAGATCTTTTGCGGAGTGCACCGCAACATCGGCATCGCCCTCGAGCACCGCTCGCTGAATCTCCTTGGCAAAGATCCCCTGACCCCCGAGTACTCGCAAGGGGTCTGTTCGGTTCTTGTCCCCTGCCGTTTCGACAATGACAAGCTCAACGGTGAGGCCGCCGTGAGCTTTGGCCAGCTGTTTAGCGACAGACTCTGCTTGAAGTACCGCCAGCGGCGACCCTCTCGTGGCCAGGCGGAGACGCCCAATCGATGGTGAGGTCACAGTCCGAAAAACAGCCGTGCGGCTTCGACGAGACGCTCTCCCCGAGGTGTCCCGACGCTTTCCTTCAACGCCAAGGTCGGCTCATGAGCAACCTTTGCGAGCAGCGATCGTGTGAGTGCGTCAACGACTTCTCGTTGCTGCGGTGTGAATTGGGAGAAGTCGGAACTTCGTCGATCCAACTCAGCGATCCGAATCTCTTCGAGGCGTTCACGGAGCGCGACGACGATCGGCGCCGCTCCTCGGCCACGAACATCTTCAAGATATCGAGCGACCTCATCAGAAACAATGCTTTCTGCAGCATCGATTTCACTGCGGCGTTCTTCCACTGCCTGTTGAACAGCACTTCGGAGATCCGAAATATCAAGAACGTCGACCCCACCAAGGGCGCCGATTGATGCGTCAACGTTCCGGGGCATCCCAAGGTCCACAATCAACAGTGGCTGGTTTGACCGGTCACCAAGGTGATCGTTGTGAAGTACTGGCTCGTCAGCTTCAATTGCAGTGATCAAGAGACGCGCTGTTGCCAACTCTTCGGTAATTTCATCGAGCGACGCAACGCGAACCGGAATTGATGCTGCGAGCCCACGGACCAATTCTTCGGCTGACTCCTTTGTTCGGTTAATCACCACAATTTCACTTGGTCGTTCATCGCTACGCTCGTCAAGCAGAGCGGCCAATGTTCCGGCCCCAAGAGCACCAGCGCCGAGAACAATCACCTGCGACCCTTGCAGTTCGCCCTTCAAGTGTGCTTCCGCCAACTGCACGGCGGCGTAGGAAAACGATGTTGTGCCGCGGGCGATCCCGGTATCGACCCGCACTTTGCGCCCAGTGGAAACGGCATGCGTAAAAAGTCCATGTAAAATAGGTCCCGCTGCTCCTTCTTGAGCAGCACGCTCTACAGCCCGCCGGACCTGTCCCAGCACTTCACTCTCGCCAGGGACCGCTGACTCCAAACCGGCCGCAACTTTGAAGAGGTGTGAAGCGACCCCTTTGTCGAAAAACACCATCTGGTGTTGTTCAATGGCCGCTCGGTTTCCGCCAGCCCGTTCCACCAAAATCTCTGTGAAGTCATCAACGGCGTCGTGGAATCGATCAACAACGGCATAGATCTCAGTACGAAGACACGTCGACAGTACGGCCGCTTCGCGTACATTGTCATGGGCCGAGACGGCAGCCAGAATCTTTCCGATCTCTGCGTCACCAATGGTGACCTCCTCAAGGAGGTCAAAGGGCGCAGTCGAATGTTCAATTCCTATGACAACGACGGACACTGTACGGGTAACTTCCTCTCATGATCTCCCCCTAATGCTACGGCGTCCGCGGGGGTATTCCAGTCTGAGGGGGTCTCACACCGCCGGTCCACGCAGTTTTTAGCGCTAGCGGGCCATCGAGCGAGATCGCTCTACAGCCGCCATGACCGCCTCGACAAACGCCGAGCGCACTGCTCGGGCTTCAAGCGACCGAATTGCTGCGGCAGTCGTCCCTCCCGGTGACGTCACTTGAGAGCGTAACTCTTCGGCGCTCTGGCCCGACTCCACCAGCATTTTTCCCGCTCCATAAATTGTTTCCGTGGCAAGAATCCGGGACGTTTCGCGCGATAACCCAGCAGTAACGCCTGCTTCGATCATTGCTTCTGCGACCAAGAAAATATATGCCGGACCAGATCCCGACACGCCAGTTACTGCGTCAAGGTACCGCTCAGCCACCCTGACCACGGTCCCGACCGACGACAAGAGCTCATCAGCCCAGTCCAAGTCGGCCTTGGTGACGTGGCTCCCTCCCGAAATTGCTGTAACGCCTGCCCCGACTAAGGCCGGTGTATTGGGCATCGCGCGAATGACCGGAAGGGGTCCGGGCAAAACCGCTTCAAGACGAGCTGCCGGTACACCGGCGACAACCGACAAAATGCGCTGTACTCCGACACCGCCAAGGAGTCGAGTTGCTGCCTCTGCAACATCAGGCTTGACCGCAACGATGGCTGAAGTCTCCGGCCCAATGAGGTCTAATTCCGGAGTGTCAACAAGAATCAAGTCATCATGTGCCAACCGCAGCAAGGCTCGCCGCTCGACATCAGGTTCCACAATGGCGATCGCGCCTGCGCTGAGATGCCCAGAAGCCAAAATACCTTCAACGAGTGCGGTGCCCATGCGGCCACCGCCAACTACCAAGAGTTCAACTGCCATAGCAACAAACCTACAAGGCTGACGAACAGTCGGCTGGCAAGACCATTGAGATCGCCCGGCGCTAGCCCCGTTTTCGGCGGCGATACTGCGTCGGGAACCCCAAGCTCATGGCCGTGGGAAAGTAATCGTCAACGTACATCATTGAACATCCTGCGATCCGATCCAACTCGTCATCATCAACAAGCGCCGCCGGGACTCGCCCGACGAGATAGAGCGCGTCTTCCGGCCCGAAGGCAAATGCCATGGAAAACAATTGGGCATTTTTCCGCATGAGATAGCTCAGTACTTCTTCTCGGTTTTCGTCTGGAAACGGCATGAACTGAGTTTCAAAGTGCAAGGTTCTCTGATGGAACGTCAGCCAGAGCGTAATGAATTCCTTTTCTTCACCAGCAAAGCGCAACAGCCAGCGATGCGACGCCGTCCGGTCGTTCACTTCAATCTTTTCAAAGGCAATCAGTGCTTCTCCTGTAATGAGCTGCGATTGCGCCCATCGATCAATCGTCGCTACCACATGCTCGCGTTCTTCATCTTCGGAGAGTTCAATCGTTGGCATCGCTTATCCGCAAGGAACAAGTCGGCGCGATGCCAGGTCGTCAAAGAGTGATCCCAGCTCCGTCGCCGCTGCTCGCCAGGTGTAATGCCGAGCATCAAGCACGGCAGCAGTTGAAAAACGAGTCGCCCGCAGTGGTGCCCCAAAAAGGTCGTGAATTGCCGAGGCGTAGTCCGCCGGATCCAGCGATTCAATCAACGCTCCCGTCACGCCATCCTTCACGAGCGTCGTCAGTCCGCCTACTGCTGAAGCAACGACGGGCGTCCCGCACGCCATGGACTCAAGCGCTACTAAACCAAAACTCTCTGAGCGGGAAGGAACGATGGTGACATCGGCTGCTCGGTAGTACGACGACAGCAGTTCATGAGGTTGCGGAGGCCGAAAAATAACAGAATCGTTGAGGCCACGTTCGAAAACGGACGCATGGAGATCCTCCAACGTGGCTTCCCCCATTGTCCCACTTGGGCCGCCGACGACCACCAGGCGTGCGTCTGAACCTTGCCGACGAAGGATCTCTAATGCTCCAAGCGCGACATGCGCGCCCTTCAGCGGCTGAATACGGCCCACAAAAAGCAAGAGTGGGCTGCTCGTTGGAAGATCAAGTGCGCGACGGGCTTGCTCCGTATCGCCGGGACCAAAGAACGCGTGGTTGACCCCCGGGGGAATCACCACAATACGATCACGCGCTGCGTCGTAGAGGTCAACCAACTGGTCTGCTTCGACTGTGCATGAGGCGAGTACTGCATCAGAACACCCAATCACCAGCGCTTCAGCAGCTGATCGGCGAGTGGAAAACTGAGCAACGGTTTCTTCAGGCATCGCTTCGGCTTTGACTCGATCGAGCGTATGGAATGTTGAAACAAGCGGGATATCGAGTTCATGTTTGATGATGTGACCGGCGAGTCCCGAAAGCCAATAGTTGGCATGAATGACATCATAGGGACCGCCGTCTTCGACACGAATCGGAGCGCCGGTCGGTGTGGTCATGGCCGTCAACACGCGATCAGTGAACTCGGGAACCAGTCCTTCAAGTTGTTCCTTTGGCACTGCATCCAAGGGCCCAGCTACAACGTGATGCACGGTAAATCCAGGCTCGACAACAACAGTCGGCGCGACTGTTGGTGACTCCGCGCGCGTAAAGACGTCACAGCGATGGCCCGAGCGAGCAAGGGCACTGGCGAGCTCGCGTACATAGACATTCATTCCTCCGCCATCGCCGGTTCCCGGTTGGTCTAAGGGAGACGTATGCAGGGAAAGGATTGCAATCCGAGACATTGCTCTATACCCCTGTTTCTTGATCAGACGACGCCGTCGAATCGGCGGGTTCGTCAAGATCCCCGACAAATGATCGATAGATCTGAATCAGGGCTTGGCGCTGTTCGGGTGTCAAGTTCTGATCCGCTCGAATATGGACTTCAAGATCCGACTCACGATCAGCATCAAGAATCCCCGCTCTGACGTAGAGCGTTTCTGCAGAAATTGCGAGCCCTTTTGCAATCTGTTGCAAAATTTCTGCCGATGGGCGGCGGAGCCCTCGCTCAATCTGCGAGAGATAGGGGTTGGAGATGCCCGCAAGCTCCGACAAGCGTCGAAGGGACAGGCGGCTCGACGACCGCTGTTCTCGAATAAAGGACCCTAAGTCCCGTAACCGATCGGTTGGATCACTCGCCACGCTGTCAAGCCTAGAGGGCGATTCACCAAGTTCTGTTTTCGAAGGAATCAAGCATCACCTTGGTGATATCGGCGGACTAAGAGCCACGTGATCTCGTTCACCGGAATTGGGCCAAATACTCGAGAGTCTGTGCTGGCCGACGCGTTGTCACCAAGCACCGTCACCGATTCCCCATCGACGGCGTGTACCCGCTTCATCACCAGACGGTGTTCACC
>Ga0118677_10015678_pt1 | contig 10499 bp, 7 predicted proteins | sample AliMusrvi5mmetaG_FD_86154 | JGI IMG/M metagenome (GOLD analysis project Ga0118677, IMG submission 86154)
CGCCACGCATTCACCTTTTCGATGGAGTAATGCCAATACCCGCTGAAGAAGGGCGCCAACCAGATGTGGCTGACCCCCGCTCGCGACAACGTGGGGATGAGATCGGGGTCGGCCTCGAACGCCTCGATAGCGATGGAAAGGTGGAAGACTCGCTCCGTCTGCATTCTGGTGGTCGGTGTCGTCCGGAATGCTTTGCATCCCAAAACGGCTCCCAAGCTCCCGACGGCCATCCCTCGGAGGAAACGGCGACGTGATGAGACTGCCGTGGGCAGAGTAACTAACGATTCATTACCTTTAGGTTTCATGGAATGTGCGCTCATTGGTCAATTACTTTCCTGCCAGTGCCGTTTGCGCATGCGCCAACCTGTTCAATCCTGGGCCGGCGCGGCAAGCCAAAAGGCCAAACAGCTTGCGATTGGTGCGCATCTTACATTTTTCCAACGTTGTTGGCACGGGTGACTGGAGCGCGGACATTCTTGTCCGCTTCGACAATGTTGGCAAGCCCCAGGCGGACAAGAATGTCTGCACTCCAGAACAATATGGGATGCGCCCCAACGCCGGGTTGGCAGCGCAACCGGGCTTGTCAATGCCCCATCGTTCCAGCTACAAAATAGCCGTGCTGAAGTTCCCGACTTCCTGCCCTTGAGCAATAGTTTCGGCAAGTGCTATGAGGCGACCAGCGACAAGAGCCAAACCCGCCGCGACGAGGGCAACTGCCCCAGTGATGGCGCGGCTGCGTCTGACGACGTGGCTGATCGCCTTCTTTCTGGTGTTGGTGACGATTGCCCTCTACTGGCCGGCGACCAGCCATGACTTCGTCAACTACGACGACGACATGTACGTGAAGGATAACACGCACGTGACCAGCGGACTGACCCTGGGGAATGCCCGGTGGGCATTTCGCACTGACTACGCCGGCAACTGGCATCCCGTCACCTGGCTCTCGCACATGCTGGATTGCCAGATGTTCGGTTTGAACTCGTGGGGACATCACTTGACCAGCGTGCTGCTGCACGCGCTCAACGCCGCGCTGGTCTTCATGTGGCTGCGACTGATGACTGGCGCGACGTGGCGGAGCCTGTTGGTGGCGGCGTTGTTCGCTCTCCACCCGCTGCGCGTCGAATCGGTGGCCTGGGTCTCCGAGCGCAAGGATGTGCTCAGCGGCTGCTTCGGTCTGCTCGCACTGATAGCCTATGCCCGCTACGCGCAAGGCGGAGTGCAGAAATCCGAAACCCGAAACCCGAAACCCGAAGGAAATCCGAAACCCGAAATCCGAAGTTCGAAAGAAGGCCGAACTCCGAATGTTGAAAGCATGGCGCGCTCTTCTGTCCCGGGTTCGATGTTGGATGTTGGATGTTGGATGTTCGGTGTTCGGGTCCCATCTTCTATCTTCTATCTTCTATCCCTGTCCTTTTTCGCCCTCGGGCTGATGAGCAAGCCCATGTTAGTGACTTGGCCGCTGGTGATGTTGCTGCTGGATTACTGGCCGCTAGGGAGAATGCAGAATGGAGCAGCCAGCACCACGCATCACGTTTCACGTTTCACGTTTCACGTTTCACGCACCAATCTCCTGCCCTTGCTCTTCGAGAAGATCCCGTTCTTTGCCCTCGTGCTGTTGGGGAGTATCGCGACCTTCGTGGCGCAGAAGCACGGAGGCGCTGTGGAGACGGTTGAAAACCTGCCCCTGGGCGCGCGCACCGCCAATGCATTGATCTCGTATGGCCGCTACCTGGGGAAGCTGTTCTGGCCTGCGGATCTCGCGGTCTTCTACCCGCGTCCCGGGTATTGGCCGCTGGGGATGGTGCTGCTGGCGGGCGGGTTGGTCCTGGGCCTTTCGGGGCTGGTCTGGGGGCTGCGCCGGCGGCATCCCTACGGGCTCGTCGGGTGGCTGTGGTTTTTGGGGACACTGATCCCGGTGATTGGGCTCGTGCAAGTCGGCGGCCAGGCGATGGCGGATCGCTACACTTACCTGCCATCGCTTGGAGTTCTCATCCTCTCAGTCTGGGGTGCCTGCGAACTGACCCGGGGCTGGCGGTATCGGGTGATGCCGTTATGCGTGGTCGGTGGTGGCGCAAGCCTCCTGTGCCTCGCGCTGACGCGGCAACAGCTCGGGCATTGGCAGGACAACGAAACCCTGTTCCGGCAGGCACTCGAGGTCACGGAAAACAATCAAATCGCCCACAAGTCCTTGGGCGACGCCCTCGATAAGAAAGGCCAAACCGACGAGGCGATCGGCCATTTTCAGGAAGCCATCCGCCTCAAACCGGGTTACGCCGACGCCCACAACAACCTCGGCAACACCCTGCTCAAGAAAGGCCAAGCCGACGAGGCGATTGGGCATTTTCAGGAAGCTATCCGCCTCAAACCGGGCTATGCGAACGCCTACAACAACTTTGGCAACGCCCTCCTCAGGAAAGGCCAGCCCGGCGAAGCCATCCGCCAATACCAGGAGGCCATCCGCCTCGAACCGGCTGATGCCAACACTCATTACAACCTCGGCAACGCCTTTCTCAAGAATGGCCAGCCCGACGAGGCGATCCGCCAATACCAGGAAGCCATCCGACTGAAGCGGGATTCCCCCGCCGCCTACTACAACCTTGGCATCGTCTTCGGCATGAAAGGCCAACCCGACGAGGCAATCAGACAATTCCAGGAAGCCATCCGCCTCAAACCCGATTACGCTGAGGCCCACAGCAACCTGGGCACCGCCTTCTTTCAGCAAGGCCGCGCTGATGAGGCGATCCGCCAATATCAGGAAGCGCTCAGGCTCAAGCCCGACTTTCCCGACGCCCGCAGGAACCTGGACCTTGCACTCGCCACCAAGGCCAATGCTTCGCCAGCGCCCGGCACATCCACTCCCCGCTGACCCATTCCGCTCTGGCTCTGCCGGGTGGACGAGTCGGAAACGCCGCTTGAGGTTTCTCAGCCGGCGGCTATTCTGTCTTCATGCCGATTTACGAGTTTCATTGCGACAAGTGCGAGCAGGACAGTGAGCTATTGGTCCGTTCCAGCAAATGGAAGGGCACCAAATGCCCGCATTGCGGCTCGGCAAAGCTTTCCAAGATGCTATCCGTTTTCGCCTCCTCCGTGGGCGGCAGCCAGCCTGGCGCCAAGCGGTCATGCAGCGGCGGCGGGTCGTGTGGCCGCGGCTCATGCGGCGGCGGCGGCTGTTGCGGCGGCGGCAAGCACCACCATCACTGAGCCGGCTTAACCTGGATGCCGCAGTTGAACAGCGAAGACGGGAAGGCGCGAAGGCTCAAAACAAGGCGATGCTTGCCATTTCAATCGCGTCGGAAACCTTCACTTGGCAGGTGAATCCAAAGCCTCCCCCGAGTTTGCCGTTTGCAGCTCTTGCTTCGCGCCTTTGCTGTTCACGTCCAATTGCAGAGTTTAGGCTTAAGCCACGACTTCCCGGGCCGTGATCGCCCGCAAATCCGGTATCGCCCAGTCGGGCTGGCGCATTTTCAGCTCTTCGAGCGTCGCGCCGCCCGTCGCCACCGCCAACGCCTTCGCGCCAATGGCCCGCGCGCAGCGGATGTCCAGCGGCGTATCCCCGATCACCAGCACCTCGTCGCCGCGCAAGTCTTGCCCGAGGATGCGGCAGCCCCGCTGAAGTGCCACCGCGGCAATCTGGTCCCGGTCTTCGTGGTCGTTGGCGAACCCGCCGGTTTGGAAGACCTCCCAGAGATTGAAGTGGCGCAGCTTGATCTCCGCGCCCAGCCGGACGTTCCCGGTGAGCAGGCCGAGCATGGGCGCCTGCGGCAACGCCTGCTCGGCGATCGCCCACGGCACCGTCGCCACCTCCTTGATCGATCCATCCCGGCAAAGACCGGTGGTATTCATCGCCGCGAGTTTGACAGCCGCCCAGATGTCCACAAGAATGACGACCGAAAATCACCAAGAACCTCACCAAGGAGTATCAAATGAGTTATCTAATGGGCATCGACGTCGGTTCCACCAACCTCAAGGCGGTACTTTTCGGGTACGACGGGAAGATCGTGGCGAAGGCCGATACTCCGACAGAACTGGCGCACCCGGAAACGGATCATCCCGACTGGGCGGTCTGGCAACCGCAACAGATCTGGTTGGGGATCGCCCAATCGGTCAGGAAGGTGCTCGCCGGTGTTGACGCATCGTCCATCAAGGGGATTGCCGTAACCGGCATGGGCATGGATGGAGTGCCGCTGGACGCCGGCGGAGAATGGCTCTATCCCTTCATCAGTTGGCATTGCCCCAGGACCCTGCCCCAACAAAAATGGTGGATCGAGCATATCGGCATCGAACGTCAGTTCCAGCTTGGCGGCGACCAGATCTGGCCGTTCAACACGGCGCTTCGCTTGTTATGGATGAGGGAAAATCAACCCGCCATCCTCGACCGCACGCACAAATGGGTCCTGATAGAAGATTTCATCAACTTCATGCTTTGCGGCGAATACGCCACCGACTATAGCATGGCGTCCACCACGCTGCTGTTTGACCAGGCCACCAGGACTTGGAATGAGGAACTGCTGGCAATGTCCGGCATCGACAAAGGGCTGCTCTGCGACCCCAAACCCGCCGGGACCGTACTGGGCAAAGTGCACAAGGCGGCGGCGGAACTCACCGGCTTGAAAACAGGCACTCCTGTCGTGTTAGGTGGTCATGATTACAGTTGCGGCTGCCTGCCCACGGGCGGCTATAGACCCGGGGTCGTGCTCGACGTGCTCGGCACCTGGGAAATGATCGTCGCCACCCTGGACAAGCCGGTGCTGACCGAGGAAGCCCGGCAGATGGGCGTGCTCGTCGATGCCCACGTGGCTCGTGACAAACATGCCGCCATGGGCGCCACCGTGGCCGCCGACATGTTGGAATGGTTCCGCCGTGAATTCTGCGGCGAGGAAAAACGCAGGGCGGAGGCAGACGGCAAGTCCGATTGGAATTACATCGTCGAACTCGCCGCGCAATCCCCCGTTGGCAGTAACGGCATCTTTTTCCTGCCGCACATGTCGGGCAGCCACTGTCCCGTCCTGGACAACACATCGGCCGGCGCCTTTGCCGGTCTGCGCAACATGGGTACCCGCGGCGACATGCTGCGGGCTGTGATCGAGGGCATGAATTACCAGTTCGCCCAGATCGTGGAGGCGTTTGAGAAAAGCCTGGGGGTCAAGGGCGACAGGGTCGTGGCCATCGGCGGCCCGACCAAGAACAGTTTCTGGATGCAGAACAAGGCGGATGTCGGCGGGACGACTGTCAATGTTCCGGATATCGAGGAGGCCGTGCCCCTCGGCGCCGCCATCCTGGCCGGAATCGGCACCGGGGTATACAAAGATGAGGATGAAGCGTTCGAGCAAGTCTACAGGGCTGGAAAGGTGTACGAGCCCGACGCGGCAAACCACGCGAAATACCAGGAGCTATCCGTTCGGTTCGGCAAACTCCATCCGAGTCTCAAGCATTTTCACAGCGAGTAGGAAGGAGACGGCAGAGGTGGGGAGTGATTCTGGGAAACTCGCGTTTGACGAACCCCGTCTCCCGTGCCTTTTGGTTCAACCAGTCTTCCGAAAGGAGGACTTGTCATTCATGGCGCGGTCACATTGAAGCGCACGAACACCCGGTGCGTCCGGGCATCCGCATACATCCGATACCCGCCCCGCCGCCCGCCCGGACCGACCGAAACCAAGGCTTGCCCGGCGGGGCTCGGGAAATCAACATTGTCATTTCCGAGCGCCATGTGGCGTTTCAGCAAATTCCCCACCCAATTCAACACATGTTCACAGGTCTCGTTGAATCCACCGGCGCCGTCGTCGCCCTCCAATCCCGTGGCGAGCAGGCCCGGCTCGTCCTGAAACTGCCCTTTGCCGATGAACTGGCGCTCGGCGATTCGGTGGCGATCAACGGTTGCTGCCTGACGGTGGCCGAGCTTGGTCCGCAAGGCATTTGCTTTGATTTGCTCGCGCAGACCTTGCGCGTCACCTCCCTCGGCGCGCTGCGCGAAGGTTCGTTAGTCAACCTCGAGCGGGCTCTGCGGGTGGGTGACCGCTTGGGCGGCCATTTCGTGCAGGGACATGTGGATGCCACCGGCACCATCACCCGGCTCGAAGCCCTCGGGCAGGACCATCAGTTCGAGGTTTCCCTACCGCCGGAAATCCACCGCTTGTGCATCGACAAGGGCTCGTTGTCGGTGGATGGCATCTCCCTAACCATCGCGGAACTCGCGCCAGCCGCCGCTATTTTCTGGATCACTCCCCACACCTGGCAGGAAACCCACCTGCACACGGCACGGGTCGGCCAGCCGGTGAATCTGGAAGCCGACATGCTCGCCAAGCATGTTAATCAGATCATGCAACACTGGAAAGGCCGCTTGATTTGAAGGGTTTTCTTCGGATTGAATTTTTCGGGTAGCAAAACAGGGTAGCAAATCGTCCCGCTTATTCATCAATGTGAGAGGGTAGCTTGCCGATTTTCAGGCCGTTTCGTCACCCACCGAAGCGGATCTGGACACCCATGCTAGCCCACGCGGCGGCGATCTCGCCCTCCAGTTTCTCGTAGGTGCCGCCGTCGAGCAGTGGGCCGAGCGACGCTTCGCCCCGCTGTCCGGCATGCAACCCCTTGAGAAATTGTGTGATCCGGTATGCTTTCCCACCGCCTTCCATGTGGAAGAAATAATGGATCAACAACAGACCCACACCGTAGTTTGCGCCCGCGCTAGGTCCGGAGAATCGGCTGTAAGGCATCAGGAAGAAATCCTTCAGCTTGGGAGCCGTGATGTTGGTCCCCAACGCTCGTCCGCCGAGGCCGCCGTCACCTCTCGCGGTCACGTAGGCCTTCACGGTGTTGCCGTGGATATCAGGCCTGAAGTATCCCCAGTTGTAGGGGGTGATCGCCATGTACTCAGCCAACCCCTCGCTAAACCAGCCAAGCGCGCCTGGCACCATGTAGGCATTGGGCGTGAGCTGATGGACCAGTTCGTGCACGAGCACGGCGTTGTGCCGCTTGGTGTCGAGGCTGAAACCGGTGCCGCCTTCCACCAGACCGAGGCTTGTCATGGGCACCAGCACCACATCATGCGAAAAGCAACCATAGAGATCGGCCGCCCGGCGCAACTCTCGCAGGAAGTCTTCCGCGGATTGCTTGCCCTTGATGATGTGGTCGCGGCATGCCGCATAGACATGAGTCACCGGCACCTCCTCTCTCGTGCGCATGGTGAGGAATGCCTGCAGGAACAGGTCGATGCGAGCCCGCTGGGCATGTCCGCGGCCGATCTGCCTGCGCCACCAGTCGTCCCTCTTATCGAACGGTGCCCAATACTTGTCATAGAGCGGCTGCAATTCCTTCTTTTCCACCCGGGCGCGATGAAAGACGAAGTTCTTCACCAAGTCGGTGGGCAATAGGGGCGTGCCCCGCGCGTTGAGAGTCTCGAAAATGAGTTGGGCATCGTCCTCGTCCCCCAAATCGATAACCACAAAACGCATGTGGTCTCGCAGTGCGAAAATCAGGGAACTAATACGTTGTTCCGCCCCTGCGGTTCCATGGGCGATCCATTCCCGAATGACAGCACTGTAATAAAGATAGCCGCGGATAATCGGGCGATCTGCGAGATGCGGCTTCACCTCCAGGTGGTCATGTACTTCCTTTGGTGTCCGGCATTCCATCACCAATCGATACCCCTCTTGATCCACAGTGGTGGGCCATAATTTGAAAATCTCATCGGTCGAGTCCGCCATCGGATCATCGTTGCGAGTCATTTTCGCCAGCGCCTTTTTCGGATTCTGCGCGCCGAACTCGGTGCACAGGTCATGGAAGGCTTCCAACACGATTTGAGCCGTGGTGAGGCGTTGCTGGCCGTCGATCACCAGTCGTTTTTGGATCTCGCCAGTCTTCGTCGCCACCTGTTCGAGCACAATCGCGCCGAGAAAATGGGGCCGGCGGAAGCGATCATGGAAAAGATCTTCGGCAATATTGCGGATGTCCTCCCAAAGAGGTTCCCATTGGTCCGCTTGGTTCCACACATAGGGGCGTTGGAAAAGTGGAACGAGCAAGCGGATGTCCTGCTGAAGAAGGTTCCGGAGTCGGCGACGGAGCGAATGATGGGGTCGCGCTGGACTTCGAACCAACGTTCGACCTGCCGGGCGATGCGCCAATTCAGCACACCTCCAACGTCCACTGCCTAGGCGTCGCCGCCGGCCCGGTCACCATCCTCGACTGGCAGGACATCGAGGCGTTCTAACCGTCTGAACGTTCAGACACCTCTTCATCATTTCATCCTTCATCCTTCATCCTTATGAATCAAACCGGCAACTCCATCAACCCCGGCAACATCCAGCACTTCGCGGACTCCGCCAAGAACGCCATCCAGTTAGGCCAGCGCCAGTTCTTCACCCCGCCGGACCTTGCCGCCGCCCTTTGCACCGTCTTCAAGGGCTCGGCCGCATCCATCGCCACCGACCTCATGGCGGGAGACCTCGCCCTGCTCAAGGCCGCCAAGCGCCCCCACTCCTGCGGCATCGACGTGGACGAGCGCGTCACCACCCTGCCCACCCGCTCCGCCGTCTTCCAGGCCGATGTCACCCGCTTCTATCCGCTCGCCCACCAGGCCATGCTGCGCCACGACCTGCTCCTGCTCAACCCGCCCTTCTCGCTCCAGTGGTGGCTTTCCCGCCTCGCCCCGCTGGCCCTGTCCGAAGTGCCCGGAGTGCCGGAAACCTACGCCGCCGCCCTCGCCAAGGGCGACACGATTGACTCCACCCTCGCCACCCTGCTCATCGCCCTGGACAGCCTTTCCTCCAACGGCGAGGGCTTCATGATCTGCAATGCCGACACCGCCCGCCGCCTCATCGGGGACCCGGCCCCCACCGACAATGGCGACTCACCCCTGCTGCGCAATATCTGGTGCTGGCTGGACATCCCCGGTGCCACCTATGAAAACCAGAACAGCGCCTTCCCCACCGCCGTCCTGTATTTCTCCGCCTCCCACGGCCGCGCCTGCCCCGAGGACCGCCGCCCGCTGCTGCTCCACAGCCCCAGCGCCGATCCCGGCACCGTCGCCCAAACCCTGGCCACCGCCGTTTCCGCCCGCCCCTTCGCCATGTGCGGCCGCTCGATTGTCCACGAGTATCAGGCCCAGGATTGGAAGGAGCGCGTCCAGCCCGTCTGGAACGCCGTGCGCGAGGAATACCACCAGCTCTATCACGGCGCGCCGCCAGCCTTCAACCTCTCGCTGCGCCCGGACGGCACCATCCGCTCCTTCCTCGACCCCTTCATCAAGGACAACATGGGCAGCGCCGGGTTCAAGCCCAACCTCAAGGGCCCCGTCCATCCCGACGAGCCAACCTCCCTCCAAGCCGCATGGAAGGAACTCGCTCCCCACCTCATGCTGGCCACCGCCAAGCTCATGCCGCTCAAACGGGCCGCCCTGCTCATCTATTTCAAAAACCTCGGCAATTCCCTCCACGCCCAATTCGCCACCGGCCAGGACCACGACGATTCCCTCTTCGACCCGTCCAACCCCGAACCCTACATCGCCGACCTCTCCGACGAGGACGACGACGAAGACGGAGACGATCCCGCCGATTCTTCCACCGACAACGGGCAACCGACAACCGACAACCCTCCCGAGAACCCCGACTCCCCGTCCGATCCCTCCGCCTTCGAGCGCCTCAAGAGCGCCCACTCCACCAATCGCGACGGCAGCCTCGGCTCCGGCCCAGGCGGCGGCCCCGGCTCCGGCTATTCCTCCTGTGACAAGCGCCTCAAGAAAATCGAGGAACTGCTCGACGAAATGAACCCCACCGAGGTCAACCAGGACCGCTGGAACACCGTCGAAATCATCCTCGATTACCTCAACGGCGACAACACCATCGCCCACGTCCGCAAACACCTGACAGCCCAGCCAGATTAAATCCATGCTCTCCCTCATCCTCGACATCGAAACCCTCGACACCGCCCCCACCTCGGTCATCACCGAGATCGGCGTTCTCGTCTTCAACCGTTCGGACTTCACCGAGCTTGCCTGTCTCTCCGTCGCCCCCTGCATCTTCACCCAACTCGCCAAGGGTCGCAGCACCTCACCCGAGACCATCGCCTTCCATCAGGCCAAGTCCACCCTGCCCGAAATCAACACCCGCTATCACCCCAAGGATGCCGTTCACGCCCTGCGCCAATTCATCGCCGCCTACAATCCCCGTCGCATCTGGATTCAAGGACCCGATTTCGACCGTCCGGTCCTCGAAGACTTCTGCACGCAATTCGGCGACGCCCTGCCATGGGAGTTCTGGCGCACCCGTGACACCCGCACCATCTGGGACGCCGCCTTCCCCGACGTGAAGCATGCCCCTCGTCCACACCACGCCCTGCCCGACTGCCGCGCCACCCTCACCGACCTCACCAAGGCCCTCGTCGCCCTCAACCGCACCCAAGCCGCCTGATGGGTGGGTGGCGCACGCTTCCAGCGTGCTTCATCACGCATCCTGCGGGATGTCTTCTCTTCATCCTTCTCCCACCACCCACCATGTCCCCAACCCTAT
>Ga0118677_10015680_pt1 | contig 10498 bp, 12 predicted proteins | sample AliMusrvi5mmetaG_FD_86154 | JGI IMG/M metagenome (GOLD analysis project Ga0118677, IMG submission 86154)
CGCCATTGATGACAATCCCACTGCCGCGTCCGGCTTCGATAAGGAGGCCGCGGAAGCAGGCATGTGAGAGGTTGTTCAGTTGGAAGGGATCGCGCACGATAGAAACGACGGCTTGGCCCGAAGCGGGAGCCGCGGGCGGCCAGAAATAGAGGATGCTCGTCTCGTGGTCCACGTACCACTCGCCCGGGCTGTCCAGCTCGGACAAGGCGTTCTCGGCGTAGAACCACTGACCCTTGCGGATATCGTAGGAACGGCCGGGTTGAGGCGCCAGACTGAGGGAGTGGGTGGAGGGGGTGAAGATTCCCAGTGGGATGCGCTGGTCGGCCCAATCCCAAACCCAGAAGCCATGCAGCCAGATTCCCTTCTCGCCGGCCCAGCGCGCGGATCGAGGGTCATCGCAGATAAACCTGCCATCGGGGGTCTGCGCCTGACCGGACTTGACTACGCCGGTGGCGTCGAGCACGTCAGCGATGTGCAGGTAACCTGAGTTCGGATAGCGAGCCAGAGTCATCGGCTGGTCCTGGAAGAAAAGCTCCAGACCGGGAATCGCAGGCGCACGCGGACAATCTCATATCCCGTTCCAGCCAGGCATCGCACGAATTGCTCCCTGGTATCACGAGCATCTGCGTCCCCTCGCGAACACGCGGTGATGACGGCCGCCGTCCCGATAAACACACCGATCACGAGATTTGAATGGACCAGCAAAGCACCGCTGGCGTCCAACGGAAAACAAGTTCCAGTCGATAGCACCGCTTCTCCGGGGCTTAGCGCTCGGAAGGCCGGCCGAGCCGCTGCTGCGAAGTTCATGCAGGCCGGAGTCGCTGTCATGGACTTCAGCAGTAATTCAGGCGTGGAGCTCAGCAAAGCAAACCTTGTCCGCAGGTTATCCCCAAGCGGATCACGGCGATGCAACGCCGCCCCAACACCTGGAGTTTGGCGGCTGACCAGAGGTCGGCGCCGAAAGACGGCGCCGACAGACACGCCCACCCAAAAGTGCGAGCCCGGCCATTGTTGCTGAAGGGGCAGAAAGCCTCCCGAGGCGGGCCGTGGGCGCTGCCCTCAAATTACTGAAGAATAGCGACCACCCAGCGGCCGCGGGTGGGAGACTGGCCGGTCCAACAGGTTCGCCCGCTTGAAGCGGAGAAACCGTTCTATTGAACAAGCCTCCCTTGCTGCAAATAGATCAGAAAAAAAATCAATCGGCACCCAAAACAACCGTGTCAGGTTTACGGAGGGTAGGCACTTCCACTTCGGAAGCGCTTTTTCGGAAGCCAACTTCTGGCCGAAGGCGCGGAGAAACCCAGCGTAAGTTCTCCCAAGCGGCATCTGACCCGACAGACATCAATTTCCTGACGATCATGTAGGTCGCCGGGCATCCCCCAACATAGCTGCGGGGCAAAGCAGCAAACACACAAAAACACAAACAACAAAGAAGAAGAAAATGAAAACAAGAAACGTCAACATCGCGTCAGTCAGGCAAACGGGTCCGGCAAGGCGCATCACACATGGCGGAGGCTTCGAGCTCCCAATTGCAGACCTCAGTAAAAGGGCGGTTTAGCTTTCAGAACAACCGCAGGCGGAGTTTCTGGAAATCAGGTGCTGAATGGTCAACGGCTAGGTAGGATTTGGGGGGCGCGGCCGGAAGGCCAGCGTTACGCTCACCTATGACCTCGACCTACAGCGGCCAACTGATTCTTGGAACCGACAAACGTAATCCCCTTTTCACCGTTTATCAGCAAGAGGAGGAGGATCAGGAGCAACTGCACGTTTATTACGGGCTGGAGTTGCTGGAGATTGTGTCGGCGGATCGGCAGGAGCCCGCTTACAAGATGTTGGTGGGGCGACTGCACAACGCGGGGGTGAGTTTGCGCGTGCTGCAGCACACCTTCCAAAGCGATACCAAAATCTATGTGCCAATGGGGATTGGCTGTGGATTCCAGGTGATGACCAACGCGCGCGCGGAGCCCTCCGGCGCCCAAAGCGCTGCCAACATAGGCATAATAGCCAGGAACAATAGCGAAGGTTCCCAGCCGGCCAATCTCCAGCCGTTTCATTTGGGCGGCGTGGGCGATCAGGACATAGGTACCCTTGGCCTCGGGCAGTTCCATGCGCCGCAGCCGAACGTGTTCCCGTTCCACCCCCAATTGCCGGCCTCGACTTCGCTGAAATTGAGGTATATGCGATCTGGCGGCACTGGCAATGACTGGGTGAGCAAAGCGCACACTTTTTGTGAAAGCTGACCGTTCACGCCGGCGTTCAAGCCTCCGATGCTGCGGACATCCACAAAGGCCGCATCACCCGGTTTGCCGGACATCATGATGGCGGCCGGGCCAATCGTGACCATCACGTACTGCTCGGGCTTGCCGATCGTCTCGGCCACTATTTTCGAGAGCGACGTGAGCAAGTGCTGCCGCTGGCTGTCCGGCAGTGTAATCGTCGTTTCAAGTTTCAAAACAGGCATAAGTTGATCAAAGTTAGAACCGTGGCGCTTACCAAGCAATGACTTCTCTGTCCCGCCAGAACAGGCCGGTCTCTTTCTGCGGGGCGTCAGCGGCCAGCCAGACGATCCCTGCGGCGCCCTCCTCGGCTGAGCGCGGAGCATTTGGACCGCCCATCTCAGTGCGGCACCACCCCGGGCAAACCGAATTGACAGCGATGCCCTTGTCCTTGAGTGCGGCGGCGAGCAGACAGGTGATGGCGTTTAGGCTCGTCTTCGAAGCAGCGTAAGCCGGGGACCAGGTTCCCATGTCGTTGAGCTGGCCGGCCCCGCTGGATATGTTGACGATCCGGCCGGCGGGGCTCTTGAGCAGATGCGGCACGAACGCCTGCGAAACGCGCAGCGCTCCCAATGCATTGGTGGCGATGGTGCGGGCAACCACTTCGGCCGTATGGTCAGAATATCCTGGTCGCCCTCGATGATCACGGCAGCGTTGTTGATCAGAACATCTAGCTCCAACACCTCTTTGGCGGCCCGGGCTACGCTGGAATCCTCAGTGATATCGAGCTCCAGGAATGAGGAATTCTTGAGCTTGGCTGCGGCGGCGGAACACTGGTCCCGTCGGCGGGCGCTCACGATCACCTTCCAGTCGCGTTCCGAGAGTTGCCGGGCTACTTCGTAACCCAAGCCGCGGTAGGCTCCAGTGATAAGGACAGTTTTCATTGATTCTCCAGTTTGCACACTCACCCATGACTGGCGGGCACGCAAATGAACTGAGGTCATTCGCCGATGGGCAGCAGGTGTGATCAACCAGGGGGCTGTGAATCAGGCTTAACGGTTGTTCCCGCCCGAATGGATTTGTTAAAAGAGAGGGCAGAAGTTATGACACTGCAAAAGCGCCTTTTAGGTTCGACCGGCTTTAATGCTTCCATCCTGGGGATCGGTGATCTGGCGGATCGGGCTGTGCCGATCGAGACGTGCGTCGTCACCATCCACCGGGCCATGGACTTTGGACTGAACGTGATCGACACGGCTCCCGGCTACGAGGATGGGTACAGCGAGGCCATTGTTGGCGCCGCGCTGAAGGGCCGGCGAGAGGGCATGTTCGTGATCGACAAGATTGATCACCTGGACAAGCCGGTCGGCCCGCAGGTGGATGGCAGCCTGAAGGCGCTTGGTTTAGATATGGTGGACCTGTTCGTCTTCCATGCGGTTTCGGAACTGGCCGGGTGGAAAGAGTTGGCGGCACAGGGCGGTGGGATGGAACAGCTTGGGCGGGAGGTAAGAGCGGGAAAGGTGCGGTTTCGGGGAATTTCGAGTCACCATCCGGAAGTGCTAAGCCAAGCCCTTGAGAGTGGCCTCTGTGACGTGGTCATGTTCCCAGTCGGGCCATTTTGCGATCGCCGCTGCATCGATGAGATGCTGCCCCTGGCACGCCAGAAGGGCGTGGGCACCGTCTGTTTCAAGACCTTCGGTGCCGGTAAATTGCTGGGGGACACCACCGGATATAACCGGCCCCTGGAACCTCGCCCCCGAGGCAAGTTCAGCTCGGGAGGAAAGGAAAGCGATGGCGCCCCGGGATTGCCGCGCCTGACAGTAGCTGAGTGCCTGCATTACACGTTGGCCATCGACCCCGACGTAGCGTTGTTGGGGCTGAGTTTTCCCAATGAGCAAGAGGCGGCATTCGAAGCGCTCCACAGTTTTCGCCCGCTCACTGCGGAACAGATGGACGAGACGCGGCGCCGAGCTGCCCAGGCCATCGAGGGCAAAGGCCCTTGCTGGTGGAATCCGGATTCTTGACCGATGCAAAAGCTTCACAGGCACAGGGGCGCTGGCCCGGAAGACCAACGCTCGTTCGGCGCCGGTCGCCTGGCCGACTTGCGCGAATCAAGTGCCCCAGGCGCGTGTGTTGGACCTTGGAAGCGCCGCAGAAGCTGAGGTGCCCACCGGATGAAACTCACGCCTATTCGAGTCGAATGCTACGCCGGAGCCAAGGCGGACGAGACGCCACGCCGGTTTAGTTGGGAAGGACAGACCCTCAAGGTGGGCGAAGAGCTCGATCGCTGGTACCAGGTGGAAAGCAAACCGGAGTGGCCACGAGCCGATTATTTCAAAGTGCTGGCCGCCGACGAACGGGAGTATCTGCTCAAGCACGACCTGGAGGCAGACGAGTGGTTTCTCGGGAAATCGTGGTGAGGGGATCATGTTCCGCAAAGACTTAATTGATTTGCTGCTCGGAAATCCGATGGGCGTCTCCCAAATCGCCCGGGCGGTGAAGGAATCGCCGAGCCAGATCGCGGATGATTTGCAGCACCTATTGCGCAGCCTCAAGCATTCGGATTACAGGGCGGCGATTGAACCCGCACGTTGTCGCGCTTGCGGCTTCGAGTTTTCCGAGGCAAAACTCACCAAGCCCTCCAAATGTCCGGAATGTCACAGCACCTGGGTCCTGGAACCAAACATCAAGATCCAGCAACGGTCGTAAAGCGGCCGAATCACATGATCCCAATCCACGAACTTCTGAATCGCATCCGGTGGGATCTGGAATTCGCCAAGGGGGAATTCCAGTTGGAATATTACGATCGGGCTGAAGATCGAATCATTTTGGTGCCGCTCAAGGAAGTATTCTTTCCTTCGGAGAGCCCGAAAACATTTCAGCTTGCCGATCTCGAGGGACAGGTTCATCAAATCCCGTTTCACCGCGTGCGTGAGGTTTACAGGGATTCTAAACGCATTTGGCATCGGGGCGAGGCGTCAGCATAATCCTGATATGGCCGTATCCGAGAGCTACCGCGAATTCGTGCTCGAACAATTGGGGCGAGTGATGCCCGTGACCGGGAAGTCGATGTTCGGTGGTGTAGGCATCTATACCCAGGGACTGTTCTTCGCATTAATCGCCGAGGACAGTCTGTACTTTAAAGTGGATGACACCACCCGACAGGATTTCGAACGGCTCGGCATGGAACCGTTCCGGCCCTATGGGGAGGACAGCGCGATGGGCTACTACGAGGTTCCGGCCGATGTCGTGGAAGATTCGGTGCAGCTAGCGGCGTGGATGAAAAAAGCGACCGACATTGCCGCGAAGGCCAAAGACAAAAAGAACAAGGGAGTGAAGCGGTGATCCGTTACGGTTGCACAAGGCTTTCGCAGCAAATACCTTGGCTCACATGCTTCACACACTCGCCGTTGAGAACTATCGCTCGCTGAGGAGCATTGTAGTTTCCTTAGGCAAACTGAATGTTATTCAGGGTGCCAACGGATCGGGAAAATCAAACCTGTACAAAGCTTTGCGACTGCAGGCTGATACTGCTGCAGGCGGCGTTGTCAGCTCGCTCGCTCGCGAGGGCGGGCTTAAGTCAACTTTCTGGGCTGGTCCGGAGAAATTGTCGCGTGATATGCGAGCTGGGCGGGTTCCAGTGCAAGGCACTCAACGCAAGGACGCAGTGCGTCTAAAGTTAGGATTTGCCGGGGAGGATTTCGGCTATTGCATTACGATGGGCCTCCCGGCGCCATCCGACTCCGCGTTTGCTCTGGACCCCGAGATAAAGCGCGAATGCATTTGGTCCGGACCGGTGTTCAAGCCGGAGAGGGTTTTAGTGGACCGCAGCGGTCCAGCGGTACGAGCCCGTACTGAGAAAGGGTGGCAGACTCTAGCTGATGGGCTGGGCCTATTTGAGAGCATCTTCCTTCAGATTGCCGATCCAAATAATGCGCCTGAAGTGCTGTTGCTTCGAGAAACAGTGCGCAGTTGGCGGTTCTATGATCAGCTCCGCACGGATGTCGATGCACCGTCTCGAATTCCAAGACTGGGGACCCGCACTCCTCTTCTCGGCCATGATGGTGGAGATTTGGCCGCGGCCATCCAAACGATTCTTGAAGTGGGGGACGCAAATGCTGTCAGTGAGGCCATTGACGCTGCATTCCCAGGCGCCAGCCTGAATATTGCCATTGAACCAGATGGTCGCTTCGCGCTCGAGTTTCGGCAGCCGGGGCTGCTCCGTCCACTGAGCAGCGCTGAGCTTTCCGATGGCATGCTGCGCTCTCTGCTTTGGTTAGCAGCACTGCTCACACCGCGCCCGCCGTCCATGATGGTGCTGAACGAGCCAGAGACCAGCCTGCATCCTGATCTGCTCCCAGCCTTGGCACAGCTGATTACCAAGGCCGCCCAGGCCGCACAAGTCTGGGTGGTGACCCATTCGCCGGCGCTTATGAGCGCGCTTGGCGCGAGCCCCGACGCCCGGGTTATCGAATTGGAAAAGGAACTTGGTCAAACTCAGGTCAAAGGGCAGAACCTGCTCGATCGGCCACAATGGAAATGGGTGGAATGATGAGACATTGGTCCCCTCGGGCAGGAATGGGTCGAGTGCTTATTGTCGCTTCCCTGGTCCTGCTTTGGTGGGCCTGCACCGGTTGCGGTGTCCGCAATGAGGAAGGTGGCACGTCAGCGAAGGGCACAAACGCTTCCAAAGCGGCGGGCTCGACGCCTCGAAGGTCCGGTGACGCTGCAGAAATCCTCCTGTTCGGCGGAACATGGTCCTCTCCTAACGATGTGAAGGCCTTCGAAGCGATCCTGAAAGACCAGCACGTGAACTATACGAAGGCCAGTTCCTCGCAATTGAATGGGATGAGCGAAATGCAGATGCGGGGTTATCGTCTGTTGATTGTTCCCGGCGGCAATTTTATCGACATCGGCAATGGGCTTACCCCGGTCGCAACGACGAACATCCGCAACGAGGTGCAGCACGGTTTGAATTACCTGGGAGTTTGTGCCGGCGCTTTCTTTGCCGGGAATTCCCCCACGAATGGTTTGAATCTGACTTCCGGCGTGAAGTTCGGGTTTTACGCGGCGGAAGACCGCGGTATTCGCAAGGCAGCGGTGCCGATTACCGTGGCCAGGGGCACAACGCTCGAGCACTACTGGGAGGATGGCCCGCAGCTTTCGGGTTGGGGGGCGGTCATCGGCAAATACCCGGAAGGGACCCCAGCAATCGTGCAAGGCACTTGTGGCGGTGGGTGGGTGATCCTCAGCGGGGTGCACCCCGAAGCTCCTGGCAGTTGGCGACGCGGAATGACTTTTGCCACGCCGGTCAGCGCTGACACTGCCTACGCGTGGACGCTTATTCACGCCGCATTGAATCGAGAGCCGCTACCGCATTATTGAGGCTCTACACTGCACAAGCAACTGGGTTGGTGGAGCTTTCCTGCTGCGACCGTTGCTGCTGAGCTAAATTGACCCGCCTCTGCTGAGATAAATTGATCCACCCCGGCAGCGCGTAGAGCCCGGGCTTTTCATTTCCAAGTAGTGCGAGCCTGGGCGCGTTGTTGGCTGCGAGCGTTGAAGGGGGGGGGGCGAAGGAAATCCCCGTCTCGCCTCATCGACACTGGCGTGGCGATTCAGTAAGACGGGGACATATCATTTAGCGTTAGCATCCTAAGCGAGAGCTTTGGTTTTTTGCAATTCGGATCGCGGAGCATTTTGAGTTTCGGGCGGATTGGTATCGCGCGGGCGCGGTGGCCGTGCTGGTGCAGGAATATTATGTGCTGCTGCGATCTGTCCTGCACGCCAAGTCTCAACTGCGCGCCTGCCTGACCCGGTGCCGGCACTGCGGCATTTTCTTCCTGACCCACCCGCGCAATGCTGGTCGGCACGACCTGCGCTGTCCCTTCGGTTGCCGGGAGGCCCACCGCAAGCAAGCTTCGGGGCAGCGCAGTGCCGCTTTCTACCGCCAGCCCGAAGGAAAGCGCAAGAAGAGCGACCTCAATCAACGTCGGCCTCGCCAGTATTGCCCACCCAAGCCAGTCCCCAATCCGCCCCGAGCCCGGGTGCCCCGGCGCCGCCGCGCCCGGTGGAACCCGTTGCTGATCGAGTACGTACGGATAGTCGTCAGCCTGATTGAAGGCCGGCGGGTCAGCGGCGGCCAGGTGCTCCGGATGCTGGCGCGCAATTTGAGATAACACACCATGTCCCGCCGCTGCAAACGCGATCAAACTGTGGCCTGGCTTCATGAGGAGCCTCCGTAAACGACGACCCTATGGATAACGAAGTGAACCTGGCCAGTTTGGACCTGCGTTATGAGCGCTTCCGGCTCAAAGTCCCGGCGGCGGAGCAACGGCTATTGGCTTCCATCGCGGCGCGCGGCATCCAGGAACCACTCGAAGGGGTGGACCTGTCTGCCGGATCGGCGGGAGTCCAGGGGCAGAACGTGCTGCTCAATGGCTTTAAGCGGTATCGGTGCGCACGCCAACTCCGCCTGGCCACCGTGCCCTATAGCTCGCTGGGCCAAGACGAGGCGACCGCCATCGTGGGTCTGTTGCGCGCCTCCAACGACCGGGCGCTGAGCTTGCTCGAACAGGCCGCCTTCATCGACGAACTCAAAACCGTGCGTCACTGGAGCGTGGCGGACATCGCGGCGGCGTTGTCCCGCAGCAAGGGTTGGGTGAGCATGCGCCTGGGACTCCTGGCGCAGATGAGCGAGCCGGTGCGCCGGCAACTCTTCGCCGGGGCCTTTCCCGTTTACTGCTTCATGTATTGCCTGCGTCAGTTCATGCGCCTGAACGGGGTTAGTGCCGAGCAGGTCCAGGAGTTCATTCTGGCGCTCAGTGGCAAGGGCTTGAGCGTGCGCGAGATTGAACAACTGGCGCACGGGTTCTTTCGTGGACCGGCGTCGTTCCGGGAGGAAATCCGCAAAGGCAACCTGGCGCTGCCGCTGGCCCGGATGCGCCAGATGCCCCCAAACCCCGATGGGTGCAACGAGTTTGAGCGGGTCCTGCTGGGGGACCTGGAACTGACGCAGAAATATATGCAGCGAGTGATGGGCAAGAGCCAGGAACAGAACAAACTGACCAGCCGGGCCTTTCACGCGCAGAGCCATTTGTTGAGCGGAGGCATCCTGAGCCGCTCGCGGGCCTTCTTTCACACCTTGAGGCAACTCCATGATCGAAACGGACAAGCGTAAGGCCGTGTTCCTGCTCCACCAGGAAGGCCACTCGGTGCGGGAGATCGCCCGCCTGCTGAGCCTGAGCCGCAACACGGTGCGGACCATCATTGTTCAAGGGGGCGCGCCGCCCAAGCCACAGCCCCGCGCCGACAAGCTGGCTTTGGATGAAGAGTTGTTACGCCGGCTCCACCAGCAGTGCCAAGGCCATATCGCGCGGGTGCATGAGAAGTTGGTCGAAGAGGAGGGCGTGGCGGTGGCCTATTCCACGCTCACGCAGCGATTGCGGGAGTTGGGCATCAGCGACCCGCCCAAGGTCCGCTGCCAGCACGTGCCCGATGAGCCCGGCGCGGAGATGCAGCACGACACCAGCCTTTACCAGGTCGAGTTGGCGGGTCGGCGCACCCGGCTCATCGCCAGCCTGATTTACCTGCGCTACAGCAAGCGCCGTCACCTCAGGTTCTACCGCGCCTTTGACCGCTTCCGGATGAAGTGCTTCTTTTACGAGGCGCTCACTTTCTGGAACTATGCCGCTCGGCAGTGCATCATCGACAACACCAACCTGGCGCGGTTGCGCGGCACCGGGGCCCAGGCGATCATTCACCCGGAGATGGAGGCCTTCGCCAGACAGTATGGCTTCGCTTACCGCTGCCACGAGCTCAAGCATTCGGACCGAAAGGCGGGCGAGGAACGCAGCTTTTGGACGGTCGAGACCAACTTCCTGCCCGGGCGCACTTTCCAGAACCTGGAGGACCTCAACCGCCAAGCCCTCGACTGGTCCACCACGCGCCTGGATAACAAGCCCCAGGGCAAGGCGGGACTCATCCCGGCCCAGGCCTTCGAGCACGAACGCACTTACCTGCGCCCGGTGCCCGCCCAGTTGCCCGCTCCTTATAAGGTCCACGGCCGCGGCACCGATGAATATGGCTTCATGAGCTTTGGCGCCAATTATTATTGGGTGCCCGGCACCCGACGCGACGAGGTCAGGCTGCTCGAATACAGCGACCGGCTGAAGATTTTCCAAGCCGGCCAGTGCCTGGCTGAATATCCGCTGCCTGCCGACGGCGTGCGCAGCGCCAAATTCAGCCCGCCGGGTCAGCCCGCCCCGCCTCACCACCCCCACAAT
>Ga0118677_10015681_pt1 | contig 10498 bp, 3 predicted proteins | sample AliMusrvi5mmetaG_FD_86154 | JGI IMG/M metagenome (GOLD analysis project Ga0118677, IMG submission 86154)
CTTGATAAACTTTTACAGTTTAAAAAAATAGAACGAATTGGTCTTGGTCGGGGTTCAAGGTATAGAAAATTATAATAATAAAAGTGAAAATATTTAATAAAAATTTAATTATTTTTTTCAGTGTGCTCGCACTGTTTTTGTGTTTTAATGTGGCAGTGGCTCATGCTTCAACTTGGTATTTTAATTATAATTCAAGTAATCTTTGGTCAGACACAAGCAATTGGTCAAGCAACCCAGATGGTTCGGGAGACAATCCTACGGTGGCTCCTTGGATGGGAGCTTACGAAAGTGACGATTTAGCTATGGGTACCCTTGATGGAAATTTTGAAATAGATATTGATGCCGACAGTACAGTTTTTGGCATAGGGACAGCAACGATTGCGGCAGACCTTTATAACTATGGTACAATTGATGGCGGAAACTTTATTGCTTACCATGTGCGTAATTATGGAACTATTAACGACGTAGATTTTTCGGATAGGCACCTATCAGTATTTTATAATTACGGCACAATTAACGGTGGTAATTTTCATCCTACAACATCTACCGGCTTTAACGTTACAAATTTGCCATCCGGAATTATCAACGGCGGTACTTTTAGTAATTTTCGTTGGATTGACGGACACAAAGCTGGAAGCTTTGCCAGCTCCGGTGAAATTAATGGTGGGGTTTTTACATTTGGACAGGCTTTTATCAGCAGCGGTACAATTTCTGGAGGAGATTTCACCGGATCCACTAATTTTTATTTTTCAAATGGTGGTCCCATTGTGTGCACGGCAACCTCGCCATTTTATCTCAATTCAAATGCCTACATTTATTATAATGCTAATATAAATTTTACCGCTTGTTCGGGCTTAGTGATAAACAACGCAAATTTAAGCGCACTTAGTTCATTTACACTCCCTGTTGGTGGCACAGTCACACACCTAAGTTACAGCGGTCAGTTTACCAATAATGGAACAATTCTTGGTGGCACCTTTACTAATAATGGAGTTATCAACACAGCCGACGGAACCATTCACGGCGGCAGTTTTGCAATGGCGGCAATCGACGGTGGCACAGTTGATGGTGGGACATTCACGCAGGTTAGTTTCCCTAATGGTACTGTTTTAGATCCAACATCGTACTTTATGGGCGTTCCCATCCTTGTTGGTGGGTCACGAAGTGTATCATTAAGCAATGGAACTACAATTGCAATTTCTAACATTCACTCCCATAATGGTGCTGTACAAAAAATTACTTTGGCTGCAGATGGTAAAATGAGTGCTCCATCAATTGCTTATTTGGCTATAGATTCTGTTACGGTTGGAAATATCACGGGTAATTTATTTAGCGGTGGAACAACTTTTACTGTTGCGGGCGGAGTTACGGCCGGAAATATTAGCGGTAATTTTGCAAGTGGCGCCACGGTTGATGTAACAGGAGACATTACAACAGGAGTTATTGGTGGCTGGAAAAATGGTGGTGCGATTTCATATTCTGGGCAACTCTATTTGGGCGGAACTTCAGCCCCTATTACCGGCGCCTTTACAACAATTCAAATTAATGGAGCGTCAACTTTAGCTCTTGCTTCAACAGCTTCGGGCGCAATTACTGTTGATGAAACTCACGGCTTTTCTTGGACAGATGGTTTAGTTGGAGTATCAAATGTAACCGCCGCAACAGGCACCGGCACTGCCAACCTCACCCTTGCCTCTAATGAAATTGACACTAATGACTCGGCCACCGTTGGCAGTTTTTGGTATAACGGCGGATTGGGTAGTGGCATTACTTTGGGAGGCAGTGGCACTTTTACAACTGCAGGGGCAACAATTTCCGGTGGAACAATTAGTGACGACTCTTTCTTTGCCTATCTTACAAGCTTGCCAAGTCTTACAATTACCGGCGGCAGTTTTACGGTTCCGGCTTGGACAATTGGACCTAATGTCACAATTACCGGTGGTGATTTTTCTGGAGTTTCAGCTCTTACCATTGACGGAACTACAATACCCATTTCAGGAGCTACACTTCCGGCGGTAGACATTACGGGCGACAGTGTTTTTGACCCAAGTACAACTTTTTTGGCAGGGATTACAGTTGGGGAAAATCATGGAGTGTCACTGACTAATGGAAGTACAATTTCATTGTTTAATATTAAAGCAACTTCAGGTACAAGCTCCGCCACATTTACCATTTCTCCAGACGGCAAACTAAACACGGCAAATAATTTAACATTAGATTATTTAGTTGGTGATATTACGGGTGATCTTTTCAGTGGCGGTGGCACTTTTAATATTACTAATGGGGTAACCGCCGGAAATATCAGTGGTTATTTTGCTAATGGTTGTACGGTTAATGTTACGGGAGATATTTTAACAGGAACTCTTGGTGGTTTAGCAGCATCGGCAACCGTTACATCTACGGGTAATATTACAACAGGGGCTGTCAGTGGGGACATTGCCTCGGGTTCAACAATTAGCGCTACCGGTGCAATTTCAACCGGAACTTTAACAACCATTACCGGCGGAACTTTTTCAGCTGCAAGCTGGACAATTTCAACAGGAACCATTAGCGGTGGCGATTTTACCGGAGTTGCCGCTTTAACCTTGTCTGGCGGAAATTATACAATTAACTCCTGGTCGCTTGGAAGCAATTTTTCAATCTCGGGTGGAAATTTTTCAGGAACAGGGATAACAGCCAGCGGAGCAACAATTACCGGTGGTAAATTTAACTACGATGGTTTCACCGGTGATTCTGGAACTGGCACGCTTTACGATTTTACCAACAGCAAAAATTATACAGGTTACGTTAGCGGAGCCAGCACCTATTACGTCAGCGGAGCTAAAACAACCCTCAACTCAACCGGTGATGGCTTTTACGATGGTAATGTTTACAATTTAGGTTCTTCAATCGGCCCTACCGGTTGGGACAACATTGATACCTATTATATCAGCGGAACAGCATACTCCGGACTTGACTCAAGTGGTAATGGAACATCAGGTGGAAATAGATATTATCAAGGTAATCTTTTTTCTGGTACTTGGTATTATAGCGGAAAATATATGCAGAATTGGTCCGTCATCAAAAACTGGACGACCAATCTTGACGGCACTGGTGGTAATCCTATTTCTGCGCCTTGGACAACAGCAGACACCGAAGGCGATAATTTAACTCTTGCATCTACGTATTTTATGGTGCCCGGCATCGATGTGGATATCGGAGACGGATTAACAATTACCGGAACCTGTGATGTCGCTGGAGTTACTGTCTATAGTGGGACAATTTATAATGGAACATTTAGCGGGTCAGGGTTTGTTAACCAAGCTGGTGGCATCAGTGGCGGCACTTTTAACTACGACGGTTTCACTGGCGATTCTGGAGCCGGTACACTTTATGATTTCACTAACAGTGTAAATTATACCGGCTATGTATCTGGGGCCGGTGTCTACTATATAGACGGAGCAAAAACAACCCTTGATTCTAATGGTAATGGTTATTGGAATAGCAATTATTATTATGAAGGAACACAAACTAATGGAGCTCCAGGAGATGGCTGTGACTCGGGAGACGGTTGCGTTTCGGGCAATTGCGGAACTGATAATATTTGTGGCGGTCTTAATGCTTCATGTTCTTCCGACGATGTTTGCGACAGTGATAATTCTTATTGCAGAGGAACTTGCGATCCAAACCCAGAAACACCGGGATCTTGGTGTTTTAGTAACAGGGGCTGTTATGCAAATAATTGCGTTATTACTAACCCTGGTTCACCCGGTTATTGCGGAGCTGCGGGAGCTACTTGCAGTCAAAGTTCAGATTGCTCAAATGATGCGCCTAATTGTGTTGGTTGGCATTGTTCTGCTAATCCCGGCTCGTTGAATCAAGAGTGTTCCACCACTTCAGACTGTGGCACAAACATGGTCTGCGACTCGAACTACTGTAAAGGAGATACCGGTTATGCGTGCACATCTGCCAGTGATTGCGGTAGTTCTTACTGCGTAAACATTGGCTCGGGATTTGTTTGCACCGCCACTCAAGGAGCGTTGAATAATGGCTGTACTGGAGATAGGGATTGTTTATCGGGATTCTGTAGCTCTGGTTATTTATGCTCAGATAAATCAAATGGGATGTGGTGTCAATATACAACAGAATGTAGTTCTGGATTCTGTAGCAAGGATGTTCCCGTACAATGTACTGATGGAAGTGCTGGTCAGCCGTGTGATCCCAATATGACACAGGCAGACCAATGCTCTTCGGGCTACTGCGGAACCGATTATATTTGCGATGGCGCGGGTAAAACTTGCTCTACTTCAGCGGATTGCGCTGGCCAAGATCCGCACTGCGTCAACAGTATCTGTAGCTCAAGCCAAGGAGGCGTGAATGATAGCTGTGTTACCCCGGGCGATTGCAGTACAAATTATTGTAGCTATAAGGGCGACGGTTATACTTATCCTCCTTTTAAATGCACGGACGGAAGTTTTAATCAGTTTTGTGATCAAAGCAAGAGCGCATCAGACCAATGTTCTTCTGGATTTTGTAGCGACGTGAGTAAGTGTTCAGACAAATCAAATGGAATGGATTGCATGCTTACAACAGATTGTACTTCAGGATTTTGTGCTGGCGGCCCTGCCGTCATGACGAAAAACTGTACTAGCGGGAGCGCAGGTGAGGTTTGTAATCCCTCGGGTAATGTTTCGGAGCAATGTTCTTCGGGCTATTGCGGAACAGATAATGTTTGCGATGGCGCAGGAAAATCTTGCAGTTCAGAGGGTGATTGCGCCGGTCAAGACCAGTATTGCGTTAACTATGTCTGCAGTTCTAATCAGGGAAGCGCCGTATTTCCCGCAGATCAATGTACCACTGGCGGAGACTGTCTATCCGGATTCTGCACACAGAATGGTTGGTGCTCAGATAAATCATCTGGCAGTCACTGTTTATCATCAAGCGATTGTACAGATGGATTCTGTGAACAACTAGACAACCAGTGTACTAATGGAGGCCCCGGCCAAAGATGTTTTACCGGAGACGATTGTTTATATAATAATTGTTCAAATAGTGCTTGTGGAGGCTCTAGTGCGACATGTTCTAACATATCGCAATGTAGTTCTTTTGGCACTCAGCTGTACTGCGTAAACACCGGTTCGGGATTTACTTGCACCGACAATCAAGGAGCATTGAATAATGGCTGTACAGATCCTCAAGACTGTAACTCCGGCCAAGCTTTAACTTGCGACACAAACACCAATACCTGCAAAGGCAACACCAGCTATGCTTGCACCTCTTACACAAACTGCGCTGCAGCCAACTCGCACTGCGTAAATGGCGCTTGTAGTGCCAGCACAGGCGCAGTCGGAGATGGATGTACTGGTGACAGTGATTGTTCAATGGGAACTCATTGTGGCGGTGATAATAAATGCGACTCTGATAATCCCGGGTCTGGCTCTTACATAAAATTTAATGGAAATATAAAAATTGGGGGAAAGGTTAAAGTAAAATAATATGGTAGAATACAAGAATAAAAACCAGATGAAAAAAATTGTTTTATTTTTGTTTATTATTTTTGCCTGCCTGCCGATAGGTACGGTTTCTGCCGCCACAAGCGGTTATGCTTGGTCTAATAATTTGGGTTGGATAAATTTTGGCTGTGACAACTGCAATGTTCAAGTAAATAATAGTTTTATAACCGGCTATGTCTGGAGCCAAAATTATGGTTGGATAAATTTAAGCCCCACAAGCAATGGAGTCAGCAACACGTCGGCAGGAGTTTTATCTGGGAGCGCTTGGGGGCAAAATACCGGTTGGGTAAATTTTAGCGGAGCAAGTATAGACTGCTCGGGAAAATTTACAGGCACTGCAACCGGGAGCGTTGTTGGAACTGTAAATTTTGGCTGTACAAATTGTAACGTTACAACTACGTGGCTGCCCACAACTGGCTGTGGAGGCGGCAGCAGTCATACAGAGTGCAGCGCTCAAGAACAGTGTATTTCTGTTTCGGGATCGGGAACAAACTTATGTGCAAGCAGTAATGATTGTGCGACACATAATATTTGTAATGGTCAAAACCAATGCGTATCAACAAGCGGAGTGGGGTCTAACCAATGTACAATAAACAGCGACTGTACTGCTACACACAACGTGTGTAGCAACCACCAATGTGCGGCAATAAGCGGTGTCGGCGTTGACCAGTGCCAAACAAACACTGATTGCCAGCCAACAACGCACAACGAGTGTAATTCGCAAAGCCAGTGTATTGTAGTTTCGGGTTCGGGCAATAATCAATGTCAAACAAACAGTGATTGCGCTGCCGTTCACAACGAGTGTAATTCGCAAAGCCAGTGTGTGTCGGTGAGCGGAGCCGGAGCGAATCAGTGCCAAGTTGATGGTGATTGCGTTATAGTCAGGCACAATGAATGCAATTCGCAGCACCAATGTGTGGCGGTTGTCGGATCGGGAACAAACCAATGCCAAACAAATGTGGACTGCCAACCGACTGTATATAATGTTTGTAATTCGCAAGATCAGTGTGTGTCGGTAAATGGAGTGGGAAATAACCAATGTTCAATAAACGGTGATTGCAGTATTACACACAGCGAATGTAATTTACAAAATCAATGTGTGGCAATAAACGGTGTGGGAATAAACCAGTGTGCCGCTGACATTGACTGCGGTAGCGGTTCGCACACAGAGTGCAATTCGCAAGACAAGTGCGTTGTTGTGGTTGGAGTTGGAAGTAATTTATGCCAAACAGACGGTGATTGCCAAAACACATACAACGAATGCGTTAACGGGCAATGCATGGCTGTAAGCGGTTCGGGAACAAACCAATGTATAACTAATAATAATTGTCTTACGGGCCAGCATAACGAGTGTAATGGCCAACAGCAATGTGTTGCTGTAAGCGGATCGGGCGCTAATTATTGCCAAACAGATATAGATTGTTTGACTGTGCACAACGAATGCAGTAACTCGCAGTGTGTTTATGTGGCTGGCGTGGGAATAAATCAGTGTAGCTCCAATAGCAGTTGCACATCTTCGGTGCACAACGAATGTAATTCTCAACAGCAGTGCGTGTCTGTTGTTGGCGCCGGATCTAACCAATGTCAAACAAATAATGATTGTGCCACCGGAAGCCACAACGAATGTAACGCCCAACAGCAATGCGTGCCCGTCAGCGGATGGGGCTCTAATTTATGTTCAATAAATAGTAATTGTGTTGTAATTTATGGCGGCGGAGGCGGAGGCGGCGGTGGCGGTGGAACTGGTAGCAGCAGCCACACCGAGTGCAATTCGCAAAAACAATGCGTGTCTGTGTCGGGAGCGGGGACTAGCCAGTGCAACAACACCAACGATTGCGCCCTGCATAATGTTTGCAACTCGCAAAACAAGTGTGTACCAACAAGCGGAGTGGGGTCTAATCAATGCACAGTAGATAGTAATTGCGCTACAACGCACAACGAATGCAATACTCAAAAACAATGCGCGCCAGTAGCAGGAGCCGGAATTAACCAGTGTCAATCTGCTGGCGATTGTCAGATAACCAAACACAACGAATGCAACACTCAAAACCAGTGTATTGTGGTTTCTGGCATTGGCAACGATCAGTGCCAATTAAACAGTGATTGCCATGCTACATATAATCAATGTAATTCTCAAAATCAGTGTGTGGCAGTAAGCGGCGTGGGAATAAGCCAATGCCAAACAAATAATAATTGCCAGCCAAATAAGCACGATGTGTGTAACTTGCAAAAACAATGTGTTGCAGTAGATGGCATTGGGAGTAATTTATGTTTAACAAATAGCGATTGTTTGAATACGTACAATGAATGTATTGCCAATAAGTGTACATTAGAAAATGGCTCTGGAACGAGTCAGTGTCAAGCTGACACAGATTGTATTAGTTCGATTGGTCTGCATAATGCGTGTAATTCGCAAAACCAGTGTGTTGTTGTTTCGGGTCAGGGGCCGAACTCGTGCCAGACAAACAATGATTGTGTTGTTTCGCATAACGAATGCAGTGGGTCTAAATGTTCCCCTGTAACCGGAGTTGGCATTAACCAATGTACTGTCGACAGCGACTGTCAGGCTTTAAAACACAACGAATGCAACGCTCAAAAACAATGCGTGTCTGTTCTTGGATTGGGCTCTAGTCAGTGTTTAACAGACAGTGATTGTGTCGGCGTTGCAGCGGGTCCTGGTACGGGCACTAACACGGGTACAAGTAAAGGAATTGGCGCAACTACCGCCGAAGCAATTGGAAAAATAATAACAGCTCCGGCTAAAGCGGTTACGGCAATTGCCAATTCAGTTGAGAAACAAATTCCCGAGCCGGTGAAAGTAGTAACTTTACAAACCAAAAAAATAATAAACACTCCTGAGGGTTCGGTGACTACTAAAACCGTTTCAACAGCCGGGCTTGTAGCCGCGACTGTTTCGGCAACCGGCTCATTTTCGCTTTCCATTTTTGAAATATTTTTAATTCCATTAAGGTTGTCGGGACTTTTGTTAACCGCTTTGGGATTAAGAAAAAAAGTTTTATCATGGGGCGTGGTTTACGACTCTGTGACAAAACAGCCAATAGACCCGGCTTATGTTGTTTTGAATAATCGTCAGGGTGAAAAAGTTTCCTCGGCAATAACAGACATAGACGGCAGGTATGGATTCTTGGTTGAGCCGGGTGTTTATAAAATGCAGGTTAATAAAACAAACTATATTTTTCCGTCAAAAAAATTGGCCGGCAAAACACACGACGAACTACATAACAATTTATATTTTGGCGAAGACATAAACATTGAAACAAAAGGAGAGGTTATTGCCAAAAATATTCCAATGGACTCAATAAAATTTGACTGGAACGAGTTTGCAAAAAAGAACAGCACTTTAATGAGATTTTATTCAAGGTGGGATGCCGTAATCAGAAAAGTTTATGACTCGTTATTTGTTTTTGGCTTTATTGTGGCTGTCTTGGCTTTTATATTCGCTCCATACTCTTATAATGGTATAATAATATTATTATATTTATTCTTGCTCTTACTCAGGATTTTTGGATTAAAGCCCAAGTCTTATGGCCGCATATCAGACAAAACAACCGGCGCGCCGTTATCATTTGCAATTGTTAGGGTTATGATGCCGGGTTTTGACAGAGAGATTGCTTCAAAGTCGGCCGATAAATACGGAAGATATTATTGCTTGGTTTCTCCGGGTAAATATTACGTGAAGATTGAGAAAAAGAACGTTGACGGATCTTACACGCTAGCTTATACATCACCAATTATTGATGTGTCGCACAAAGGTATTATTAAAGAGAAGTTTAAGATTTAAAAATGGAATTGATTTTATATGTTTTATTGTATTTTATTCTACTTTTTTTAATAGTTTTTATATTGCTTCTTTCTGAAATTAAAAAAATGGAGAAAGAAAATTTGGGAATGGATCACTTATTGGAAAAATCGGAAGCAAGCAGAATAAACGCAGAAAAATTGAAAAACAAAGTTTTACTGATGATTAACGATTTGCCCGAAGGAATTTTAATTATTGATAAAGACGGTAAGGTTTCGGTTGTAAACAGCAGGGCAGAAAAGTTTTTAGGTTTAAATAAAAAACAAATTTTAAATAAAACAATTTTTGACTTGGGGCATTTGTCAGATGTTAAGAAGATAGTTTCTCCGACGCTGGTTAATTTTAAAGGTGTTCACAGAGAGGAAATAAATTTAAGGAAAAATTTTATTTTAGAATTAACCATAGAACCTTTGGTTTTGGAAAAAAACAATACGGCAAAACTGATTATTTTACGCGATATCACAAAAATGAAATATGCCCAGGTCGCAAAAGATCAATTTATTTCTGTGGCGGCCCACCAACTTAAATCTCCGCTGACTGCAGTGGGCTTGTCTTTGAAAATGATATTAGACCAGGATTTTGGAAAAATAAGCAAAGAGCAGCGTAATATTTTAGATAAAACTTATAAAAAAAATGAGTTTTTGATGTATTTGGTGGAAGATTTATTGAAAGACGCAAGAGCTGATGGGGTAGCCCAACCGGAAACTAAGTCTATGGTTGATTTGGGCGAAGTTGCAGACTCAATTATAGATTTTTACAGAGACGAAATAAAAAGAAAAAACATTGGTTTTAAGTTGAATAAGACCGATAAAAAATTACCGAAAATTTTAGTTGATAAAGAGAAAATAAAAATGGTTGTTCAAAATTTGTTTGATAACGCAGTTAAATACACTCCAAAGAAGGGTAAAATAGAGGTTAGCATAATTTCCAAAAAAGAGGGGATAGAATTTGAAATAAAAGACTCGGGCATAGGTGTGCCTGAAAACCAAAAGGAAAGAATATTTAAAAGATTTTCCAGAGCAACCAATGCAATTGGTTCGAAAGCGCCCGGAACAGGTTTGGGCCTGGCCATTGCTAAAGATGTTATAGAAAAGTATAGAGGTAAAATATGGTTTGAATCTAAAGAAAATAAGGGCAGTACATTTTATTTTACCTTGCCCACGGCTAAACAGTAATGGTATAATAA
>Ga0118677_10015682_pt1 | contig 10498 bp, 11 predicted proteins | sample AliMusrvi5mmetaG_FD_86154 | JGI IMG/M metagenome (GOLD analysis project Ga0118677, IMG submission 86154)
TGTATCTGGCCGATGAAATGTTCAAACAAAAAGGCAATCAGTTTACTATTCTCATTGGGAAACCAATAGCATGGCAAACCTTCGACAAATCAAAAAGTCAGGCACAGTGGGCTGAATGGGTAAAAGAAATTGTTTATTCAATGGAAGACAAAAGTAAAAGTCATGGCAATTAGCAGCATGCAATCTATCAGAAAAGCAGCAGCGGAAGATATAGACATTATCCATAAGATTCTGGACATGGAACCGTTCAAATATGACGAGAACATTCCTTACGACCGTTCGTGGATTGAGCAATTAGTTTCAAACGAACGCTGCCTGACGCTGGTGTACGAAAGTGAAGGCGAAATAAAAGGCTTTATCAGTGGCGAGAAAATGGTGAGTGGTACCATTATGATTTGGTTTTGTGCTGTAAAACAGGAATACCAGAATAAAACTATCGGAATAAAACTCTATTACGAATTTGAAAATTTCTGCCGTAAAACCGGTGTAACAGCCATTTTAGCATATGGTTACAAAACTTCTGCCGGCATGCTCGACCGACTGAAATTTTACTCTAACGAAAACACGTACCGTGAGTTTTACAAGCCGCTTGTTGATAGGTAAGTAATAAATCGCAAAATTATCTGAATCAAAATTCACTGTCTAAATCAGAATTTACAGAATTATTCAATTTTCAGAATTCTGGAAATTCTAACTTTCTGTAAATTATCTCCCGTTGGTCGCTCACCATTTGTTCTGGTGCTGACAACTTCCCTCTGTTTTCTGTACCGTATAAATCCTGCACCCGCTGTTTGGCATAGAATCCCACTATGTAAAAGATGGAAGAAAAGCTCCTGCTTTTCAAATTATATTTCAATATGCAAGAAGAAGCCTTGCTTCTAAGCACGACCAAGCAAAGACGTAGCTGCTCCATAGTATCACCAACCAACGACCAACAAGGTATAAAACATTGAAAGAACGGATCATAGATCCTAAGAACACAAAAGATGTGATCGCAGATCCCACCAACCATGCCGCCAACTTCGCTTATTTAATGGTTATTGCATATCCGCGAAGACAGAAGTTTTTTTACCCGAAAAAACTTAAATTTATACATTTATTTAAACTTATTAGCCTGTTTTCACGTTATTTATATACATTTCACTTTTATGTCTTAGAACTGGTAAATAAGCATTTATGTTACAAAATTAGTGTTTTAATATTAAATTCAAAGACAATGGCAATTCACATTCCTACCACCATTTTATTGTGGGGAATTTCTCAACCTCCATAAACCTCAATCAAGCATGCTTTATAGCAAAAAATACTTTTGCCTGTAGAAACTTTTAATGAATTTCATAAAATACTTAACCTTAAAAATCTCAAAATTATGAAAAAGTTTTACTTCCTGACAATTGCTTTATGTGTATTAAACGGGGCAAATGCTCTAGCTGGAGAATATGGTTCCACAGGATTAAACACAGATACTATCCACAAGCTTATAACTGATTTTCAGAGTGATTCGTTGATCAAAGCTAATCAAACTACTCCTGGTTTTTATATTCTGGATATAAGAACTCCAACAGAATTCAGCAGCGGGCATTTAATCAATGCAAATAATATTGATTACAGGGCAGTCGGTTTTTGGGATGTCTTGGCTAATCTTGACAGGAATTTAATATATCTGGTGCACTGTAAAGGTGGAAGCAGAAGTTTACCAACATATAATCAAATGGTTTCCCTGCATTTCAGGGAAGTGTATATGATGGTTGGTGGTTTTGACCAATGGAAACTGGATGGATTTCCATATTTAACAGGGAGTGTAACCAATACGGAAGAATTAAAAGCTCCTACAGAAAAGCTTAATATTTATCCAAACCCTGCAAACTCAAAATTGACAATTGAAATTAAGATTCCAATTAATACAACTACTCTATCAATTATAAATACAAACGGGCAAGAAATGATAATGCAACGAACAACTGATAATAAATTCACAATTAATATCAGCCAGTTGCCCCATGGTGTTTATTTTGTAAAACTGCTGAATGTAAATGGCATCCAAGTTAGTAAGTTTGTAAAGGACTAAGTAAATCAACCATAATCCTACAATAATACTCAAAGTTAATAAATGATTCATTATTAATTTATCAACATACAAATCATCTCTTTATATTACAATCAGACTAGATTTGGAGTGATTATTCTAATTGCTTTTATTTTTCTGAAACAACCTTAATTTTATCAAAATGAATAAATTTAGCTTTTCTAAAACTATCATTCTGACTATTTTATTGGTAATTGGAAGCCATACGGGCACTTGTCAGATGCTAATTGCCGGTTGGGATTTCCAGACCACTTCAAATGGCGGAACAGCTGTTGATATTGCCCCATATACACCAAATGTTATTGTTGCAAATTTCGGTACCGGGGTATTATATCTTGATGGGTCGAATGGCTCAAGTACTTGGCTTCAAACAATACCTGGAAATGAAATTTCCGCTTTTTCGGGATGCTATCTTAATGCAGGGTCTGGTTTTTCAACAATAACATCAGGAGCAGCGGCACTTGGAATTCTTGGTGGAACTAATGAGACAGCCAATGGAAAGCATATAGTTTTTAAATTCTCAATGACCGGTAAATCCATGCTTATTGTAAACTATATTATTCAAAGGACATCTACCGGTTTTACTTCTCAAACATGGGATTATAGTACAGATAGTATTACATGGAGAGATTCTCAAACAATTACAAATTTACCCCTTTGGTCATTAGGTCTTGTAACTCTTGACACAATAAAAGGACTTGAAAATGCCGAAACGGTGTATTTAAGAATGACTCCGGCTGGAGCATCAGAGGCTACCGGGTACAATAAGATAGATAATATTCAATTTAATGCTGAGGTATCACTATCAACAGGAATTAGAGTTGCAAACATTCATTCGGATATAAACCTTTCAATTTCAAATGGAATAATCAGATTCAATGCAAACGCAGGGAAACAGTTAGAAATTTACAATGCCATTGGTCAGATACTGATAAATAAACGTACCATTGAAGGTTTAAATACAATTCCGGTTCCAGCTAAAGGGTTAGTAATAATAAAAATAGATAGCCGTACTTCGAAAGTAATTCTGTAAAATGATTATCCGCAAAGTATCCTAAATGATCAATTATTAGTTCCATACAGAAAAATAGGAGACACGCTATGTTGAGACAGGCGCAGATGGAATATTTTTTGTTATCCAAGCGGCATAGTCGAGCAAATTACGTTGATTTTCAATTCTGACTTTTTCAGAAATAAAGCAGATTGAACGGCGTCGGTACCTGTAGCGTAACACTCCTCTTTTTGTACGGTGTATGGCTTCAACTTAAGTCGTAGTTAGATGGAAAGCTTACCTATTAACCTGAGTTCGGTATAAGCAGGAGTTGATTTTCAAAATAATCAATTGGATATTACGGTGCTCTGCACCAAATGAAAATATATAACGTTAAATACTACCTATATAACGGGACTCTGTCCCTAATAAAGGTGCAGAGCACCGACCTATTTGTAGAAATTTATCATACACATAAAACCAGAGGTGCAGAGCACCGAAACATTGTATTTGTAAGTATATGAAAAACAGAACATATCATTAAAATGATTATTCTGTTCATTCATTGCTTATCCCGAACTCAGGTTATTAATCGGCATGTATCACACGCTTTTTCAATATGCAAGGCTAGACCCTTGCTTCTAGCTATGGCGAAGGCTAAGCCTTCGCCAAACAGCATCATAAGATTTTTAAACTTCGGTGAACCTGGGTTATTATAAACTGCCAATTTTATCATTGAATAATTAGTTTTTGTTTCCCTTTCCATTCTTTAGATTTGATTTCAACCATATAAATTCCGGTTCTTAAATCTCCGATATTAATTTGTCGGTTGTTTTGTTTCAGCGTTTCCGATTTAACTAAAGTGCCTACTACATTATAAATATTCAATATCAAGTCGGTATTACTTACGTTGTCTGTATTCAAAGTAATAATGTCAGAAGCGGGATTGGGATATATATCAAATAAAGTATTTTTAGCAGATACTCCTTCAACAGAACTACTATTGTCAAAAATTAAATTATCAATTTTCAGGGATGAATTACCTTTAGGACCACTTGTTGGAGATGACGGATAAAATGCAGATATTATTATTGTTGCACTGTCAGCAGTTGCATAGTTAGAAAAAGGCAGATTAAAAGATGTCCAATTAAGTGTTACACCTCCAGAATAAAAATTATTTGCAGAAACAATAGATCTATTATTAAAGAGGATAACTTTAACGAACATAGAATCGTCATTTTGACCAATGTATCTAAAGTAACCTGAAAGACTTGTAGGGTGACCCGTTATTTTAAATGCTGGCTTAAAAGGATAATCAAACGCTTTAGTTGCAACCATTCCCCATCCACCTGTTATTTGAGTTAATGAAGTTTTACAAGTTATCTTTAAAGAATAATTACCGGTTGGATAAGAATCTTCCGATTTCTGACAAGAGATAAATGAATTTGTACAAAACGAATTCATTGTAGCCCATCCATCTGGATTATCATAATTACTTACTGTTGTCCAGTTCTCAAAATCATTATTTGGGATTTGTGCATTTGTCTTAATTGTCATTGAGATTAAAACGGCTGTTAAAAGTATTATTTTTCTCATTACATTTTTGTCAGTGTTTATCGTGCTGACTCCGCACTTTTAATTACCTATTAGTCGTAAAAGTCTTTATTTTTTTATTCAATTGCCTATTTATACATTGCAATTGCCTATTTAAATGTTACAATTGTCTATTTATATGTTGCAGATTTATGTTTGAATGTTGCAATTGTATGTTTGTACATTGCAGTTGTATGTTTTTACGTTGCAGTTATATATATCTGACTGTTTGTATTCTGCAATTAACTCCAAATTCGTTTTCACCTTAACGAAGAGCGTACATTCTTAAATCAGTCGTTCTTATTATCTTTATTTGGCTTGTCTATAACCCCAGTCTGTTTAAAAAAACTCTAAATTTTTTCCAAAGATAGCGAAAATTTGTCATAACAGGCTTCAATACTTTCGATTTAAGCAAATATTTTTAGTCGTTTATTATTGAGTATTTTGTTTTGTGAGTTTAAATGGGCTTAGTATAAGGCGTTTTGAAGCTAAAAAGCAAGTTTATAGAATTCATGTACATGTATATCAGCGTTTTGAATTTTTAATGCCTTCTTTCTTTACTCCAAGTTTGCACTCACTGGATAGTTCCTATGTTTGTTTTATCTTATCCACTTGAAACGAAGAGGGGTTGAAATTCAATTTTTTGTTTTACAAAGTTATATATCTTTTTGAAACAACAATTAAATTGAAAATAATAAGGCGGAAAACGGTTTAATTGCACGCACAATTATTAAACCGATTCCGCCTTGTTTCTCAAACTTTTCCAAAGTTCTATACTTTGTAAAAGTTGAATATTGGAAAAGTTATCGAAAAAAGATATCTCCCCTCTTTACTCGAAGTTTGCACTCATTGGATAGCTCCTATGTTTGTTTTACCTTCTACACATGGAAATAAGAGCTGACTGATATTTTTAAGCCACTTTAGGGTTTGGGGGCATTTACAGATCCAACAACCCTTCAGGCAACTTCACGTAAATAATTTTCTTTTCGTGGTCAATTTCTTCAATATATTCCTCCCCTGCCGGTATCAACAATTCATCGTCTTTAGTCGGAATTACAAATAGCACATTATCAGTAGTTTGATCCACTTCTGAAATCACGCCAAGTAAACCTTTTTCAGAATCTATCAAACTGAATCCGGCAAAATAATCAAGTTCAATCTCTGCATCTTCCACTTTTTCCAAATAGCTTTTAGGCAGGAATATTGTCAATCCGGCAAAACTACGGGCTTGTTCATCAGTTGTCACTCCATCCAACTTCAACAGTCCTGTTGTGCTTCCTTTAAAACGATATTCTTCCAGAAAAAAAGGCACAAGTATGCCCTGCATATCAAAAATGAAATACGGAATTTCTTCCCTATCGAAAATATCGGTAGTAAACGAAAATGACATTTCACCACTCACGCCATGCGGCTTTGTGATTTGTCCGATAGGAAAAACATCGTTTTTTGAGATCATATTAGAAAAGCCTGCCCCCTAAATCCTCTAAAGAGGAACTTGAAGACGTTTTGTTAAATTATAAGTTTATTTATTCTCCCTTTAGGGGGTTAGGGGGCTTATTCAACTACTGTTACCCAACCGTGTGTATCAGGTTCGTCACCATACTGAATGCCACGAAGTTTATGATACAACTTATCACAAACGGGTCCGGGTTTTCCGTCTTTTGAGAAAACGTATGATGTTTTTTCATCATAGTCGTCAATACGTTCAATCGGGCTAATAACAGCAGCAGTACCACATGCTCCTGCTTCTTCGAATGTTGACAGTTCCTCTACCGGCACATGACGTTGTTCAACTTTCATTCCCAAGTCTTGGGCTAGCACCATCAAACTTTTATTTGTAATGGAAGGTAAAATAGAAGTCGATTGTGGTGTTACATAAGTATTATTTTTAATGCCAAAGAAATTTGCCGCACCACATTCGTCAATATATTTCTTTTCTTTAGCATCGAGATAGAAGATATTTGAATAGCCCAATTCATGAGCTTTCTGATTTGCAACCAAACTGGCTGCATAGTTTCCACCCACTTTGTATTTCCCCATACCAAGCGGTGCAGAACGGTCAAATTCACGCATAATAACAAATGGAGTTGTCTGGAAACCACCTTTAAAATAGGGTCCCACCGGAGTAACAAATACGATAAACAAGTATTCATCTGCGGGTTTTACGCCAATTTGTGGTCCTGTTCCAAACAAAAACGGACGAATATACAAAGAAGCACCAGATTCATAGGGCGGAATAAAACGCTCATTAAGTTTTATTGCTTTAAGCACAGCCTCTTCGAATTTCTCAATAGGCAATTGTGCCATCAAAGTCCCTGCACAAGAATCCTGCATACGCAACGCGTTATCACGCATGCGGAAAATACGGATTTTCCCATCTTGTCCACGAAAAGCCTTTAACCCCTCGAACACCTCCTGTCCGTAGTGAATACAAGTAGCTGCCATGTGCAAATTCAGATACTCAGTATCATGCGTTTCCAGTTCGCCCCAAGCGCCGTTGCTAAACCTGCAGCGGATATTATAATCGGTTTTCATATAACCGAACCCTATATTTCCCCAATCTATTTGTTCCATAATTCTATAATTTTCATCTCGCAATTATTAATTATTAACTGTGAATTATTAATTGACTTTCATTTCCCATATTAAAAAGCAAATCAATAATACTCAAATTCGGCTGAAATCCAAATCGTTGTTCAAAAACCTGATAATAGGGTTTTAACTCAACAAACTGGTATTCTTTTTTTGGATGAATACTTTCGCGCAAATCACTCACGCTTTCATTCAACTTCGTTTTATATTCCGTAGTAAGCTTAATCTCGGGTTGTATGTCAATCAATTCCAACACTTTTGCTTGAATCTCCTGATTAAAATCGCACAAAAATATCCATTTTTTCTCATAAAAAGGCAATAAATCATCTTTATAGTATTCAAAAAAAGGAGTAGAATTATAAGCTGACTCTATGGAACGCCAATGTTGTATTTGCCAGTCATTATGTTCTGAAATTCGCATATCACGCGTCAACATCTTTTCTTTGCCCGTCTTTTCAACAGGAATGCTCAACGCCATCGTTCCATTTGCCGCCGCAATATTACATCTATTTCTATACGTTTGCTTTAGATAATAATCGCAATGCTCCAGATAAACCGTTTCAGCATTTGCCAAAGCAGAATAGTATTCCACCGGAGCTAGATACGCGGTAGTTAGACAGACCTGCCCCCAACCCCCTAAAGGGGGCTTTTGCTGTTGAAACATTTAAGGTAGCTTATAAATTGAACAAAATCATATTAGTTCTACTCTTAAATCCCCCTTTAGGGGATTAAGGTGTCACTTTTCTGCATTTTTAAAGAATCTGTTCCAACGGATTTTTCCACTGAACCAACCTTTGTCTTTGTCCAGCGACAGCCAAACCAACACCGGACGACCAACAATATGGTCTTCGGGCACAAAACCCCAATAACGTGAATCGGCTGAATTATGGCGGTTATCACCCATCATCCAGTAATAATCCATTTTGAAAGTATAGGTTTTCGTCAATTTATCGTTGACATAGAACTCATTACCCTTCATTTCCAGTTTATTATGTTCATAAACACGAATAATACGTTCATAAATAGGCAAATTATATTGAGTCAAAGCCAGACGCATTCCTTTTTTGGGAATCCAAATTGGTCCGAAATTATCGCGTGTCCAGGATTTACCACCTCCCAACGGGAAAACATCATACGAACCGGTTGTTTCAATTTTGATCTGCGTCACACCTGCAGTCTTTTGTAAAGCAAAATATGCTTCTTCATTCAAGGGGAAGTGATAAATAGGAAATTTCGCATCCAAGCCGATTTGGGCAAATTCATTTACATATTGACCTGTATTATAGATCTGTATATCATCTTTACTGATACCCAATTTATCAAAAATGTCTTCATTTAGCAATGTTCCATCCGTTTGGACAAAATAATTAAATTGCAGTCCGGGTATTTTTTCTTGTTTTTGATGATTTATATACACTTGATTTTCTTTAATCTCTAACCAATCACCTGCAATTGCCACACAGCGTTTCACGTAATTCTCACGACGATCGACCGGACGATAAACTATATCGCCATATTCCTTTGATTTTGAACGAACTATCTCACGTCCAATGCTATAACATTGATCTGTTGAAGGTATTTGATTGGGATTTTGAGTAACCAACAACTGATAACCCTCCCTGAAACAACTCGAATAATAGTCAGGATTCTGAACATTTAAAGCAACTGTATCGCCTGCAGGAAAGTTAAACACCACAATATCATTTCGTTTCAACGAATCAAAGCCTTTCAATCGTTTGTAATCCCATTGCGGTTTTTCGATAAATGATTTGCAGTTCAACAATGGGAATGTATGCTGAACCAACGGAAAAGAAAGTGGAGTATTAGGCACTCTCGGACCATAACTGGCTTTGCTTACAAACAGAAAATCACCTACCAACAAGCTCTTTTCAAGCGAAGAAGTCGGAATCTGATAATTCTGAAACAGAAAGGTGTTTATGAAATAAACGGCTACCAGGGCAAATACGATAGCATCAACCCAACCCATTATAACCAAAACCGCTTTGTTCTCAGATTTTTTCCACCATGTCCATGGAATATAATGCGTTATAAATGCATCAAATACCACCGGCAATCCAAAAAGCCACCAACACCGATTTCAAGCCCATCTTCAAATCTTACGTACCGGAATCCGTCAAGGAAGGCCTCCGTTATAATGAGCCTAAGAAACTCATCGCAAAAGCAGAGAAACAGGTGCAGGACAAGAATTGGTTCGATGCCAGAGTCACCCTGCGGCGCGCGCTTGAGATGACTCCCGAGGACGTGAACACCCGCCTGAACCTTGCCTGGCTGGACCGCGAAGAAAAGCAAAACTATGATGCCGAAGTGCAGATTCTGCTCACCGCACGCCTGCTCAAACAGCAGAAGTATTCATTTCACATGCTCGCGCCCACTGTAGAAGGCCAGTATGTGATGGGCCGGTTGTCGATTCTCATAGGTGATATTGAGTCAGCCAAGAAATCGCTGCAGACCGTTCTTCAGATCGACCCTCAGCACAAGGATGCCCAGCGTGCGCTGGATGAGATCAAGACTTTGGAAACCGCGGCCAAAGGGGAATAGAACCCAGGAGAACTCCGTACAGGGGTAACCGGCCGGAGTCGGAGCCGGCCGGTTACAGGGAGCGGGTAGGGAAGCAAGTCTGTTGACGCTATGCGGAGTTTGAGCCCATCGTCAGCACGACGAAAACCAGCAGATAGAGGGCTATAGCGCATCGACATACCGTGCGCGCAAACTCGGGTTTTCTGCGTCTATACCATTCAATTGCAATCACAAACGGCACAAAGCTAAGCATCTTCACAAGCACAAACAACGCCGGACTGCGAGTTATACAGGCCGCCATCAGCGGGTTCTGTTCGCTCGCCATCCCCCTCATCACAAAGTATAGAGTGGAGAGCATGTCGGCCAGGCAGATCACAACCAGCACGACGCTTTCAATACATACTCTAAGCTTCAAATGGTCTTCCTTTCCTCTGGGCTTACGTTAAGGTATAGTTCAATAACCGTGCCAAGTGGGGCTGGGTGAATTGCCGGTTCTTGGAAAAAGCATTCTGGAAGCGGGCAAGATTGTTGTCGACTCTGTTTGCCCATGATACAATGGCCACGGCGCAAATGCGCACCCACGGAGCTTTTTATGTCATTGAATCGCGAGAAGGTTAATTGCTTGAGCGAGGCCACCCGCGAACTCGCGCGGATCGGCCTTAGTGGACACTATGGTTCGTCCATAGTTGAGTCGGGAA
>Ga0118677_10013095_pt1 | contig 10497 bp, 5 predicted proteins | sample AliMusrvi5mmetaG_FD_86154 | JGI IMG/M metagenome (GOLD analysis project Ga0118677, IMG submission 86154)
CGCTGATGAGGCGGTCGTAGACAACACCGTCCCCGGCAAGGTTTTTGATCACTGCTCCCCCGCTTGGCTGTTTATCTTTGCCGTACCGGACCAGGACATTAAACGGTTTTTTAGAGAGGTTCTTTATTTTGATATAGATGTAATTGTTTTTTCTCGATGCCATGGCAACCGATGTAAACGGGAATTGCTTGTCATTCCCTTCCGTTATTACCTGGGGTGAGTTCAGGACATCCACGATGGCATTTTCTGAAATCGTCTTTTTGATCTTCGCCATCATCTCTTTCGGATAGGTTTCCATTGGCAGGAAAGTGGAAGCTTCCGTGTAGGCATCAATGGCTTTGTCAAAGATCAGCGAGGTGAAATATTTGTCGCCGTCAGCGATCGCCTTATCATAGAAGCCTTTGTTGGCGCGGTAGATACTGTCGATGACCGCGGTGATGCGGGTGATCCGTTCCTTCGGATAAGATTCCTGCGGGAAAAGGCCCTGTGCCTGCTGGAAATTGTCTTTTGCTTTGTAATAATCCTTCTGGCCCAGGAGGTTATCGCCTTTCGCCACCAGTTCGTCATAGGTCGCTTTTTTACCTTTAAGTTCAGTAAGGGTTTTGTTAATTTCCGCTATTTTGTTCTGGGGATACTGTTCATCGGGTTTGATCGAGCCGGCATTCTGGTATTCATTCCGAGCCTCTTCCCATGACTTCTGTGCAAGGAGCTGGTCCGCTTTTGCAACAGATGCCTTGTAAGCGTCGTCTTTCGCTTTCAAGTCAGCGAGGATTCCGTCGATGGCAGTGATCTTGTCTTTCGGGTATTGTTCCGTGGGTTTGATGGTTGCGGCATTGGCATATTCAGTCTTTGCCTGCTGGTAGGATTTTGACGCGAGCAAACCGTCGGCTTTCGCTATGGATGCCTGGTATTTATCATCTACCGACTTAAGCCGTGCAAGTTCGGCTTTTGCTTTGTCAATCTCTGCTATTTTATCTTTCGGATAGGTCTCTGCCGGTTTGATCTTCTGTGCATTTACGTAACCATCGCGGGCCTGGTCGTATGATTTTGCCGACAGGGCCTCATCTGCTGCCGCAATCGCATTTTTATACTGGTCATCGATTGATTTCAGGTCGGCAAAGATCTTGTCAATGGCTTCAATTTTTGTCTTCGGATATTCCTCAGAAGGCTTTAGCGTGGAGGCATTGGTGTACTCGGTCTTAGCCTGTTCATAGGATTTAGCCGTAAAAAGCTGGTCTGCTTTTGCGATGGAAGTTTTGTACTTGTCCTCTGTTTCCTTTGCTTTGGCAAGGTCTTGCAGCGTTTTATCAATTTCAGCAAGTTTATCTTTCGGATAATTTTCATCCGGTTTCAGTGCAGAGGCTTTGGCGTATTCGGTTTTTGCCTGGTCATAGGTTTTCGCCAGCAAAAGTTTGTCGGCATTGGCAATCACTGAAGCATACTGATCGTCGAGCGCTTTTTGCTTTGCCAGGCCGGCAAGTGTCTTTTCAATTTCGTCCAGTTTGTCTTTCGGATATTTCTCCGCCGGTTTGATCTTCGAAGCGTTCTGGTATTCGGTTTTTGCCTGGTCGTAAGATTTTGATGCCAGGAGCTGATCCGCTTTACCGATGGATGATTCGTACTGGTCGTCAATTGACTTCAGTCGCGCAATCTCCGCCAGGGTTTTATCGATCTCCGCGATCTTGTCCTTCGGGTATTGCTCCGAAGGCTTGAGTTCCGAAGCCTTGCTGTATTCCGCTTTCGCGGGATCATAGGATTTGGATGCCAGCAATTTGTCAGCTCCCGCAATCGTGGCCGCATACTGGTCATCCAAAGCTTTCTGCTTTGCAATTCCTGCCTGGATGGTCTCGATCTCTGCAATCTTTGTTTTTGGGTATGCTTCCGCTGGTTTCAGGGTCGCTGCACTCTGGTATTGGGCTTTTGCAGGATCATAGGATTTGTCGGCGAGGAGCTTATCTCCCTGTGTAATGGCTGACTGGTATTGCTCTTCTTTTGATTTCTGCTCAGCGATCAGTGCGAGTGCCTTATCGATTTCTGCAAGTTTTTCCTTGGGATATTGTTCCGTGGGTTTCAACCCAAGCGCTTTGGTATATTCTGATTTTGCAGGGTCATACGATTTGTCTGCAAGGAGTTTGTCAGCCCCGGCCAGGATCCCTTTGTACTGTTCATCAAGTGCCTTTTGTGCTGCAAGATCGGACAGGATTTTATCGATGGCCGCCATCTTTTCTTTCGGATAGCTTTCCAGCGGTTTCAATGTGCCGGCATTTCCGTATTCGGTTTTGGCCTGCTCATAGGTCTTGTCGGTAAAAAGCTTGTCGGCTTTCGCAAGAGCTGCAGCATACTGGTTGTCCAGCGCTTTCTGTTTTGCCAGGTCAGCCAGGGCCGCATCGATTTCCTTTATTCGTCCTTTCGGATATTCTTCTGATGGCTTTAATGCAGAAGCCGACTGGTATTTCGTTTTGGCATCCTGGTAAGATTTTCCGGTCAGCAGTTTATCGGCATCGACGATCAGTGCAGTGTACTGGTCATCCAGCGCTTTCTGCTTTGCCAGGTCGGCAAGGATCTTGTCGATCTCGGCAATCTTTGTTTTCGGATAAGTTTCGGAGGGTTTGATCGTGGCGGCGTTCTGGTATTCGGTTTTTGCCGGCTCAAACGATTTGTCCGAAAGGAGTTTATCCGCCTTGCCAATCGAAGACTGGTATTGCTCTTCTTTGGTCTGTTGCTCGGCGATCAGTGCGAGGGCCTTGTCAATCTCTGCGATTTTGTTTTTGGGATAGCCATCGTCCGGGCGCAATGTGACAGCTTTGTTATACTCTGTTTTTGCCGGGTCATAGGACTTCGCGAGCAAGAGTTTATCGGCTCCTGCAATGATTGCCTTATACTGATCATCCAGCTCTTTCTGCCGGGTCAGATCGGCCAGTGTTTTATCGATTTCCGCGATCTTATCTTTCGGATAGGCTTCCAAAGGCTTCAATGTACTGGCATTGGCATATTCGCTTTTTGCCTGGTCATAGGTTTTTGCAGCAAGAAGTTTGTCTGCTTTGGCGATTACGGAGGCATACTGGTCATCAAGTGCTTTTTGTTTGGCAAGATCAGCAAGTGCTACGTCGATCTCTTTTATTCTTCCTTTCGGATATTCTTCCGTTGGTTTTAATGCTGATGCAGACTGGTATTGTTTTTTTGCATCGGCATAGGATTTGTCTGTCAACAGTTTGTCGGCAGCAGTAATCAATGCAGTATACTGATCATCCGTGGCTTTTTGTTTTGCAAGGTCTGCCAGGGTTTTATCAATCTCAGCGATTTTTGTTTTCGGATAGGTTTCAGAAGGCTTGATCGAGGCTGCATTCTGGTATTCTGTTTTTGCAGGCTCCAAGGATTTATCAGCAAGTAATTTATCCGCTTTTCCGATTGAAGACTGGTATTGTTCTTCTTTGGTTTGCTGTTCTGCAATCAGTGCCAGCGCTTTGTCGATCTCTGCAATTTTAGTTTTTGGATAGGCGTCTTCCGGACGTTGGGTCAGGGCTTTGTTGTACTCTGCTTTCGCCGGATCATACGACTTCGCCAGCAACAATTTATCTGCGCCCGCGATGATGGCTTTATACTGTTCATCCTGGGCCTTCTGAGCCGCAAGGTTTGAAAGCGCTTTATCGATTTCGGCAAGCTTGTCTTTAGGATATTGTTCATCCGGTTTCAGCGTTGAAGCTTTGGAAAATTCCGTTTTTGCAGGTTCATAGGATTTCGATTCAAGCAGTTTGTCTCCCTTTGCAATGGACGCAGCATACTGGGTCTCGAGGTCTTTCTGTTTTCCCAGGTCGGCGAGGATCTGGTCAATGCCGGCAATTTTTTCCTTGGGATAATTTTCGCCCGGTTTGAGTTTTGAAGCCGCCTGGTACTGCTCTTTTGCCTGCGGATAGGTTTTTGCCGCAAGCAGCTGATCGGCGGATGCAATGGCAGCATTGTACTGCTCATCGAGGGCTTTTGTTTTTTCAGAGGCCGCGAAAATAGTGGCAATATCGTTGATCTTGTCCTGCGGATATTTTTCCCCGGGCTTAATGCTCAGCGCATTCTGGTATTCTGTTTTTGCCCGGTCGTATGTTTTATCTGCAAACAATTTATCTGCTGATGCAATGGAAGAGTTATAGGCTTCTTCAGTGGCTTTGGCATTTGCTTCCTGGCCGGCGATCTTTAATTCTGCTTTCGCGATCATCTCCTTCGGATAAGCCTCATTTGCTTTTATCTTCAGGGCTTGCTGGTAGTCCGCCTTTGCATTGATGTATTTTTTCTCGATATAGAGGCTGTCGGCAAGGGTGATCAGGCGGTCGTAATCTTCCTGTACCCGTTTTTTACCTGCCAGGATATCTTCAATTTCCGAGATCCGTGTTTTTGGATAATTTTCATCCGGCTTAATTTTTAACGCATTCTGATATCCCGTTTTGGAAGCGGGGTAGACGGCATCTCCGAAAAGTTTGTCGGCGTCTGCTATTGCCTTGTTATAAGCGTCTTCCTTTTCTTTCAGGGAGGCAATCAGGGTAGTCAGTTCTTTGATGCGGTCCTGGGGATATTTTTCTTCCGGCTTATAGGTGTTTGCATTTTTATATTCGTTGAGTGCATTCTGGAAATTCTTTGCAGCATAGGCTTTATCGGCGGCATCAATGGATTTTGCATACATCTCGTCTTTCATCTGTTTTTCAGAGATGATCCGGATGATTTCGTTGATCCTGTCTTTTGCATGCTTGTCGGTGGGCAGGATTTTGCTGGCATTCTCAAATTCGGTCAGGGCTTTTTCATAATCCTTTGCCTGGTAAAGTTTTTCTGCCGCGGCAATGGCAACATCATAAAGGACATTGCTGGCCTTCTGGCTTCGCAGGAGATTCATCGTCTCCTGTAATTTGGCGGTGGCATAGGGATCACCGGGTTTTTTATCAAGCGCTACCTGGTAAGCGGCCTTAGCATTCAGGTAATCCTTTGCTTTAAAATAATCATCTCCGGAGGCGACTGAGGTTTTGTAGGCATCATCCGATTGTGCCTGCCCGGAAATCAACACTTTTATCTTTGCAATTTTGCCTGCCAATGCCGGATCCGACGGCTTAATTTTCAGGGCTTTCTCATAATCAGAAAGTGCTTTCGGATAATTATGGGCAGCAAATGCAGCATCCGCGGATTTGATAAGCCCTGTGTAAACAGTATCCACAGCCTGTTTTCCCTGGATTTTCGTGGTGTCGGGAACCGCAGCTTCTTGTCTTTCGGCAGTAAAAAATGAATGGATCGAAGTAGCCAGCAGAATATTGACGCCCACCAGCAGGAATAACAATAAAAATATCAGGGAGACCTTTTTTCTGTCCCCGGCATTACCAGGTTTAAAACTCATGCAATTTCTTCTGTTTCAAAATTCCTATCTAAAACGAATAATCCAGCAAATTAGTTTACCGGAATTTTCAGATGATGCCATCTTTGATTGTCAGCTTCCTGGCGGCTTTATCCGCCAGTTCCGTATTGTGCGTAACGATGATATAGGTTTGCCGGAAGCTGTCGCGCAAACGGAAAAAGAGATTGTGTAATTCAACGGCTGACGCGGAATCCAGGTTCCCTGAAGGTTCGTCGGCCAGTATGACTGACGGGTTATTCACCAGTGCCCGTGCAACTGCAATCCGCTGTTGTTCCCCTCCGGAAAGCTCCGAAGGTTTGTGGTTTCTGCGGTCGGAAAGGTTCATGAATTCCAGCAGTTCCGTTGCCCTGGCGGTTGCTTCCTTCCGGCTTTTCCCGGAAATGAATGCCGGGATGCAAATGTTCTCAAGGGCTGTAAATTCCGGGAGGAGATGATGAAACTGGAATACGAACCCGATGTGCTTATTCCTGAACTCCGCAAGTTTTTTCTCTGTGAGATTCTGAACCGGGACACCGTCAAAGCTTACGGCACCAGTCTCTGGCCTGTCAAGGGTTCCCAGGATATGAAGTAGGGTGGATTTTCCCGCACCGGAAGCCCCGACGATTGAAATGATCTCGCCGTCTGTCACCTCCAGGCTGATCCCTTTCAGCACCTCCAGCGATCCGTAGGCTTTGCGGATATCCTTTGCAATGATCATGAATTCAGCATTAAGTGAGCAAAGGTAATAATTTAAGGCAAAAAGGAAAAAGCAAGTACTGTTCTCCCGGTGTCAAAGCATTATTGAAGGGTTTCCGTTTTAAAATTAATTAGTATTTTGCACTGCTTAACAGTTTGTCCGGACTTTTCGAAACCTGGTAATCAGCATGCAGAAAGAAAAACAGAAACCTAAACCGAAACAAAAGTCGGTAACTAAGGGAAATTCGCAAAAAAATATCGCGTCGAAGCCGGCAGGCCCGGCACTGAAAGAAAGGCTTGACGCGTGGTGCTTCAAAGGCAGGATCTGGATAATATTCGGAATTGTGCTTATTTCTGTGGCATTCAGAGCCGTCAGTTTTCACCAACTTGGCAAAACGCAGCTTCTGAATGAGCACATACACACCGAATCGGATATGTATGTCTTCGATGAATGGGCCAGGGATATCTCCGGCGGCGATCTTCTTTCCAGGAATTACCGTCAGCCTGAACATATCTGGATGAAATGGATTGCAGACAAATATTTCAGTGATTATCCGGATAAATATGCAGAATACAGGCGGATCGCCGGCCCCGACACCACGAAAAACACTCCGAACCAGGCAGTCTGGACACATTGGTACGGGGAAAATGTATTTCCCCATGAACCTTTCTATGCTTATTTCCTTGCTTTCAGTTACAGGATTTTCGGACATGATGTGTCCTGGGTTTTTATCCTTCAGCTGCTGATCGGCGTATTGACCAATGTGTTGATTTACCTGATTACACGACGTTATTTCGGAGACTTTGCAGGTTGCATTGCAGCACTGATGGCAGTATTTTTCGGGCCCATGATGTTCTTCGAGATGGTATTATTGCGATCCTCCCTGGCAGTGTTTTTTACGGTGCTGGTCGCCTGGCTTATGGGGATCGCCCTTGAAAGAAGGACGTTTACTGCCTGGATCCTGTGGGGCGCGGCAACCGGTCTTTTGATAACGATCCTTGGGTATGTGGCTATTTTCTTTTTTCTCAGCCTGTTTTTCCTGGGAATCTTTTTTTTCTGGGAGAGGAAAATGCTCCTGACCGCTATATCCGGATTTATCCTTGGAACGCTTCTTACCATATCTCCTGTATTGGTCCGCAATGCAACAGTCCATGCACCCCTTTTCAGCATGAGCAATAACAGTGCCGTCGGGTTTATCACCATGAATGACAAACCGTTCAAAAGCTTTGAAGGATGGAATGCCGATATTAAGATTGCCACCGATATCATGGCAAAATCAGACGGAAAGCTGATCAAGGCAATCCTTCCTACACTGAGGACCCATGATAACGTTATGAGCTATCTGAAACAGGTCTGGGGGAAATTCCAGGCTACCTTCAGCTGGTTTGAGATTGAAAACAATGTGAATTTCTATTTTTACCGTGCGCTCATACCTGTTTTGCGCTGGACATTTCTTTCCTTTCTCATCATTTCGCCCCTTGCGCTGGCAGGGATAATCCTGAGTGTTTTCAGAAAAAAGAAAGCGTGGCCATTTTACCTCCTGATCCCTGTATTTCTGGCGGCTATGCTTGGGTTCATGGTGTTGTCGAGATACCGGATCGTGTTTGCCGGACTGCTCATACCCTTTGCCGCCTACACTGTTTCTCAATTGTTTTCTACCTGGAAAGGATGGCAGAACTGGCTGCTGGTAGCCGGGGTTTGTTTGGTGGGGTTTTGGTGTTCAAAGCCTTCAGGAGATGAAATCATCACTGTGGGTAAAACTGACTACGCCGCTTTCTGGACCATTCATTACTTTAATGAAATTGCGAAAGAGGCGAATGCAAGGAATTTTGACAGGACGGAATTCCTCTTTAATGATTTTATCAAACGGTATGAGCCGGACGAAATCAAAGAACTGAAGCCTTATTATCGCTGCAGTACCAAGGGTGAATCAGGGGTTTTCAGTTTCTTTGAAAATGTTCACAATAACCTGGCCGGGCTATACAGGTATACCGGGAAGACTGATCTTGAAGTCCGTGAAAAGGAGATTGCGAACCAGCTGAGGATTGCGGAAGGGCAATAGGGACGAAATCAGATAAATTTCATTTTCCGCGCAGCAAAGAGACTCATGCGGATCAGGAGCCATCCATGCTTAAAACGGCTTATTTGTGTTGAGCCGTATTCACGGTCCTTATAGCGGATAATGATTTCCGTCATTTTGAGGTTCAGTTTGGCCGCTCCAAAAAGCAGGTCGAAATCCCCGAAAGGGTCAAAATCCCCGAAGTAACTCCGGTTTTGCTGAATCACGTCGTAATCCCTTTTGAACAGGACCTTGGTGCCGCAAAGCGTATCCTTCAGCCGCTGACCGAGCAGGTAAGTAAAAAACAGTCCAAAGAATTTATTCGCCAGGAAATTCAGGAAACGCATCGCATCCTTGTCCATGGGGTAAACCAGCCGGCACCCGTTGATAAACTCCCCTTTATTGTTCCGGAGTGCCTCGTAAAATTTCGGCAGTTCTTCGGGAGGTGTGGTCAGGTCGGCATCCAGGATCATCAGGATGTCACCAGTAGCCGCTTCAAAGCCTTCCCTCACCGCGTTGCCTTTTCCTTTTCCGCTTTGCACAAATACCTCGATCTCTTTATCCGGATAAGCTGCTTTCACGCGGAGCATCTCTTCATACGTGTTATCCCCGGAATGGCCCTCAACAAAAATAAATTCCTGGGAAGCACCGAATACGGGTGTCCTTTTGATTGCGTTTTCAATATTGCCGCGCTCATTCCGGGCCGGGACGACAATGGTAACACGGTAATCCTTCTTCTCGTCAAACAAAGGGCGTGCAATAATTAGGTTCACGAGATTGAGCTTGTTGATCAGGGGCAGATTCCCGAGAAAACGGTTAAATACCAGGTTGATCACCGGGATGTATTTTGGAAATAACAGTTTTTTGTGAATGGTAACCGCCTGGAAACTTTCAAGGTCGAGCAGCATTTCCATATCCGCAGTGGATAGCCAGTTCTGCTTGGGCTGGGGGAGTTTGATATGCAGTGCTTCACCCAGGTTCATGATCCCTTCCCACAGGTAGTTGTAATTCGAGATTACCAACCGTGTCTGAGAATGGCAGAGTTTACGTACCTGGTGAAATACCTTTTGCACGTCCCAGAGAGTTCCTACAAGATCCGAAAGAATGATGTAGTCAAATGTTTCATTCAGCTCCAGTTCTTCTGCATCTGCAATGATGAAGTGCAGCCCCGGGTACTTTTGGCGGGCCTGTTCTACAATCGCCGGGGCAAAATCGACGCCGACACCATAGGATGGTTTAACCGCATTTAACAGGTCACCGGGGCCGCAGCCAAGTTCAAGCACGCGGCTGTTTTCCGGGATCACGAATGCAAAATACCGCTCAAGCGACCGGTGGTAGAACCGGTTCCTGCGTTTCCATTTCGTCCGCGATACTGCGGTCCGCTCAAAAAAATCACGAATATCCTGCTTGTTCATCGTTTGTAGCCATTCAACAGGGCCGCAAGTTAGGAAAATATTCATGATGAATCATCAGCTCCAGCGATGGTTGTTTTCCTACTTTTGATCCGTATGATTAAAAAAAGGAAACAGGCTATGTCAGACCCTGAAATAATTGCAAAAACAGCAGAATTTGTGAAGAGCGAGCTTCAGCATGCCGAAGGAGGCCATGACTGGTGGCACATCGAGCGTGTCTGGAGAAATTCGAAGGCCATCGCAGGTTCCGAGCCGGTGAATCTCTTCATCGTGGAACTGGGAGCATTGATGCACGATATCGCGGACCATAAATTCTTTGGCGGTGATGAATCTGCCGGCATAAAAAAAGCAGAGGTGTTTTTCAGAAGTCTGAATGTGGAAGAAAAGGTGATCAGTCACGTATGCAGCATCATTGCCAATGTCTCATTCAGTGGCGGGATCGAACAGCGTGAATTCCGTTCACCGGAGCTGGATGTGGTACAGGACGCCGACCGGCTGGATGCCCTTGGCGCCATTGGGATTGCGCGTGCTTTTAACTACGGCGGGTTTAAGGGGAGGGAAATTTACAATCCCGGGATTAAACCGCATTTGGGTATGACCAAAGAACAATACCGGGGAAGTTCAGCTCCTACCATCAATCACTTTTACGAGAAGCTTTTGCTCCTGAAGGACAGGATGAATACAGAAACAGGACGCCGGCTGGCAGACCAAAGGCACCGGTTCATGGAACATTACCTGGAGCAGTTTTTCAATGAATGGGAAGGGAGTTCCTTTCTCAGTTCCCGCAGTATTCAGTAGCCTTCTGAACGGCAGGAACATCACCGCTGGTCTTGTAGGTGACGGTATTCCCTGTTCCCTGGTATCCAAAAATCTTAAAGTAGTAGGTCGTGTTCGGCGCCAGGTTTTTGAACCATACCTGCTGAACGCCAGCAGGACCATTTTTATCTGAGAAACCGTCTGCAAC
>Ga0118677_10015683_pt1 | contig 10497 bp, 6 predicted proteins | sample AliMusrvi5mmetaG_FD_86154 | JGI IMG/M metagenome (GOLD analysis project Ga0118677, IMG submission 86154)
GACCGACAAGCCATCCACCGACCAACTGCCACCATCGGTCCGCACGATGGTGCCGGGGTTGACGTTGGAGGCGGTGAAATAAGCCATCGTCGCAATCGGCGCCGAGGAGGCGGTGATGGTGACGGATTGGGTGGTTGATACGGCGGTGCTATTATCGGTGGACCCGGCAACCGTGATCATCTGGCCGGCCTGGAAGCCGGCATCAATGAAGCTACCCGAATCGGTGCGAGTAATGGTGCCTGACGTGGTGGCCACCGTCAGGGTATCCGGCTGATTATCGACCGAAATAGGCGTGCTATTGGCCAAAATCAGCGTCGTCGCGGTGACTTTGACAATGGAATACGGGTTTGCGGCGGAATTGCTGTTATTCGCGGAGCCCGTGACAAGAATTGTCTGTCCGGCCGCGAAGCCGTCGGTAAGCCAGCTTCCGCCGTCCTCCCGAACGATCGCGGGATTGCTGCCATATTGCGAATCACCCGTGTAGCTAAGCCCGCCCAGCACAAACTCCGCCGCCTGCGCCGCCCCGAGGCTGCCGCCGGTGACGAAATAGGCGCCTTGGACGGTGGAGGTCACGTTCTGCCCGGCCGTGAAGTAGACCGGGGCCGAGGTGGAAGTGCCGGTTACCGTTACGGTCTTTGGGCTCAAACTCGAGGCTTCTGCAACAATGGCATCGGCTGCTGACAAGGTCAGGGTGTTCGCGCTGACCGCGGTCACGGTATAATACGGCTTGGCTGCGGTATTGTTGTTGTGGTCGGAGTTGCTGACAACGATGGTTTCACCCACCTTGTAGCCATCGGTGATCCAACTGCCGTTGGTATCGGTTCGCACCATAGTGCCCGGCGTCCCGGCCGCCGAGGCGGTGAAGTATAGTGGCACCGCAGTTGAGATCACTCCAGTGGCCGAGAAGGACACCGAGGCCGCAATATTAGAATGATAAACAACAGTGCTGGCGGTTTCAGCATAGGCACTAGCCGGCATCGTAATAAGATTGACGGTACCATTCGGATCGAAATGGGAGGCCGTCAACGCATCAAAGCTGCCGGAGTTGTCGTTGATCACCGAATCCGTGGTCGGAATATGATAAAAAACGTTGTCGGCGCCTGTACCCACCGTGCTGACGAAAACGACACGGCCCACATTCCAGCCGCCCTTCACCGCATCGGCTGGGTCGATATAAAGCGCGATCCGGCCATTATCCTGAACATGGACGAAATACGGTTCGCTCTGCGGCAGCAGTGTGGTGATGCCTCCGGTTAGCAAACTGGCGACCGAGACCATGGTGATCGCATTGCCAACCGGGGCGCTATAAATCACCGCCTGGCCGTTGGTGAGGCCCGCGTTCGCTGGCAGCAGGATGGTATCGATTTCTTGGAAGGGGGCGGGATTGTAAAGCCCCACCAGGGACTCGGCATAGGCTTGGATGAATTCCGCACCCAGGTTTTCAACGGTTGTCACCACCGGAACGGCTTGCAGGCCAAAGGTGGTGGGCGCGGCGGCGTAGCCGTTATCAATCAAGCTGGCGGCGTTGGTATAGGTGACGGGCGCCATGCTGGCGGTGACCGATAAGCCGCCGGCGGAAATGGTCGCACCATTGCTGATATAGGCGAGGTTGGTATTGGTCGGCACATCGACCGACACCGCAGCCCCAACCCCAACACCGCCTGCGGTGGTGGAGGCATGCCCATCAGAGATCGCCACGCCATCGACATTGGTAGCCGACGCCACGGTAAGCGTGCCAAAGGCCACGATGCTGCGCGGGGCGGCAATATAGGCTTGCGAGGAGGCGTTGACGACATCAACCGCGACCGCGCCGGCAACATCAACCGAGCCGTCGGACGTGCTTGCACCTTCGGTCTTGGCGCCCTTGCTGCCCTCGGGTTCTGCCGGCTTCGCGGTTTGCGCGGAGGATTCCTTGGCGGTCGAGCCTGAAGGCGTGTTGGCCGCGTGTACGCCGCCCGATGCTTTGCTATTGGCGTTGGTGGTGGTGCTGTCGCCCTGAGTTTTTTCGCCGGCCACCTGCTGATCGATCGAGGGCGCTGGTGGCCCGCCGCTCCGGGGTGATCGTGCTCCCGGGCCGGGCCTTCTGGCCGGCCGAGGCGCCGCCGCTCGATTTTCGCCGCCATGCGCGCGAGTGGAGCGTGGGCGAAGTCAGCGAGCCGGACGACAAGGATGTCACCGAACCGGCGCCCATTACCAACGAGAACCCCTACTACCGGCTGGCATCCAAGGGCACGGGCAAGACGCACTACGCAGTGGTCTATTTTCACAAACCGGAACAGCCGGCCGCTGACGTGGCAGGGGTCTGCCAACTGATCGAGCAGCGGCCGCTGCTCTGGGCGCCGCCGCATCACTACGCCGCCACCCTCGCCCTCGGCCGCTACCGCGAACGCGTGCCGGGCGAGTACGAGGCGATCGAGGAGGCGCTCGTTCTGCCGATCCGCTTCTGGCGCGACAGCCGGGAGAAGGAAGGGTGGTATGGCTGGATCTTCTACGGCAACGTCTGCCAGTCGATCAACCAGTTCATGCAGAACGGGCGCTGGGAGAAGGATTTCGGCCGCTGGGGGTGGGGCAACGGCGACTGCGTGGGGCGGCTCGGGTACGCGCTGATGCTGCAAGCGCTGCGCACCGGCCGACGAGAGGACGTGAACTTCGGCGAATCGTTTGTCTACAACATCCACGATGTCTGCTCGACGCATACGCCCTCCTACCCGGTGCACTACCAGGACTTCCTGTATGTCAAGGGCGCGGCCCACCGGCATGGCGCCTGGCCCTGGGCCTGCGATTACATCGGCATTCGCGGCGCCCATCCGGTGGGCGCGAAGATCCACTACTTCCTGACCGGCGAGGGGCATTCGCGCGACATTCTCGACGAAATCACCCAGCTCGCGCTGCGCAACCCCAATGGCGGCATGGGCGACGGTCCGCTCGGTCCCAACGCGCAGATCTTCCTTTACCAATGGGAGGCAACCGGCAAGGACGAATGGCGCGTACGCGTGAAACAGGAGATCGACGGATCTGATCTGGCGAAAGCCAATTCGAACTGGACGGTCATGATGGACGCGGCCTTCGGCATTTATAACGCCCTGGAGGAATACATGGAACTCACCGGCGACCGGTCGCTCGCCCCGCTCGCGGCGCGCTTCGCGGATTTTGCCCGGCCGGCGAAAATGAAGAACGATTGGACGTGGGGCGGATACTACCGCGTCTACTCGGCCGCCTACAACCTGACCGGCGAGGACAAATACGCGCAGGACATCGAGGCCATGCTGCCGAAGTACGTCGAGTCGGTCAAGGGTTCGGCGGCCGGCCGCCTGCCGGAGGCCGAGTGGCCGGGGCCGCCCGGCGGGCCGAGGATGTCTGCGGATGGCAACTGCATGCGCGACATCCCCTTTGCGCTCGAAGCGCTGGAAGCGGCCAAGCAAAAGCGGCAGGGAGGCACGCCATGAAGCGGATACTCCAGCCGCAAACTTCGGAGTTCACCACGAAGTTCACGAAGGACACGAAGTGCGTTCTAAGAAACCCCAAGCGCAGTCTTGTCTTTGCTTCTTCTCTCCTCCGTGAACTTCGCGGCCTTCGTGGTGAAACCCGAATGGCCGGCCTTGCCGCACTGTTGCTGGCTGCCGGCGCGCAGGCGGCGACACTGGCCACGGGCAGCGTGTCCGTGACGCTCACGCCCGACACGACCGCGTTCGTGAACGAAATCGTGTTTGGCGGCCGGACCGCCTGCCGCACATCGACGGACTTCGGCGGCGCCACGCTGGCGCTGAGCGCCGCTGCGGACGGCACGCTGGACGCCCTGCCCGGCGGGCCGATCGTGCGCGTGCTTACGGGCCGCGTCACGCGCGTGGAAGCCAAGGATGGCGGCATGTCGGTCGAGGGGCGCTATGCCGACGGCGGCGCGCTGGTCGTGCCGTTCCAACGGCGCTTCGCATTCGATCCCGCCACCGGCGCGCTGCGATTCTCCGAGACGACCGACTATACAAAACTGCCGCCCGCCTGGTGCGTGGCTTCCCATGCGCTGCGCCTGCCGCTCGTGGTCACCAACGACATGCATCTGCGCATGTTCGGTTTCGGCTGCTCCAACCGCGCCGAGCTGTTCCGCATGGACATGAATGACCTGAGCCGCCGCAATCAGTGCATTTCCGCGCCCCGTGGTCACTGGCCCTACTGGGATCTCGGCGGCGTGCTGCAACTGCCGGGCACCTATCGTGTCTGGGAAGCCAACCACGCGGACACGCCCGCCTATCCGCTGCAGGAGGGGCCGGGCGCGCCCGGCTGGGCGGACTACTCGGAACTGGATTGGGGCGTCACCGCCCTCGTGGACCAGCCCGCCGCCACGGCACCGTGGGCCATGACCGTCGATGCGCGCCAGGGCGTGTTCACGATCGAGCCGTGGCCCGCATCCCAACCGGCCGTGAGCGGCGTGTCGCTGGGGCGGCGCACCTTTGCCGGCGAACTGCGCCTGCACGCCTCCAGCTGGCCGGCCACCGTGCCGTGCGAACTGGACTTCGCCACGTACCGCGCCCTGCTGGCCGACATCGGCGGTTATGGCGTGGAAACGTTCATTGGCACGAAGGACCCGGATATCATCATGTACCGCGAGCGCTTACAACCCTCGACCATCCTGCGACTGCTCTACCACGATGACGCCTGGCTGATGCAGGGGCGCATGGCCACAATCCACATCAGCGTGCCGCGCCAGCAGCCCTTGGAAAAATGGGAGCGCGACGCGCGCCTTTACCTCGATTTCATCCGCACAAACGGTGTGCCGGTGAAAGTGAAGAAGCAGGAACGCCCATGAACATCGCACTTGGCAGTCAACAGGTTCCTCTCAGCCAGCAGGTCGCCAGCCGCCTGCGGCGCCTCATCGCGCGACAGTACAAACCGGGCGATGTGCTGCCGACCTACCGGGTGCTGGCCAACGAGATGGATGTGGGGCTGCGCTCGATTTTCGACGGCATGAACCTGCTGGCCACGCAGGGACTGGTCAAGCCCGTGCGGCGGCTGGGCACGGTGGTCGCGCGCCGGCCGGGGCACGGAACCAGCGGGATCTCGCTGATCTCGGTCGTGCCGCGCGGCAACATCGATGAGATTTTTCTGGGCTACCGCGGCCGCATTCTTTCCGGCATCGGGGCGCACGTGGAGAAGCGCCGGCTCAGCCTGATGCTCTGTCCGCAGCGCGAGAAGAAGCTGGTGCCGGTCAAGGAGGTGCTCCAATCCGGCGCCGATGCCATCCTGCTGGTGGGCGTGGTGAACACGGAATACATCCGGGCCTGCGTGGAAACGGACCTGCCGGTGGTATTGGTGGATCAAGCCGAGGACACGGTTCCGGTGGATGCGGTGGTGTCCGACAACCTGGGCGCCGCCCGGTGCACGATCGAACACCTGCGCGCGCTCGGGCATTGCCGGATCGCCTATGCCAGCACGATGCGGACCTCGTGGTCGGACTTCGACAACCTGGAGCGGCGCGTGGTTTTCGCGCAGGCCATGGCCGAGGCCGGGGTGCATCCGGCCATGCCGAACTGCGAACTTGCGTCGACTGGTCCCGAGGCGCACAACCCCATGGCCGAGGCGTTCATCGCCAGCCTGCAGCGCCAGCACGAGCCACCCACGGCGCTTGTCACCGACAGCGAGGGAACCCTGTGCTGCCTGATGAGCTGGGCGCTGCGCGCCGGCCTGCGTGTGCCGCAGGACCTGTCGCTGGCAACCCTGGCGATGCCGACGGACGAGTGGGCCGGCACCAGCGGACCGCTCACAGGGTGCTGCGTGGATTTCGCCGGCATGGGACGCGCGGCGGTTGAAGCCCTGGAGCGCCGTCGCCGGTTCCCGGCCGCGCCGGTCCGCCGCATCCGCGCCCCATTTGTCTTCTGCCCCGGCCAGACAGCCGCTGCCGCAGCATGCGCGCCACGCCGCACAAGCAAGCAAAGGTAAACAGGATCATGATCTCGGCACAGGAGCAGCAACGACAAGTCCTGACCGGCCTTCTCGGAGAGCTTCCTCCGAAGAATCGCGCGGTTCAATCGACATTGGTGGATCGACTCGAACGCGACGGCTATGTCCTGGAGAAACTGGTTCTGGACCTGAATGGGCGCGAACCCGTGCCAGCTTATTATGTCAAACCCTGCGATGCCGGGCCGCACATCCCGTGCCTGCTCTACAATCATGCGCATGGCGGGGACTACCTCCTGGGGAAGGACGAATTGCTGCTGGGTCGGGGGGCGCTCTGTGCGCCGCCTTACGCGCAAGCGCTCACCGCCCGCGGATGGGGCGCGCTCTGCATCGACACCTGGAATTTCGGCGAACGGCGCGGACGGTCGGAGAGCGAGTTGTTCAAGGAGATGCTCTGGAAGGGACAGGTGCTCTGGGGGATGATGGTGTACGACAGCCTGCGCGCGCTGGATTACCTGGTCACGCGCCCGGACGTCGACGCAAACCGAATCGGAACGATCGGCCTGTCCATGGGCAGCACCATGGCCTGGTGGACGGCCGCATTGGACACCCGGGTCAAGGTATGCGTGGACATCTGCTGCCTGACGGACTTCGAATCCCTGCTTGCCGCGCGCGGGCTGGATGAGCATGGCGTCTACTATTACGTGCCGTCGCTAGTGAAGCATTTCACGACCGCGCAGATCAACGCGTTGATCGCGCCACGGCCGCATCTGAGCCTGGCGGGCAATCACGACCGGCTCACCCCGCCCGCCGGACTGGATCGGGTCGACATGGAACTGCGACAGGTCTATGAGGCGCTGGGCGCCGGCGATGCCTGGAAGCTGAAGCGCTACGAAACCGGACATTTCGAGACCGCCCACATGCGCTTGGAAATCATGACATTCCTGCAGAAGTGGCTGTAACCATGACGACCTCGCCCCTTGCCTCGCCCCTCGCTGCCGCGCCGGAACCGAACCCGAAGTATCGTTGCGGCTCGCTGCAGTACACCAAGGCCGGACTGTTCGTGCTCTTCGGCTGGTTGCTCTGGGGGGACTTTTGCTTCACCGTCTTCGAGACGGTCGGCGGGCCTGGCATCCTCGGGCTCTACCTGCAGGATAACTTTCATGTCAGCAACTTCCAGATCAACCTGATCTTCGGCGTGATCCCGCAGATCATCGCGATCATGGTGGGCCCGCCGCTTAGCTTCAAGTCGGACCGCTACCGCAGCCGCTGGGGCCGCCGGATCCCGTTCATGCTGTTCACGGCGCCGTTGCTCTGCCTGTTTGCAGCCGGGATCGGCTGCGCGGACGAGATCATCGCCTTCATGAAAGTCAGCATCGGGCCGTCGGCGCTGGTGACGCCGCTGACGGCCGGGCTGCTGGCGGTCGGTCTGCTGGTGGTGGGGTTCACCTTCTTCAACGAGTTCGTGCAGAATGTGTACTGGTACCTGTTCGCGGACGTCGTGCCCGAAGCGCTGATGGGCCGGTTCATCGGCTTGTTCCGGACCGTCGGATCGGTGGCGTCGTTTCTACTGAACATCTACATCATGCCGCACCAACTCACCCACATGCTGTGGATCCATATTGGCGTGGCCGTGCTTTACTTTGTCGGCTTCGGCGCCATGTGCCTGGGAATCAAGGAGGGCAAGTACCCTCCCCCCAACGACGTGAGCGAGAAGACCACGTTCTGGGACAGCGCGTGCCTCTACTTCCGGGAGTGTTTCTCGCATCGCATCTTCGTCCTGAGCTACCTCACGACGTTCTTCACCGCCGTGTCCGGCATTGTCGGCGTGGCGGGCGTTTTTGCCCTGCATGTGGACCAACATCAGGCTACGATACCGGCGCACGTTGCGGGACCCACCGTGCTGGCGTTTTCCGCGGACGGCCAATGCGCCGCCTCCGGCGGCGCGGACCGGCTCGTCAAGTTGTGGCATTGCGCCGCTAGCGCGGATTTCACCCCCCTGCGGACGCTGGCAGGACACACCGGGGCAGTGACCTGCGTGGCCATGTCTGCCGATGGCCGCACGGCCGCATCCGGCGCCGCGGATGGAGAGATCCGGATCTGGGAAGTCGCGACCGGCCGGTGTCTCCGGTCCCTGCCCGGTGCGGGCGGCGTGCGGTGCCTCGCGTGGTTTCGCGATGGGAACACGCTGCTCGCCGGCGGCGGCGACGGCCAGGTGCGCATCTGGAATCCACGAACCGGCGAATGCCGGCAAACGCTGGATGGCCACACGGCGGCGGTTACCTGCATCGCGGTGTCCAGCGATGAACAAAGCGTTGCGACTGGGTCGTTCGACAAGAGCATCCGGCTGTGGCAGGTACGGGACTGGTCCCTGGCAAAGGTCCTGCCGGAGTCCGCCGGACCTGTCTATGCCCTGTGTTTCGCGCCTGCGCTCGAGGCCATGGAAGGAAAACCCGGGTGTACGATCCCCGTGGTCGGGTTTGTCGTCACCTATTTTCGGGATGTGTTCTCCAACGAATCCCTCTTCCGATCCCCCGCCGACAGCCGCTCCCGGATCGTGGCCACGGATCGCTGGCTCGTCTCGGGCGGTCGCGATGGGCAGACCGACGACCAGAATTCGGTTTTGTCCATCTGGGATGTGAAGGACGGGAAGCTGGTCAGAACCCTGAAGGGTCACAAGGCCGCCGTGACGGCGATCCAGTACAAGCCGGATCTGCACATGATTCTCAGCGGCAGCCGGGACCGGAGCATGCGGCTGTGGGATCCGGCGGACATCAGCGGATTTGCCGGCGACCAGTCGCTGCGGTCGTTCTCCGGTTACACCGCCGCTGTCACGGCCCTGGGCTGCCGCTCGGACGGTCCCATCCTGATGAATGCCAGCAGCACGGGCAATTTGCACCGGTGGGACCTGGACCAGGGCATCAGCCTCAAAAAAGCGGGCCTGAAGGCCAGTTTCTTCAGCATCCTGGCGATTCTTCTGGCGTTCCCGACCGGCATGCTGGTGGACCGGTTCCACCCCATGCGCGTGACCATACTGGCAACGCTCCTGATCGGGCCGGCGCAACTGGCCTACTATTTCTTCGTCCACTCCTACCTGTCCATGGTCTGGTTGGACTGCTTCAAGGTTCCCCTCTATTGCCTGCTTTCGGCTGCGGCCATGCCCCTGTCGATGCAGTTGTACCCCAAGTCCAAGTATGGGCAGTTCTGCGCCGCGGCGTCCACGATCCGTTCCCTGGTCGTGGCGGCCGGCGGCATGCTCGGCGCTCTCCTGGTCGACTGGCTGACACAGGGCTCCATGCTGACCGACAACTACCGGTACGGCTACCTGTGGCTGGGCTCATCCTACCTCCTGATCTTCGCCGCCTGGGTCCTGGTCTACCGCGAATGGAAAAAGCTGGGCGGCGACCAGAACTACAAGCCGCCCGAGGACTGAACCGATCGCACGGCTGCATTCTTGTCATCGCCATCCCAAAATGACCGCGTTTCCGTGGGCAGCGATAATAAAGCGGTTGCATGCGTTTCAGGGGTTGCGCAAAAAGCGCACCTCGGCGCGCAAGCGCTCCAGCTCTTCGAGCAGTTCAAACATGGTTTTGATCCAGGCCACATCGACGCCGTGTAAGGCCCGCACATGCTCGATTCGCCGCACAGCGTAGATGGCCTCTTCCGTAAACGACATGGCCCCATATGGCGGCTGGCAAACCGGCCGCACAAGACCGGCGCGACAATAGATGAGTATGACGCGGCGCGGAACACCCGCCAGATGGGCGGCCACATCGAGACTGTAGAGTATGTTGGGCTTGGGTCGAAATATTTCGACGGCGAGGCACATCTGGCTATCGGGAACGTGTTTCTTCTTCATGTGGGTTCCCTCGGGTTGAACGTGGTGCTTGCGGCCAACTGCTCCCACAAGACTTTTTGATTCGGCGCAAGGTATGATGGAACCTGGATGTTCACAACAGCATGCAAATCGCCTCGTATTCCGTCGGCCGTCGGCAAGCCCAAGCCGCGCAAACGAAAGTCTTGTCCGGCTGTTGTGCCCGGCGGCACTCGCAACGAAACCAATCCGTCCAACGCCGGAATCCGGATTGTGGCGCCCAGCACGGCTTCCCATGGAGACAAATCCAAATCGTGATACAAGTCGACGCCGCGTACCCGAAATTCGGGGTGCCTGGCAAACGTGACTCGCAAGTACAGGTTGCCCGCTTCGCCGCCGCCCATGCCATCGCGACCTTTGCCCGCGAGGCGGATCAGTTGCGCCTCCCGCACGCCAGGCGGAATTCTCACCCGCAAGGTCTGCGTCGCGGTCTTCTGCACGTGCGGATCGACACGCTGCAGCCTGATCGTGCGTTCCGCGCCATGTAGGACTTCGTCCAGCGTCACCAGGATGTCGCCTTCGACGTCCTGACCGCGTTGTGCAAATTCCTCACCTTCCGAACCCGTCTCCCACGCCCGGCCAAACCCGCCGGAAGGACGGCCGCGACTGCCGAAGAACTGCTCGAAGAAATCGCTGAAACCCGTGCCGTCAAAATGAAATTCGGAACCTTCGTCCGCGCCTCCGCGGAATCCACCCGATCGCTGCCCCGGCTGCCGTTCGGGATGGTTCCAATT
>Ga0118677_10015684_pt1 | contig 10496 bp, 13 predicted proteins | sample AliMusrvi5mmetaG_FD_86154 | JGI IMG/M metagenome (GOLD analysis project Ga0118677, IMG submission 86154)
GGCTGATGCTCGGTATTTCATGATCATATAGCGACTGCGGAACTCCTGCATGACGAAAGCAATACAAATACTCGGCCTTATCGGCCGTGCAGTGGATTATTCATACTCCCCTCTTATCCATAACAAGGCATGCAAAATACTCGGCATCCCCTATTATTATACCGTTTTCAACATTGCAGATCCTGATCTGATACCTGATGCCCTTCGTGGAGCAAAAGCACTCGGCATCGCCGGATTTAATGTTACCATCCCCTACAAAAAAAACGTCGTACCTTTTCTTGATGAACTCTCAGAGGAAGCATCATCAATACAGGCAGTCAATACCATTGTTAATCGAAATGGCAGACTTACAGGACATAACACCGATATTGCAGGTTTTGCAAAACCTCTCCTCAGTTATAAAGAGCGCATAACGGGTACAACAGTCGGTATTTTCGGCGGAGGCGGAGCAGCCTTGGCTGCAGTTGAGGCATTTAAACAATTTTTTTTGCCAAAAGAGATTCTGCTTTTTGTCCGTGACCCCAAAAAAGCCCGGGAACTGCTCAATGAAACCGGCTGTGAAGCAGCTTTTCCTGTCACAATAATCAGGCAGAATGAACTGGAAAAAATCAGGAAGTGCAGTGTTATTGTCAACGCCACCCCTATCGGAACCAGAGGTCGGGACACTGAGGGCATGACCAGCATTATCCCTTTGGACAGCACTGTGATCACCCATGATCAGATTGTTTATGACATGGTATACAACCCTCTCGTTACTCCTCTTTTGCAGGCAGGTCAGCGCGCAGGCGCCATAACCATATCAGGCATTGAAATGCTTATCGGCCAGGCTGAACGGTCATTTACACTATGGACCGGAAAGCAGATGCCGGTATCTGCTGTCAGAAAAGCTCTTCTTGATGAAATTCAACAGAACAGTGCAGAGTGACACCTCGTCTTCATAACAATAAATATGCTTATAAGTCGCACACATGAAATTGTTTTTCACGCTTATTCTTTTTGTTGTCGCCGTTGATCAACTGACAAAAAAACTTGCCATAAAGGCTCTCAGGGATGCCGCTCAAAGCATCTCCATAATTCCTGACCTGCTTTCGCTTACCTATACTGAAAACAAAGGGGTGGCTTTCGGGATGGAGTTTGCATCACCAGCAGTTCTCCTTCTTCTGACAGGAGTTATCACTGTCGTTGTTCTGTTGTATGTCATACTCTCAAAAAACCGGACGAATCTTTTCCTTATCCCTTTTGCGCTCATCGTCGGCGGCGGCGCCGGCAATATGATTGACAGGGTGATCATAGGCCGTGTTGTTGATTTCATTTATTTTGACCTCTATCACGGGAAGATTTTCGGCACCTATCTTTCATTATGGCCTATTTTCAATGTGGCGGACTCGGCGATTTCAATAGGCGCATGCATGCTGATCCTTTTTCATAACAAGATCTTTCCTGAGAGTATTCCAACAGAGAGGAAAAATGTTCGTTGATGTTCACTGTCACCTGTCATTCCCCGAGTTTGACCTTGACAGGAAAGAAGTTATTGCGCGTTTGACTGAAGAGCAGGTCACGGTGCTCATTGATCCGGGCATTAATGTGGCGACCAGCAGAAAATCAATTGAACTTGCCGGTGAGTACGATTTTATTTTTGCAAATGTCGGCCTCCACCCCCACGAAGCATCAGCCGCGATTCATGAGAGCGTTTTTGGAGAACTTGAAGCTCTTGCAAAGTCACCGAAAGTTGTCGCCATCGGCGAAATAGGACTCGACTACCACTATCCTGACTATAATCGGCAGGCACAGCAGGATGCGTTTCGCCAGATGCTGAGAGTTGCGCGCACTCTTGATATGGCGGTAGTTATCCATTGCCGTGATGCATGGGAAGATATGCTGCAGATCCTTACTGAAGAGAGCCATTCAGCCATGCGCGGAGTGATGCACTGCTTTTCGGGGGATACCGCTATAGCTCAGGAGTGCATCAGGAAGGGGTTCAAGCTCTCAATACCCGGCACGGTGACCTACAAAAACTCTCAACTGCCGGAGGTTATCAGACATGTTGCACTTGCTGATATACTTACGGAAACCGATGCACCTTACCTTTCGCCTGTTCCCTTCAGGGGAAAAAGAAACGAGCCCTCCTTTGTTCCCATTGTCACTGCTAAGATTGCTCTTATCAGGGGGATACCCCTGATGGAAGCCGCGAAAGTCATTGCACAGAATACCTTTGAATTGTTTAGATTATCAGCACCATAACACCTCGGGATGTTTACCAGGCTTCACTACGCAATTATTTTGAAATTCAGGCAAACTTGCTTAGGTTTGAGGCCGGAATACCGGGCAAGAAGCTTCCGGTAACCCACAACTGATTAGAGCAACCAGAAAATAAATTATGAAAGAAATAGAATCAGGCGCTCCCGTTCAACAGCAGGCGAAACCATCGGCAGAGGACAATTTGCTCTATGTTGCCATTAAATATAAAGCCGTAATTATTGCTGCCATTGTATTGCTCCTGTGTGCCGGCGGGGGAACATTCTTCTGGATGCAGCATCAGAAAACCAGTGAAGAGGAAGCTGCACTGCAACTGTCAAGGATAGCTCCATTTCTTGACCGCGGAGAGTATAAAACGGCCATTAACGGAGCAGCAAAGATTTCCGGACTGAAAAAGATTTCCGGACTGAAAAAGATTTCCGATGACTATAGCGGGACTCCAAGCGGAAATATGGCGACCTTACTGCTTGCCAATGCCTATTATTCAATCAAGGATTTTGATTCAGCCTTAAAGGTTTTCAAATCCGTTTCGATTGAAAACAAAGACCTTGCCGCTGCCGCTCTGGCTGGCACCGCAGATTCATACGTCGGAAAAAATCAGTTGAGTCTTGCTGCCGAGTCTTATCAGGAGGCTTCAAAAAAGGCTGAAAACACGGTACTCAAAGCACAATATCTTGCTCATGCCGCCGACAGTTATCAAGCTTTAAACCAGCTTCAGAAAGCATCGGAGCTTTATACAAGAATTATAGCCGACTACCCGGGGTCAACCGGTGCAGCTTTGGCACAGCGATCGCTCTGGAAAATTTCCGGAAAACTGAAATAACGTTCTTTAACTCTTATTCGTACTTATCCCATCAGGTTTAAATAAGCTTATTATGCCAGAACAGTTCATTATCAAAACAACTCTTGGTGACATCACCATCTCTCTGTATGACGACACTCCTCTTCACAGGGATAACTTTGCCAAACTGGTTGGGGAAAACTACTACGATGGTATCCGGTTTCACCGGGTTATCGAGGGATTCATGATCCAGACTGGAGATCCACTGTCGCGACATGAGGAAAAGCGTTCCCTGCATGGCACAGGCGGACCCTCAACCCGAATACCTGCTGAGATAAAGCATCCAAACAAAAAAGGGACACTTGCTGCTGCAAGAGACAATAACCCGCAGAAGGCTTCATCAGGCAGCCAGTTCTATATTAATCACAACGACAATGGCTTTCTTGACGGTCAGTATACTGTATTCGGTGTGGTTGAATCAGGAATGGATATTGTGGAACAAGTTGCGGCAGTCAAGACCGATCCCAATGACAACCCTCTTGTACCTGTCATTATAACCACCATTGTACCTGTGGTAAAGTCCTGACGACCAAACCATGGCAAGTATTGCTGTTAACATTCATGATATTCAGGAGCAGATAAAAGCTGCCTGCCTCTCGGCAGGCAGACCGCTTGAATCTGTCCGCTTGATTGCTGTTTCCAAAACCAAACCTGCGTCGCTGATTAAAGAGGCTTTTCTTGCAGGGCAGATTGAATTTGGAGAGAGCTATGTTCAGGAGTTTCTGGAAAAGTACGAGGATCCAATACTCGAAAAGATTCCTGTCAAATGGCATTTTATAGGCCATCTGCAATCAAACAAGGTGCGCTTTATTATCGATAAAGTGACTCTTGTGCACGGTATCGACAAGCTTTCGACTGCTGAAGAACTTTCAAAACGGGCAGTTCAGCACAATCTGCATGTTGACTATCTGCTTGAAGTCAACACTTCCGGCGAGACATCAAAGTACGGAATGCAGCATGATGAGGTTCTGGCATCAGCGGAAACTCTCTTCCGTATGCCGAATATCAACCTTCGTGGTCTTATGACCATAGCATCTCCAGAGATAAAAAAAGCACGGCAGGAGTTCCGTAACCTTCGCATACTGCTGGAGGAGTTAAAAAAGATATCTCCTGACCCGCTGAAGCTTACTGAACTTTCCATGGGAATGAGTGGCGATTTTGAAGCGGCTATTGAAGAAGGGGCAACCATGATTCGCGTCGGATCAGCAATTTTCGGCTGGCGATGAAGAATAATGCCCTGACGCTAACGAATCCATACCTGTAGATGGTTCTTACTATGACAATATCATTTACTTTAACACCCTTTAACGTAAGTTATTAACCTATAAAAACCACCGTATCATGATCTCACAACAGGCAAAAATCCAGGAAGCGGTCGCCTTTATCAGAAAAAAAACAGCGGGTGAATACCCGATAGGGATTGTTTTAGGGACAGGTCTCGGGGGGCTGGCTAAAGAGATAGAGATCGAGTTATCGCTCGACTACAGTGATATCCCGAACTTCCCTGTCTCTACGGTGGAAACACACCACGGTAAACTGATTTTTGGGACACTTGCCGGTAAGAAAGTAGTTGCAATGCAGGGCCGCTTCCATTTTTATGAGGGCTACAGCATGCATCAGATTGTTTTTCCGATAAGGGTCATGAAGTATCTCGGTGTTAAAACCCTCGGCATCACCAATGCTTGTGGCGGCCTGAACCCATCGTACAGAAAAGGTGATATCATGCTGATTGACGACCATATCAACCTGCTTGGAGGAAATCCTCTGATCGGGCCTAACGACGCTCAAATCGGATCGCGCTTCCCTGACTTGTGCGCCCCTTACTCGCCCCGTATCCTTGAGCTTGCTGAAAAGGTTGCTCTTGATCACAAAATAAAGCTTCAGCGTGGTGTCTATATTGCTCTTTCAGGTCCATGTCTTGAAACAAGGGCAGAATACCGTATGCTTAGAGCGCTTGGAGCTGATGTGGTAGGCATGTCTACGGTTCCTGAAGTGATTGCGGCAGTGCATCAGGGAACAGAAGTTTTCGGCATGTCCATCATTACCGATGAATGCTTCCCTGACAACCTTAAAGCTGTCAGTATTGAAGAGATCATTGAGGTATCTAATCATGCGGAACCAAAAATGACAACCATCTTCAAAGCAGTTGTTGCTAACCTTTAACTTTCATTAAAAAGTATGATAGACGCCATTTCGTTCAATGACAAGACCCTTCGCTATCTGGACCAGCGTTATCTGCCTCTGAGAGAGGAATATGTGTCAACCAGAAGCCATCAGGAGGCGATAGAGGCTATTAAAACGCTTGCTGTACGTGGCGCACCTCTTATCGGTGTAGCTGCAGCCTATACGGTCATACTCGGGATCAACAGCTTTCAGGGAAGCAAAGAGGAGTTCCCCCGGTTTTTCGGAACACTTATCGCTGACGTGGAGGCCTCGCGCCCGACTGCAGTCAATCTCTTTTTTGCAACTGCACGCCTGAAACGGGTCTATGACGAGCATTTTCAGAGCGATACAATCGAGGCTCTGTTTGCTAAAATGATGGCAGCAGCCCGGAAAATCCATGATGATGAAATCGCCAACTGCGATGCCATGTCGCGGCACGGCGTTGATTTGATCAAGAGTGACCTTGCTGAAATTCTGAAGACACGTAAACTCAACGTTCTGACCCACTGCAACACCGGCACTCTTGCAACCGGAGGTTCCGGCACAGCACTCGGTGTTATAAAACTTGCGTGGCAGGAAGGATTGATTGAACGAGTCATTACGGCCGAAAGCCGCCCGCTCTTGCAGGGGCTTCGTCTGACAGCATGGGAGCTTGAGCAGGAAAAAATACCCTTCATCTCCATTTCAGATTCATCTTCGGCATTTCTGATGCAGAAAGGGATGATTGATTTCGGTATCGCAGGAGCTGACAGAATTGCTGCGAACGGCGACACCGCAAACAAAATCGGCACCTGTGCTCATGCCATAAGCGCCTGGCACCATAATCTTCCGTTCTACATTGCAGCACCGGTATCCACAATAGATATCACGCTCACTGATGGCACACAGATTCCGATTGAAGAGCGTAATGCTGATGAACTGAGAACTATTTTCGGAACTCAGGTTGCCACTGCGACCACTCCTGTGCTTAACTATGCCTTTGATGTCACTCCGGGAAAATACCTCAGAGGTATCATCACCGATAAGAAGGCTGTTGTAGGAAACTATGAGAGTGAACTGAAACTTATCGTTTAGAAACGATAACCGGAAGGTGAAACAAACGGCTGATCATTTTTATTTTTTAAACCGGGTACATACTACCCGGTTTTATTATTTCAGCCCTGATTAAGTTGTATTATGAGTTTCAGGGATTCTTATAGCACAACCAGAAATAACCGTTCATTTTGATTCATTTGCAATTCGACATTCCCTTTTTTTGCTTCCAAAAGAACCGGAGGATGGCATGAACGAAACGGGTAGTGAAAAATACAATTTTGCAATTGTACGTGGTTTTGCTTTTTCTGCACTCTTCTGGCTTGTCGTTGGACTCCTTGTCGGCCTCTGGATTGCCTTTGAAATGTTCAATCCAGCCTTAAACCTCACTCCTTGGCTCAGTTTCGGGCGTCTTCGAGTGGTTCATACCAATGGCCTGGGACTCGGCTTCGGACTGGCGGCAATTTTTGCGACATCCTATTATATTCTGCAACGCCTTACACGAATACCCTTACTCTTTCCCCGTCTTGCTCAAGCTCATCTTTACCTCTTCAATACCGTCATAGCCCTGGGGGCCCTGAGTCTCTTTGCCGGAATGAATACCACAAAAGAGTATGCTGAACTTGAATGGCCTCTTGATATAGGCGTCGTGGTGTTCTGGGTCATGTTTGCCATCAATGTCTTCGGCACGCTGATCAAACGGAAGGAAAAGCAGATGTACATCTCACTATGGTACATTATTTCCATGACGGTGGCCATTGCCATTCTTTATATTGTCAACAACCTTGAAATCCCTGTAACCCTCTTCAAATCCTACACTGTCTATGCAGGGGCAAACGACGCCAATGTGGAATGGTGGTATGGGCACAACGTTGTCGGGTTTATCTTTACCGTTCCGATACTTGCAATGTTCTATTATTTCCTGCCGAAATCGACAGGACTGCCTATCTTCAGTCACAGGCTTTCCATAGTCTCCTTCTGGGCACTTAACTTTGCCTATCTCTGGACAGGAGCACACCACCTTATGCTGACCCCCCTTCCTGAATGGATCCAGACAGTTGCGATTGCCTTCAGCATATTTCTGATTGCCCCCTCATGGGGTTCGGTGGTCAATGGCTATTACACACTCCAGGGGAACTGGGATCAGATGCGCACAAATTATCTGGTCAAGTTCTTTATTGCAGGCATCACCTTTTACGGTCTCCAGACACTTCAGGGACCATTGCAGGGACTGAGAACCCTCAATGCATTTTTTCACTATACCGACTGGGTTGTCGGCCATGTTCACATGGGAACAATGGGATGGGTAACCATGGTCATTTCGGCTTCATTTTACTACATGATTCCACGCATTACCAATACGGAGATATACAGCGTTAAACTTGCCAACACCCATTTCTGGCTGATTCTGGTTGGCCAGTTCACCTGGACCATCACCATGTGGATCGCAGGTATCCAGCAAGGGGCCATGTGGAAAGCCACCAACCCGGATGGTTCGCTGATGTATAATTTTCTTGATACAGTAACATCTCTTTACCCCTATTACAAGTTGCGGTTTGGTGCAGGGGTCGTCTACTTTATCGGCATACTGGTGTTTGTCTGGAATCTGATTATGACCGTCAGGAAACAGCCGAACCAGGCAGAAGCATAACCGATACATCAACAAACAGGAGCTGGCATCATGGGAATCACTTCAAAACCGGTTGTTTTTGCTGTGCTTGCAGCCGTTGTCATCCTGATCGGTACTACAGTGACCGTTTTTATTCCTCTTTTCATGCCTTCGACACAACCGGTCAGCGCCTACATAAAGCCATACACTGCCGTAGAACAGGAGGGACGCGACATTTATATGCGTGAGGGGTGCAACAACTGCCACACACAGACCGTTCGACCGCTGAGAACAGAGGTGCTCCGGTATGGAGAATACTCAAAACCAGAGGAGTTCGCTTACGACAGACCATTCCTCTGGGGCTCCCGCCGCACAGGGCCTGATTTGAACAGAGTGGGAGGGAAATATCCTGATTCCTGGCATTACAAACATCTCGACAGCCCTCAAAGCATGTTTGAAAAGTCCAACATGCCACCTTACGGCTGGCTTGCCAAAAACCGGCTCGACACCGGGTATTCGTTCAAAAAAACTTCCATCTTAGGCTATGGCTACTCTGAAAGCGATGTTCGCCAACAGATCGACCAATACCGCTTGACTGTCACTGATGAAAGGTATCCATCAAAAGATAGCCGTGAGAAAATAACACCGGTGGAGCTGCGTAAGCAACTTACCGAGATGGACGCCCTGATTGCCTATCTTCAGAAACTTGGACGGGATGTCAAAAAGATGGAGGCTGCAAAATGAATGTTTCAGGTCTGGCTTATGTGCTGTTCACCGTGTTTCTCGCCATTATTTCAGGAGGAATCATAGCGTATTACTACAATCCAAAACGGAAAGAGAAGATTGAGGATCCAAAACACAGAATGCTTGATGACGATAACTGAAAACATTGAATAGAGTGAAAAGGATATGACCATGCATGAAGCCGGAGAACCGCAGGAAAGCCATAACAAGATCCCCAAAGGATGGCTGCTGGTTTTTATTGGAGGAATTATTTTTCTTCTGGGATATATCGTTTCCTATACACCGGCTATTTCCGGATGGTCATTCTACAAGGAGTTTGACAAGGAGATGGCATCTGCAGCCAAAACAACGCACTCTGTTGCCGTCAAACAGTATTCCGGTGATAAAGAGGCCATCAAGGAGGGTAAAGAGCTCTTTGCCAACACCTGTGCACCCTGTCATAACAGTGATGCAACAGGCGGAATCGGCCCGAATCTGACCTTAACAACACTGAAGTTCGGAGCAACCTGGAAGGATATCTATGAATCCATTGCCAATGGGCGCCCGAACGGAATGCCCCCATTTCTTCAGCAGATCGGCTCAGAAAAAGTCAGCAAGACAATAGCATTTCTGGAGTCACTGAGAAAAAAATAATGTGCGCCAAGTCAGGAGCTTGCCATTTTGTGGAAACAATACAGAAGAGCTATCGAGACACTACAGGCCGTCATCCTTACCGGTCTGCCGTTTCTTTCAATCAGGGGCCAAAGTGCACTCCGGTTTGACATTCCAACACTCAAGCTCTATGTTTTCGGTTCGGTCATCTGGATAAGGGAGTTCTATCTTATTGTCGGGGTTGTATTGTTTTTTCTCCTGTTCATTGCATTTGTGACTGTGATTTTCGGCAGAATCTGGTGCGGCTGGCTCTGCCCCCAGACGGTACTGCTCGATTTAAGCCAAAGCATTGCAAAGCTGTTCGGCAGAAAAAGCCTGAAAAAAGTTCAGATTTTTCTTCTTGTCCCCCTTTCCGCTCTGGTATCGCTCACCATGGTCTGGTACTTTGTGCCGCCTCTTGAAACGATAAAAAGTCTCTTTGTTTCATCAACCATTACCTCATTTTTTCTTGTTCTATGGCTGGCTGTCTACCTTGAACTTGCGTTTTTTGGAAGAAGATTCTGTACCTCAATCTGCCCCTACGCCATGCTGCAGAATGCTCTTTTCGACAAGGATACCCTTGTCATTGAGTATGATGTTTCTCGTGATGCTACCTGCATGAAGTGTAATGAGTGCGTCCGGGTATGCCCGGTGTGTATCGATATCAAACAAGGGTTGAACTCTGCATGCATTGCCTGCGCTGAGTGTATTGACGCCTGCAGGGTACTCAGTGAAGAAAGAGGTATGCCGCCCTTCCCGAACTTTAAAGGGAAAGTAGTTCGGCCGAAAACTTTCTGGCTCGGGGGCGCAACAGCCTTTGCGGCAATCGTTCTTATCCTGCTTCTCTTGAACCGTCCACCCGTTGACTTTTTCATTATCCGCGACAATGCTCTCCTTCCATCGGGATTGAACAGATACTCATACACCATTTATAACAATGGAGGACAAGAGCTTACACTTGAACTCTCCTCGCCGGATAACGTCATGCTTCTTGGTGAGCATTCACTCAGGCTGGAGCCATTTTCTGCCACGAACGGAGGTATATTAGTCAAATCAAAAGGCAAGATGGAGCTCTTGCATCTCAAGATCTCCGGTGGAGGAATTTCAATCAGCAGGGAGACCGGTTTTCCATGAAGCTCTTTTTCTACATCGTTTACCCGATTTTTTTCTTTGCCATGGGATGCGGCATCTATATCGCCTACAAAAGTGCTGACGGATTGG
>Ga0118677_10015685_pt1 | contig 10495 bp, 7 predicted proteins | sample AliMusrvi5mmetaG_FD_86154 | JGI IMG/M metagenome (GOLD analysis project Ga0118677, IMG submission 86154)
AAGAGATGATTATTTCAAGATAATTGACTCATTGATACCTAATTGTTTTTTGCTCCCTGCTGAATCCAGGCAAGAACCATTGCCGCATCAGAAGTAGTGCAATAGGCCGACATGGTGCCGCTGGACATTTGTACATAAAGTGTACTTTTTGAGGCGTCCGCGGTGTTGATCAGACCAAGATTATTAATGCTGTTAAACGAATTGGCTGAAGTAAGGTCTGGGGGTGTGGCACCCACACCATGACAACCGACACATTTGTTTGTGAAAATCGGTTGAATATCAGCCGAAAAGGAAATATTCGTTCCTGGCTTAGTGGTTGGTTCTGGTTTGATCAGTTCACTGGTACAGGAAAAAAATAAAAGCATTCCTGCGATCAACAGTACGAAAGAGGTGATAAACTTTCTTTTTTGCATGGTTTATTAAGTTTTTTAACGGTCAGAAAATCCGGTTGAATTAACGGGAACCGGTATTTGATATTTGAAATAGCTAAATTAACTAAAAAAAAGGAAAAAGCAAAAAAAGGCTCCAGGGATCCCCTGAAGCCTTTTTTGTTGTAATCCTGATATTAATAACCTAAAGCGGTAAAATAATCAAGGCCCGACTGAAGCATATCATAGGTGTATTGATAATTATGAACACCCATGCTGCCATCAGAATAAACCATCTGGAAGTTCCAGAATGCAGCTAATGCTTTCTGTTTGTAGTATTTAGGATTTGCAGTTGTTCCAACTTTTAGAAGCATGGTTGTTGTGTCCAGCATGTTGGCAACGGCCATTTTTACTTTCAGTTCATTAAACTTTCCTTCAATGGTTGTTTGAGCACCATTCAGGTCAAATGTTGTTCCGATACTTGAATGACAGGTTTTACAAACAACCACATTGTCACCTGTTCCAGTGTTAGTCATCCAAAGAGTGTGTCCTCCAACAAGATTTCCCTGAGCAGCACCCTGATGACAGGTTGAACATGATGTTTGGTCTTTATGAGGAGATGTCCCGAATGCACCGGATCCAATTTCAAATGCGCCTTTTGCCGCCATAACTAGAGCCTGTGTTCCGTGGTGCGGCCCCCAGCGGTTGCTGGTCATTTTTATTGAATCAACGGAGCTGGTTGGGTTGGTTAACGCCGGACTTGCAATTCTCGCCTGGTGGCAACGTCCGCAAAGATTTGAAACTCCGCCATCAAATGCAAGATCAATTGTCACAGTTGAATCGTAGCGTGCACGGAAAGGTGCTGTTGTTGCCAAAGCCCAGTCGGCGTTTGTATAAGTCTTATGAATGTTATGACAGGTGCGGCAATTTATTGGTGCTGCATCGTTGTAAGGTGCCGCAGTTTTAAAAGCGCCGGTTGCAAGACATTCCGTGAAACCCTGACTGGTATGACAAGGAGCGCAGTCAACCCGAGTTCCTTCCATTGCTGTGCTCCCTGTTGCATGCTGTGAGGCATTATATTGGAAGATCTTAGTGACAATAGTGTCTGAGAAATTGTGACATTGCATACATGTTGCAGCTGCATTGGTTCCATTGGTGCCATCTTTTCCTGGTTCTCCCTGGGGACCTTCCTTCGTACAGCTTGTCATAACAAAACTTACAGCAGAAATCATCAATCCTGCAGCAAGCATGAAAGCGGTAATTTTTTTCATATTCATTGTTTTTAGTTAAAATTGGTTTCTTTTCCGGAGTTAAAGTTTGTGCGATCTTAACCCGAAGCAAATATATCTAACATAGGTAAGTGAATACTCCCAGATATTATGAGATTTATATATTTAGCTATTGAGATTTGTAAAAATCAAGATGATAAATGTCGTTATTCCATTGACAAATGTCAATCCACTGATAAATCATTCACAATAATCCGGATAAAGTTAAGGTATAAATGAACCAAAATAGAAAAACGATGTATACCTCGGAGGCTATGTTATCCGGTTTCGCTGATCTGCTTAAGAAGCTCAGGCTTGAGAATGTGAATCGATGCCCCGCTGGTTGTAAGGATTCCTTCTTCTTTGAATTCTTTAAGAATCCGGATCGCTGATTCTTTCGACATTGCAGAAAGATCAGCCAGATCTTGTCGTGAAATGGTCAATTCGAAAGGATTTTTTCCATAGATCTTTTCCGAAAGGTAAAAAAGGACATCGGCAATCCTTCCATGCATCTGTTTTTGGGTAAGACTTAGGACCTGGTCAAAGTTGAATATCGTCATCAAACTAATGCGTTTGATGAAATCTTCGGCAAAGTCGGCTTTTGTCCGGATAAGTTGTTTAAATGTGTTAACATCTACAAGGCAGGCAACAGAATCTTCAACAGCCGCTGCGGAATAATGGTGCCGGTTATCAACGTAGATTCCCGGACCAAGGATGTATTCAATGGGTTTAACAAGACCAAGTATGAGATTTTTCCCGAAACCTTCAATATAAATTTTTGCCATCCCGGTTGTAAGACACAAAAAATGTGGCGAAGGCGTTCCCTGCTTGAACATGATTTCACCGGCTTTAAAACTAACCTCATATCGGTTCTGGTTGATTAATTCAAGCTCATCAGCTTCAAGTCTGCCGAAAATTGAGGATGTGCAATTACAATTGATACAATTGTTTGTTTGTACAAAACGTGCCATTTAACTTTGTTTATTCATTCACACAGCAACAGATGATAACAGGATACAAAAGTAGGGAAAAATGAGAAAAGTCGAAATTCTTTAATCATTTATCAGTTTATAGGTTGATAAATATCAATTGGTAGTGGTCGAAATCCTGGCAATGAGTTTTTTCAAAAATATCCAACGCTAGTTTGAATATCCAACCAAAGAATAACAAGAAGTGGAAATGATAAAAAGAGGCTATCAGGAATGTTTGTTGATAAGCCGATCGGCAAACACAGCGATTTGTACTGCATTTGTTGCTGCTCCTTTTCTGAGGTTATCAGAAACGATAAAAAGGTTGAGAGAGTTTTTATTTGATGAATCTCGACGGATACGACCGACAAAAACATCATTTTTTCCTTTCGCAAATAAGGGCATCGGATAAATATTGTTTGCGGGATCATCTTCGATTGTGATTCCCGGGGTATTTGCAATCAGGTTACGGATTTCATCCAAATTATAATCGTTTTCAAATTCGATATTCACAGACTCTGAATGACCGCCGTATACAGGAACCCTTACAACTGTTGCAGTAACACGAATTGAATTATCGCACAGTATCTTGCGTGTTTCATTCACGAGCTTGATTTCTTCTGTTGTGTAGCCATCAGGTTGAAAATCGCCTCCATGTGGAATTATATTCAGATCGATAGGATACGGGTATGCCATTTTTCCTTTAATTCCCTTTCGTTCATTTTCAAGTTGCAAGAGTCCCTTTGCCCCACTTCCCGTGACTGACTGGTATGTTGATACGACAATCCGCAAAATTTTGTATTTCCTGTGCAGCGGTGCCAGGGCCAGTACCATTTGTATGGTTGAACAGTTCGGGTTTGAGATGATTTTGTCTCTGTCAGTAAGAATGGTCCCGTTGATTTCCGGAACGATAAGAGGAACCTCGTTATATGTACGCCATGCGGATGAGTTGTCGATAACGGTGATGCCGGCCGCCGCATATTTTGGAGCCCATTCTCTGGAGGCTTCTGCCCCTGCAGAAAAAATTGCAAAATCCGGAACACTTTCGATCGCAGCTTCATGGCTTTTCACAGCATATGATTTGCCATATAATTCAACAGTTTTGCCATAGGACCGGGTTGATGCTACAGGAATAAATAATTCCGGGATTATTTGCAGTTCCTGGATAACGGTAAGAATTTCCCTTCCAACGAGACCGGTAACTCCAACAACGGCTATTTTCATGGGGGTTTTGTTTGATTTTAAAAGAGAATGAAAACAATACAAAGGTAATCCAATATAAATAAAACTAAAAGTGTCACCTTTTAAAAAAAAGCCGATTAAGAGAAAAACGAAATATGAAAACATTATTGCTCTTTTTCTTAGGATTATCCCCTCTCCTCGGCTTCCCTCAGGTTAGAGATGATTTTTCAGATGGAAACTTTTCACAAAATCCTCAATGGATAGGAGATTCAACTCAATTCGAAGTAAACACCTCAAAGCAATTGCACCTGAAATCAATTGGTTCGGATACATCAATTCTTGTCACACAGTTTTCTGCCTTCCCTGAGATGGAATGGAATTTCTGGCTTAAACTATCCTTTAATACATCAGTAAACAATAATGCCAGAATTTATTTAATGAGCGATGTTCCTGGTTTGAAAGGCCCTTTGAATGGTTTTTTTCTTCAGGTTGGTGGTGGAAATGACAGCCTCTCCCTTGTCCGTCAGACAGGAACAACGGTGAATACACTGATCCTGGCACAAGATATTTTCACGGGGAATTCAATTAATACATTAAGGGTGAAAGTCACCGTGGATTCAACGGGTTTGTGGGAAATGTATGCAGATCAGTCGGGTGGAAACAATTATTTGGAGGAAGGTAAATATCACGGTCAGAAAATTACCGGTAATGCCTGGTTTGGGATATTTGTCCGTTATACTTCAAGTAATGCAACCAAATTCTATTTTGATGATTTTTATGCAGGAGCCATAATCAGAGACACCATTCCTCCAGTTGTTAGCAGCATCCGGTTTGAAAATGATCATCAAATAACAGTGAAGTTCTCTGAAAGTATTCTTAAAAACGCAGCAGAAAACACGGAAAACTATTCGATGCGACAGCCCGGTAATCCAGCGAACGTTGTGTTGGATACAATTGATCATTCATTGGTAAGGCTGATTTATAATGAAATATTTCCATCAGGATTTCGTGATACCCTGACGGTTCGTAATATACTCGACCTGGCCGGGAACAATATGGTAACTGATAATTTTCCAGTAAACTACTACATCCCGAAAATGTTTGATATTCTGATCAACGAAATCATGGCAGATCCGGAACCTTCTGTCGGGTTGCCTGTTTGTGAATATGTTGAACTCTATAACAGAACAGGATTCATTATCGGGTTGGAAGGGTGGGTATTGGTTTATGGGAGTTATTCCAAAACATTTCCGATTACATCAATCGAACCCCATGGATTTCTGACACTCACAAAAGGATTTCCACTAGCCGGATTTGGGCCAACTGTTGATTTGTTTACATCATTGTCGTCGTTGTCCAATGAAGGAACAACAATTACTCTTAAGAATGCGGAGGGTAGCATTATTCACAGCATTACCTATTCCCCTGACTGGTATGGAGACCCGGTAAAAGCTGACGGGGGCTGGTCTCTTGAACTTATAGATATTATGAATCCCTGTGGCTGTGAGGATAACTGGACTGCTTGTTCATATATTACCGGTGGGACACCAGGTGCAAGAAACTCTTGTGCAGGGAATAACCCGGATACAGTTTTACCGTACCTTGAAAGATCTTGGCTGACAGGTAATTCAGAATTGGATCTGCTTTACTCCGAACCCATGGACAGTACCAGTCTATATTCAATGAATCATTGGCAAACAGAGCCTTCAGTTGGCCACCCGGATTCAATCAGGATAATTTCTCCTGATTTTACAAGAGTCAGACTATTTTATTCAATGAGCTTTGAAAAGGATACATTTTACAGGATCATTCAACAATCCGGTCCGAAAGATTGTGCGGGGAATGAAGTTGATACTACCAGAATATGTTTTGCGGGTATTCCGGACCCACCGGAACCCGGGGATCTTGTAATTAATGAGATTTTACCAAATCCAGAAACCAATGGACAGCGTTTTGTCGAACTGTTGAACAGGAGCCATAAAGTAATTGATCTGTCACAAGTGTTATTATCTTCATTCGATACACTGTCAAATGTTATCAGGGATGAAAAGGAAATATCAACTACCGCATTTTTATTGTTTCCAGGGAAGTACATAGTCCTTACCACTGCCCCTTCAGACATTATGAATCGATATACTACTTCCGGAATTGAATGTTTTGTTAAAATGGAATCATTCCCTTCATTGTCGGACAATGATGGAATAGTTGTCGTTGCCAGAAAGAATGATCAAAAAGTCGTTGACAAAATGAACTATCATGCAAGCATGCAGTATCCTTTGTTAAACACAACCCAGGGAGTCTCGCTTGAACGCCTGAATCCGGAAATCTCATCAGAAGACCCAGGGAACTGGCATTCTGCATCTGAGTCCTGTGGATTTGCCACACCGGGGTTTAAAAACTCCGAATATCAAAATGTGGTTTTTGACAAACGAATCGTTACCCTCTCCCCCAAGGTTTTTTCTCCCGATAATGATGGTAAGGAAGATGTTTTAAATATTGAATTCAATTTTGATTCGCCCGGCTACCTGACCAATGTAGCTATTTTTGATAGGAACGGTAAATGCATCCGGCAACTTGCAAAAAACAAATTAATGTCAACACGGGATAACCTGGTTTGGGACGGAACAGACGAACTTCATAGAAAGAATGCAACAGGGATTTACATCCTTTATTTTGAAATGCTAAAACCTGACGGAACTGTTGTTAAGCTTAAAAAGGTCGCAGTTATTGCTCAATAACTTCAACTCCTTGTGAAGGCAATGGCTGCCACACTGATCTTTATTCCGGAGACTTTTAGCAATGTTGCAACGCATGATTCAATCGTTGCCCCGGTTGTAATAACATCATCAACCAGAAGGATATGTTTATTTTCAAGGGTTTCTGAATTTGCGACGAGAAATATCTCGGAAACGTTCTCCCACCTTTTAAACCGGGATTTACGTGTTTGTGTCTGGGTTGAAATGGTCCGGATAAAAGAAGAAGTGTCTACGGGGATTTTCATTGATAAGGAAAGGCCTTCTGCAAAGGATTCGCTTTGATTATATCCGCGTAACTTCAATTTCTTCCTGTGAAGCGGAACCGGGACTATATAATTGATTTGCTGGAATTCAGGCATCGTTATTAAATAGTTCCCATATTGTTTCCCAAGATATATCCCGATATCCTTTCTTCCCTTGTATTTTAACTGATGGATCAGCCGTTGAACTTTACTTCCTTTATTGAAATAAAGGTAAGCACCTGCATTTTCGATGGGAACCCGGCCCCAAAAAGCCCGGCAAACCTGGTTTTTTTTATCAAGATGGAAATTTGTTTTGGGGAGATGGAAATTACAGGAGGTGCAGATGACTTCTTCATATTTCCACAAACCAGTTCCACAGACTGCACAAATTTCAGGGAACACAAGAAATAACAGATCATTAACGGGATTCATATTTTAGAAGATTATGATAGCTTAATCGGACATTCTCGAAAAGGTGATACCTTTTTATTCTGAAATCGATATATTTGTACAAAGTGTTTTAATGACAGATTCATCAGCCATCCTGAGAGTTAATAATCTGACCACCTCGTTTCAGGGTGAAAACAAGAAAATAGCGGCAGTCAGCAATATTTCATTTTATTTAAATACCGGAGAAACATTAGGTATTGTAGGTGAATCCGGTTCGGGAAAATCAGTTACAGCACTTTCAATTCTCCGGTTGATACAAAGCCCTCGCGGGAAAATAGAAACAGGCCAGATTTTGTTTAGGAATGAAAAATCCGGGTATACCGATTTACTTTCTGTTTCAGATAGTGAGATACGGAAATACAGAGGTAAGGAGATTTCCATGATTTTCCAGGAACCCATGACTTCCTTAAACCCGGTTTTTAAATGTGGGACCCAGGTTTCAGAAGTGCTGAAGATTCATTTTAAGTTGTCATTTGAGGATGCAAAAATCAGGACGATTCAACTTTTTGACGAAGTACGGCTTCCAAGGCCGGAGTTCATCTATCATTCTTACCCACATCAGCTTTCAGGTGGGCAGAAACAAAGGGTAATGATAGCGATGGCGATCGCTTGTAAACCTAAAATCCTTATTGCTGATGAACCGACCACAGCCCTTGATGTTACTGTACAAAAGACGATTTTAGATTTACTGAAAGAATTGAAGGGTCGTTATAACATGAGCATTTTATTTATAACACACGACCTTGGCATGGTATCAGGCTTTTCCGACAGGATATTGGTGATGTACAAAGGAAAAATAGTAGAAGAGGGCAAAACAAAGGAGGTTTTTAGTAACCCCAAGCACCCATATACCCAAGGGCTGATGAAATGCCGGCCGATAATCGGGGTGCGATTAAAGACACTCCCGACTGTAAGTGATTTTATGAATGGCAGAATGATTCCTGATGAAGCAAACATCGAATCTTTGCTCGAAAGAAACAATAAACAGAGGGAAATTTATTCGAAACCACCCATGTTAACCGTATCGCATCTTAAAACATATTTTCCAACTTCATATACTTTTATTCCGGAAAACACATCACAGAATTCGCCAAGTGATTGAAATTTAGCATCAATACGTTGTATCAATTGAATTTCACTTGAATCACTTTGAATATTGAAGGATTTTGAATTTTGCCAATTTGTGGGATCAATATTAAATACACGTTGAGGAGTCTCAAGATCCTTAATCATGGACAGATTTCTGAAAGATTTAACTGTCACTTCATTATGTTCAATTCCAATTCCGGAATTTTGTTTCGCGAAAAACAATAGGATAGTATTTACCGTCGCTCCAGGAAATACTAATGACGGAAGTAAATCTATTTCATGAATAGCAACCTTTTGAAGCAAATAATTACGAATTGCCTCCGTAAAGCCCAAATTCAGTAAGGTATCAGGGATAATAAATCCAAATTGCCCTTCATGTCGCATGAGATTCACAGCTCTTTCAATGAATATAGTATAACTCTCTCCTCTCCGGTTAAATGTTTGAAATAGATTTTCATATTGTTGACCTGATTTTTTATTAAAATTCACACCATAAGGCGGATTTCCAATCACCACATCAAAACCCACAAATTCCCCTTCATCATTTAGCACTTCGGGGAATTCAAACCTCCATTCAAGGGCATTTTCGTAAATCTTGTTGTTTTTGATCTCTTCAAGTTCGGTTTCGAGCTTTTTGATTTTGCATGTCAGCTCATTCACCTGTTTGTTCCAGTCGGCTAACTCTTTCTTTGTTCTTTCAAACAGTGATGTTTGCTGGGTAAGGTTGAAAAGATCGCCGTTAAGTTTTTTCAATTGCAGGAAGCGCTTGTCGTTGGCAGCCACCTCCGTTTCAAAATCGGTTTTAATCGATTCGATCAGCCGCTCCATCGTTCGTTTTTCCTCTTTATTGGTGGCATTCCGGTACGACATCACGGCCAGCCGGTAACTGTCGATGCTCCATTTGCTTTTCTTTAATGCTTGTTTGATATCTGCATCAAGGGAATAGCGGGAAATAAGCGAATTCCCGCATTTGATATTAATGTCAATATTGGGAAGAGTCTCCAATTCGGTGAAACTACTGCCTGGCTTGTAATAGGCATTTTTCAGCAGCTCGATCCATAGCCGGAGACGGCAGATCTTCACTGAATTCGGATTGATATCAACACCGAACAGACAATTTTCAATGATCGTTTGCTTTTCATAGAAAAGGGCCTCCTGAATCCGCTGGCTTTCATTATTTCCGGGCATGTATTCAAACAGATCGCCCTCTTCATCGGTAACAACCAATTCGTCGTTTGCAACTTCCACGCGATACTCCTTCAACCGCCTTCCTTCACGGTCGGTCAGTATTTTCAGGTCGCTTTTAATGGCAATGATCTCATTCAATGCCGACACCAGGAAGTGACCGGAACCCACAGCGGGATCGCAAATTTTCAGCGTATTGATGATGCCGTTCGCTTCCTGCCGGTCTTCTATCTTATCGTAAAGCTGATCGATGTTTTCACAATTCCATTCCCTGGCGTCATTAAATTTCTGCACAACTGCTCGGCGGATCGTCTCACGGCACATGAACATGGTAATGAACCCGGGAGTAAAGAAGGAACCGTCTTTATAGCCATTGATCTTCTCGAAAATCAGTCCGAGGACAGAGGCATTGATGAGCGTTTTGTTATCCTCCTGTATCTCTTCTGAACCTTCGCCGGCAAAATCATACGCATTGAGAAATTCGAACAGGTACTGAAGGCCGCTGAGCTTTCCTGTGCGTTTCTTGCCGCTATTGTCTTTTAGTACAGTTGAAGAAATGATCGGCAACAAAGCATGATCCTGGAGGTTGCTGATGAAGATGGTCAATTGTTCAATCTCTGTCGGTTCAAACAACGAGGAGTTAAGGTATGGGACTTTACTGAATAATTTTATCATTTCCGGATCCCGTTCCTCTGCCTTCCTTGCCAGCACCCGAAAAAACAGATTATCCAGATCATCGTACCCGTCGATCCGGCCTTTATTCATGAACCCGTATTCCGGATCACCCTTGTGATAACGGATAAGCTGGGCTTCCAGCAGTTTCAGGAAAAGGATCCGGTTAAGCCAGGTGATCACCAGTTCGAGGGAAACATTAAACAGCCTTTCAGCATTTGTTTCACCGAAAAGAGCCGGCTTGGGCAAACGTGAGATTTTATCCCGTGTGTCAAGTTGCAGAATAGTATTCTCAAGAAGTGATCCCGGATCCCG
>Ga0118677_10003726_pt1 | contig 10494 bp, 10 predicted proteins | sample AliMusrvi5mmetaG_FD_86154 | JGI IMG/M metagenome (GOLD analysis project Ga0118677, IMG submission 86154)
GCGAAGAGATTGTTGATTGTGATACTGTCGTCATGGCCATCGGCCAAGCGGCCGACCTTGCCTGGGTCCGCCCGGAAGATAATTTGAAGCTTACCCCGCGCGGTACCATCCAAGCGGATCCGGAAACCCTAGCCACGTCACGCCCCGATGTCTTCGTCGGTGGCGATGTGGCCTTTGGTCCACGGATTATCATCACGGCCGTGGCCGAAGGCCAGCGTGCCGCGCGTTCCATCGCAAAATACCTGACCGGCCATGTGCCCGAACCGCCGCAGAAAGTACGCGTGACGGTGTATGACAGCGACACCTGCCGGATGCCGGCTGGCTATGAAACCATGACGCGGCAAGCCCCCCCTGTGTTGCCCTTGGATCGCCGCATTGGCATTGCCGAGGTCGAATTGGCCTATCCCGATTCGAACGCGCGCCAACAAGCCACCCGGTGTTTGAAGTGCCACATCAGTCCGGTGTTCGATGGCGATCTCTGTATCCTATGCGGCGGGTGTGCCGATATCTGTCCGGAAAATTGCCTGCGGCTGGTGGATGTGACCGCCTTACAAGGCGATGAATCGTTGCAAGCGATTGTCTTGGCGCGCTACGGTCATTTGCCCGTGCGTGGCGAGCAAGGCGCCATCATCAAAGATGAGACGCGGTGTATTCGATGCGGCCTGTGTGCGGTACGTTGTCCCACAGGCGCGGTGAAGATGGAACGAGTGGAGATGCTGCCCGTATGAACCCAACGTCCGACGAAAACCCTAATCGGCGCGATTTCTTCCAATTGGTCCTTGGCTGGTGTGCAGCTCTGTTCGCACTGGGCGCGGCACTGGCCGGTGTCGCACGGTTCATGATCCCGAACGTCCTTTATGAGCCGAATCGGCGTTGCAAATTACTGAAACCGGAAGAGTATGAGGAAGGTGCCACATTCATTGCTGATTCGCGCCTGTTTCTGGTGCGCAAGGGTAACTCGTTCCGCGCCGTCTCGGCTGTCTGCACCCATTTAGGCTGCACCGTGCTGCGCAACAACAAAGGCAACGGTTTCCATTGTCCCTGCCATGGCAGTCAATTCAATGAAAACGCCGTCGTCACCGGTGGCCCGGCGCCCCGGCCCTTGCCGTGGTATCTGGTGGAGTTGAGCCGCGACGGGCGGCTGGTGGTGGATGGCGCACAGGTGGTTGCTGCGGATAAATATCTGGTGGTTTGAGAGGCGGGCAGGATGATGTATGAGATAAAAAGTTCCAAGGCTTGGAAAAAGGTGTCCACCCGTTTTCCAAACCTTGGAAAAGCCCCGACGGCGGACGGGCGATAGGACACGTTGTTATGCTGAAAAAATTATGGACCACATGGCTCGGCACACGGATCGGCCGTTCCCTTTTCCGCGTCGGATTGCCCGCGAGCAATCTACAACGGGCGCAGGTGGCCATCTCCAGCTTTCTGCTGCATATCCAGCCGGCCAAGGTGCATCAGCGTACATTGAAGGTCAGCACAACGCTGGGGCTGGGTTTGATCACGCTCTATTTATTCATCATCCTTATCATCACCGGGGTCCTGCTGATGTTCTACTATGTGCCCTCTACCGACCTCGCCTATCAATCTATGAAGGATTTGGAATTCGTCGTCACCGCCGGCATGGTCTTGCGCAATATGCACCGCTGGGCCGCACACTTGATGGTCATCTTTGTGATGGCGCACATGTGCCGGGTGTTCTATACGGCGGCCTATAAGCAACCGCGTGAATTCAACTGGGTGGTTGGCGTGATCTTGTTCATCCTTACCTTGGCGTTGTCGTTCACGGGCTATCTGCTGCCGTGGGATCAACTAGCGTTCTGGGCCATCACCGTCGGCTCCAGCATTGCCGGTTATGCGCCCATCGTGGGCGAAAAATTAAAATTTATTCTACTGGGTGGACACACCGTGGGGCAGACGGCTTTGATCCGGTTCTATGTTTTGCATGTGGCCGTGCTGCCCGGCGTCGCGCTGCTGCTGATCGCCATTCATTTGTGGCGGGTGCGGAAAGATGGGGGCCTGGCGCGGCCCGATGAACCGCCCTTCGTACAGACCGAGCTGCCGGTTACGGCCCTACCCGCGACCAAGTCTTATGGGTTGATGGAGTTGGCCCGTGGCACGACACCGGCGGTGGGGGTTGCACCGGATGACGAAGTGTTTACATGGCCGCATCTGATTTTCCGCGAAATTCTAATGTTCATGTTGGTTCTGGTGTTGCTCTTGGTTTTGGCAATCTTCTGGAACGCACCGTTAGAGGAGTTCGCGAATCCCGTACATCCGCCGAATCCGGCCAAGGCTCCATGGTATTTTCTGGGTCTGCAGGAACTGGTGTCATACTCGGCGTTGTGGGGCGGCGTCATTGTCCCGGGTTTGATTGTGGTGGCACTGGTCGCACTACCCTACTTGGATCGGCGCCGCACCGGGATCGGGGTCTGGTTTTCGCGCGAACGCAAGGTCGCTCTTTCCATTTTTTCAATCTGTCTGATCACGATGATGGTTTTGACGGTCATCGGCAGTGTTTTCCGCGGTCCCAACTGGTCCTTCCAAGTGCCGTGGAAACCTAACGTTGTAGCGGAGGAACATTGAGATGGCCTCCTCGGAAACACGCAAAGTATATCCCTGGTTCATTGCTGCGGGTCTGGCCGTTGGCGGTTTGGTGATTCTCGCCTTCTATAAGGACCAGTTTCGTGAATGGAAAGAATGGCAAAACGCCTATATCAAGCAGGAAATGGCGCGTTCGACCAATGAAGCGCAACGTGCTGCCGCGGCATCAATCCCAGTCGAAATCAAGCAGATCGTGCTGCCCGATGTGGGGCGCATTGATCGTTGTACCACCTGCCACCTTGCCGTGGATGACGCCAGTTATTCCGGTTTCAAGTTGCCGTTGGCCTATCATCCCAATCACGCCCAACATCCTTTTGAAAAATTCGGGTGCACGATTTGTCACCAAGGCCAGGGCTTGGCCACGACGCGCGAAGCCGCACATGGCCATGTCGAATATTGGGAACGCCCGATGCTGCCCTTGCAGTATATCGAAGCCAGTTGCGCCAAATGTCACCTGGCTTCCGATATCTCCGGTGCGCCGAAGCTGGCCAAGGGCCGTGCGCTCTTTGAAGAAATCGGCTGTATCGGCTGTCACAAATTGAAGAGCGTGGGTGGGGTCATCGGACCGGAACTCGATGGCGTTGGCGCGCGCCGCAGCCCGGACTGGCTGGCCAAGCATTTTCGTGCGCCGGCCGAGGTCACGCCCGGTTCGGCGATGCCGCCGATCAAGGAGCCTGCGACCGACTTCCGCCCCATAATCATCGGTACGGAATTTAGGAAGGGGTCCAGCGGACCCAGATAGCCTACGAGAACCAGCGTGCCGTCAATGTTCATGGTCGGCAGATAGGGATTAATGTCATGCGCGTAGGGCACGGTGTCGATGATCAAGTCGAAGTGGCCTTTGACTGATGCCATGTGTTCTGCATCGACCGACAGCACCACGCGGTCAGCACCGAGTCGGCGCGCATCCTGTTCCTTGCCTGGAGAGCGGGTAAACAGGGTGACGTCCGCCCCCAGCGCGTGAGCAAGTTTCAGCGCCATGTGACCCAAACCCCCGAGGCCGACCACGGCGACCCGGCTTCCTTGACCAACCTTCCAATGCTGTAGCGGCGACCAAGTGGTTATCCCTGCGCACAATAGTGGCGCTACGCCTGCCGGATCGAGGCCATTGGGCACTTTCAGCACGAACTTGTCCGAAACGACGATCTTTTCCGAATAGCCGCCATAAGTGGGCCTATGGTCGTGACGGTCATTGGCGTTGTAGGTCAGCGTCGGAAACTCATCGCAATACTGTTCCAGCCCGTGCTTGCAAGGTTCGCAGTGCTGGCAGGAGTCGACCATACAACCGACCCCGACAAGGTCACCCGACTTGAACTTGGTAACCTCAGTGCCGACGCCAGTCACTCGGCCAATGATCTCGTGCCCCGGCACGACTGGGTAAATGGTGTTGCCCCAATCATTGCGAGCCATATGCAAATCCGAATGACACACACCGCAGTAGAGTATCTGGATAACCACATCGTCAGGCCGCTGATCGCGGCGTTCAAAGCGAAATGGCGCCAAGTCATCCTTGGCGGACTGTGTTGCGTAACCTCGTACATTCATTGTCATGGTCTTATTCTCCTTTGATTTACTGGTTAGAGCTTGTCCGTTTTCTCTAGAGCTTCCGGATGCCGGACTCCCTGAAGCGAAATCTTTGCCGCTACGCTCTTAATCTCATTTAACTGCCGACTGGATTGTGCTCTTCCCGCGGGTGATGTCAAGAGGGCGAATCAGAAAAAATGGTCTTCGGGTGGCCGACAAAATTCTTCCAAATCGAAAACATTTGCACACCCGCTTCGCTCAAGTCGCGAAGATCGCAAAAGGCCCTTCGGCAGGCTCAGGGCAAAGGAGGAACATGGTGCATCATTCAACCAATTCGGTGAGAAGACGCCAACCCGATACCCTTCTCTTCATATTGCTTCAAGAAACCGCACTCTTTGCGCGCTTCGCGACTTGAGCGCAGCGGGTGTGCAAATCTCTTTGCATTTTCTTGCTGTAGGTTGTAACGAGAATAGGACGTTGTGGCCACATTCCTGACAGTTTATGTGTGGTTTTAATCATATTTCGTAAATCCATATCAACGTTGCGCAGTTTATGTGTGGCTTTCCAAGATGTCGGGTTGCTAAAAGATGAGGACAAGGCAAGGAGCATCAGTATGAGGCAAGTAAAAATTGGTGTGATTGGGTGCGGCAACATCAGCGGGGCCTACTTCAAGGCCGGACTCACCTTTAAGAATCTTGAAATCGTAGCCTGTGCCGACTTGGATCTGGAACGGGCCAAGTCCAAGGCGGAGGAATTCAAGATACCCAGAGCCTGCACCGTCAAAGAATTGCTGGCCGACCCCGGCATTGAGATCGTGGTCAACCTCACCATCCCCAAGGCCCACGCGGAAGTCGCGCTCGCGGCTCTCGCCGCCGGCAAGCATGTTTACGGTGAAAAACCGCTGGCCGTGACCCGCAAAGATGGCGCAAAAATCCTAGCGGCGGCCAAGAAGGCCAAACTTCGTGTCGGTTCCGCCCCCGACACCTTTTTCGGCGGCGGTATCCAGACCTGCCGCAAACTGATTGACGACGGCTGGATCGGCAAACCGGTCGCCGCCTCGGCGTTCATGGTGTGTGCGGGACACGAGAGCTGGCATCCGCAGCCTGAATTCTACTACGACATCGGCGGTGGCCCGATGCTGGACATGGGGCCTTACTACTTGACGGCTCTCGTCAATTTGCTGGGTCCCATCAAACGCGTGAGCGGCTCCGCCCGTACCACCCGCTCCGAGCGCATGATCACCAGCCAGCCCCAGTACGGCAAAATCATGAAAGTCAAGGCATTGACCCATTACGCTACGGTACTCGATTTCGCCCAGGGCACCATCTGCTCGATGATCATGTCGTTCGACTGCAAGGGCGCGCAGTTGCCACGCATCGAAATCTACGGCACCGAGGGCACTCTCAGCGTGCCGGATCCGAACACCTTCGGCGGCCCCGTCCGCATCGGTGGCAAGGGCAAGGACTGGCTTGAGGTACCGTTGACTCACGGCTACACGGAGAACAGTCGCAGCATCGGCGTTGCCGATATGGCCAATGCCATCCAGTCGGGACGACCTCACCGCGCGAGCGGGGATCTGGCTTTCCATGTACTGGACGCCATGGAAGCCGCTGCGGTATCCTCCGCCAAGGGGAAGGCCATCACGCTCTCGAGTACCTGCGCACGGCCTGCGGCCCTGCCCTTGGGTTTGCTCCCGGGAACTTTGGACGCTTAACGCCGATACGAAAGAAAACGCAACATGAAAAAAGCACTGATGGTGTGGGGTGGATGGGATGGGCACACGCCCAAGGCTTCCGTTGAATTGCTCGCGCCTCTGCTCGCCAACCGCGGGTTTGAGGTCAAGATCTCCGACAGCCTGGCCAGCTACACCGACCCGGAACTGATGGCGGCCCAGGACTTGATCGTCCCCTGCTGGACCATGGGAAAGATCGAGAGGGCCGAGTCGGACGGATTACTCGCGGCGGTGCGGGCCGGGGCGGGTATCGCCGGTTGGCATGGCGGCATCATTGATTCGTTCCGCGAGAACACGGAGTACCAGTGGATGACCGGAGGCCAGTGGGTGGCGCACCCAGGCAACTGCATTCCGTCCTACAAGGTGGAGATTGTTGACGCCCGGAATCCCATTGTGAAGGGGCTCAAGGATTTCACTATGCCTGACACCGAGCAGTATTTCATCCACGTCGACCCGAGTGTGCATATCCTGTGTCGCACCATCTTCAGTGGTGAATATGGCGAGCGTGACCGCTATCAGGCGGGCACGGTGATGCCTTATGCCTACACCAAGACATACGGCAAGGGCCGGGTCTTTGTTGCCAGCTGGGGTCACACCGTCAAGGACTTCCAAGTGCCCGAAGCGCTCGAAATTATGCTCCGCGGCATGGTTTGGGCCTCACGGTAAGCAAGTTCAAAAAGGAGGAGAGTGCCATGACGAGTCGAGAACGCGTTGCAAAAGCCCTTGCCCATGAACAACCCGATCATGTTCCCATGGACATTGGTTCCACGGCGGTAACTGGCATCCATGTGTCGGCTCTCACGCGGTTGCGTGATGCCGTTCTTGGGGGCGGGCGTGGCCCGGTCAAGGTCATCGAACCCTACCAGATGCTGGGTGAAGTGGATGCGGAATTGCGTGCGGCGTTGGGCATTGATGTTGTCGGTCTCATGACCCGCAAGACGATGTTTGGGTTCGAAAACCGCGATTGGAAGCCCTTTACCCTGTTCGATGGCACCGAAGTATTGGTGCCCGGTCAGTTCAACATCACTGTGGAAACCAATGGTGATTACCTGCTGTATCCCGAGGGCGATACGTCAGTTCCTCCCAGTTGACTTATGCCCAAAGGAGCCCACTTTTTTGATTCCATCATCCGCCAATCGCCGATTGATGAGGATCGGCTCAATCCTGATGATAACACCGAGGAGTTCGATCTTCTGGGTGAGGAGGATTTAGCCTGGTACCGCGCCCAAGCTGTGAAACTCGATCGTCAGCCGGATCTGGCTGTGGCAATGACCATGCCCGGCACAGCGTTTGGCGACATCGCCCTTGTACCTGCCCCGTGGATGAAGCACCCGAAAGGTATCCGCGACATTGAAGAATGGTATGTCTCCACGGCAGCCCGCCAGGATTACGTGCTGTCCATTTTCGAGAAACAGTGCGAAATCGCCCTTCAAAACATTGAGACGCTCATCGGCATCTTGGGCAATCGTGTGCAGGCGGTTTTTCTTACCGGCACGGATTTTGGCACCCAGCGCGGCTTGTTCATTTCCGTGAATGCTTACCGTGAGCTGTTCAAACCTTTCCATGTCAAGGTGAACAAGCTCATTCACGAAAGATGCGGGTGGAAAACATTCATCCATTCCTGCGGTGGCATTGTCGAGTTGTTGCCCGATCTCATTGAGGCAGGATTTGATATCCTGAATCCCGTTCAGTGCTCTGCCGAGGGTATGGAGGCACGGATGCTCAAGGAGCGGTTTGGCCGTCAACTTACCTTTTGGGGTGGTGGTGCCAATACCCAGCAGACACTCCAGTTCGGGACACCTGATCAGGTCTACCGCGAGGTGCGCGAAAGGATTGAGATTTTCAACCGTGACGGTGGGTTCATTTTCGATCCCGTTCACAATATCCAGGCCACAACGCCGACGGGAAACATGGTTGCCATGTTCAAGGCGGTCAAGGATAGTGGGATGTGAATGATCACGATGCTTAAAATACCATGATGGCCAACGATTCGATAGCGGCTCCACCGCCCGCCGGTAAAGCGCCCAAAACATGGCGGCGTGGCACTCTGGTCTACACGGCGGGCGGCTTGATGGTGCTGTTCTTCTGGCTGCTCTGGGGCGATTTTGCATGGAATATAAAAGACCGGGCGATTTACCCGGTAGCCCAGATGCTCCTGAAGCAATATGGAGCCAGAGATATGCTGGTCGGCCTTCTTCTGGGTTCGATCCCGATGGGTTTGGCGATGATTATGGGGCCGGTGATCAGCGTGCATTCCGATCGGCATCGCGGACGCTGGGGGCGGCGCATTCCCTATCTACTGATCCCCACGCCCTTTGCCGCGGTCTCGATGATGATGATCGCCTTCTCGCCCCCGCTTGGGCAGCACCTTCACGCATTTCTGGGCGCCAACTCCCCTGGAGCCAATGCCTGTGTCCTTATTGTGTTTTCATTATTTTGGTCACTTTTTGAGGTTGCAACCACGGTCGCCAACACCATTCTGGGCGGACTCATCAACGATGTTGTGCCTGAGGAGATTATCGGCCGTTTCTTCGGCCTGTTCAGAGCTGTCAGTCTTTTCGCCGGCATCGTGTTCAACTTCTGGCTTCTGGGAAAAGCGGAGATGCACTATGTGGCGATATTTGTTGTGATTGCCGCGTTCTACGGTCTCGGCTTCAGCATGATGTGTTTCCGGGTCAAGGAAGGAGAATATCCTCCCGTGGAATCTCTTCCGGTGACGAAGCATGGTGGCAAGATCGGGAGTGGTTTCAAGGCCTATATCAGGGAATGTTACGCCAATCCCTATTATCGTTGGATTTTCGTGGCCATGACCTTCGCCGCTCTTGCCGGTAACCCCATCAATTCATTCAGCCTCTTCTATGCCAGGCCTGCTCGTTAGAATCTGTGGGTAACCAACCCCTACAAAGAACAAGGAAAGCCGCGCCAAATGGCCTTGGAATGGCACTTTCAATGCAGTATTCGATTGGTTACCTATCGAAATTGAGTGCCATTGACGCATGAATTGACGAATCTCTACAGACTTCATGGAGTTTACCTTCAAAGCATCTTCTTCCCGCAGGGATAGAGCGCGGGTTTGCGCTCAATCTGAACTCACCACGCCCCTTCCGCGCGTTGACTCGGCCAGCCACACCTGTCGAAACTCATGTGAAAATGTCATCGCTCACCCACAGATTCTGTCTAAGCCAGAAATCCAATCGGAAAGAGAATGTTTTGCGATACATGTCCGTGGCGGGCCCTTCGACGGGTTCGGCAGGCTCACTGCAAGCAAGCTCAGGGTAAATACGCTCCGGTCACAAATCGAAAAACGGTTTTCGGGGGATTGAAGAAGAGGGTGGACGCCAGGCGAAATAATCGCAAAACAACCATGGCCTTATTTCCCTGAATTCCCGGACAGGAATGGCAGTATTTTTTCTGGCGTGGACTACACCCCAGGGAAAAGTGCGCATCTTTTCGCTTCCATAAACGTCTAATGTGTTGTACATTAATTACATGAAAACGCTGGGCATGTTGTTGAATTCAGCGGGGAAAACAGAAATCCTCCGGGCCTTGGTGTATCAATCAGGGCCGGTTGGATTGCGTCAGGTGGCGCGTATTGCCAGTGTTCACCCTCATTCGGCGGAACTTGCCTTGGCAGGATTGACTCGCGACGGCCTGGTCAAACGCAGAAACGTCGGGAACCGCGCCCTCTTCGAACTGGAACGGAGTCATGAGGTGGCCGACGTACTGGAGGCCGTCTTCACCGCGGCAGCCAACGGGTTTACCAAGGCACGGAGCCTCACGCTCAATGATCGGGCAAAAAGCATTTTCCCCTTCATTAAACAGGCCCGCACGATGATTACCCGGGCACGAAAGAGCCGACATGTCGCTTGAACAACTCTTCAAAGCTGCGGTGCGGGAGTTGAGGGAACGCAACATCCTCTTTGCCGTGGCGGGTGGTCTGGCGGCCGACCTCTACAGGTCTGAACCGAGGCTGACCATGGATGTTGACCTGGTCATTCTGACCGGGGGAAATGGAGTTGAAATAGCGGTTTCCGTGCTCAAGACGCTGGGACTCCAAGCGGGTGTTGCTCGTGCAGCGGACCTGGCAGGCGGGCCGCTCTTTGCCATCCGCCGGCGCGATACCGCCCCGTGCATCGTTGTCGGACGTGCGGCGGGAATATCATCCCCGGAAGGAGTGGATATCCTACTTCCATCACTCCCTTGGGCCAAGGATGCCGTCGGCCGGGCGCAAGTCAATCAGGTGGACTTCGGGTTCGGATCCGTGCCGGCCCTGACATTGGAGGATGTCATTCTATCCAAACTGTACTGCCTGATGGCGTTGCCCGTGCGCGCAAAAGATCTGGACGACCTTCAGTCAGTCTTTGCGGCAAATCTTGAGATTGACCTGCCTTATCTGGCGGGACAGATGCAACGATTCAAGATTATCATTCCCAAAACGGCCAAAGCATTTTTGCCAAAACAGATACTGCAGTTGTCCCGTTCAGCCGTGATATGAAAACTCTTCTCTTAATTTCTTCATTTCCCCGTCAGCTTGCCAAGCCGTAATCTCGCGTAGCGAGCGAAGGCTGGTGGTGCCTAACTCGGATCAGCGCGGGTTAACCCGGTTGGTGGGAAAGCGCGGCCGCTATCCCGCCTCC
>Ga0118677_10015687_pt1 | contig 10493 bp, 4 predicted proteins | sample AliMusrvi5mmetaG_FD_86154 | JGI IMG/M metagenome (GOLD analysis project Ga0118677, IMG submission 86154)
CATCACTGATAAAGTCAAATTTGGGGAATCCAACCTGTTGGAAGCTACCGTCAGTAAAATGTCGGCAGATCCTTCCGTCAACAGGGCCGAACGATTTGCCGATTACTGGGTTTTCGGCGGTATATTCCGTCCTGTTTACCTGGAAGCGTATCCATCAGAACATATCGAACGGGTTGCCATTGATGCAAAGGCGGATGGCACGTTTGCCATGGATGTTTTTCCGAAGAACCTGAAGGGTGACAGGATCGTTTCTGTCGAACTTCTGGATGCAGGAGGAAAAATTGTTGGAACCTGTTTAGCCAATGCACACAAAAATGATTCTGTCCTCGCGTTGAACTGCAAAGTTGCTCATCCGGAGCTTTGGACAGCCGAAACGCCTGCTTTATATAATGCCAGGATTACGCTCAAAACGGACAAAAGCATATTGTATAATTATTTGCAAAAATTTGGCTTCAGGAGCATCGAGATCAGGCAGGGGGATGGCATTTACCTGAATGGTACGAAAATCAAAATGAAAGGAATCAACCGTCATGCTTTCTGGCCTGAGACGGGTCGATGCCTTAACGACCGGATCAATCTGGATGACGTGAAACTGATGAAGTCGATGAACCTGAATGCGGTCAGATGTTCCCATTATCCTCCGGATCAGATATTCCTGGATTATTGCGACTCTCTCGGTTTGTATGTCCTCGATGAACTTGCCGGCTGGCAAAATGCCTATGCTACTGCTCCCGGTAGGAAACTGGTGAAAGAAATGGTGATCAGGGATGTAAATCACCCATCCATCATTTTCTGGGACAACGGCAACGAAGGTGGTACCAACAAGGAACTTGACAAGGATTTTGCCATCTACGACAAATCAGGCAGACCTGTTATTCATCCGCACCACAAACCGGGCAACGATTTCAACGGCATCGATTGCAACCACTATGAGAATTATTACAGTTCCAAAAGCATTTTCAAGGAAGGGAAAATCTACATGCCCACTGAGTTTCTTCATTCGCAGGATGATGGGGGAGGTGGCGCAGGTCTCGGCGATTTCTGGGATTTATTCTGGAATACCACCAACTCGGGAGGTGGTTTTACCTGGGCTTTGCTCGACGAGGGCATTGTCCGTACTGATTTAGACGGATTTATTGATGTCAACAGGGTGAATGCTCCAGATGGTGTCGTTGGACCGCACCGCGAGAAGGAGGGAAGTTTTTATGCGATGCGTGAAATCTATTGTCCGGTAAGAGTCAACATGAAGAAGCTTCCAGCTGATTTTACAGGCGATATTCCTGTTGAAAACAGATATCATTTCACCAACCTGAAGGATTGCCGTTTTGAATGGCAACTGGTAAATTTTGGGTCGCTGCAGGATCGTCAGGCAGCTCATCAGGTGGTTCATGGCGGTACCGCCAAAAGCCCCGACCTACAGCCATTGGCAACAGGAACGATTAAGCTGGAACTTCCGGCAGATTATAAAAAATGCGATGCCCTTTACCTTCATGCATTCGATTTGTCGGGCGATGAAATTTACTGCTGGAGCTGGGGAATTGACATTTGCAGCAAGTCGGCGGATAAGCTGGTAAAAATAAACCTGGATGAGACCGAAAAACGCAGGCGGGAAAAACTCAAGGCTTCAGGTGTCGAGGAAGACAATATTCTGCCAATTGCAAGTCAGGCAGGAGATAAAGGCCAGGAAAAAGGTATGGTTGAGTGCAATGAAAACGATTCTCTCCTGGTTTTGAAAGCATCCGGCATTTCGGTGACTTTCAGCAAAAAAGACGGCAAAATCAGAAAGGTAACCAACGATTTGGGACTTCCAATACCATTTGGCAATGGGCCGGTCCTGGTAAGCGGGAACGCCCAATTTGAGGGCGTAAGGTCAGTCAGGGGGAAAAACACTCATACTTTGGAAATGTCCTATTCAGGCGATCTGAAATCTGTGAGATGGACCATGTTTAGCAGTGGCTGGCTTTCAATGGATTATACTTACCAGGTAGCAGGAGAGCAGATGTTTACAGGCATCACCTTTGATTTTCCGGAGTCGGACGTCATCGGTGCAAAATGGCTGGGTAAGGGACCGTCGCATGTATGGAAAAACCGCCTTCAGGGAGGATTGCTTGATGTTTATCAACGCATGTACAACAACAAACTGCCGGGCGACAACAACTGGGGACTTCCTCAGTTCAAAGGTTATTTTCCTGAAATCTCCTGGATGGAATTCAATACAGTGGACGGGAAATTCACGGTAGTGGCACAGGAGGAGGAGCTATTTGTAAGGTTGTTCAGTTTTTATGGCTTGTCCGGTCCAAAAAACTTTCCGGTTTTGCCCAAAGGTGATATCTCATTCCTGGATGGAATCCCTCCAGTCGGCACCAAGCTAGCTATGGGAATCAGCAATGATACCTGGAACCTTGGTCCGTCAGGTGAACTGAACAGGATGGATAAGCCGGTCAAGCGAACGCTCTGGTTTTATTTTGGATTGCTGAACTAATCATCATACCTGACAGGTTTCGAAAACCTGTCAGGTCTAAATAAAAAAATAATATAATGAACCGAAAACTACTTATCCTTTTTCTTTTGGCGGTAACTTTTCAGATGCCTGCCACCGCCAAACAGAAGCCAACCGTGTTCATCATTGGTGATTCAACCGTGAAAAACGGAAAGGGAGACGGGGGCGGAGGCCTCTGGGGCTGGGGTGACATCATGATTCAATTTTTTGATACAACCAGGATACACGTCGAAAACCATGCCCTGGGAGGAACCAGTAGCCGGACTTTCCAAACCAAGGGATTATGGGAGAAGGTCAGGCTAAAATTGGGGAAAGGTGATTTTGTACTGATGCAATTTGGGCACAATGACAATGGCCCGGTAAATGATACGCTCCGGGCACGCGGTACGATCAAGGGAATTGGCGAGGACAGCGTCGCAATCGACAACCTGATCACCAAACAACACGAAGTGGTACACAGCTATGGCTGGTACATGCGGAAAATGATCCGGGAGACCAAAGCAAAGGGAGCTATCCCGGTAATTATCACGCCCGTTCCAAGGGATAACTGGGAAAATGGCAAAATCAAACGTACAGAAGGCAGCTACCGGGACTGGGTGTTGGAAATTGCCGCGCTCGAGAAAATGGGTGTTATCGATTTGAATGAACTCGTATCCAGAAAATACGAAGAACTTGGGATGGATCGGGTAAAAGCATACTTTCCTGCTGACCATACACACACAAATCGTGAAGGAGCAGAGTTAAATGCAAAAATACTGACCGACGAACTCAGCTTGCAGAAGAAAAATAAACTGAGAAAATATTTGATTGCAAACTAAATCCCCACGTGGCAATGTCATTAAGTTAAGAATTATGAAGGATTAAAATATAACCGCAAAGGTCGCTGAGGAGACACAAAGAACCGCAGAGTTTAAAAACAAGTTTTCTTTGCGGCTCTCTGCGTAAAACTTTGCGGTTCTCTGCGGTTAAATTTTTTGTTTTCTGTTAAATTATTGACATTACCCTGCTGAGATTAAAGGATAAAATTTAATAGCCTCTTCAAATATTCACTTATGAAAAAGCATACGATACCATTTTTTGTTGTTTTTCTTGCCTTAATCATGCTTTCTTGCCTTAATCTGAAAGCGCAGGATCCCCGTGAGCGAAATTATTTGTATCCCGTTTTGAAACCCATCCATGAGCCAAAACCGCTGGTAAATGGATGGGCCAAACAAAGGGTAACTGAGAAATTCAACCGGGGTCTCACAGCAAGTCAAATTTCCCCGCAGAAGGTTTATCTCAGTTGGAGGTTGCTGGCGGAAGATCCGGTTCATGAACCGGCAGGATTCCTCCTGATCGAAATCGAGCGTGGTGTCGCCGTATTTCCGGTAGAACGCGAGGTAATGTTCCCACAGTGTCTGGCTGGGGGAGTCCATGAGCAGGGCACCCTCGTGGTGGAGATTGACGTAGTGCTCGATCTCGTTCTTTTCGCGCAGTTGGAGCCAGGAGGTGCCTCGCTCCTCTTTGACTTCGACACGCGCTTCGTTGATGGTGGCCACCAGGCGGAAGGAGACGGTGAGCGGTTCGTCCTGCGGCGGCCGTTCGTTGACCTGTTCGATGCGTTCGTACCACGAGGCGACTTCGCGTTCCTGTTCCCAGTCCGCCATTTTTTTCTGAACGTGGCCGAGATCGGTGATCACGTTCATGAACTCGGGGTAGGGAAGCTTCTTTTTGTAAAACGCGTAGGCGATGTAATTCCAGAACTCGAGGATGTCGCCGGGCGGAATCGGCCACAGTTCCAGCGGTTCGTAAGTGGTGATTTCCCAGCGCGGGCTGATCCGCACCATGTCGTGGTCGTGCAGTTCCCCTTCGATCACGTAGCGGCGGTAACGCTTCTCGATCTTGGTGACAAAATCCGCTTCCTTGTCGTCGAGTTCGCGATCAAGTTTTTCCTCGATGATATCGAGCACCGGCGTATCGTCGAACTCATTGGGCGATTCCGGCAGGTCCTCACCGCGGTGCATGCGTTCCATCATGGTGGCATACTGGCAGGTGCCGGCGATGAGATCGTCTTCCGCGGTGCAGGAGCCGAACCAGCGATTCCCCTGGAGGCGCAGGCTGGTGCGGAAGGTTCCGGTTTCGTCTTCAACCCGGCCTTGGATGAAAAGGTGATTGCCGAAAATCTGGGTGACGGCGCCGTCTTTCTGCAGCATTTCGCCGCGTTTCCGCGCTTCCTCGGGGAAACTGTTCAGGAAATTGAGAGTGGCTCGGTCAGGGTTCATCGCGTTTGGAGGTGAAATTACGCCCAATCCACCGTGCGTGCAATGAATCACCGCACACACGAACGGGCGGGCCGCGAAATTAACCCATGAGTTTTCCATAAATCAATCAAAACCTCTAGCACCCGTTGCGGAATTCCTTGTTGACCTCGCCCGCGAACCCGGCGCAATGGCCCGCAAACCCGCCGAATCAAGGGGCGAACCATCCCATGACTGGGCAACGAAGTGTCCTAGTTTCGCGGAAAATATTTCTTGCGTTGTTGCCGGGTTGCGATCAGATTCCTTCAGTGACTTTGTAAGCACAATGTGAATCGCGCCGCTGCTTGAGAAAATCTGAACCCGCCATGAAAACTCGGTCCAAACATACCCGCTTCAGGGGTTTTGCCTTGGTGATCACGCTTTCGCTGATGATCCTGCTGACAGTGGTCGCGGTGGGGTTGCTCAGTTTGTCGGCGATTTCCATGAAGTTGACGGCGGAAGGCCAGGCGATGGCCACGGCGCGAAGTAACGCGCGTTTGGCACTGATGTTGGCCATCGGGGACTTGCAGAAATCGTTGGGTCCCGACCGGGCGATCAGCGCTCCCTCCGGTGTGCTGATGGCCAATCCCGCCAAACCCAACACGATCGGTGTCTGGGAGTCATGGTGGGATTTCAACCCGAATAGCGGATCGTTGAGCTACGGCCAGGAGAAAACGAAGCGCTTCCACCGCTGGCTCGTCTCCAACGCCGATCCCGGAGCGCTCGAAAACCGCGACTTCGCCACCGTCGCATGGTCCGGCAAAACCATCGAACTCGTCGGCGATGACGCGTTGGGCGGCAAGGCGGACGCCAGTGCCAAAGCGGTGGCCGGCACGGTGCCCGTCGCCCGTGGCGGCAACGCGGAGGGGGCCTTCGCCTGGCATGTCGCGGATGAGACGCAGAAAGCGCGCATCAATCTTTACCGCGATCCCAGCCAGAACGAGACGCTCGCTCAAAAACGCGCCCTGCTCGCCGGACAACGGTCGGACCCTTCGGTCCTGAAGTGTGCCGATGGCACGCCGTTGGACTGCCTGCCCACCGACGTGGACGCGGCCGAATTCGCCAAGGCCGGCAAAACCACTGGCAAGATCATCGACCTCGACCAGGCGGAATTGCTCGCTCAGGCCAAGCGCAAGATCAAGCCGTTCCGCAACGACCTGACGCCCTATTCGCTGGGCCTGCTGACCGACGTGCGCGGCGGCGGCCTCAAGCAGGATTTGTCGTCCGTGTTCGAGCTGAGCAACGTGGGCGGCACCAGCCTGCCGACCGAGTTCGACGGCAACAAGCTGTATCAATCGACGCTCGGCATCACCGGTGTCTCCGACCCCTATTGGAGCACTTTGGCGAGTTATTACAATATCTTCAGGAGCATCACCAATCTCAACAGCAACCCGGGTTTCTATCAGGCTCCCGGCAAGGACGTGACTCTCACGACCCTGACGCCGCCCACCACTTACTATCCGGGGCCGGTCATCGCCAAGGTCGAGATGGTGTTCAACTTCTTGGTCCGCGAATCGCACAACATGTGGATAGGCCTTCTCCAAGATCAGAATATCCAACTCATGGGACACATCATGCTGACGCCCGTGATCACATTGCACAATCCCTATAACGTCAGCCTGTCGTTCGATCGAATGGACATGAGCTTCAAGAACCTGCCGATCGCGTTCATGTTCTATGTCAACGGCCAGGCGCAGAATACCAAAATGGTACCTTTGAACGCGTTGAACTGGGATGATGCCAGCTCTGTCGACAGGAAGTTCAGCATCAGCATCGCCAACTGGACTTCCTACGACCCCAGCAACACCGCAAGGTCGGGGCCGATCGTCATGAAACCCGGCCAAACCCTGATTTGCCAACTTGATTTGGATCCGAATGTCACCTTTGCCTCCGTCAGCGGGGACTACCGGGTCAATGACCGGGATCTCACCGGGGCGACGGTCAAGGCGACCCCCGGATTCAAGGGCCGCTGCTATGGCTACGATCTGGACGTTCTTTCGCCAGATGATTACAGCCCTCCGGTTCCCGAGCAAAGCGACAAGGTGTTCAAGGTGCTCGGCTTGAGGGAAACCGACCGCGTGTACTTGGAATATCAGATGATGATGCCCATCTATGATCCGGCCTGCCAGTTCCAGGTGAACGCCTCGATCACCACCAATGGCACGACCAAACAATATGGCGGACTCAACTTCAAATACGGGGACGATGCCAATCTCAAATCACTGTTTCCAAAAACCTACCGCTTTCCCGCCAGCGGGGACTTCACGGCGAGCGAGGCGCATGTGCCCAACACCGACCCGATGAACGTATACGCCCAGGCGAAAAGTGTCGCGGTTTTCTCCGCCTACGCCCGCACCTGCAACGGCGGCGTGTATGAGACCGGAAGCCGCTCTCCGACCGCGGGCAGCCTCAACGCGTTGCTGGACGGAAGGGTGGCGGGAAAACCCTTCCTGTTTCACAATCCCGCACGCACGGTGGTCACGATGGATCTCAAGAACGAGAAGCTCAGCTCGCAATCGCATGAACTCAACTTGCAGCCATTGTCCGGCAATGTGGATAACATCCTGCCGGTGGACAACCTGAACCGCTGTCCATACCTCACGGCCAATACCGAAGCCCGGGGCATCAAATCCGGAAGTTATATCGAACTGCCCTCCGGCCCGCTGCAAACCATCGCCGACTTCCGAAAATCCAACGCCCTCACCTCCAACTATCTGCCGCATTTCGTGCAACCTGTCGCCAATTCCCTGGTCTCGCCGCTGATGTCCACCAACAAGGTGAAGCAAACGGATGCGGCCATCTCCCCCAACGAAATGTTAGACCACTCGGTGCTGGCCAACCACGCGCTGTATGACCGGTTTTATTTCTCGACTTTCGCGACCCGCGGATCGGAGACGCCGGACACGGTGTTCGAACAATTCATGAAAGGCGGCACGCCGCTGGCCTGCCAGGCATTCCAGCCGTATCTGCCCGCAGGCCAAACGGCGGCCAAAGCCAAGGCGGAATTGTATGCGTCTAACAAACCGCGGAACGACGCATACAAGAACGCGGCGCAATATCAACTGATCCGCGGACCGTTCAACGTCAACTCGACGAGCGTGCAGGCGTGGAAGGCCATGCTGGGGTCGCTGAACAAGAGCGAGATCGTCACCCTCTGGGCGAAGAACGCGGGGCTGGAAACCAAACAGGCGAAGGGTGTCGCCATCCTCGGCATGTCGTTGCTCAACGGCGGTTCCTCGGCGGTGGTGGCCGATGCCGGCAAGATCGACGACGCCAAAACCAACGAGTGGAACGGCTATCATGAGCTCAGCGACAAGGAGCTCCAAACCCTGGCGGAGAAAATCGTCGAGCAGGTGCGTGCCCGCGGACCGTTCCTGTCGATGTCGGAATTCGTGAACCGCCAGATCGGTCCGTCCAGCGAACTCACCCGGCGCGGCGCGTTGGAAGCGGCCCTCGAAATGTCCGGCATCAACAGGAACACCTTGAAAAACTACGAGACCGACATCGCGGCCAAAGACATCAGCGACCAGACGATCTACAAATACAACACGCCGGAAATCGCGCTTGGCAGTCCCGTGGCCGGTGCTCCCGGCTGGATCAGCCAGGGCGACTTGTTGCGCGTCCTGGAACCCGCCGCCACCGTGCGCGGCGACACGTTCGTCATCCGGGTGTGCGGGGAAGCGTGGGACCCCAACGGCAAGGTGACCGCCCGGGCCTACGCCGAAGCCGTGGTGCAACGCATGCCCGAATATGTGGATCCGGTGGACCGGCCGTCATTGAATGTTTACAGCGATCTCTCCGCCGCCAAGGCGAACAAGCTCTTCGGCCGGCGCATGAACCTGGTGTCGTTCCGGTGGCTGTCCAGCAACGAAATCTGATCCCCATGACCCTCAAACACTCCCTTTGGTTTCTAACCGCCTTGTGGCTGCCCGTGGCCGGTCGTGCCGAGCAGAAGGAAGATTCGCCACCGGTGCAAATCCGCGCGGTGTTGCACGATCCGGTACATCCCGTCGCCGAGTTGTTTTACCCGGACAAGTCGGGCGTCCCGGTCAAACTGGAGTTTCAGCCGCAGGATCTGACCAAGCCGCTGATGATGATGCCGGTCAACGGGTCGCTGGTGCTTTACGACAAGGCCAACGTCGATCCGAAGAAACCCGAAGCGAGTTTGGCGGCAAGCGCCAAGCTGCCGCCCGATCTCAAGCGGGCGATAGTCGTCGTATTGCCGGCCCCCGCCGGATCGAAACCCGCCTACCGGATGATCATCATTGACGATTCGGCGAAGGTTTTTCCCAAGGGCGAGTCGCGGGCGCTGCCCCTGGTCACAGTGGAGACGGCCATCCAGGCCGGCGAGCACCGCTTGTCCATCCACCCGGGCAAAATCACCAACGTGCCGCCCGTCAGGAAGGTCAACGAATACAACCTGGCGCAGACGAACTTCTATTACAAACAGGGCGAGTCCTGGGTGCCGTTCACCGAGCGCCAATTGCAGTATCTCGACGCGTTCCGGCGGGTCTTCATCATTCATGTGACGCCGGGTGCCATCCAACCCTCGGTAACCACGATTGTGGACACCGCTCCCGCCCCGTCACCGCATGCCGCACCGCCGCGTTGAACCGGTAGATTCGCTGATTCTTGCATCTCGCCCGTGACTTTCACCCATTATTGGGGTTTATTAGGTCACATGAGAATTCGTTACTTGTTATTGCCGCTGGCGTTCGGGCTGGTCGTGATGTTCGGTTATTGGCTGGCGACCACGGCGGCACCGCGTGCCGCACCCCGCCAATCCGCTTCCTCCCCTGCCAATCCGCCGCCGCAGTTGGTGGCCGCGGATGATCAGGTGCCCAAATTCCGCAAGGGCCAGCGCCTGCTTACCCGGCGCATGGATTTGGATGCCGCGCTGTCCAGCGCGTTGCTGGGCCAGCGCGTGCTCGTGTTCAAGGACCAGGCGGATTTGACACGCTTCCTCGACCGCATGGGCGATCAGGTGCAGTTGTTAGGCCGCTTGGATGCCCTCAACGCGTTGCGCGTCGGGTTTTCCGATTATGACGATCTGCAGTCGCTGTTAGACGGCGCCGAACAGCAATCGCTCGTGTTTCCAGTGACGGCGCCGTTTCCGCCCGAGGGGACCGTGCAGCCCGGGGCCGTGCCCATGGGCAGCCACCTGCTCGAATGGCTCGGCGTGAACCGTGACAACGCGGACTGGGGCAAGGGCGTGAGCATCGCCGTGCTCGATACCGGCGTGACCGCCAATTCCGCATTCAAAAGCAACATCACCTCGATCAATCTGGTCGATCTGCCGAGTGATCCCGCCACCCAGAACGGCCATGGCACGGCGGTGGCATCATTCATCCTTGGTGACAATTCCACGACTCCGGGCGTGTCACCCGCCGCCTCCGTGCTTTCCATCCGCATTGCCGATGACAACGGCGTGTCCGACAGTTTTTTGTTAGCCAAGGGGATTGTCGCGGCGGCGGATGCCGGCGTCCAATTGATCAACATCTCGTTTGGCAGCGATGGCGACAGCGCGTTGGTCCGAAACGCCATCACCTATGCCCTCGACAAAGGGATCCTGATCGTCGCCGCCGCCGGCAACAATGGCATCAACCAGGTTTCCTATCCCGCCGCCAACACCGGAGTGATCGCCGTGGGTGCCGTCGATGCCCTGGGCAACCATCTGGATTTCTCCAACTCCGGCACGGTGATCGCTCTCGCTGCCC
>Ga0118677_10015688_pt1 | contig 10493 bp, 4 predicted proteins | sample AliMusrvi5mmetaG_FD_86154 | JGI IMG/M metagenome (GOLD analysis project Ga0118677, IMG submission 86154)
GGGAAGGCTGGTACTGCCGGTGCGAATAGCCCCGGTGTGGCTGGACAGGCCAATACTGGCGGTGGCGGCGGTTCAGCGTCTTATCAAAGTGCGTATGCGAGTGGCGGCTCCGGCGGCTCCGGCATTGTGATCGTCAGATATGCCACGGGGCCTTTAGTCAACAATGTAGCGGCCTCAAACTTAACGCTCACGTCGGCCAATTTTAACGGGAATCTTGCTTCCACGGGCGCGGCGCCAGCTTCGGTCTTTGTCTATTGGGGTACCTCTGATGGCAGCAACAACGCCGCCGCGTGGGCGACGAATGCCAGCTTCCCCGGCAATCCCGCTGTCGGTGGGCTGACAACCAACATCACCGGTCTGACCTCCAACACCAGTTACTTCTATAATTATTGTGGCACGAACTCGTTTGGTACGAATTGGGCTTCGCCCTCGTCCGTTTTCCTGCCGGGGCAGGTTACCCTTGTCGCCACGGCGCCCAACGCCTCGGAGTTGGGGCCCATTCCTGGCGTGTTCACTGTCTATCGGCCCGCCACGGCCACGAATGGAAACCTGGTTGTCAACTATACCGTGAGCGGGTCGGCGAGCAACGGCGTAGACTACGCGTTGCTCAGTGGTACGGTCACCATTTCCAATGGACAGGCGAGTGCGCCGATCACCGTGACCCCGAATTGGACCCAGTTCGTTCAGGGCTCGCAGACCGTTCAGGTGACGCTGGCAACCGGGTCGTACCTCATCGGGTCTCAGAGCAACGATATTGTGACCATTGCCGATTATGCAACACCGAAGGTCTGGACCGGATCAGCCGGTGGAGACTGGTTTAATGGGGCGAACTGGACTCCCTCCGGGGTTCCCTCCAATGGGAGCGTGGTCAGCGTCACCAACAGTTCGGTGCTACTGACCAATGCGACCGCCCCACTGGCCCAGTTCTCGATCACCAACGCCACGCTGCTGATCACGAATTTTGTCGGCACGGCCACGAACATTCTCTACGCCAATAACGTGATCGTTTACAACGGAGGCTTGATTACGAACAACTGCTTTAACACCGACACCAACGGAGGTGACGGATGGCAGATTGACGCGTGCGTCTGGATTGTCTGCTCCAACCTGACGGTGAATACGGGCGGCACGATTGCGGCGAATCTGGCGGGCTATCGGTGCGGTTACAACACAGGGTCCACGGCGAACGGATTTGGTCCTGGCGGAGGCGCCGGTGGTGCGACCGGCGGGGCACCAGGCGCCGGAGGGGGATACGGAGGGATAGGCGGATCGGCACCCTATTACGTTAGTGGCAATCTCAGTAGCATTGCGACGGGTGGTGTCACCTACGGATCCGCAAGTGCGCCCCTGATGCCGGGAAGCGGTGGCGGCAATAATGATCAGAATGGTAATCTTGGCGGTTATGGCGGGGGATTGATTATAGTCAATGCCTCCGGTCAGGTGCAGGTGAACGGGACGATTTCCGCGGTTGGCGGCACATACATCAATCATGGAGGGTGCGGTGCAGGTTCAGGCGGCGGAATCAATATTGCCTGTAATCAGTTCCGCGGTACAGGCACGATCACCGCCGACGGCGGTCCAGGGAATCCAGCATCTAATGGCGGCGCAACAGGCGGTGGCGGACGGATTGCAGTCGCTTACAATACGACGGCGCAGCAGGCCGTCACGCCGAAGCCTACAGTGACCTTTTCTTCATGGGGCTACGGCTACTGGCGGGGTGCGCCGGGTACAGTCTACTTCCCGGACACTAATTTCTACCCAATGACCTACACCACCTTGGCGGGCGGTACCCCGGTGATTGGCGACAATTCCTTCACGTCCTGGTCACCAACGAATCTGACCATTACGGGGTTGTTCGCATTCCCGACCAATTTTACGCTCAATGTAGTGAGTAATCTGACCACGGTGGGGAGTTTCTCCGGTGTGATTCTGACGAATTCAACGCTCACAGTCGGTGGTGATTTGGTGGTAACCAACGGCTCAGTCTCGGCGTTTATGAACTCCTTGTTCAGCGTCACCGGGACGGTCAAAGTGATCGGTGCTGGCGGTGCCGGGAACATAGCGATGGCGGCAATCTACTCGCCGCAGGCGCCTATTTCCGTAGGTAGCATTACAGTGAACCAGGGGGCCTTGTCAGTGAATCAGGCCTCTTACGGCGGGGTGTCCGGTTATCTCCTGATGACGGGGGGCGCGTTTACCCCTTCGAATTTCTCACTCACGGTCGGTTCGGTCCTGCTCACGAACAATGGCTCACTCTACCTGTTTGCGGGTCAGACGAACGCGGCGAATCCGGATTACGGAGCGCTCATGACTGTGACCGGGAGCATGCTCGTCGCCTCGGGTGGCGTGGGTTATGTGTATTCGAGTCCCACCAATGGCGGGTCGGTGAAGTTGCTGGCGATTAATGGTCTGACCGTGGCGAGCAATGGCTTGATCAACGCCAATGGAAGCGGTTTCTTTGGCGGATATGGCAACTCCGGCGAAGGTCCGCAAATCAACGGGTTTGGGTCCGGTGGAGGCAAATGGGTATCCAATTGGAGCGCCGGTGGCGGCTATGGCGGGCGCGGTGGAACCAATAGTGCGGGATGGAGCCTTGCCGGCGGCACGTATGGCGTATCGAATACGCCTCCGTTCGGTCCCGGCAGCGGCGGGTCATCCATCAGCGGTCAAAATGTGGGGACCTACGGCGGGCGTGGCGGTGGATTGATTTGGATCGACACTTCCAATGCGAACCTCACGATTGATGGCCAACTTCAAGCCCAGGGTGGTCAGCAGGTCGGGCACGGCATGCAAGCCTGCGGTTCAGGTGGCGGGATCTATCTGCGCTGCCTGCAATTGTATGGGGCAGGCAGTCTCAATGCGGATGGTGGCGGATGGGCGTCAGTCAACCAATCACCTGTCGGTGGCGGCGGCCGGATTGCGGTGTGGCGTGCGAACGCGAACACCCTTACGGCCAGCGCTAACTATGGGCCGCCGGGATATACCAACGGTTCGGCGGTTACATCCTGGACCAACGGTGCTGGCAACGGTACGATCTACTGGGGAACGGCGGCGGTCGCCATCCCGGTCATCGAGAATCGGACGCCTTCCAATTTCACTGCGACTTCAGCCACGCTGAATGGCTATCTGGTCTCGACAGGCTTGGCGCCGACCACTGTTTCGGTTTACTGGGGTCCGACGGACGGGGGCGATCCGGCCTTGGGACTCTGGCAATATACAAATTCCTGGCCGCAAGGGATGTGGGGCAATAACTCGTTCCTGAGCACGAATGTCACCCCGTTGCCGGTTCCCGACAAAATCTGTTACTACCGCTACGGGGTAAGCAATGCGAGCGCCAGTGCTTCGGCCACCTCGTCGGTTTTCTTCCTGGGCGGGACCGTCTCGGTCACTTCGTCGGCCCCGAATGCGATGGAAGTGGGCCAGGTGCCTGGCACCTTCACGGTCTACCGGGCCAGTACGGCGACCAATGAAGATATCATGGCTTACTTCACGATGGGGGGTACGGCCACACTGGGTTGGGACTATAACCTCTCCAGCACCGGTAGCGTGATGCTGAAGAAGGGGGCAGCCAGCACGAACGTGGTCGTGACTCCGCTGATTGATCCCAACTATGGGCAGGGGACACTGTCCGTGGTGTTGATCCTCACGCAGGGGCTTTACGCCGTTGGCTCATCGGCCAGTAGTACGGTCTATATCACGGATACACCCCTTCCGGGTGCGGGCACTAATCGCACTCTCTCTGCCGGTAACTGGAATGACTACACGATCTGGAGCCGGGGAAATGTTCCGGTGAATGGGGATGACGTGATTGTGACGAACAACATCACGCTGAATGGACCCTCGCATCTGTTGAACTCGCTGACGGTCTCCAATGCCACGTTGTTGGTTACGAATTATGTGGGGACGGCGACGAACTTTCTCTATGCCACCAATGTCTTTGTTCTCAACAAAGGTGTGATCACCAATACCTGCAACACCGATATTAACGGAGCGGATGGCTGGCAGATGGATTCCTGCATTGCCATCGTCTGTGCGAATCTTACGGTAGCGTCGAACGGGCTGATCACAGCGGATCAGTCGGGCTTTCATGGCGGCCAGGGGAATTCTGGTGGTGGTGCCACATGGCCGGTCAATGGGTGCGGACCGGGCGGAAGCCCGCAGGCCACAATTTGCGGCGGTGCCGGGTATGGCGGGAAAGGTGGAGTAGGCAGTGATGGAACGTTGGGTGGAACCAACTACGGATCGGCGGCGGCTCCCCTGAGTCCGGGCAGCGGTGGCGGTGTCGCCAGTGGCACTAGTGCGAGTCAATTTGGCGGCAACGGTGGTGGATTGATTTGGATTCCTGCGTCAGGCCAGGTGCAAATTGACGGAACGATATCTGCCGTTGGGGGAACCTGGGTCAACAACGGAAACAGCGGGGGTGGTTCCGGAGGAGGGATCTACATCACCTGTAATCGGTTCATGGGAACAGGTGCCATCATTGCGAACGGCGGTGCGGGTCAGGGAAGCGGTTCCGGCGCCGGGGGACGAATCGCGGTAATATATGATACGACGGCGCAATTATCGGTGTCGCCCCAACCGACGGTGACGTTCAATGCATGGGGTTATGGCCCCGGGCGGGGTGAGCCCGGGACGCTGTTTTTCCCGGACGCCAATTTCTTCCCGGTGAACTACAACACGCTGGCGGGCGGCACGTTGGTGATCAGCAATGGTGCGTTCACGTCTTGGGCACCGAACAGTCTGACCCTTACCGGTTGGTTCGAGTTTCCGTCCGGCTTTACGCTGAACGTTGCCTCCAACCTGACTTCGAAGGGGGGATATGCAGGGATCACGTTGACCAACTCAACGCTGACGGTGGGCGGAGATCTGGTGGCGACCAATGGCGCGATCTCGACATTCTTTAATTCGTCACTGAGTGTGACCGGTACGGTTCGTGTGGTTGGGGGTGCGAGCAGTGCGATTGCGGCGATCTACGCGCCTCAGGCGCCGTTGATGATAGGGAACATCCTGGTGAACCAGGGCAAGTTGTCGGTGAATCAAGGGTCCTTCGGCGGGGTAAGCAGTTATGTTCTGACGGGCGGTACTCTGGCGCCGCCGAATTTCTCGCTGACGGTCAATTCCATCCTGCTCACGAACAATGGAGCTCTCTATCTCTATGGGGGTCCGACGAATGTAAGTTATCCGGATTACGGCACCCTGTTGACGGTGGCAGGCAACATGACGGTGGCTTCAGGGGGAACCAATTATGTCTATTCGAGTCCCACCAATGGCGGGTCGGTGAAAATGGTTGTGCAGAAAGACCTGACGGTGGCCAGTGGAGGAATGATCAATGCCAATGGCACCGGTTACAAAGGGGGTGGGGCCTATATGAATGCCAGTGGCTTTGGTCCGGGTGGCGGGAAAGTCAACTTAGTCAATGTGGCCAGTGGTGGCGGAGGGTATGGCGGGCGAGGTGGGGCCGAGTCGAACTCGGCAGTGGCCGGCGGCCTGACCTATGGAAGTTCAAATACACCGCCGTTCCAGCCCGGTAGTGGTGGTGCCAGTTATTCTGGCGGCGAAGGTGGCTGGGGTGGTGGCCTGGTGTGGATAGAAGCCTTGAGCGGGAACCTGACGGTGGACGGTTCGATCCAGGCCATTGGAGTGCCCGAGATTGGGCATGGCATGGCGGGTAACGGATCCGGTGGGTGCATTTATATCCGTTGCAAAAGATTATTCGGTGCAGGCAGTCTCAGTGCCAATGGCGGGATGAGCAGTTCCGGCGGGACGGACCGCGGTGGCGTAGGCGGGGGCGGTCGTATTGCAGTCTGGCGGGTTAACACGAACACCCTGTCTGCGACGGTTGACTATGGATATAGCATCGGAGGATCGCCGCTCATCTCCACCAATGGCGCCAGCGCCGGCACGATTTACTGGGGTGCCACCCCGGAGTCCGGCACCTTCCTGATGATCTTCTGACGGGCTGGACAAAATCAATCTCGCATAGCACAATGTTATTCATTCATGAGTAACACGCGCATTGAGCAGATTGGAGTCCAGAAGGCGTTCCTGCGGCGGCCACCATTTATTCATGTGTTGCATGGCATGATGCATTACCGGCCGTTGCCCCTGCACCGGCACGCTTTTTCTGAACTCATCATTGTGCTTGGAGGTGAGGCTGTCCATACGGTGGATGGGGTCGCCAGTCCGGCTCATCCCGGTGACGTTTTCACCATTCTGGGTTCCTGTGTCCACGGGTTCACAGAAACGCGCAAGTTCGAGATTTGCAACATTGCCTTCCGGCCCGGTGTGTTGGCGCCTTATGCGGCGATGCTGGGACGTTTGCCGGGGTATCATGCGCTGTTTCATCGCAATCGGCGTGCCGCCGGCCAGAAACGATCGCAGGAGCCTTTCCGGCTCAAACCCGAGGAACTGGGCGTGATCGCCGATCTCTCCCGAACCATGGAGAAGGAGGTTATGACCAAACGGCCGGGCTATGAACCCTTCATCACGGGGGCTTTCCTGCAGTTGGTGGTGGAACTGTCCCGGGCCAGTTCCGGGTGGGGTGCGAAACTGGAGGTGGGAAAAAATCCCATCGTCGCCTCGATCATCAGTTATATGGAAGGGCATTATGATGAACGGATTTCCCTAGCCGATCTGGCGGTCCGGGCGAACATGTCGGCCAATAACCTGATCCGGATTTTCAAGAAGGCCACCGACATGACGCCCATTGATTACCTCATTCACCTGCGGGTGCGCAAAGCCTGTGAGCAGCTTGCCGATCCGACCCGGTCCATCAAGGAAATCACATTCAGCGGGGGGTTCTCCGACAGCAATTACTTCGCCCGCCAATTCCGCAAAGTCATGGGTGTGACCGCCTCCCAGTTTCGCAGTTCCAAGGAAGGCGCAAGCTACTCCAGCTGATCTGCTGCGGATCATCATCAAGGGGTTGATCGGATAAGAGGCAGCGATGGCCTTCGATGGTTGCGCTGATGACGCTTGCCTGCAAGCAAGCGGCGAGTATAATAATTTCCATGAACAAAGAGGAATTGCTGGGATATTTAGAGCGAATGGATCATGCGCTGAAGACGGAGGCGACGCTGCACATTTATGGAAGTGCGGCGTTTATGCTTTTGGATGAACCTGATCGAACGAGTTTAGATGTTGATGTGGCGGCCCCGTATTCGATTGTTGATGTTGGTGATCTGAGACAGGCTGCCACTGTGGCAGGGCTTCCGTTGAATCCTCCCGACGACTACGCCGCTGATCACTTGGAGTGGATCTCCTCCGTCAGGCTCTGCCTCGCGAAGCCCAATCCTGAATCGGATTTGTTGCTCTGGAAGGGGGCGAGGCTGTCTGTTAAGACTGGATCCATTGTTCAGCTTATTGCCAGTAAACTGATTCGTTATGATGATATCGACCGGAGCGATATACAATACTTGATCCGACAGTCCCCGGTTGAGATTGATGCGGTAATGGAAGCGGTGGCGGGGCTGCCAGCGCCATTCAATCGTGATGTCATGGTGCTGGAGAATCTCGGGAATCTCAGGGTGGATATGAAGCTTTGGATGGGAGAGGGCCGATGACCTCCCGCGAACGCTTGCAGTATGCCTATGAACTGGCCTTCTATCCGCCCCGATTGAACGAGGTGTGGCATCGGATTTCAAAACATCCCGGACAGGCGGGAAGCGAAATTGGTGATTTGTTGGATCAAGCATGGCTGTTGCATCAGGGGTTGCCGGAGCGCGGCTATGCCTCTCAACGGGCCTTGAACAGGTTGGCGCTTTATCAAGCCAAATCCCGCGCATTCGGCATGGTAACATTTCTGGGCGGTGTTCGGCGATATTTGGGCCGTGCCCCGATTGATACCCGTGTTGTGCCCGGACACATGGTGCGGGATATAGGCCTTCCTCAGTTGTGCCGCAGTTTGAACAGTGTCTGTCCCCCGGTTCCCTCTTCATTATCTCAGGATTAATCATGAATACTTTTACCTCAGAACGGATCGATCAAACCCTGGATGTGTTTCGCGCGTTTTTGCGCGGGGACCGGAGAGCGCCGTTGCTCACCGTGCATACCTCGCTGGACTACCGGCAGAACCCGGATCCCGAAAAGTTGGTCGAAGGCGCCTGTGCCCAGATTGCGGCTGATGCCGCGTCGGGCGAACCTCATGTGTTGCCGACCTTCTGGCCGGATTTCGGGACCATTTCCACGGCGAAGCTGTGGGGAGGAAAGGTCATGGAGGCCTCAAATGGCGGGGGTGTTCATATTGAACCCATTGCGACAACCCTTTCGTCGATTGATAACCTGGCGGTGCGGCAGACGTTCGAGGAATCGGATTTTCAGCAGGCCATCACCCTGTACCGGCATGTGTGCGAGCGACTGGAGACGAATGACGTGTTTGTCCGGACTCCGGACTTTCAGGGGCCGATGAATACCCTGGCCTTGCTGACCGACCAGACGGAACTGATCTGCGGATTGTACGAGGAGCCGGAGTTGGTGGAACGTGCGCTTGACCATGTGACCGACACCCTGATTGCCACCTTTAAGCGGTTCCGGGATACGGTCGGCCCGGCCAGGGTCATCGGCAATATCTGGCCGTATATCACCTTACCGGACGGGCAGGGCGTTGGCATCACGCAGGACTACATGCCGCTGCTCAGTCCCGAGCTTTACGAGCGTTTCGAACTGCCGCGACTGAAACGGATCGCCGACGCCTTCGGCGGCGTTTACATTCATTGTTGTGGAGAATTCACCCAGCATCTGCCTGCGCTGGCCCGTGCCGATTTTAAAATCTGGGGGATTGAAGTACATTACCCCTACACCAAACTCTGGGATGTTTATGACGTGCTGGGAGATCGGGTCGCCTACACGCCCTATCTTGCCCCCGGTGTCGCGGAATATCCGGCGCTGGGGGATTTGTGCCGTGAATTTGCCCGCCGTGATTGTGCCGCCGCCCGATTCTGGTTTGCCCAGTGCCCGGGGTGGTGTGACCTCAAGGAACTGCAACAGATAACTGAAAGGTTCGGAAGATGAACCAATCTAAATGGCGATTTGACTCGTTAGTGTTGATCGTCTGCCTCGCTGGCGCAAGTCTAAGCCTGTCATCGTCAGCAGAAACAGTCATGGCCAGCCCGATCATTCTTGAGAATGCCTTTCTCCGTCTGTCCATCGATCCACTCAACGGCAGCATCACCGGGCTGCAGAACCGGAAGACCGGTGCGGATTATGTGAAACCCGAGGCCAGCCGCCGTCCGCCCTTCATCGTTGACGCCTATTCCGCCAACCAGTCCATCACCATTCGTGATCCGTTCGAGAAGCAGACCGGCGGCTTCTCGTTATACGATCCGGACAAAGATGCGGCCACACCCGGTGACCTGCTGCATCTCCGGGCCGATACGACCAACGTCGTGCGTATCGAGCGGTGCGATGAGGCTGACGTTCAGAGCGTATCGTGCCACTACCGTCTTCCCGGCGGGATCGAGGTGACTTATACCGTCAAGGTTCGCAAGGATTCACCCCTTGTGGACTGGCAGATTCACACGGAGAACCGCGGCGGGGAAACACGTAGACAGGATTGTCGCGTCTACCGCGTGGCGTTCCCCGTGCTCGATGGACTCTGCATCAGCCCCCGTCACGAAAGCAACGTTCTGGCCCGGCCTTACGCCCAAGGTGAGTTGATTCCCGATCCTGTCAGCTATTCCTTCCACCGGCCCGGCAAGAAAAGCGACATACCGATCTATGTCCTGACCTACCTCGGTTGGGCTTCCATGCCGTGGATGGACCTTCACGACCCGGCGGGTGGCGGCCTCTATCTGTGCAGTCAGGATCCCACCCTTCAACAGGTGGATCTCGAAACCTGGCCAGACCGGACCGCCGGTACCCTCACGCTCGATATGCGCACCTATGCCTTTCTAGAACCGGGTCAGTCATGGACCTCGCAGACGTTCGCCGTCGGGATTCACGAGGGGGACTGGCATTGGGCGGCGGATAAGTATCGCGAATGGGCTAAAGTCCATCACCGGCCCTACGCAGGGCCGAAATGGGTCCGCGACGAGAGCGACGGTTGGTTCGGCACGGGGAGCCCCGTGCGCTACGACACTTACCCGCTGATGCTCGAAGATGCGCACTGGCTGGGGCTCAACTATCTGCAGATCTGGTCTGAGATGCTGGAGAACGTGGGCACCAATAAGTCGCGCAAGGCGTTTTACTGCTATCTGCTGCCCGATCCCGACCGCGGCGGAGAGAAGGGGATCCGCGAGGGCATTCGCGCCGTTCACAAGGCTGGCGGCCATATCGGGTTTTATTACAACCTCTGGACGTGGGACGCTGAGATTGAAAATGGTCTTGAGCAATGGAAAGATCAGATTCCCCGCGATGTGAAAATTCCGCGCTGGTGGGGCGACTTCCGCCGTTCCGCCTCCGTGTTTCCCGATGGATCACGGGAAGCGGGTAATTACCTCAACGGGTACGCCGGCATGTGCCCCGCCTCGCGGGCTTACCAGGATTACATCCTAGGA
>Ga0118677_10015689_pt1 | contig 10492 bp, 5 predicted proteins | sample AliMusrvi5mmetaG_FD_86154 | JGI IMG/M metagenome (GOLD analysis project Ga0118677, IMG submission 86154)
GGCGTCAATTCTGCCCCGCCTGCTCCATGTGGCCGTCAGGGCTCCTGCCATGCCGCAGCCGCTTCTGAAACTCGCCTGGATGGGCCAAGCCGTTTAAGCTGAGGCTCGCCGATAATCAGAAACAACAAAACTCACCACCAAGACACCAAGGCACCAAGAAAGACAGGCCTGCCCTTCTTCAGCTCTTGGTGCCTTCGAGCCTTGGTGGTGATCAGTTCTCTTTTTCGCCCCGATCCTGAATAGCCTTACCCGCGGCGGCTTCGCCGGCGAGCCAGCCGGTGGAGAAGGCGATCTGCAGGTTGTATCCGCCAGTGTTCGCGTCCAGGTCCAGCAGCTCGCCGGCGAAGTAGAGGCCTGCGACCTTGCGGGAGGCCAGGGTTCGCGGGTCGATGTCCTTGAGGGCGATGCCCCCGGCGGTGACGATGGCCTCTTCCCAGCCGCCGTGGCCCGTGACTTCGACGCGCAGCTCCTTGAGCAGACCCAGGAGGGCTTTGCGTTTGGGGCCCTTGAGTTGCGTCGCGGGCGCGGCCGGATCCAGGCCCAGGTTGGCGCAGAACACGGGCACCAAGGGGGCGGGCAGGAGCAGGCGCAGGAGGTTGCGGCAGGGTTCGGCGCCGTGAGCCTCCAGGTCCCGGAGCAGGCGGGCCTCCAGCTTCGCGGGATCCAGGGCGGGCTTCAAGTCGAGGCTCAGCTCCACCTTGCGGCCAGCAGCCTTGGCTTCCACGATGTCCCGGCTGAGGCGCAGCACGGCAGCTCCGCCCAGGCCCTTGGCCGTGAACTCCGCCTCGCCGAACTCCCCGCCCTGCTTCCGGCCATCCAGCCAGAGGGTCAGCTGCACGTTCTTGAGGGTGAGGCCCACGGTGCCTTCGAAAGTGGGCCGGGTCTCCAGGCGCACCAGGGAGGGGCGCAGCGCCGTGATGCGGTGCCCAGTGGCTTTAGCGAAGCGGAAGCCGTCCCCGGTGGAGCCGGTGCCGGGGTAGGACTGGCCCCCGGTGGCGAGGACGGCACAGCGGGCGGCGATGCGATGCTTCGTACCCGAGGGTGTGTGCGTATAGACCAGGCCCGCCAGGATGCCGTCTTCGAGCACCAGCTCATCGACCCGGGCGCGGTGCAGGATCTCGACGCCCTGGGCCTGGGCCCAGGCCACCAGGGCATCCGCCACGTCCCAGGCCTGGTTGCTGACCGGGAAGACGCGGTCGCCGCGCTCCACCTTGGTGTGGACGCCCTGGGCCTCCAGCAGCGCGATGATGTCCTGGTTGAAGAAGGCCTGGAAGGCCTGGCGCAGGAAGCGCGGCTCCGGGTGGATCTCCTGGAGGTGCGCCTCCAGGGCCTTCATGTTGGTGACGTTGGCCCGGCCCTTCCCGGTGATGCGCAGCTTGCGGGCGGGCTTTTCCATCTTCTCTAGGAGCAGCACCTGGGCCCCCAGGGCCGCCGCCCTGCCCGCTGCCAGCAGGCCCGCCGGTCCCCCGCCGATCACCACCACCTCGCAGATACGAGCTTGAGGGTTCAACCCTGCTCCCGTTTCAATGCGATTCCTTCGGCCCGCAGAGCAGCAGCTCCATGCGGCAGTTGGCACAGTCAAAGCGGCACTCCAGGCGGGTGGGGCCGTTCTCGATGAAGAGCGGCCCTGCGGGTTCCGGCATCTGGATCCAGGGCGTGGGATTCTTGTGCACGTTGCACCAGCCCATCTCGAACTTCAAACAGTGGCGGGTGGTCATCATCACGCGGCCATCGAGGTTGGTCTGCAACTCGGCGGCGGGTTCCAGCAGGGTTGCGCCAGCCCGCTCGTAGAAGGAGCGGGCGGCCTGGTTGGAGACGTTCCAGGTGAGGTCGAGTTTCGTGGTGGGCAGGGGGCCCAGGGCGCCCACGACGCGGCGGCCCTCCCGCTCACGCGGCGCGCGGCGCAGGGCTTCGAGGGCGGCGGCAGTATCGCGGCGGAGGCCATTCAGGATGCTGACAGGCACGAAGCGAGTCTCCTCCGTGTGCAGGCCCTCCAACTCGAAGGGGGTGTTCCCTAGGCGGCCCAGGGCCTCGTGGATGGCCTTCGCCGAAGCAGCTTCGTCCCGGGGCGGGGCGAAGTCCCCCTGGGCCTGGGCCTCGGCAACAAAGCCCGTGGGATCCTCCAGGCGCAGGCGCACGGCATCCTCCGGGAAGTCGAGGCTTGCCCGCACGGGGATGCGGCGGTCCACCTTGGCGCTGCGCAGGGCCCGCAGCCAGTGGAGGTCCAGGTTGCGGTGCAGCCGGGTGCCGGGGCGGATGCGGGAAGGCTCCTGCACGAAGAGCTGGCGGGGCTCCACGGCGTTGATCACCGTGCCCGTCACTTCGACACCGTCCATGAAGGCCAGGCCGTCGCCGGGGTGCAGGTCCGTGGTGGCGTCCAGCACCAGGCGGTCGCCCTGGATCGAGCGCACCTCGCCGATGAACTCGCCTAGGTGCTTGCCCGATTCCAGATTGCCCATGGACTGGCGCTCACCGTCGATGCGGTAGGTGGAGAGGCCCCGCTGGAAGGTCTTGGTGGGATCCGGAGTGAAGGCGGCGTTCACGGTGCCCAGGGAGGCCCGGCCCAGCTCCGGCCGCCGCTCCAGCAGGTTGTCCAGACGGCGGCGCAGCTGGCTCACCACGTTCTTCACGTAGTCCGCGTCCTTGAGGCGCCCCTCGATCTTGAAGCTGCTGACGCCCGCGTTGGCCAGGGCCTCCAGGTGGCCCGAGAGGTCCAGGTCCTTGATGTTCAGGAGGTGCTGTTCCCGCACCAGCACCTGGTCGTGCTGGTCCACCAGGTTCCAGGGGGCCCGGCAGGGCTGGGCGCACTCCCCCCGGTTGCCGCTGCGGTCGCAGATGGCCCCGCTCAGGTAGCACTGGCCGCTGTCGGCCACGCAGAGGGCCCCGTAGACGAAGGCCTCCAGCTCGATGTCGGCGGCGCTGCGGATGGCGCGAATGTCATCCAGGCTCAGCTCCCGGGCGAGGATGGCCCGGGTGAAGCCCGCACTGGCCAGGAAGGCCACCTTCGCGGGGCTGTCGCAGACGGCCTGGGTGCTGGCGTGGATGGGCAGGGGGGGCAGGTCCATCTCCAGGAAGGCCATGTCCTGGATGATCAGGGCGTCCACCCCGGCTTCGTAGAGGTCCCAGGCCTGCTTGCGCGCCGCCTTCAGCTCGTGGTCGAACAGAATGGTGTTGAGGGTGGCGAAGACCTTGGCGCCCCAGAGTCGGGCCTCCCGGGTGACCTGCTCGAAGTCCCCCAGTTCGTTGCCTGCCCCCTGCCGCGCCCCGAACTGGGCGCCGCCCATGTAGAGGGCATCCGCCCCGCAGCGGAGCGCGAGGATGCCCTGTTCGGCGTTCTTGGCGGGGGCGAGGAGTTCGAGTGGCATGGAACCCAGGGTACCAGGAGGGACGAATTGGTGCTTTGAAAGGAATCAATGGGGTGGGCTGAAGGACGACTCGGGCCTGCCCACTCACTGCGGTGTGGGCGGCTCTGGGGGCACCTCCGGGACGACGCCATGCTGGGGGCAGGGTTCCTTGGGCTCGTGGCCCGCGATGAAGAACTCGTCCAGCTTCTGGGGGCAGGACTCCCGGGCCAGGAAGCCGGTCGTGGGGTCGATGCTCAGTTTCAACACGCTCTCAGGCATGGGGAAGTCCAGGATGGAGCGCGAGGCCAGGGCCTTGGTCATGAAGCGTTCCCAGATGGGCGCGGCGACGGCCCCGCCCGTGAAGCCCCTGCCGCCAGACTTGGGCTGGTCGTAGCCGATCCAGAGGCCCGTCACCAGGTTCGGGGTATAGCCCACGAACCAGGCGTCCACATAGTTGTCCGTGGTTCCGGTCTTCCCGGCAGAAGGGTGGGTCTGGCTGAAGCCGCGCAGGGACTTGGCGGTGCCATAGGTCAGGACATCCTTCAGCATCTGGGTGGTGATGTAGGCGGCGGCCGGGGTCAGCACCGGGGACAGGATTGGCGGGTTGTCGATCCACACCTGGCGCTTGCGGTCGTAGATGCGAAGGATGGTCCGGGCCTCAGCTTTCGTGCCGCCCGTGGCCAGGGGGGTGTAGGCCTGCACGAGATCCTTCAGGGTGACCTCGTCCGTGCCCAGAGCCAGCGAGAGGCCGTTCTGGACGTGCAGCGTCAGGCCCGCCCGTCCGGCGAGGTCCACGAAGTCTGGCACCCCGACGGCCTCCAACACCTTGACCGTGATGATGTTGGCGGAGTGGGCCAGGGCCTGCCGGAAGGAGAGTTCGCCGAACTGTTCCCGGCCGTAGTTCTGCGGGGTCCAGGTCTGGCCCTTTCCCGCGTCGTAGGCCACCGCGTCATCGCTCCACAGGCTGGCGGCACTCAGGCCCTTCTCCAGGGCCGCGGCATAGATGAGGGGCTTGATGGCCGAGCCGGGCTGACGCTTTGAGATGAAGGCCCGGTTGAGGGCATTCGGGACGCCCTCCATATCCCCGACTGCGGCGAGCACGTCGCCGGTGCTGGGATCCAGACAGACCAGGGCGCCCTGCAGCCCTGGGGCGAGGCGCTTGACGCCCTCCCGCAGGGTCTGTTCCGCCTGGCGTTGCAGATCCAGATCCAGGGCGGCGATGACTTCCATGCCCCCCTGCTCCACGGCGTCGGTTCCCAGGCGCGAGACGAGCTGGGCTCGGATCTGGGCCAGGTATTGCGGGGCCTGGCCCAGGGGACGCGTGGCGGCGCCATGGGCCTGGAGATCCAGTTTCTTCTGGGACGTGATGAGGTGGAGATCCTCCATGCGCTTGAGGACGATGTCGCGTCGCCCCGCCACATCGACGGGCTTGCCAAAGGGGTTGTAGCGGCTCGGGTTCTTGGGCACGCCCGCCAGGAGGATGCATTCACCCTCGGTCAGGTCCTCGGGGCTCTTGTCGAAGTAGAGGCGGGCGGCCTGGACAAGTCCCTGGGCGCCGTTCCCGTAGTAGATCTCGTTGAAGTACATCTCCAGGATCTGCTGCTTGGTGTACTGCTTTTCGAAGTCCAGGGCCAGCTGGGCTTCCTCGAGCTTGCGATCCAGGGTCCGGGCCGAACTCAGGAACTTGTTCTTGATCAGCTGCTGGGTGATGGTCGAGCCGCCCTCGGCCATGCGCCCCTTGAGCACATCCTTGACCGCGGCGCGGGCGATGCTGCGGTAATCGAGGCCGCTGTGCTCATAGAACCGGGAATCCTCCACCGCCAGGAGCGCCTGCTGGAGGAAGCCGGGAATCCGGTTGATGGGGATCCAGTAGCGATTCTGGGGCGGAATGCGCCCCACGTAGCGGCCCTGACTGTCCAGCACCGTGACGGAACTGACCCCGGTGGGCAGCGTGGGAAAACTGGCGTAGCTGGCCTGGGACTGGCCCCAGGCGGCCAGTCCGTGGACCAGGCCCAGCAGCAAGAGGGCCGGGCGCCGCCAGGGGTTGCGGCCGGGGCGTGGGGGGTCAGGAAAGGTCGGGGTTCGTCCCATGTTGGTATTCTGAACCTTGCTTGCAGCTGGCGAACAGCTTCGCTTCAAAGTCTGATGGCCCGCGTCGCCCGATCTTCGGCCTCCCCATGGAAGGAGACCACTCCCGCTCCCCCATCTGTGTATCCCTGGTCTCTCCATAGCAGAATCTCGTGCCCCAAATCCCTTCTCCTCCATTACCCCACCTTCAGCCTGAACACTTGGATCCGCTGCAGCAGGCGGGCCTCCTGGCCCGCGCCCAGTGGCGGTGGGTCGCGCTCAGCGCGCTGCTGCTCCAGGGTGCCATCCTCTACCTTGGCGCCCAGCTGCTGCTGCGATCTGCCCCCGTCAGCCGAGCGCTACACGAACGCGCTGTCGCCGAGCTTGCCACCCGGCTGCCAGCCGCCCGCCTGGAGGGTCCGGTCGGCATCGATGCGGTGTTCCGGCTGGTGCTGGGACCGATCCGCATCGATCCTCCCGAGGACAGCACGCCGTTGCTGGTGGTCGATCGGGTCACGGTTCGCCCACGTTTCTGGCGGCTCCTCACCGGTCATCTGGAGCCTGGGGTCCTTACCCTCCAGGGCGTGCACATCCAGGTGGATCGGCAGGGGGCGCGGTTCGCGGACCTCGCGCGGGCCCTCCGCCCAGACAAGCTGCGGACAGCCAGCTCGGCGCCGGGACGCCACGCCACCGCGCCGCCGGTGGTGGCCTTTACCGGGTTGGAGGTGAGCCTCGACCGCTCGTCATCGGGGCGACCACCCATGGTTTGGGGGCCCTTGGCCGGACGCATTCAGCTTGACCGTCAGGCGGAACGCACCCACGTCTCGATCTCGACCGAAGGGCCCGGGCGTGCGGAGGGCGCGATCGAGGCCACCTGGGGCGGCGGACCTGGCTCACTTCAGGCCAGGCTCCACGGGCTGGGCGCCGAGGCGCTTCCAGCCAGCCTGCGCAGAGGTCTTCCCTTTGAGATTCGAGCCGCCGCGGTCGATCTCACCTTCGAGGCACGGAACCTTGAGGCCTTCTCCCAGGGCGAGGGTCAGCTCACCGTGGCCACGCACAACCTCGCGTTGTTCGGGGCGCGGCTCGCGCCCGAGCCGGTGGGCCCGCTCTCGCTCCACGCCTCGGGTCGTGTGCGCTGGGATGCCGCCACGCGGACCGTGGAACTGGCCGATGCGATGGTGGCCCTGGATGAGGCGGGCCGGGTCGCCCTGAAGGTGGCACTCCTGGTCACGGGGCTGCGGGAGCCCCACTTCAAGCTCGCGCTGCGGGCGAACGCCGTGGACTGGGCGGCGCTCGTCGCGGCTCTCCCCCCGACGCTCGCGCCGCCGCGCGGGGCTCCGGGGCTCATGGGCTTCGTCGCAGGCGCACTCAGCATCGCCGGCCCGCTTCATCAATCAACTGAATGGCAGCTCGATGGCGAGATTGACCCTAGCCACCTCGTGCCAGCACCGGCCCCCGGCGAACCCGATCTGGCGCACCCCTTCGTCTACGAGGCGCCCCTGGCGCGGGGCGGCACGCGGCGGGTGACCATCGGCCCGGAGAACCCTGCCTTTGTGCCGCTGGGCGAGCTTCCGGGCCACTTGGTGCGCGCGGTGCTCGAAAGCGAGGATGGCGGCTTCTACGGGCACAAGGGGTTCGACTTGTTCGAAGTCCAGGAAGCTCTGTCCAATGGGGGCCGACTGCGCGGAGCCTCCACCCTCACCCAGCAGCTCGCCAAGAACCTCTTCCTGTCCCGCGATCGAACCCTTGCGCGCAAGGCCCGCGAGGCGCTGGCGACCCTGGCCCTTGAGGCGGCCGTGGGCAAGCGCCGGATCCTTGAGATCTACCTCAACCTCGCGGAGTGGGGGGACGGGGTGAATGGGATCGGCGAGGCCGCCCAGCACTGGTTCGGCAAGGATGCCCGCGCCCTGAGCCCCAAGGAGGCGGTCATGCTCGCCACCGTGATCCCGAACCCGGTGCGCTACGAAATGTACCTGAGGCGCGGAGCCCTCACCCCCGCCTGGGAAGCCCGGGTGCAGGACCTGCTCCAAAAACTCCACACCACCGGCGTCCTCGACGACGAAGGGTTCCGCGCAGCAGAGGCGGAGAGGCTTCGGTTTAATCCAAGCCAGGTCACCAAACGGGCCCTGCCTGAGGAGGAGCTGAAAGACGAGATTCCCATGAGTCCGGGGGAGTAGGGCTCCCCATGATGAATGGACTCATTTATGGGGAGAACGTCAGTCTTTGAAAAACAAAACCCACTGATTTCTCAGTGGGTTTTCTGGTAGGGCTAACGGGATTTGAACCCGTGTTACCGCCGTGAAAGTGGCGACCAATGGTCCGAATGCGAGGCTTGGCGAGGCTTGGCGAAGCTTGACAAACAATCTAAAAACAAAGAAGTTAAAGCTTCTTGATGAAGATTGCTAATTGGTAAACAATAAGGTCAGGCAGGGCGATATTTGGAGTGAGTTGGAGCATTTTGGAGCGTTTCTGGAGCGAGTTTGGAGTGAGTTCGAGCCAGGGATAAGGAGGGGGACATGCCTCGTAAAGCCAAGAAGCCGGAGCCGAGACTCGGAGCCCAAACGATCAACCTCCGTGACCCGGATGTTCGAGTCGCGCTGCCCTACTTGAGCTCGCCCATGTGGCATCGCTTCGACCTCAACCGCTCCCTTGGTTACGGTGGGAACCGACGTCACCCTGGTTCCTGGTACGCCAAGATCATCGTGGGCAAGACGCCAGAGGGGAAAGAGGATCGGCGTCAGGTCTGCTTGGGCTACGCCGACGACTTGGCCCAGACCACAACTAGCGACCCCCGGCAAGACGGTGCCGATCCCGAGGCGAAGTCCGCGGAGGAGCTACCCGTCCTGACCTACTCTGAAGCCTTGGCGGCAGCCGTGGCGTGGTGCGAGGCGGAATCGAAGCGTGGACCAAAAAACGAGGCCATCCAGGCCCAAGGCGCTCTGGCAGTAGTGCAATACCGAACCATCGGTGATGCCATGGATGCGTATTTCAAGCACCTGAACATCCCCGATGACCATTCCCGCAAGAATACTTTCCAGCGAATCGAGCTGACCAAGTCCCAAATCGGGAGCCTAGTCATTGCGACCTTGACCCGCATCCAGCTGGATGACTGGAAAGACGGGATTGTCAGTACACCCCCCAGGATTCGCTCGAAACACGGTAAACCGCCGGCGGGGAAACCAGTATGGGACGCCACAGACCCGGAGAACCGGAGGGCTCGGATGGTGACGGCTAACCGTGCTCTGGCCGATGTCAAAGCTGCCCTGAACTACACTCTGGGGCAGAATGGGGCGACTTCCAGCTTGGCCTGGGATACCTGCAAGGCCTTCGTCAACGTCGACAAATCAAGAGGCGACGCCATGACGCCGGCGGAGGTGATTCGTTTCCTGAATAGTTGTCTGCCGGAATTCCGTCCGTTGGCCTATGGCACGATCCTGCTTGGGGGCCGCTACGGTGAATTGACGAAATTGCTGGTCGAAGACTTCAACCCGCGCCAAAAGGTGATGCACTTCCGGGCCGAGAATACCAAGACAAAGAAGGCCCGCTATGCGCCCCTGACAGATGAAGCCGTGGCTGTCTTCATGGAAATTTGCCGTGGGAGAGAGCCCAAGGAGCGGATCTTTGTTCGGGCGAATGGAAAACCCTGGGGCAAGAGCCAACAGCACAAGCCTATGAAGGACTCGACCAAGCTGGAGAATATCGATGCCTGCTTCTATGGCTTGAGGCACACCCGGATCTCTCAATACATTGAAGATGGGATTGCCATCGGATTGGTTGGCGAAAGTGTAGGGACCTCCGAGAACATGATTCGCAGGCATTACAAGCATCTGCTCCCCGAGTCGGTGCAGAAATCAGTGAACAGCAAGTCCCGGAACATCGGGTTGTCCCAGGCACGTATTGATCAGACCAAGCGTGAACTTGAAGCACTGGCCCAGCAGGAAGTCGACGAGATGCCAGAGCTGAACTTCAAACCGGAATCCCTGCACCCGTCGAACTATTTGGGGAAGGTCAAGGGGGGAAGCGAGCCTGCGCCACCGCCTCGGCCGAAGCCCACTCGCGAGGAACTGGCCGCTCTTCTCGCCCAGAATGTCCCCGCCTCGAAGATCGGGGAGATGTTCGGGTTTTCCGGCACGATGATCGCCCGGTGGTGTAAGGCCTATGGGATCAAGAAACCCGGCCGGGGCTACCACGCCAAACAGCGGGCCAAGGAGAAGCGCTAGCCCTGATCATTCGACAGAGGAAGACAAGAACAAGTCTCGAGACTTGGAAACCTGCCCAAGCTGTGAGGCCGGGACGATTTCAGCAGCACAGCTAACTGGTGGGAAGCACCGGTGACGCATTAGTGAAGGCCTGAGGAGTGGCGTACTGCGCGCTTCTGGTGAGGCTTCCAGAGCTATTTGCCTCGCCAAGCCTCGCCAATAGTCGGCGGCATTGCATGGCCCCAAAGGCTCACCAATGCTGGGCCAATGAGGAATCAGGAAGGCGATCGCAGATCGAACCCTTTGGGTGGCAAGTTCGGCATGGCGCGTGACTGTGGCGCCCGATGGCGAAGTCCTGTCTCTCGACAGGTTGGGAAGGGTGCATTCGCGTGGCGCGATGCGGTGTATGCAACAGGAGCTGCAACATGAATGAACGAAAAGGCCGATCAATACTTGGTTCTACGCATGGCAAGAACGTGGTGCATGCCCGCGTTGGGGCAGAATCCTGGGCGGTGCTGGAGGAGCTGGCCAAGCGCCAAGGCGTAAGCCACACCCAGGCACTGAGGAACTTGCTGGACGACGCGCGGGAGCGCATGGCCGAGGAGAATTTCGGACCGCGTTTGGATGCTCTGGCACGCACCCTCGTCGGAGTTGCCGAGCAGCAGGCCCGGCACGCGACTCGTATCGAGGCACTGGTGGCCATCATCCGAAAGGTGGAGGAAGGCCAGGCTGAGCGGGAGGCGCAGATCCTCCAGACTCTGGCGGTGGTGGTGAGTCTCAGCCAGCACACCTACGCCTACCTGATGGGCGTGGTGGAATCGAGCCCCCGGTCGGCGGACATCGTCACCTCCGCAAAGGCCAAGCTCCAGACCCTCCGTGGGG
>Ga0118677_10015691_pt1 | contig 10491 bp, 11 predicted proteins | sample AliMusrvi5mmetaG_FD_86154 | JGI IMG/M metagenome (GOLD analysis project Ga0118677, IMG submission 86154)
TCACAATACCGGTAGCAATATTCCAGGGAACGGTGTTATCACCCAACCCCTCGAAACCTGAACCGTTATTGGCTGCAGAAGAGGAAAATTCATAGAGAATTTCTGTAAACCCATGGGCTCCGCTGTTCAGCACAGTTCCTGCCCCTGCCGTCGTGGCCGCAAAAAGTGCGGTTCCTCCAAGAATCAGCGCCGGATGAACCAAGAGGGCAAGCAGGGCAATCGTCATCTCCATGATCCGCCCTCGGGCACAGGTCTCTACCTACGTCGACAACTCTGGCAAGCCCGCCGATCTCAAACCTGGCGTGCAGGACCCTGTCCGGCCCAAAACGAGCGCAAAACCGGCCACTCCGGGAACCCCTTCACCGGCATCTGCCACCTCGCGTGCTGCCCCCTCTCCCTCTCCAACGCCTAGCTCCGGCACTTCGCCGAAGCCGTAGAGGCCAGCGATGCCTGAGCCCAAGAGCAGGGAATTCCACGAAGCATCCGCACCTCTGGCGGGCAAAGTCGCGCTGGTCACCGGCGGAGCCAAACGCATCGGTCGCTCCATCGCGCTTGCGCTAGCGGCCACCGGCGCCAATGTGGCGATCACCTATCGCGACTCGCAGACCGACGCCGAAGAGACCGTGCGCTCGCTGGCTGCCCTCGGCGTCGATGCCTTCGCTGTACGCACCGAACTCACCGACGCCGAAAGCATCCGCCAATCCGTTGCCGCGGTCGTCGAAGAGTTCGGTCGGCTGGACATTCTGGTCAACAACGCGGGACTCTTTGAACAGGCCACACTGGAAGACATCACCCCCGAGCATTGGGACCGCATCTTCGCCACCAACACGCGCGCACCGTTCCTGATGGCCCAGGCCGCTTACCCGTATCTGAAGGCGGCCAGCGGTCGCGACGGACGGATTATCAACATCGGCTCGCTGGGCGGAACGCACCCCTGGGCCACGCACGCCCACTACTGTACCTCCAAGGCAGCGCTGCACATGCTTTCGCAGACCATGGCCAAGGCCTGGGCGCCGGAGGTCAGTGTCAACTGCGTTGTGCCGGGACTGATCGCGCAGGGCGAGGTCGATCCCGCCTACGCCCGCTTCGCCGAGAAGACGCCAATGCAGCGCAACGGTACCGCCGAGGACGTTGCCGCCGCTGTGCTCTTCTTTGCCACCGGTCCCAACTTCATCACCGGCCAGCTCCTCGCCGTCGACGGTGGCCTCGGCCTCTAGCGCCTCTTCAGCCGCTCCCCTATGCGCTGCCACAAGCCCGGCACTTTTATCTCCTGCTCCAGTCCGCGCGGCTCTTCTTCCACCTCGAACTCCTTGCCCAGGTAGGCGGCCTGCGGGTTGCTGACGCACAGGCTGTATGCATAAGCAGCGCCGTATTTTTTTGTCACCAGATCGTGTGCCTCGCGCATCCGTGGCGGACGCGTGGTGATGTTGTGCGCATCCGTAGCCAGGAAGTGGACCCAGCGCTTCTCCAGCAGCTCGTGCGCCACCTGTTGCGCGCGTTTACCCTTGTGCCCGGTCAGCGCGTCCGCAGTCACCTGGATCAGTACGCCCGCGCGTAACCAATCGATCAGCCGCTCAGTCTCGTGTTGCAGCGTGGCATTGCGCTCCGGATGGGTCAGAATCGGAGTCAGCCCTGCCAGCCGCAGTTCAAAGAACATCTCTGTCAGTCCCGGCGGAAGCCCGTAGTCCGGCACCTCTACCAGAAGGTAGCCAAGCCCATTGAGGCTGAATCGCGACGGGTCGGCCAGAGCCAGTTTTGCGTTGTCATACGACAGGTGGAAGTCGCATCCCAGGCCCAGCGTCAGCGGAATCTTCTGCTCGGCCAGCCGCGCGCGAAGTTCGTCGGCTTTGGCCGCGTTCACCACTGGATCGAACGTATGGTAGCTGTTCGCATGGGGCGTGCAGACAACGTGCGTAATACCCTCGGCCACGGCCAGCCGCGCCATCTCGACCGAGGTTTCCAGGCTATCGGCCCCGTCGTCCAGTCCATACAGAAGATGATGATGAATGTCGATCATCGCATCGCAAGAGTACCACCGCGCTGGGTGTGGGTGCCCCATCTCTCGATTTTAAGATGTGGGATTTCAGCCGATTAGCCCTATGCCGCAGCCAAACTCCGCGCCATTGCCTGGAATAGCAGAAGCCCGTCCGCCGAGCCCAGTAGGGCCTCGCTCGACCGGTCCGGATGAGGCATCATGCCCAGCACGTTACGGCCTGCGCTTAGGATTCCTGCGATGTTCTCCAGCGATCCGTTGGGATTCGCCTCCGCCGTAACCTCTCCCGCAGCGGTTGCATAACGGAATGCGATGCGGTCGTCGCGCTTCAGCGTCGCCAGTGTCTGCGCGTCACAGAAGTAGTTGCCCTCCATGTGTCCAATGGGCATCTGTAGTACCTGTCCGCGCGCCAGTCCGCCGGTGAAGGGCGACGCAATCGACTCCACCCGCAGATGCAGATGGCGGCAGACGTATCGCTGGCCCGCATTGCGCATCAGCGCACCCGGCAGCAGCCCCGCCTCGCACAGTATCTGGAATCCGTTGCAGATGCCCATCACCATGCCGCCCGAATCGGCAAATCGCCGCACGCTCTGCATGATGGGCGCAAAGCGAGCAATCGCGCCGGTGCGCAGGTAGTCGCCGTACGCGAATCCGCCCGGCACCAGCACTGCGTCGCATCCTTCCAGGTCGTGCGACTCGTGCCACAGGTACGTCACAGGTACGCCCGCCACCGCGCCAATCGCGTGGTGCGTGTCATGATCGCAGTTGGAACCGGGAAACACCAGAACGCCGAATTTCATAGGTCTAGATTAGCATTCCAGCGCACGATGGAAACTTTACCAGCGTCGGCTGATGGTCAGTCGGAATATGCCCTGATCGATGCCGGGATTCACATCTCCCAGGCTGCCATTGGAGACATGGCGGTACATATATTCCATGCGCAGGGAGGCCTGCGGGCTGGTATATAACTGCACGCCTGGGCCAAACCCGAACATGAAGTTGAACTTGTCGGCGTCGTCCACCGGAATGTTGCGCGCCGAGAGGACGAAGCCCATATCGATTGCAAAGCCCGGCTGCACCCGCCAGCGCGGCATCGCACTGATCCGGACGCCCAGCGGCGACACGGCTGCCGCGTAGCTGTCCTGCCTTCCAGTCGTCGCATACAGCGGAGCGTAGGTGCCGCCCGGCGTCAGCACGCTGCCCACCGGCACATGCGTGATGGCCACCAGTCGCACAGGCTTCTGCGATGAATAGAAGTTCTGCCCGCCATAGGTGAAAACGGTGCCCGTCAATGTCGGGTCCGTCTCCTCGAAGAGCGGCATCAGCGACCCCTCGTAGTCCAGCCGATAATGCGACCTTATGTACAGCAGGTGCGTGTACTCGGCACCCAGCGTCCAAATGGTACGGCCCGTGGCCTCACCGATCAGGATGTGGCTAGAACTCTTACTATAGCTGGACGTGTACCCGATGCTCTGCACGCCTCCAACTCCGCCGGCTTCCTGGCCCCAAACCGGCGTTCCCCATCCAATCAGGCAGACAAGTGCTGCAAAGATCGCGACCATTGCATCCTCGAGTGAGGTGAGTACAGCTTTGTGCGAAACGCGTACACCCTTGCGCAATCGTAGACCCTCGGGATGCGGAGGCTCCGTATCGTCCTCTGCTCGCTCACAGAAGAATACCGCAAGCGGCGTAACCATTACCTCATATTCAACAAGTAGCGAAGTATCCCAAAAGAAGCATTCGGCACTCTTACGCTGCGCAGCGTATCATAGTGGAACGGCAGGCAATGCTTGTGCTGCGCCTCCGCAAGAAGGTTCACACGCAGGATGACTCTATCGGACAGGGGACACACCGCATGACAGATGGGACCGCCGCTACAACCTCCAAACGCAGGGTCCTTGTGGCCGACGACGAACAGGTCATCGCCAACACGCTGGCCGTCATCCTCAACCAGAACGGCTTCGAGGCGCGCGCCGTCTACAGCGGAGAGGATGCCCTCGCTGCGTTGGACACCTTCCAGCCAGACATGCTCATCACAGACGTCATCATGACCGGCATTAATGGTATCGAGACCGCCATCGCTGTGCGCTCCCGAAGACCCCAGTGCAAGGTCCTGCTCTTCAGCGGCCAGGCCGCCACCTCCAGCCTGTTGGAGAAGGCCCGCCACGAGGGCCACGAGTTCGAGGTCCTCGCCAAGCCCATCCATCCCACAGACTTGCTCGCCAAATTGCGCGGTTGACCCGTATCAATTCCGGTCTGCAATTCCAGTGGTCATGTCATCACGTCCAGTGCAACAGATCCAGGTCGTCGCCGGTGCTACCTGCGACCCGCAACCCCGGCAAGGTCGTCGTCTTTGGTCTCTCGGATGGAGACAAGACCAAGCAGCGTGACCACCGCTGCGGCAGACAGGTAGTAACCGACGAAGTTGATACCGTAGCTCTTCGCAAGCCAGGTGGCGATGGACGGAGCCAGCGACGCGCCCAGTATTCCGGCAAGACTGAATGCCAGCGAACTACCGGTATAGCGGACGGGTGTGGGGAAGAGTTCGGAGGTCAACGTACCGATGGGCGCATAGGTAACGCCCATCAGCGAGAGGCCCAGAGCCATCATCGCCACGGCGCCAGTGGTTCCCGCAGCGAACATCGGGCCCAGAAAGATGCCGAAGATTGCGATGGATGCACTGATCCACAACATCACGCGGCGGCGTCCGTGCTCGGCAAGCAGCGCTGAGATAGGAATGGTGATGGCGAAGAGAGAGACACAGAATAGCTGCATCAGAAGAAACTTGCTGCGGCTGTAGCCCAGCGCGCTGGTGCCCCACGAGAGCGCGAACACCGTCATTAGATAGAACAGAACGAAGGTCGCCAGACAGATCGCGATGCCGGAGATCAGCGCGCGCCAGTGTTTGTGCATCACGGTGTAGATCGGCATCCTGAGCTGTTCGCCGCGGTCGAGAGATTCCTGGAAGACTGGCGTCTCCGTGATGCTGAGGCGAACATACAGACCCAGAAAGACCAGGATCGCGCTTGCCAGGAAGGGAAGTCGCCAGCCGAAGGCAAAGAACTGCCTGTCCGTGAGCCAGCGGGACAGGATGAGGAAGACACCGCCGGAGAGGAAGAAGCCCAGCGGCGCGCCCAGCTGCGGAAACATGCCATACCACGCGCGCTTGTTGGGTGGAGCATTTTCGATAGCCAGTAGAATTGCCCCGCCCCACTCTCCGCCTAAACCGATTCCCTGGCCAAACCGGCACAGCGCCAACAGGAGCGGCGCGGCTATCCCGATGGTGTGATACGTCGGCAGCGCACCGATGGTGACCGTAGACACTCCCATGGTGGACAGCGCGATCACCAGCGTCGTCTTGCGTCCGATGCGGTCGCCAAAATGTCCGAACAGCGCAGAGCCGATGGGCCGTGCCACAAACGCGATGCCGAAGGTAGCCAGTGAGGCGAGCCTTGCCGTGGCAGGATTGGATGAGGGAAAGAAAAGGCCGGGAAACACCAGCACGGCCGCCGTCGCGTATATGTAGAAATCGAAGAACTCAACCGTGGTCCCAATCAGGCTGGCGAACAGGACCTGTCGAGGTGTGTTGATTGGCCGGTCGATGGGGGCTTGGGTTGTACTCATCGCCGCTTGCGTTCCTTCACCTTCACCGCCGGGACGCCTGCATAGACGCCCCATGGCTCCAGGTCGCGGGTTGTCACGGATCCGAGCCCCAGCACCGCGCCTTCGCCAACGCATACTCCGGGTCCTACCGTGGCCCGCGCACACACCCACGCATACGCTCCAACCTCTATCTCGCAGGCCAGTAATGGAAAGCGCGCATCGTCATAGTCGTGGGTTGCGCCGCATAGATATGCCTCCTGCGACAGGATGGCGTGCGATCCCAGGCGTATCGGCGCTGGATTGTAGATCACAGCCCCATCGCCCGCTGTCACCTGGTCGGCGCACACCAGGTTCCACGGCGCCCACACCTTCGAGCTTGGATAGAAGTGACAGTTTGGCCCCATCGTTGCGCCAAAACTCCGTAGCAGGAACACCCGCCATCCATGCATCACGCGTGGCGATGGACGATACAGGATCGCCCAGCACAAGCTCCATAACTGCCGCCGCGCACGGTCGCCGGCCGAAAACGCTGGACGCAGATACGGGTCCGTGGCCGTCGCCGCCGGGATGTGCTCCGCCGCGTTATAACGCACATTCTTGGCCATCCCCGCCCCTGCTTCACGCCTAACAGCCAGCCACTAACTTCTAGCCACTAACCACTGTTCTTATCTGCATAGCGTGCGGTGGTCCGAACCACATGCTCAACACCCGCCATCGCCAGCTTGGAGGTGACATTGAAGTCGAACAGTTCATGGAAGCACTTCTTGCTGCGGATGCGCAGAGAGGCGATATCCTCCATGCTTAACTCCGACCAACGGCGCAGTGTGATCGTGGTTCCCTCGATTGTATCTTCCCCTACCAGCCCTGCCCAGTAGTTCATCACCTCACGCCAGATGTTCACCTTCTCCGAGAAGATCACGGGAAGGCCGCACGCCTGCGCCTCGGCCACAACAATCCCGAAGTTTTCCTGATGCGATGGAATCACAAATACCTCTGCCGCCGAGAAGGCCCCCCACTTCAGTGTGCCCTCCAGCATTCCTGTCCAGGTAATCCGATGGCTTATCCCGAGTTGTGCTGCCAGCGCTTCAAGTTCCTTCTGCCATCCGATCTGGTCGGGCCCCGCAATCACCAGATGCCATGCGCCGTCTTTGCCCAGTGTCTTGGCATAGGCCTCGATCAGAATGTCGGTCGCCTTCTTGGGATGGATCCGCCCAAGGGCAAGTGCCAGCCGTTTGCCACGTAGAGCGGGCCACTGCACCAGAAACTCCTCGCGGGCCGCTTCCAGATCGCAATCCGGGCCGAAAGTGCCATAGGGAACAACTCTCTCGTTTATTTTGTATGGGGAGAACGACTGACGTGCCAGTATCTTTTCTTCTTCGCAGGTAAACAGCACGGCGCTGGCATCGCGCATGACCTTCCCCAGGAAGCATTTCCAGTAAATTATTTTCTTGATGTGTTTCAGCGGATAGCGCTTCCTGAAGTAGGGATCAAGCATGCCATGGACAAAGATGGCCCAGGGTATCTCCGTACCGGCCAGGGCACGATGCGCTGCATACAGGTTGTACTGCCAGACGCCATCCAGAAACACCACGTCGAAGCGGGATAGATTGGCCTTCAGCCACGGCATTGCACGGCGCGAATATCCGAAGACCCCCCATCCCGGGCCTAGTGCATTCACCTTGGCCGGGAAATCCCACCCTGCAACGCTCTCAGGCGAGTCCAGGCAAGCCACCTCGACCTCGTGCCCGTTGAGGCGGTAGATCGTGCAGCGTTGTCGAAGCCCCTCAACGGGACCTCCCGTGGCAGGATCGATGGAGTGTATGAAGTGCAGAATTCTCAACGACGGTCCTCAACTGCTATAGCATTTCGTAATATTTTTAGATGCCCAGAAGAGCTTACGGAGCCGACGGATGTTAAGATGCTTGGGAGTGCATCTCTATGAAGATATTATATGTGAGCCAGTTGCACCAAGGAAGCTCGGCCCACATGCGCCTGCTAGCCCTCCAGAGGATGGGGCATGAAGTCATCCCGCTGGATACAAACCAGTTTGCTATCAACAACCCCCTGCTTGGCAAGATCAGCTTCCTGCTCGCTGCCGGTCCCAAGGTTGAACTCCTGAACCGCGAGGTCATCCACCTTGCCGAACAGCACAAACCCGACCTCCTTTGGGCGGACAAGGTGCTGCAACTCCAGCCCGCCACGGTTCTCCGTTGTAACTCTATCGGCATCCAGACCGTTTGCTACATGATCGATAACGCGTTTGGTCCGCGTCGCGACTCAGGTCTGCGCCTGTATAAGAGATCCATCCCATGTTTCCATCTCCACTGCACCCAGCGCGACGTCAGTGTTGACGACCTTAAACGGCACGGAGCCCGCAATATCATCAAGATACAGACGGCCTACGATCCCGTCGTGCACGTTCCTCCTCCGCTGGGTTGGTCCGACGCCAACCGCAATCGGGAAGTGTCCTTCATCGGCTCTCCCTACGACGACCGCGCCCAGTTCCTAAGTAAGCTCTATCAGGCTGGCTTCCCCGTCGTCATCTCAGGAGCGCAACGAGCGTGGCAGCGTGCCCTCACTCCTTCCCAATTCAAAACCCTGTATCGCGAAGGAGAACTCGAGGCCAATGCATACCGAGAGGGAATCTGGAGATCCAAGATCAATCTCAGCTTCCTTACCAAATCCAACCAGGATGAGTTTACTCACAAGAGCTTCGAGATTGCTGGCTGTGCCGGCTTCTTATTGGTTGAGCGCTCCCAGGGCCATCTCATCCGTTTCGTCGAGGATAAAGAGGCCGTCTTCTTCTCTACGCTGGAAGAATGCATGCAGAAGATCAGGCTCTACCTGCCCGATGAAGCAGCCCGCACCAGAATCGGCAACGCGGGCCGGGAGCGAGCAGAGCGCGACGGGTATCATAACGACCACCAGATGCACCTCATCCTCGATCGCCTGCAAAGTCTCAGAGAGAGTGGTAGTGTCTCAGTTTGAATTAGCGGACTGGATTAACATTGTTATTGATAGCCGCTATGGTCACTATTGCGAGGGTTAGGGCTATAGTTACCCAAAAAACAATGGGCTTAGCGAAGTTGAGAGTGTGACCAAGTCCGCTTCTCTTTGCCACGAATGTACGTGGGTCATCTGGGTTGTAGTAGAAAATCAAAAGCTTCCAATGTTTTGGATTCTGGTCTATCCGCATGATTGGCTCCGCGTGGGCCTCTTGACGGTATTAATTTTACGCCACGAACCCCGGTGCAACGTACGCCAGCGCTCGCCGTAGTCCCTGCAAGTCTTCTTCGAAGCTCCAGCTCTGAATGCACTCAAAGGCTCGTTGGCCCATCGCGGCGGCGTTGCCCGGAGTCTCCAGCACGCGGCGCAACGCGTCTGCCAGCGCGTCCACATCGCCCACTGGATAGATGCACCCATTCACCCCGTCCTCGATCAGGTCCGGTGCCGCACCCACGTCGTCACTCACAATCACCGCCCGCCCGGCATTCATCACCTCGTTCACTATCAATCCCCACGGCTCGTGCCGCGAGGGCAGAACGAACACCGTTGCCAGATCGAAGAAGCGCGGCAGTTCAGACTGGTTGCGAAAGCCGCAGAAACGAATACTGTCCAAGCCGGTCGCAGCAGCCTGCCGCTCAAGTGCTGCCCGCTCCTCGCCGTCGCCCACAATCACGAGATACGCATGCGGTTCCTCGCCCGCGGTCCGCGAGAGTCGCGTATACGCCTCCACCAGATGGTCGCAATGCTTGCGCGTCTGTAGCTTCCCTGCAAACAGGATCACAGGCTGTGCAGGGTCCAGCCCCAACTCCGCCTGCAACGCGGAGCGTCCATCTGCCGCCTCGAGCGCGCGTTGGGCAAAGTAGTTATTGTCCACCGCATAGGGAACCGTAAACTGTGCAATGTCGTCACCGAAATAGGTACTCCAGTACTCCGCATTCAGCGTGCCGATCGGCAGCACTGCGTCCACCATCTGCTTCAGCCCCGCGAAAAAAACCTTCTTCAGCGCCAGCTTGATGTCGCTCCGTTCGCGGTCGCCCAGCCAAGACTCCGCGCGCAGCAGTACCGGAATGCCCAGTGCCTTCGCAGCCAGGATTCCCTGCATCGCATTCACGGTCGAGTAGCCATGCACCCACAGCGCATCGAACGCCGGTTCGCCGCCCTTGCCGCGCAGTCGTCGCACTAGGCCATAATTCACAGGGCTGGCGAAACTCGCATTTCCCCGGTCGCGCAACGCCGGTAGAAACTCATGTTTGTATCCGTCCAGCAGGGGAACATCCCACTTCACACCCACCCCGAAGCCCGCATCGCGATATCCGCGAACCGAAAAATCCGAACCGAAAAATACGGTCAGATCGATGTCCGTCTCTTCGGCGATACGCCGCAAAAGTGGTGCCTGGTACTGAATAGGGTGGCTCACCAGGTAGGCCAGCCGCACACGCCTTCGGCTCTGTGGGTTCCATCGTTCCGGCCCGGACGTCATACCTCGCTCCTGTCTCACAGCCGTTTGCCCTGAGCGGTTGTCCTTACACTACGACCGTAATTTCAGCAGCCATCTCTAGTAGTTGTGGAGAGAGTAGAGGAGCGAGACCATTCCCAACACGCCACCAACGCCCATACTCTTGATCGTTGCCTTCATCTCATCGGTTGGCAGGAAGATGATGTCGTTGGCCTGCAGCACCGGGTCGGGCGCGCGTCCGTCGCGCACCTTCTTAATGTCGACCTTGACTACCTTGCGTTCGCTTCCCACGGTGCGGATCAGACGCATATCGGCGTACCTGCCCTCAAAGTTGATCCCTCCGCTTAGTGCGGCCAATTGCAGCAGCGTCAGCGGTGTGGACTGGTCCAGTGGAACCGCTCCCTGGCGAGGAAATGCGCCCATTACATACACC
>Ga0118677_10015695_pt1 | contig 10488 bp, 7 predicted proteins | sample AliMusrvi5mmetaG_FD_86154 | JGI IMG/M metagenome (GOLD analysis project Ga0118677, IMG submission 86154)
GATGAGACTATTCCCAATCCCCACCGCCGCGGTAAAGACCAGCAGCGAAGACAACTCCCGGCTCAAGGGGAGTAAAGCCAGGCCGATCGCAAGAAAGACACAACCTGCCGCCACGATGCTCTTTTCGCGAAAGACTTTGACAATCCTGTGCAGCACGCCACCTTGCATGATCGCGCCGACCAGCCCGATAAACGCGAAAATATAGCCATTGTGCCGGGCGTCATAACCGAACCGCTGCGAGGTAAAGAGCGCATAATCGGCCGTCATGATCGAGAAGCCGGTGATCGCAAAAAAGGAACTCGCCATCAACGTCGGCAGATGCCAGCCATGTTGAAAAACCTCGATCAAGGGCGCCGCCTCTTCGCGCGACACTTGGTGCTCGCGGGCCAGACTTTCCGGCAGCCGCCAATAGACCAGCACGGCATTAACCGCCGCCAGCGCTCCCGCGAAATAGAAGGGCGCACTAATGGAAAATTGCGCCAGCACCCCGCCAATCGCCGGGCCAAAGACAAAACCCAGCCCAAAGGCCGCGCCGATGAGTCCCATTGCCTTGGAACGCTCTTCGGGCTTGGTGATATCGGCAATATAGGCTTGCGCCGTGGAGATATTGCCGCCGCTGATTCCGTCGATGATCCGCGCGATAAACAGCCACGCCAGCGTCCGCGCTCCGCCCATGATAAAAAAGCCCAGGGAAGTCCCTAGCAGGCTCACCAGCAACACCGGCCGCCTGCCCACGCGGTCCGAGAGCTTGCCGAGCAGCGGACTCACCAGGAATTGCATGGCGGAATAAATGCCCACCAGCCAGCCATTCGTCATCTCCGTAGCCCCAAAATCCTTGGCATAGAGCGGCAGCACGGGGATGACGATGCCAAAACCGACCAGGTCGATGAAGACCGTCAGGAAGATCAAGGAGAGAGGTGAACGCCGGTTGGGCATAGCCAAACTAGTATGGCACGGGAACTGTACCCGCCGCAAGGAGCGGTCTCCCGTTTGCTGAAAAACCCGGTCGGCAGCCTGATTTCCGCGGCCAACGCGCCTTTGACCCGCATTTCTCCAAGTCCTATGATCGAGTCCCCTCATTTGGTCCAAAACGAGTGGGAGGTTTTGGCTAAGTTTGTAGTGTAACAGGACTGTGGGCTGGATCAAGCTCTTGGCGTAAGGAGCCCACAGGGCGACTGGAGCCGGGAGCTTGGGCCTCGATCCTGGCTTGCGCTGGGGTGCGCGGTATCCGATGCCACCGTGAGGCCGTTCCTCGTTGTAGTGTCGCCTGTAATCTTCGATGAGGACGCGGGCCTCCGCCACGCTAAGCATAAGTTCCCGATCCAAACACTCATCCCGAAACGAGCCGTTGAAGCTTTCGACATGCCCATTTTGCCAAGGACTTCCCGGCTCGATGTAAAGGGTCTTCACCTTGTGCTCAGCCAGCCACCTTTGCAAGATGCGGGCAATGAACTCGCTGCCATTATCGCTGCGCATGTGGGCGGGTGCGCCACGCTCTGCAACGAGCCGCTCCATCACTTCAATGAGGTCATGGGCAGTCAGTGCTCGCGCCACATGCAGGGCCAGGCATTCCCGGCTCTATTCATCAATCACCGTCAGGATGCGCAGCTTGCCTCCGTTGTCTGTTCGGTCGGCCACGAAGTCCCAACTCCACACGTGGTTGAGTCTTTCCGCTCGGGTCGGGATGGTGCCAGTGGAGTCGCCCCGCCGCCGGGGGGCGACGCATCCATCGCTTGACCCTCAACTCACGCCACCATTCGTTTTTCCCTATCGCTGAGGGACGTACACACTGGCCGCTTGCCAGTGTAGCAAAAAATATAGCAAACCCCTCCCATGACCACGAGGTATCGTTACATGGAGCAACAGAATTGGAATACACCGTTCACGGAGGGTTGCAGAGTATCGCGAGTCCTTTGCCCGGGTGCTCCCAGGTTGCTGGTAGAGAGGAGGACGCTGTTGAAGAAGTCGAAGTCTCATCACTGCCCCGGCGGCGGCATTGAGGAGTTTCTCGGTGCGCGTCACCGTGCCCAAAGCTGCCGCAGCCTGGCCATCTGTAGGGCGCACCGATTCCTCGTCGACACGTTCCGATTATAAATAATTCTGGAAGTAACGCTTATGACTTAGCTGACGCCATCAATAATTAATGATACTGCAAGGACTCGTCTCTTTGCTCTCATCGAGTCTCTGTCAGCTCGATTCGAGCGCCATCATTATTGGATAGTGTCAGTATCCGTTTTCCGAACTCGCTAATCGAAGGCTTCAGTATAACGGAATACTTCTCGCGATAAGAAGCGTTTTCAAGCCTGCTGCTGGCGATCTCGATAGATGGAACATCTAACGCGAAATATGGAGTCGTTCTGGAATCCGATATCAGCTCTATATAGTGTGTTGATCCTGGGATCGTCATATGAATCCTGGAAGATTGTTCCGTACAATCACGCCAGCTTTCCTCGAAACCGAGTATTCTACCGTAGAAATTAAGAGCCTCGCTGAGATCGTTAACCACCACCCCGCCGTGAGTGATGTTAGAGGAAATACGTGATTCCGGCATAAACTTCCCTTTGTCACGCAGAGTCCATCCTCCTGGCATGTGTTGAAGAAACTCTATCGAATAACCGCAGGGATCTGTTATGATAAACCCGGAATTTTTCATCTGCCCTATGAATGGTTTTATGACTTCATAACCAAAATTGTTTAGATGTTCTCTCATGAGTTCAATGTCATCAACATAGAATGCAATTTGATGCAGCCTCTCTTGGCCTGGCTGAAAACCTGTAAAAACCTCAATGGTTTGCATGTTGTTTACTTTGAAAACAACAAGCATTAAACTTCCATCGTTGAGGTAGTTTAGGCGCCCCTGTTCTTGAAAACCTAGGAAATCGCGATAAAAGCAAACCGACTTTTCTATGTTACTGACTTTTACAGCAAAATGTGAAATCCCCAAGATTCGCGGATGTTTATTGAGTGGCATGGTATTAGTGCAGTGAAACTCATTAATGTGACGCCTGCTATAAATTGTAATATTTTATAAAATACTTATTCAGTGTAGTCTAATGCCTAATGTCCCGCCTGTATATCGTTTATTTCCGCTGGCTCGATGAACGTGTGCATCACCACACTTGTTGTCGGCTTGTTTACGTTTACGCCAAGACGAACCGGTTTAAGGCCTTTGGGCATCAGAAATGTAGTGATTGGCTCTATCTTGTTATTGATAGCCAATCCATTTCCCTCTACCGTTACAGCCACTTTAAGAGCCGATTTATTTTTATAAATCAGAAACGATCCCGGCCCATTCTCTTTCCAATTTCCAATCGTTACCAATGCCGATCCAAAATCTGTTGGCTGACGAAACTCTCCTTTGTCTACTACCTCAAGTGAGGGACGCTTTCGGTCGAAAATAAAAGTTCGCGTAAGTTTCACCATTCCTGGCACCGGATACCCAGTCGTCAGATCCATAACCAAAATGTCTTTGTCTTCGGTAAAGCTGGTTGAAACGATCTCTCCCTTAGACCCCGCGCCACCCTTTTGCAGGGTCTTCCCTACATAAGGAACATCGTGTCCGAAGGAGTTCATCATCATGCTTTCGTGTCGCTGTGGACCGAAGGTTTTTATATTGTAGTCTTCCCGTCCTGGATCCAGGATCAGAGGCACTCCGTTATAAGCAACAACATAAGATCCATTGTCATCGTGCCCGTGGAACGCGGCATTGTCTCCGCCCTTGATTGCAATGCCGAAAGGCGGTTTTTCTGGATGGATAGAACGCGAAACCAGCACACCTACATCCTTGAAAAAGAAACGGAGATCATCTGAAGCTTTATCGCTATCAGAAACTGGAGATCCAGCTACCATTGTATTTCCGTAGGCGGGCAAAGGGAATCCATAAACGCCGAAGCAAAATAGACGGTCCCCCAATGGATGACTCGCGTTCATGTCCGAAAGTTCCGGGCGTAAATTTGTCCACCCCATTCCCCAACGTTGATTGATGAGGTTCAGCAGAGCGATTGGTGCTTCATGAATATTGGGCGAGCAATCACCGAACGCCGGATACACCCCTGGGGTAATCTCCAGGTGCTGCATGTAGAGAGCCATCTGTCGCTCCTTGTCTCCTTTATACAGGTTTAGCTTCCCTTGCGTTTGCTGGTAGAGCATCTCACTCAGGCAGAGATAATTGCCGAATCCATAACTCCAATAAGATATTCCTTCTATGCAATACCCATCCTTGCTATATCCATTGATGAAATATGGAATCGAGTTGAGCGCTCCCAGGACAAATAGAGCCCGCTCCTTCGGCGAATCAATTAACGATAGCGCCGCACCGACCACGCCTGATGTGCACACCATATTTACATTATTATCTTTTACCATCCACCCTAATGGTTTACAAGAAAGCACTGAGGCCTTATAATAATCAAATATACGGCGTTTCTCTTCGCTCCGTATCCTGGCCCGCGTCTGCGGATTAAGCTTATCACCCAGCCAGTAATCGACTGTCGCTACGGTCCATGCACGTGCGGTTGGAGCGAGGTCAATCAAACTAACGCAATTTTTGTCGGAGAGCAGATCGGAGGGCAGTTGGTTTGCGGGGCGGTTTTGTATTAGGTTGTTTGGCACCGCCCAAGTTTTTTCATCCAAAATCGCCTGCAATTCTGTTTCAATCAAGGGAAGATAAATTCCCTGATTCTGGATGCACTCGGCGACAACGAAAGCCGAAAGGCGGGCGCTTCTCTCTTGAAAAGGACGCTCGTAAGTATCGCGGCGCCCTGTCTTCAACATGGAGTTGAACAGTTCGTCTGTTAGCTCTGGAACAGGCTGTGTGGCATAGACTGCGGCATCCTTTAACTGCTTTTGGAAAAAGGGGTGCTTTGCAGCCTCGTCCCACGCCGCGCGATCTGTAATCGGACGGCCAACTCCCACTGGTTTCTGCGGGAGTTCCGCCGCAATCACGTCCAACTGAGCCTGTGAAGGTATTGGCAAGGTATGTTGGAGCTTGTTTTCATCGCCCCCTGGTTCCGCCCACCCGATGGATTGAAGATAAACTAAAGATAAAGTTAGTGAACTGATGATATTCTTCATGGGGTTGTTTGGGTGGAGTCAGGTTCGTGGATTCGGTTGCGCTGGATTCCGGCATCGACAGAAGGTTATTGAGGGTACACAGCAGCGTTATGGCGATAAAGGAATCTCATTTCCTTCGTGTTATACGAAATTGGATAGCTTTTCGCAAAAACGCTTTCAATTTATAAGGTTTCCCTGGAAACCTAAAGCCCACAGTTCCTAGCGCCGAAGACGGAAGAAAACTCCCCGGACGAGTGTGTGGGCGTTGCTAAACAGGACGCAAACTTCTGCGTTCAGACAACGCAGGTGGTCCAACGGAATTGAAAAAGGAGTCCAGACTCATTCCGTTTGCCGAGTGATCCTTGGCGCAGAGGGGCCATCCATCCACCGACCATTGATCAAAATACGCCGCGGAACGGAAGGAATGCCTCTCTCGTTTATATTGATCATGGAGACAACAGTATCAATTGCGGCCCGACCAATGATCCTATCGTTCTGATAAATACCCGCAAATTCACCCACGCCCCCCACGCTTCCATCCTCAGCCACGCTTCCCAGGGCCAGGGCACATCCCTTGCGTTCACTAGGAGCGAAAGCGGGCAGGGTTAGGAGATATCCAGTAAAATCGAGGATTGCATCCGGGACATAAAGATCACGCCATTTCCTAAATTCGCCATCGAAATCGCCTTTTACAGGAGCACTGATTATTGGGATCTGGTCTGATTCAGGAAAACGGCGCTGTTCGATAATGAATCCGGCAAGAAAGTTGCTATCGGTTCTCTGTTCAAATTTTTGATTTGTAACACATCCGATCCTTCGATACCCGAGCGAGCGTAATTTCCGCACCGCCAGCCGCGTAGAGCTGAATTGGGCATTAGTTATGAGATGAAGTTGCGGAGCCTTCAGAGTGAATCCGAAAGCTACAGAAGAAAAGTAATCCCAATCAAATATATGCCTGCTGATATGAGTTTTCTGACGTTCCTGTGGTGCAAAAAGAAGCCCTTGAATGCTTCTTGCCTTCAAGATCTTAGAGAGCCGTTCAAAACTCATGCCTAACTCTGACAAGCGAAATTCTTCTAGTTTGTAACCGATTTCTTCGGCTCTTTCCCTCGCTCCGATGAAGTATTCTCTGTATACGGCGCGTTGGAGCAACCACTCCGGATCATGGTGGTTATTTATCCACGCGATTGTTCCTTGATACGCGGACGGTTTGGCGTTGCGCCGGTAGACCAACAGGGCGGAAAGCGCAGGATCAGGCCGGTAACCCATATGCTTGGCAATTTGCTGAATCCTTTCGCGTGTTTCCTTGGGGATTTTGGGATGATTCCTAAGCGCCAGGGAAACGGTGAAATGGGAGACATTAGCAATAGCAGCTATATCGCGAAGGGTAATGCGCTTCATTTTAGCTTGAGCGCAAACCTAGGGTGTGAAGCCCGAGGGTTCAAGCGTATAACAGCGTTTAAGAACGGAGGCCATTTCGGTGGCAAAAGGACTCGAAATTGCGGAGATCACGCTACGGTCTTGCCTATCTTGCCTGTCTTGACCTTGAGAAGCCCGGACTCAAGGTCAACCGATTGCCTGCGCATTTTGGTAATGTCCCCCAGGCGCAGGCCAGTGAGGTATCCCATCAGGATGGCTCCTTGCCATTCGCCCTCGGCGGTTTGGAAGAGCTTGGCAATCTGCTTGCGGGTGAATACGTCCTTTTCCGTGTCGGCATCGTCCCTGAGTAACTCCACCCCTGAGCAGGGGTTTACCGTGATGTAGCCCAAGCGGTGCTCCTCCGTGAATGGAGAGGAAATCACCTTGCGGATGGTCTGGTTGACCGCGGAGGGGAGGGGGGCGACCTTACTTTGCGAGCTTGTCGCGGTAGCTGCGAAGGTCTGAGACGGCAAGGCGTTCAAGGGGAGTGCCGCCCGGTCAGGCGGCTTCTTCGATGCGCGCTTTGCTTCTGCGCACTCGCCGCCAGAACTTGCTTAGCTCTTCGGCTCCGCGCCCTTTGGCAACGTGGATACAGGAGAACCGACCGCAGATTTCAGCGTGTCGAGGTTTTTGCTCAAGCCGGGGAGGGCATACGCGGACGCGGTAAAAGAATTCAAGCCCTACGCGGGTATCAAGGAACCGGATGCGGATGCCCGGAATGCCGCAATTATGATCTTAGAACAGTCGATCCAACGTAAACGTCGAGGCTACCTCTGCGTTAATAACCGACTGGCAGGGTGCGCTCCGTTGACCATTGACGCATCCTTTCTAGGAATGCGTGATGGGTTGGGTGCCCGCTGTTCAAATGCCTTGCGTCGAGCGCATCGGCACCGCGGTCCGCGGGCCTCAGTTTTTGATCCGAGCCATTCATCCGCCCGCAGGGTTGATGGAGGCGAATGAATGTCCGGGGCTAACCTTACCTCTGCCCCTTTTCCTTCTTTGCGGCCTCCAGTTTCTCAAGGACCGGCGCAATTGTCGGATCGGCCTTGAGCATCGCCGTCTTGAGGGTTGCGTGGAATGCCTTTTTGGCCTGCACGACCTCCGGGTTGTTTTTCACTGCCTTCCGGGCCGCTTTTACCTTCTCCCTTTCTTCCGGGGTCAGTGATTTCCAAGCTTCAGACATATGGCCGTGTCTGTTGTGCCACTCTTGGGCCGGAGCGGGCATGGATGGGGCGGACGGAGAAGTTGGCGTTTCTGCAAGCGCCGCGAAAGCCGATGCAGCCAAGACCAACGTGATTGTAAGCGCGGTTTTTTTCATAAAATTCATCCTTTTCTAGCCGTTAGACAGACGCATTAAGCGGTGGGTTCGATCATTGCAGGACTCGTGGGGAAAACCTGAGTCGTTGGTAAGCCTTGCCAACGCTTCAACCGAGACCATATTGCGGGCGAATGAAGGAAGTGATGACGGTGTGAGACGAGCGAAATGATATCGGCTGTGCTCCCTCCCCAATTTGGCGCGATTGTCGATTTGTACACGAAAACCTTCGGTGAGGAGGGGGCTCTTCCAATTTTTTACCCAAAAAGTGTGCATATGAAGTGCATATAGCGCGGAAAAATGACTGAAATACGCTGGCAGAGGGGAGCGTTCAAGTCCCCCCCGAGCACTTTTTTCTCCCTTGGAGATTTTGCGGTGATATTCGCGCCGGAAGCCCGGCGGAAATTCTTTTCCAGTATTTCCTGGCCTCACTGCGCTCGTTCATCGGCTAAATCCTCGCATGGCGCGCCGATTGGGAGATTTCTGCGGCGTGGGTTCTCTGGCGATGACCGTTTTTTGGCGCGGATCAGGGGGCAATAGACGGCTTTGCTTGCCAGCCGGGCCGGTATGGAGGAAGGTAGCGGGTCCATCTTTTTGCCCGTGAAGCCAACTGAACCTTCCATCCAAATCCGCGGTGCGCGGCAGAATAATCTGAAGGGAATCGATCTCGATATCCCGCTCGGGAAATTGACGGTCATCTCCGGTCCCAGTGGCAGCGGCAAGTCGAGCCTGGCATTTGATACCCTCTATGCCGAGGGCCAGCGGCGTTACGTGGAGACGTTCAGCCCGTACACCCGCCAGTTTCTGGAGCGGATGGACAAGCCGCAGGTGGACGAAATCCGCGGTATCCCGCCCGCCATTGCCATCGAGCAGTCCAACAACGTCAAGACGACGCGTTCGACGGTGGGGACGATGACGGAGATCAACGAATATCTGAAACTCCTTTTTCCCCGCATCTCGGAGGCTTTTTGTCCCTCTTGCGCGCGCCCCATTCGGCCCGAAACGCCCGCTTCCATTGTCGCGCAGGGATTGGAGGAGGCGGCGGGCGGCGCGGGTCTGGTGACGTTTAGCGTGCCGGTCCCCTCCGGGACCAAGAGCGATGCTTTCTTCGCGTTTCTTCAGGGCCAGGGGTATTTGCGGGTCTGGATCGACGGCGCGGTGTTGCGCACCGACGAACCGGGGCCCAACCGGCTCCCGACGATGGTGCGCGTCATCCAGGATCGCGTGACCTTCACCGAGGAGAACCGTCCCCGGCTCTTTGAGGCGGTGGAAACGGCGCTTCGTTTTGGCAAGGGGCAGATCGCGTTTATTCTGGCGGCCACGCCGCAGCGCGCCGAGCGGTTGTTGCCGTATTCCTCCGGCTGGCATTGCGCCCATTGCGACCTCTCCATCACGCCGCCCAGCCCGGGGCTCTTCAGCTTCAACAACCCCCTCGGGGCATGCCCGAAATGCCGGGGCTTTGGCCGGGTCATCGGGATTGACCTGGAACGGGCCATCCCCGACCGGAGCCTGAGCCTGAAGGATGGCGCGGTGAAACTTTTCCAGACCGAGAGCGGCAAGGACTGCCAGCGCGACCTCCTGCGCGGCTGCGCGGAGCGGGAGGTCGACATCCGCCGACCTTACGCCGAATTGCCCAAGGCGGACCAGGACTTCGTGCTCTATGGCGAGGATGCGCAGGCGAACTCCCAGGAGCTTTGGAAAGAAGGGCGCTGGTATGGCGTGCGAGGGATGTTCGATTGGCTGGAATCCAAGGCCTACAAAATGCACGTGCGGGTGTTGCTGAGCCGCTACCGCAACTACACGATTTGCCCGGATTGCCGGGGCGGGCGCTTCCGGCCGGAGACGCTCTACTTCCGCGTGGAAGGCAAAACGCTGCCTGAGCTGGCCTCGCTGCCGGTGGATCAACTCTTTGCCTTGCTGGGCCAACCCCGGGAAGGCGACGATGCCACCACGGCGATGTTGCGGGGCGAGGTCGCCTCGCGGCTGCGCTATTTGGCGGAAGTGGGCCTCGGCTATCTGAGCCTCGACCGCCCGACGCGGACTTTGAGCGGCGGCGAGGTGGAGCGGGTTACTTTGACGACGTGCCTTGGCGCGTCGCTTGTCAACACGCTCTTCGTCATGGACGAACCGACCGTGGGGCTGCACCCGCGCGACGTGGGCCGCTTGCTCAACGTCATGTATGATCTGCGCGACCGCGGCAACACGCTCGTCGTCGTGGAACACGAGGAAGCGGTATTGCGCGCGGCGGATCACATTGTGGAGATCGGGCCGGGGCGGGGTGAATCGGGAGGGGAACTCGTATACAGCGGTCCGCTGGCGAAGATGCGCAAGACGCTCACCTCCGATTACCTCACGGGCGCAAAGTCGATCCCGATTCCTGCGAAACGCCGCACGCCCAAGGGCTGGCTGCGCGTGGAAGGGGCATCGCAGAACAATCTGCAAGGCATCGATACCGATTTCCCGCTTGGCGTGTTCGCTTGCGTGACGGGCGTTTCTGGCTCCGGCAAAAGCACGCTCGTTCACGAAGTGCTCTACCGCAATCTGCTCAAGCTGCGGGGCGGGTTGGCAGGTGAAGAAGAGGAGGCGGGCGCGTGCCGTCGCATCATCGGAGAGAACGCCTTGGGCAATGTGGTGATGGTGGATCAAGCGCCGCTCTCTCGCACACCGCGTTCGAGCCCCATCGTTTATCTCGATCATTTTGA
>Ga0118677_10015696_pt1 | contig 10488 bp, 12 predicted proteins | sample AliMusrvi5mmetaG_FD_86154 | JGI IMG/M metagenome (GOLD analysis project Ga0118677, IMG submission 86154)
CTGCCACCGAGTTCAATATCAGCCTTTACTGCAACAGAATCATAACCCTGAAGAAGTGGATAAAGAAACTCTACTATACTTATGGAAATGTCTTTTTTATAACGTTTTTCAAAATCGTCTCTTTCAAGCATTCTAGCAACCGTGTACTTTGAAGCAAGTGTCAAAAGTCCCTCAAGTCCGAGTGGATAAAGCCAGCTTGAATTAAAAACAACCTCGGTTTTTGACTTATCCAAAATTTTAAAAACCTGCTCCTGGTATGTTTTTGCATTATCCAAAATATCTTTTTCACTCATCATTGGCCGTGTATCGGAACGACCAGAGGGGTCGCCTATCTTTGCAGTAAAATCACCAATTATAAAAACCACATGATGCCCTAGCTCCTGGAATAATCTTAGTTTGTTTAGCAATACGGTATGACCCAGGTGGATATCTGGAGATGTTGGATCAACCCCAAGCTTTATGCGTAAAGGTCTTTTTAACGAGAGTTTTTTTCTTATCTCTTCTTCGGAGATAAAATCAATCGTTCCACGTTTTATTCTTGAAATAACTTTTTCTATATCTTGCATTGGCGTATTCTACTTTATTATTGAATTAGCTGCAACTTTCTGATACAATTCTACCATGGTGAGTTTCTAAATATTATGACAACAGAAAAACGTAAAAATAACCGCTACAACGCAAAAGATATTCCAATTGAAGTACGCTTTGGAGATTTGGTTGCGCACGAAACCGACTATATAAACAACATAGGTTCCGGAGGTCTGTCATTTCGCTCAAAAACACCGCTTGATATAGGCATACTTATTAAAATAAAAATTCCTTTGAATAGACCGGTATTTGAAGCTGAAGCTCGCGTAGTCGGTTGCAAGAAAAATTATGAGCACTTTGATATTGGTGTAGAATTTACAGGGCAAAAAGATGCTTTGCGTATAAAAATGGCAGAACAAATTTGTTTAATAGAGGAATATAAAAAAGAGCTCTGCGATAAATTAGGGAAACCAGTTTCAGGGGAAGAAGCCGCTTTGGATTGGATAAAGAAATTCGCTGACAAATTTAACGATTAATAAAATCCTCTTATAACTCCTCTCAAAATAAATCACAGAAACAACCATAACCACTTCAACAAATTATTAATTCAATTTTGACTTTGATTATTATTTACTAATGTTTGCCCTTAATACGCATATTTAGTAGAATCGGCGACATGGATTTTTTAAAAGACCTTAATCCTCCACAAAAAGAAGCGGTTTTACACCCTGGCGGACCGATGATTATATTCGCCGGTGCAGGCACTGGTAAAACTCGCGTTATTACATACCGCATTGCACATTTATTAAAAAATGGAGCATCGCCGTTTGGTATTCTCGCAGTAACATTTACCAATAAAGCTGCCGACCAAATGCGTCAGCGTGTAGATGCGCTTGTTCCTGGTCTGGGACGCAGTGTATTAATATCCACATTCCACTCTTTTGGCGCGCGTTTTTTACGCCAAGAAGCTCTTGCAATAGGGCTTAACCCCGACTTTGTTATTTACGATTCTTCCGATCAAAAAAAACTTGTTCAGTCTTGCATTGAAGAGCTTAATATTGATGAAAAAAGATTTAAACCATCGCGCGTTACGGAATACATTAGCCGCGCGAAAGATGACCTTTTAGACGTTGAGTCGTTTTCCGCGACTGCACTTACTTCAAACGACCCAAACCGAGCGGTAATTGCATCTATTTATTCACTCTACCAAAAAAAACTCACCGGTGCTGGTGCGTTAGATTTCGGCGATCTTTTAATGATTAGTGTGCTTGCTCTTGGCTCTAATGAAGCATTACGCCAAAAATATCAAAACCGCTTTGAACATATTCTTGTTGACGAGTATCAAGACACAAACCATGCGCAGTATCTTTTAACAAAATACCTTTCGGCAAAACATAAAAATATATGTGTTGTTGGCGATGATGACCAATCAATTTATTCATGGCGCGGCGCAAACATACGAAATATTCTTGACTTTGAAAATGACAACCCTTCTTGCAAAGTAGTAAAACTTGAACAGAATTACCGTTCTACGCCAAACATTTTAGAAAGCGCGTGGCATGTTATAAAAAACAATTCAGGCCGCGTTGAAAAAAAATTATGGACAGAAAATTCAAGCGGCAGTTCAATAGAATTTATCAGCTCATACAATGAAATTGCTGAAGCCGAGAACATAGTTAACGCAATATCCAATTATGTGGTCAACCAAGGCAGAGTTTATGGTGACTTTGCGATTTTTTATAGAACCAACGCACAGTCTCGTGTTTTAGAAGATGCCCTACGCAGAAATGGCATCGCTTATAAAATTATTGGCTCTGTAAAGTTCTATGAAAGGGCTGAAGTAAAAGATGCTTTAGCGTATTTACGCCTTGTTCATAATACTGCCGATTCACTCGCCCTAAAACGAATAATAAATATCCCTCGTCGTGGGATTGGAAAAACTTCTTTGGACACTATTGAAACTCTTGCCAACCAAAATGGGACAACGCTCTGGCAAGCGGTCAACAACTGTCAAGATATTTATTTAACACCGTCCACACGCAAGGCACTTACTTCATTTATTTCAATTATAAATTCTTTACGTGCTGAAAAAAATAATATGCCTGTAAAACAACTTACAGAACTTGTTTTTGAAAAAACAAAATATCCTCAAATGCTTGAAGAAGAAGCTACACTTGAAGCAAAAGCAAAAATAGAAAACTTAAACGAACTTCTCTCAGCAATGGACGAATTTCAACAACGCTCGGAAGATAAAACTCTTTCAGGATACTTAACACAGGTATCTCTCGTAAGCGGAGCAGACGAACTAGATGATAATTCTCAAAAAGTTACGCTAATGACATTGCACCTTGCAAAAGGTCTTGAGTTCCCATTTGTATTTGTTACTGGGTTAGAGGAAGGACTTTTCCCAATAGGCGAAGCTGCTTTTGATAAAGATCAATTAGAAGAAGAGCGTCGTTTAATGTATGTTGGCATGACTAGGGCAAAAGAAAAACTACATTTAAGCTGGGCATCACAACGACGTCTCGCCGGAAAAACCAATTGGGCAATGCAGTCGCGTTTTGTAGAAGAGGCATATGGCCGCCAAGGTCATATTAAACATACTAAAGAAAAGACAAGCGAGAGAAAATTAAGTATAATGAACTGCGATAATTTTGAAACTCCTCAAAGTGCCCCATCGCCGTTTCCTCTTGGAATTAGGGTGCGTCATAGTGTTTTTGGCGATGGCAAAGTAATAGAGAAAAGCGGCTCCGGAGACGATTTAAAATTAGTTATTTTATTTGATTCTGGCGGCTGGAAGAAAATATATCCAAAATTTGCAAAATTGGACCGCATATAAAATGAAAATTACAAAAAAAGATGTTGAACATGTTGCGCGCCTTGGGCGAGTAGAGCTTAGTGAAGAGGAAAAAGAAAAATTTACCTCTCAGCTTGAAGGTATTTTAAATTATGTTGGCCAATTGGAAAAATTGGACACCAAAAATATTGCACCGACTAGTTATGCAATCACTCAAAACAAATCTGAAAAACTTATGATTGGGAGAGAAGATATTTGCAAAGAATCTTCCCATGAGCTGCGCGAAAACTTACTTAATAATGCTCCTCAACGCGATGGCAATTTTTTCAGAGTAAAAAAAGTGATTGACAATGATTAAAACAATATTTCTACATTTCAACATTATATGTATCAAGAGAAAAAAATGGTTCTAAACCAAAATTCTATCATTAACCTTAGCGCATTTGAACTTAGAGAAAAAATTAAAAGCAAAGAGCTTTCTTGTCTACAAGTTACTACTGCTTTTTTAGACAACATAAAAACTACTGAACCAAAAATAGATGCATTCAACTGTCTTACGCAAGATATGGCTTTACAAAAAGCAAAAGAATTAGACGGAAAAATTGCCTCAGGGCAAAAAGTTGGAGAGCTTTGCGGTTTGCCAATTGCCATTAAAGATAATTTACACATTGAGGGTGTTAAAACAACCTGCTCCTCGAAAATACTACAAAACTATATAGCCCCCTATGATGCTGAAGTTATAACACGCCTTAAGGCTGCCGATGCAGTATTTGTTGGCAAAACAAACCTTGATGAATTCGCTATGGGATCATCAACAGAAAACTCTGCCTTTAAAACTACAAAAAACCCATGGGATACAAGTCGCATTCCTGGTGGCTCCTCCAGTGGGTCTGGTGTCGCCGTGGCAGCCGCCCTGGCGCCTGCGGCCTTGGGATCGGATACGGGTGGCTCAGTCCGTATCCCCGCTTCACTAAACGGTATCACCGGTCTAAAGACGACTCGTGGTTTGATCAGTGTTTACGGCACCCTGGCGTTATCAGGCACCTTGGATTCGATTGGTCCGATGACGCGCGACATGCGTGACTCAGCGATCTTGACTGATTTAATGGCAGGTGCTGATCCACTTGACCCCTCGAGTTGTGGTCACCCGTTATTCAAATGGCACCCACCGGCCGAGGGCTCAAAGCCATTGCAGGGCACTCGGATTGCTGTCTTCCCTCTCTCGCAATATCCTATTGAAGTGTCTAGCGAAATCGCTCACGCTGTGAACGAGACGCTCAGAGTCCTAGTCGAGCTTGGTGCCAAAGTGGTTGAGAAATCCTTTCCGTTTGACTTTAAGGACATGGTGGCACGTAACGGTCACATCATCGCCGCCGAGGCGTTCGCGATTCATCGTGCCTACATTGATGACATGTCCAGACCGATAGGCGAGTTCGTTCGTAAACGTGTGCAGTCAGGTCGAAACGTTTCTGCTGCGGATTACATCGATGCAATGGCTGACCATAGGCGGGCGATCGCAGTCTGGACTGATTGGATGAGTGACATCGATGCCCTCTTATCGCCTGCTGCACCGATGGTTGCCTGCCCGTTGACTGAGGTCGATGAGGCGATTACACCGGTTTCGTCCTTTACGCGTGCCGGTAACTACATGGGAGCCACGGGTGTTTCGCTGCCAGCGGGTTTGTCCTCAGGTGGCTTGCCAATTGGCGTTCAATTGTTGGGTAAGCCTTTTGACGATGCAATGATGATCAAGATTGGGATGGCGTTTCAGCGAGTAACGAAACATCATTTGGCAAGACCAGATTTGAGTAAATTAGGGCTCTGAGTCCGCTAAATTAAATGCTCGCTTTTTATGGCAACTTCGATAGCAGGTATTACTGGGTACCAGCGGCGAACACGCTTGATTGTGTGTTGGCCACTCACTCGTGATTCCTATTCCTTGGTCGAAATCCCTGCCTTTTTAATGACGTCGCCCCAGCGGGCATAGTCTTTTTGCATGAAGTTTGCGAAGTCTTCCGGGCTGCCATCCATCACGATTGCTCCGTTGTCTTCGAGCTTGCTTCGCAACGCGGGATCAGAAAGCGTTTGGTTCATCGCCTTGTTTAGAATTGTGATCACCGTTGACGGCGTACCTGCAGGTGCCATCAAACCGTACCAAACTGACGTGACCATTCTGGGGTAGCCGAGTTCGGTAAATGTCGGTAGATCTGGCAACTGACTATTGCGTTTAAGGCTGACTGCAGCAATGGCGCGAAGCTTGCCGCTTTTGATCTGCGGCATCAAGGATGGGATGCCGTCAAACATCATGTCGACTTGCCCGCTTGCCACATCGACCACTGCAGGTGCCGAGCCTTTATAAGGAACATGCACAAGCTTGCTGCCAGTTTCGATGTTAAAGAGCTCACCAGACATGTGCGGTGCGCTGCCAGTGCCCGCAGACGCGAAACTTAAGGATCTGGTTTTGGCTAGCTTAACCAGATCGTCAACCGTTTTTACTGGCAACGAGGCATTGACGGCAAGAATAATCGGAAACTCAGCCAAGCCGCCGACAGACACTAAATCTTTGAAGGTCGAATAGGGCAGGTTGTCATAAAAGTAAGGCCCAATCCCGTGTGTCGAAATGCCCGCCTGCAACAAGGTGTAACCATCGGCTGGCGAGCGAGCTACAGCTGCGGCAGCGATGGTTCCGTTGGCGCCAGCCTTGTTTTCAATAATGATGCTGGTGCCTAAGGCTTTGCTGAAACCCTCTGACATGCTTCTAGCGACGAAGTCAGAAGCCCCGCCTGGCGGGACAGTCACCACTAATCTGATGGGCTTATCAGGGAATTTATCCTCTGCCGCACACAACTGAGTAAATCCAAGCGTTGCGTTCAAAACAAATAACAACAGCAGGCGGAGGTTTTTTTTCATCATCAACTCAAAAAATTGTTCACTCAGACAGGGCTGTAAGCAATATCCCTGCCAGGCACGACGCCGGGAGGCAAGCTTTCGATATATTGGCAAATGCCACCAGGCGTTGTCAGCCACAGCTCATCGCGGTGTTGCATGATGTGTTCGATCACGCGTCTGAATTGCCTTAAACGGTAAGGCTGGCCAAGAATGAAACTATGTAAAACGATTGGCATGACCAGAGGTCTGCGACGAGACTCTTCCAGCAACTCGTCAAATTGATCGATCAGATTTTGACAATAGAGTTGTGAAGGCGTGCGGCGTGTCACTGCCTCAAGCGAGTCATTCAAATCATGTTGATAAGGCACCGACAAAATGGGCCCGTGCTTGGTTCTGAACCAGACTGGCTGATCATCTAGTGACCAGTCCATCATGTAACGATAACCAGCTTCTTTCAGCAGATCGAGTGAGTGAGTTGTCTGGGAAATATAAGGGGCTAACCATCCCAGCGGTAGCTTGCCTTCGTGACGCAGGATCGCTGCGGTCGCCTCGCCAATGCAGGCCTTCTCTTGCTCATAGCTCATGTCGATTTGACGTTCAGCGTTGGTTCGGCCGTGACCGACGATTTCGTCACCACGGTCACTGAACGCTTTGATCATCTCAGGGCAATAGTCATACAGCTCGGTATTGATCAGCAGAGCGTAGGGAAACTGATACGCCTCGGCCAACTCAAGCAGACGCCAGGCACCCACGCGATTGCCATAATCGCGCCAGGCAAAGCTGCGAGTATTTGGTTGTGGGGCGGGCCCCCCGTAGTCATTGCCTAAGCCCTCTCCGAACGCAAAGTGTTCAACGTTCAGACTAAAGTGCACCGCCAGCCGCTTGCCGTCAGGCCAACTGTAATCAGGGCGAGTAGGGATAGGGCTGTAATCGTAACGATGATGTGTTTTCAGCATGATGAACGCCAGTGGCGATGAAAAGAGTAAGAATAAAGAGTATTGTGCTGAGTCCAGAATAATGCTTACCTCACTCAGACTCAAGCCCGCCCATCAAAATGAAGATACGTCTAGCAGAAAATTTTCGTGCAGTGTTCTATGCTCCGTTCTACGCAACGGTTGCCCTGGGCTTTCACCGTGACGAAGGGGTTGATATCACGCTGGTGGACTCGCCGTCGCCGGGCGCGGGGATTGCGGAACTGGCAGCGGGAAACATCGACTGCATGTGGGGTGGCCCATTGCGAGTGATCAAAGAGCGTGATCAAGCACCCAAAACTGAAAGCTCGATCGTAGCCTTCTGCGAAGTCGCTGCTAAAGATCCATTCTTTTTAGTGGGCAGCCCGTTGTTGCAGCCGTTTGCTTTAGAGGATTTAGCGAGCCTTCGCTTGGGCGTGGTGTCAGAAGTACCCACACCCTGGCTCTGCCTTGAGCAAGACTTGAGGGATTTGCAGATTGATCCAGCCGGGATAGCAAAAACCTTAGATAAAACGATGGCGGACAATGCGCTTGGTTTAACTCAATGCACGCTGGACGTGGCGCAGCTCTTTGAACCCTATGTTTCGCAATTAGAGTTAGCTGGTGAGGCAGTGGTCCTGCGCGCAGCAAGCGATCGGGGCTTTACCGCCTATACGACTTTTATTTCAAGCTACGCTAATCTTGCTCGACACTCAGCGGCATTTGAAGCAATGATCCGCGCTGTTGAAAAGTTCAATCCTTGGCTCGCCGAGCACGGTCACAAAGAGCTTGCCCGGGTCGTTCAGCCGTTTTACCCAGCGCTGCCTCGACAGACCTTAGAACGAGCGATGCAGCGCTACGAACAGGCTGAACTGTGGACTTGTCGGCGAGCGATCTCACGGCATGGTTTTGATCGGCTGGTTTTAAGCATGCAGCAGTCAGGTTTTGTGAAATCATCACCAAGCTACGAAGACTGTGTTGCCCCGTGCTCTTATGAGAGTGACTAGCCGGGGGTTAAGACGTTTTCATAATTTCAGCGCTCAGCGCGCGGGGGTCTCTTTCGAGCCAACGGCCCGCTTCGACTGTTGCAATGAAATCTGCGACATCACGATTGAAGCGATCAGGTTCTTCGAGATTGAGGGTATGCCCGGTTTTAGGCACCACGATCAGACCACTCGCGGGGATCATTTTCTTCATAAAAATCCCCGGCTGCAGGCAATGATCATCTTCATCGCCCACCATGATCAAAGTCGGTACCGTTAGCTTTTTAAGTTCGGCCTCGAGATCGTAAATGGAGGGCCGCTCAGCCTGTACCCCGCGCATGGTGTTGGCACAACCCACACTGTCGTGCTCGCCGAGCTGAGTCACAAATTCGAGCCAGCCACGTGGGTCTTTATTTTGAAACTGAACCCTCGAGGCGCCCAGCGCATAGGTTTGAGCAAAGGCTTTGCTGCCTATCGTTTCGAATTGCTTGGCGACTTCACGTGACAAGCTTCTGAAGTGCTCTTCGCTTTGTTTTTCTGCCCCGTAACCCGCACCAGCCACAGTTAAAGAAAGCGCGCGCTCGGGTGCGATCAAGCCAAAGTGCAAAGTCGCAAAGCCGCCCATCGATAGACCGACGATATGTGCGCGATCAATATTGACTGCATCTAGTACCGCCAGAATATCTAACGCGGCTTGGCGCTGAGAATAAGCGCTGACCGCTTTAGGCACGTCAGATGGAGTAAAGCCACGCGCAGAGTAGGTAATGCAACGGTGCCTTCGGGAGAAATAACGCATCTGCGACTCCCAGCTACGCCAGTCACCAGCGAACTCATGCACGAAAACAATCGGTGTCCCGCTACCAGCCTCTTCGTAATGCAAACGTATGTTGTCTGTGGTGAGTGCCCAGCTCATGGCGTGCCCTTTATTTGCGGAATTGAAAACAAGTGTAACGAGAGTATTGCCCTTGGAGCAAATGATCAGCTACCTTACCAAACAGAACGACAACTCGATAGTATTTGAGTCGTTTTATTTATTAACGGATTTGTGATGGACATCAGAATGACTCCACTAGAAACACGCTTTGACACGAAACTGCCCACGCTTGTAACTAAAGTGGATCTCAAACAGGTTGAAATCAGGCTTGCCAATCTTGAGACGAGATTTGACACAATCTTACCGACGCTAGCGACCAAAAAGGATCTCAATTACGCAACGGCTCAAATTATCAATCTTGAACACAAACTGACTGCGACGATCCATCGTGAAATCAATTCATGCATTTGGAAAATGACTAGCTGGATGACTTTCGTGATGTGCGCTGGTTTTAGTGGAGTTTTTTACATTGCGAGATACGCTGGAGTATGAGGCTTGCTTGAACTCATGTACAAGTAAAACACAATTAATTATGTCCATAGTACTGGACATAAATTACATTTAAAGGATATATTGTCCATATTAAAGGACAACAAGGAGCTAACAATGGAAAAGATTCTAAATCTTTCCATGTTGGGCAGCAAACTTAAGGCACTGAAGAAGGAAGGCGTGATCAAGCCTAGCCTGGTATCCAGAAAATCCGGACGCAGTCGAGATATTCTGCATAGGATGGAAAATGGCCAGGATGTATCTGTATCCGCCCTGCTCGATATCCTGAACGCTGCGGGCCTGGCCATCAGGATCGTTCCAAAAGGATTTCCAACTCAAGCAGAGGCGCAAGCGTTGCTTGCTGAGTCTGATGATGAGTATGAATCTTTTGAGGTAAACAATATTAAACAATAGCGAGGAAGACTTTAGCGCCGTTGATGCTTTTTGAAAAAGTTCTTCAGGCTTCAAGCGGGATTCCGTCCTTCTTTATGTTCTTGAGTAATTGAGGGTTGGAATATTGCTCAGGGTGTTCCCACTCCCACTGCCATATGGGCAGAGGTTGAATCCTGATGCCAGTATCTAGCAGGACATCGTAAGCTAAATCGTCCATGGCGAATTTAGTTTCGATAAAATTACCGCTTGAACCCTTTAGCAAAACAGCAACATCAGCGTCGCTTTCGTTGTTGTGCGTATGACGAGCGCGACTTCCAAAAAGTAATGTCCCAGTTACTTCGTAATATTGTGCGAGCTTACTCCTGAAGGAGCTCGTAGCAACTTTTGTAAGAGGATCGATGAGTAGCTTGTTCATCATTCATTATCCAAAAAATTCACGATTCATGCGGCGCGTGATTTCAGTCTGTGCCAGGGCGCTTGTGGCGCTCTGTGCTGCATAGGCTTTGGTTATAAACATGTGTGAATCCTTTAAAGTCGCTGGTAGGTTGTACAAGCGTTACTTAAGGGCACTCCAATAAAATACCC